>Ga0209345_10006514_pt1 | contig 10562 bp, 10 predicted proteins | sample Cruoilmetagenom7_FD_187294 | JGI IMG/M metagenome (GOLD analysis project Ga0209345, IMG submission 187294) | Oil polluted marine microbial communities from Coal Oil Point, Santa Barbara, California, USA - Sample 7 (SPAdes) (version 2) | ecosystem: Environmental > Aquatic > Marine > Oil seeps ... | reverse complement strand
AATGACTCACAAATATGCGGACTTCTAAAAAGAAACCCTCACGATTCGATAATTCCGATTATGCTACGTCTTTTCAAAACGCTAAGCTGTTACAAAAAATCAAAGTTCCGACCACTCTTCAACCTTTCCACTTCGTTTCATAGCTGCTTTGTGATCTCACCCTTCAACCGAAGATAAACCCGGGACGATTCACTGACCGCGCCACAAACTCCCCGAGACGATACCGTGGCGCCACTTAACGCATCAATCTGACCGCCGTCAGATTTCACCTTAAACGGCTCATTAATGGACAGTCCCTTGAACTGAGCACCGAAATCAGGATCATCCTTGGTCCGGGAACCTAAACCCGGCGTCTCAGAGTGGGTCGTCACCCCAATGCCCACAATCTCGTCGGTCTCCACATTCACAGCAACAATAACATTAATGTCACCACCAAATCCCTTACCCGATGTCTCAAAGGCAACCGTGTCCTTCTTGCCGTCAAACTCACCAATAAAAAAACTCCGCTCAATATCACCATCGGAAACCTTGAAACGGTCATTCAAAGGATCATTGCTGCAGCCTTTAAGTATATTCTGGATCGCAGGGCCCTTCACAAACTTGAGCTGCTGATACTCAATCTGCTCCTCCGTGCCCTTCTTGACAAATGCCAGGACACCACCCGATATTGCACTGAAAAGAACAACCGCCATAAATAAACTTAGCATCTCTCGCATAACCTACACCCTCCCAATTGCCCTCGGCCTGATCTTGTCCAACAGCGGGTTGGCAACATTCATCATCAATATGGCAAATACCGCTCCGTCCACAAAGGAGCCAATGCTGCGCACCAGAATCGTCAATACCCCCCCACACGCACCATATATCAGCATCGGAATAAAATTCACAGGAGATGATGAGTCCTCAGTGGCTAGAAAAAACGCCCCAATCAGCGTATAACCGGTCAGTAAATGAAACAGCGCACCCGCATACCGGTCAGGATCAGATATATGAAACAAATGGGCCGTGACCACAACGCCCAAAAGAAAGGAAAGCGCAATCTCCCAGCGGATACTGCCACGCAATATTAAATAAATCCCACCAACCATAAGCCCCAGACCAAATGTCGCACCAATACCCCCGGACTGACGGCCCATCAATAGATCACAAAAATCATAGTTCAATGCAGCAGAGGCACCAAAATGCTTCACCGCACCCAGGGGATACACCATCAAAAAACCCAGATCATAGTTCACCAGCGCTTCATCAAAATTTACAATCCCCTTCCACGACAGCATCACAATGGCAAAAGCAACCAGAACAGGATTGAAAGGATTACACCCCAGACCCCCGTATACCTGCTTGCCTACCACAATCGCAAGAAAAGTGCCGATCACCACCGTCCACCACGGCGCCGAAGCAGGAAGCAGCATCGCAAATAAAAGTCCAATCACCGCCGCATTGCCGTCTCCAATACTCACAGATCGCTTCATGGCAGCATTTAATAATAACTCCCACAACATGGCACAGGAAATGGAAAAAGCCACCACCCCCAAAGCCGATGCACCGTATTGGCATATGCCAAAGATAACCGCAGGAAGCGCCGCTAGAATCACGTCACAACTCCTGCTCGATATGCTGCTCCCATTGTGCCGGAAAGGGGCATGAGAACTGATAAATAACTTCTGGTTATGCATGGGTTCCCTCCAGATTCTTTAAATGCTCCTGCTTCCCCAACATGATATGATGAAAAACAGGAATCCGCGCAACACAAACATAATTGCAAAGACCACACTCTATGCAGCCGTGAAGATCATACTGCTCCGCCGCCTCTTCATAAAGAGAACAGCCCAGTACCCGCACCAGCATGTTCACCGGAATACCCACAGGACACGCCCGAACACACTCCCCGCAGTTCACACACTGAACATCCTCACTCAATACCACCTGCGAGGCGTCCTGAACCAGAATCGCATCCGTATCCGCCAGAATCGGCACGTCTTCAGAATAGATGGCCTTGCCCGTCATGGGGCCCCCCAGCACAACCCGGTCACCATGAGACGTCTCAATGCCCAGAACATCTAAAATATCCTTCACCGATGTGCCAATACGCGCCTTCACCAGCTCCGTACACCCATCCTTGCCAATAACCGTAATCACCTTGTCAACCGGAAACTCACCCCGGTCAAAAAGACCAGAAAGAGATAACACCGCCTCAGCACCCAGAAAACCAATGCCCATCTCCTGAAAACTACGGCCCGGAATATAATCGGCTCCCAGTACATCCCGGGCGATCATGGCAGGTAAACTGCCCGGATAAACAGGCCTTACCACCAGCACATCAACTCCCGGAACATCAACCAGTGAAAACCCCGGCCCCACAGCCAGGATCACCCGACCCGAACGGGTCACCTTCTTTAAATACTCAATACCCGCAGACAAACCCTCAGATAAAACCATCCGCTGATTGGTCAAAACAAGTAGATCCTGATCCACTCCGGTCACCACAAGCGTGTTCACAGGCGGTTGAGACCTCAAAAGAGATGAAAAATCAGCCTTCCCGGGAATACAACCCAGATAATCCCGCGCCACTTCAAAACCCGGCTCCTTAAGGGCAAACAAAGTCCCGTCATCCCACTGGTCCTCGCCCGATACATCAATGGAAATAGAAACATAGCCCTGAGATAAATAGCCCGTATACTCCCCAATCGCCGAAATGGTCCCGGTAACCGTGGAAATAATATAAACGTCATCTGAAACACTGAGCTTCTCTCCAGTCCTGACCGCTGTGCCGACCTTCAAATTTATCGACCCAATATCACAGTCCCCGGCCAAAAGCGTGACACGGGCAGGTAAACCCACCTCCGTGAGATCTCCCACACGGTCTTCTATTGCCGGATACTTCAGCTTAGGTCTCATTAAATTGAAAAACGGTCTCCTTATCATATCTGCCTCCTAATAGAACCCTGTAACAGCAAACCCACACTCAAAATACATGGGCTCTCCCTACATCACATGACACTCAGAACACTCAACAGGCCCCGCATCCTCCTCTTCATGACAACCCTTACACTGCCCGTGAAATGCATCCGCCCGGCCAACATCACTGTCTTGGTCATGACACTCACCACACGATACAGGATCATCTTCGTCTTCATGATGACAACCACCACAACCAATACCATAGCCCAACTCAGATAAGTGCCCCTTATGATCAAATAATATGCTCCCCGCCGTGCTCTTGAACATAATCCTCACCGGTTCTTCCGGCGCGCCCTCAGGTAATGCCGCATAACACACAATACCCACTAAAAAACATACCACCAAAACAACATAAGCTATCACTCTCTGTGTATTTACTTCCATTTTTTATCTTTCCCAAATAAGTGTAAGTAAATGAAGGATGAATAAAATATGTCCATTCCAAACAATAAAAATCTCTCCCCGAAATCGCAGGCACAAAAAAATCCCCCACAAGGGATCATGAAAAATTCTCAATCTCTTAAATCGGGAATGTGAAATTTTGCACGTACGCACTTTTATAGAAAACACAGGCCATTTGTCAAGGAAGTTTTCATGGATATCAATTGTACCCGTTCAATTTTTCAGACTATTTGTTTTTTCTTTCCAGTCGAAGGATAAACCGTACAGCTTCCCAGGCGACAAGGCCAAAACAAACGTAATAATGTAACACATATAAATCGCTTTAATTTTTCATTAGTTAGTGCCCGAACGAAAACTGTCTTTTTCGCCAATCTCTGCGTCGATAAATATTTTAATCCTCAAAATACCCAATGTATTCCTGCGGTTAAAATTTTGATCTTCCTTGACCTTGACAAAAAATCCTAGTTTTCGTTCAGACACTAGTTAGATTATTTTTACAACAAAAAATTTGACAAAAAAAATGAGACGAATATAATTTTTTGTTTACTGAAATACATCATTATCATTGTTTGATTGAATCACCTGATAAAATGATAGAAATTTGGATTAGAAGTGGTATGGAATTATGGCAAGAAAAATTGGTAAAATAACGCTGGACAGTGAGGCATGTAAGGCCTGCTACCTATGCGTTTCGGTCTGTCCTGAAAAATTGATCGCAGTTTCCGAAAATTTGAATCAAAAAGGCTACTACCCTGCTGAATTCATTGAAACAAACAGCAGCAAAGAGGACCGCAGATGCACGGGTTGCGCCACATGCGCCATTATCTGTCCTGATGTTGCAATAGAGGTGTATCGTGAGTGAAAAACGATTAATGAGGGGAAATCACACAATCGCAGAGGCCGCTGTACGTGCGGGCTGCCGGTTTTATGCCGGCTACCCCATTACCCCGCAAAACGAGTTTACAGAATACGCCGCCTCTGCAATGGCAAAACTTCCGGATGGGATCTTCATCCAGGCAGAGAGCGAAGTCGCCGCCATTAACATGGTTATTGGCGCGTCCATGGCAGGTGCGAGGGCCATGACCAGCTCTTCCAGTCCGGGCATCAGCCTTAAACAGGAAGGGATCTCCTTTCTGGCGGCCCTGGAGCTTCCGGCAGTGATCGTGAATACAATGAGAGGCGGGCCTGGTCTGGGAAACATTGCACCGGCCCAGGGAGACTATTTCCAGGCTACCAGAGGAGGGGGTCACGGCGATTACCGCACAATCGTCCTGGCACCGGCATCAGGCCAGGAATCGGCAGATCTGACTCGAATGGCCTTTGATTATGCAGATAAGTATAGAACACCTGTCATGATTATAGGAGACGGCATGATGGGTCAAATGATGGAGCCTGTAGAATTTCCGGAACCCGTTGATCCCAATGAGCTGCCACCCAGACCCTGGATACTGGACGGAGCCAGGGGAAGGCCAAGTCGTTTTATCAGGTCCCTTCTTCTTGATCCCGAAGTGGAGGAAGAACTCAACTGGAAACTGTTTAGAACATATGAGACCATCACACGGGAAATTCCGAGCTGTGACACATATGAGACCGAGGATGCACGCCTGATCGTGGCTGCATACGGCACTGCGGCTAGAATAGCCAAGGGAGCGATCAAGAAACTTCGAGAAAAAGGGCTGAAGGTCGGGCTTTTGAGACCTGTGACACTCTGGCCTTTTCCTGAACAATCCTTCCTGGAATTGACAAATCATGTGAAAGACTTTCTTGCTTTTGAAATGAGCACCGGACAAATGCTGGATGATGTCAAGCTGGCCACGCAAGGCAAAAGCAACGTACACTTTTACGGTCGTCCCGGTGGGATAATTCCCACACCGGATGAAATTGCCGGGGAAATTCAGAAAATTTATCATCACCAGCATCTGGAAGAGGATTGACATGACAACAAAGGTTTTTCAAAGACCAAAGTATTTAAAAGACGCTGTTTTCCATTACTGCCCTGGCTGCGGACACAGCATTATTCATCGCCTGCTTGCGGAGATAATGGAAGAACTGGACATCGGAGAAAGGGCCATATGTGTACCGCCGGCAGGATGCGCTGTTCTGGCCTACAATTATCTTGATATTGATATGGGAGAGGCTGCCCATGGCAGAAGCCCCGCCGTCGCCACAGGAATAAAACGGGTCCTGCCTGACAGAATCGTCTTTTCCTACCAGGGTGATGGTGATATTGCGGCCATCGGAACCGCCGAGACCATTCACGCTGCCAACAGGGGAGAAAATATCACGGTTGTTTTTGTCAATAATGGTGTCTATGGCATGACAGGGGGACAAATGGCGCCCACAACGCTTCCCGGACAAAACTCGACAACCACACCCGGCGGCAGAGACACCGCGAGGGATGGCGCCCCGCTTGATTTGAGCGAAATTATTGGAATTACCCGTGGAAGTGCATATATCGAGCGAACCGCGCTGCATTCTCCCAAAAGCATAAGACAGACAAAAAAGGCACTTACCAAGGCCTTTAAGGTCCAGATAAAGGAGTTGGGGTTTTCATTAGTAGAGGTACTTTCGCCCTGCCCCACCAATTGGAAGATGACACCCGTTGAAGCCACCAAGTGGGTTAAGAATGAAATGACGAAATTCTTTCCCATAAAGGTGATCAAAGACGAAGTCGGAGAGATATGAGAAAGGTATAAGGTATATCTTTTATGATACCTTCTAGGGATTTATAGTTATGAAAAAAAGAACACTCTTTTCAGGTTTTGGAGGACAAGGCGTCCTTATGATGGGCTATGTGCTGGCAACATCGGCAATGAGGGACGGGATGAATGTAACTTACCTTCCCACCTATGGCGCCGAGGTACGGGGGGGGACGGCCAATTGTACAGTGGTTGTATCAGACGAAGAGATTTTTTCACCTGTGGCTTCCACGCTCGACTATGCTGTAATCATGAATAAACCTTCACTGGTCAAATATGAAGGCATGGTTAAACAAGGGGGCGTCATTTTTCTAAATTCAAATCTTGTGGAAACCTCTCCTTCCAGAGACGATGTGGATGTCGTCAAAGTCCCAGCCAACGACATCGCCAAAGAACTGGGCAGTGACCGGACCATTAACATGATCATGCTCGGGGCCCTGGTGGGTAAAACAGGGATAACAACACAGGATTCGATTCTGAGCGGGCTGGCCGATATAGTAAAAGCCAAGAACGCTTCCATGATGGAGTTGAACAGAAAAGGTATGGACAGGGGCGTTGAATATGGCCTTGGGAAAAAGTAGTAAAGAGTCCCGCCAACGGAAATCAGGGAGCAGGGAATAACTCCTGATTCCCCGATCCATCTGAATACTTATGGCTCGCGCCAAAATGTGATTTTTTTTTGCGCGAACCCTTACATTCATTTCTTTACAATTACCGCGCACACAATTTAGCAGTATGATTTGCCGCCCGCCAAAATACGTCAGACGGTTTGATTTCTGGATTTAGGAAACGGTTTACCCTAACGTTGCATAAAACTTCGAACAAAAACGCGCGAGTGAAACGGTTTTTGTCGACAGGATTTATGCAACGTTGGGTTTACTTTGGTATGACTACATTGTACTGCTTTATCAGGCCGTTTTCCTCTTTCACAACACCCAGAGCAAGAAAGGTAATATCTCCGTTAATAACATTATATCTCACGGCAGTGCCATATATGTCGACATTATGACGTTACACACCTGAAACAGTTCCTATTTTTTCATAAATACAGATTTTCTCCCAAAACCTAAAACATAACTAATTGCAAATACTATAGAAAAAAACCTGCCCAATTTCTCTGATTATGGCATGGATTTTGAAGCTAAACAACTGCGGGAAATCGGTGTTTTCCGTTGTTCCTTTGACGACGGCAACTTGTGCTGCCATTTTTTATTTTTTTAAAAGGAAAATTAACCTATCAAAGCTCTAAACAAATTAAGGCCGAATAGAGCAGGTCCGGCGATTCCTTTCTTCATCGTTGCGTACCTCTTCTTTTTCCGGACAGGCAGTGTGCCGCACGTCGGAGCAGAAGATGACTTGCCGGGTGAGTATTTGGTCAAGGCTGCCTTTCTGCACAATTTTGCCAAAATCGTGAGCAGCAATCAAGGACTGGAGATGAACTGATGCATTCATTTCGAAACATCTCCATCGAAACCGTCACTTGAAGGTAGGGCAAATGAATATACTAGTGGTTGAAGACGATACAGTTACAAACCGAATGCTGGAAAGGTATCTTCTGGATTTAGGCTTTGAAGTCATCACAGCTTCTGACGGTCTTCGAGGTTGGGAAATCTTTTGTGAGAGGCAGGTTCAGTTTGTTATCACCGACTGGATGATGCCTGAAATGAGCGGGCTCGAATTGATAAAGAAAATCCGCGAAAAAGATGAAAAGGTCTACTGCTATGTAATTCTCCTGACAGCAAAAAATGACAAAGATGAAATCGTCGAAGGAATATCCAGCGGAGCAGACGACTATATCGTCAAGCCGTTTGACAAGGAGGAGTTGGCGGTTCGTGTCCGTGCCGGGCAACGTATTGCGGAATTACAGGAGAAGTTGTTCAAGGCCAATGAAGAGTTGAAAAAATTGTCTGTAACCGACCCGCTGACCGGGCTTTATAACCGGCGTGCGCTGTCGCAGTATTTGAAGCAGAGTCAGTCGGATCCACATTTTGAAAACATACCCTGCACATTTATCATGGTAGATATTGACCATTTCAAGAATATCAATGACATACACGGTCACGATGCCGGAGATCTGGTCCTTGCCAAAATTGCCGGAACGATCAAAGAGGTATCCCACGGTCATGACATGATATCTCGAATTGGAGGCGAAGAATTTTTCATTGTCCTCCCGGGGGTTGATTCGGAACATGCCGAAACTATTTCCGAACAGATACGAAAAGAGATTGAAGAGACCCCTGTTATTCTGTCTGATGAGAAACGGATCTCCACCACGTGCAGTTTGGGTGTGTTTTGTGTTCAGCTCCTGGAACACCTGGAGGGTGAGCGCTGTATGAAAATGGCCGATCAGGCGCTTTACGAGTCCAAGAATTCCGGAAGGAATCGGGTCACAATCTACACACAGAAAAATATATAAGCCCCAACTTTTAAACAACCGAATACCTCCCCTACTCCTCTTCCATTGCAAACCCACTGGCTTTTTCTTTAAAGATCTTCTTTAAAGGTGGATAAAGGCGGCTACCTCCTGAAGGCGAGGGTTTTTCTCCCATTCCCCGATTGGGCCCATAAAGAAAGTTGTTTTGACAAATCCCTTTTATGTTATTAATTTTACACATTGACTATCGAGTAGTGTACTCAGGTTTGCATCACCGATAATCCCTGTCTTAAGAGGGCAACTATGGATTTAAAAACAGAATAAGCCCTGATTGGGAGAAACTGTTTCCCCTGGTTTGGGCGTTTCATTTTTAAATCCTTAGAGGATTTTCTAATGGACCGAAAGCCGACATATGAAGAATTGGAGCAAAAGGTAAAAGAACTGAAGCAACAAGTCTTTGAGCGCAATCTGGCCGAGGAAGAGATTATTCAGGTAAAAAACGAGTTGGAGCGGACCTTCAATGCTGTACCCGATTTGATTACGATTCTGGACGACAGGTACCGGATCGTTCGGGTAAATGAGGCAATGGCTGATCGATTGGGTTTACGCCCTGATGAGGCAGTGGGACTAACCTGCTACGAACACGTCCACGGAACAAAAGAGCCGCCACCATTCTGTCCTCACTCTAAATTGCTGGCAAACGGTCAAAGATACGTGGAAGAGGTTCATGAGGAACGGCTGGGCGGCGATTTTTTAGTCAGCGTGTCGCCTTTATTTGACACTGAAGGCCGTGTGGCCGGTTCTGTACATATCGCACGCGACATCACTGAGCGCAAGAAGACCGAGCAGGCACTGCGGGAAAGTGAGGAGAAATACAGGAATCTTGTGAGGTTGAGCCCGGACCCTATTGTTATCATTCAGGACGGTTACCACAGACTGTTCAGTTCGGCATTTACCAGACTTTTCGGGTACACTCAGCAGGACCTGGATAATGGTTTAGAAGTTCTCGATCTTATCCAGGAGGACTACAAAGAGGCAGTTTTTATGAGATTAAAGGATCGGTTCGCAGGAAAAGAGGTCCCCAAAATTTTACGCGTTGATATGATTGCAAAAGATGGCAAGGTAATACCTTGTGAGTCTTCCGGTGTTCTGGTTCAATACGGCGGTCAGCCTGCCATTTTGGTGATCATACGGGATATCGCTGAACGCAAGGAAATTGAAGAAAAAATGATCATTTTCCAAAAATTCGCGGAAGCTTCTGAACAGGGCTTTGGCATGGCGGATTTGAACGGAGATATCACTTATGTCAATCCGGCTCTCTGTCGCCAGTTAGGAGAGAGAAAGCCTGAAGATGCTATTGGAAAAAACATCAGGCTCTACTTCCCAGAGGAACACCGTCAAAAGCTGGAAAATGAAAGTCTCCCCATGGTTATGGAAAAAGGGCATTGGACCGGGGAACTGGACCTCCTCTCTATGCAAGGGAAGATAACGCATACGATTCAGAGCATTTTTCTCATCCGTGACAAAACGGAAAAGCCGTTTTGCACTGCTAATGTGATGACTGACATCACTGAGCATAAACAGCTGGATAAAGTTTTGATGCACCGGGAGAAGCTGAAAACCCTGGGTGCCATTGCCGGCGAGGTCGCCCATGAGATCAGGAATCCGCTTACCGCCATAGGCGGTTTTGCCCAACGCCTGAAGAAAAAGCATCCGGATTCACACGAATGCGATATAATCCTGAATGAAACCCAGCGTCTGGAAAACATACTTTCCAGAATAAGAAATTATCTCGAACCCGTAGAGATCTATCCGAAAGAATGTGCTATCAACGCTATTATTACAAACTGCGTGAATCTATTGTCTCCTGAAACGGATTCGAGACAAGTAACGTGCACGTTAGATCTTTCAACTGATCTGTCGGCCGTTTATGTTGATCCGGGGGTACTGAACCAGATTTTCATCAATCTGATCCGCAATGCCACGGAGGCTATGGAAGAAGGGGGAACCCTGTTCATCAAAACCTTTGAAAGCGATCACGATCTCAACATAGAATTCAAAAATCACGTTTCAAATTCAAAACAAGAAGATCCTGAAACCCTTTTCATGCCTTTCGCCGAAGGTGG
>Ga0209345_10006513_pt1 | contig 10563 bp, 7 predicted proteins | sample Cruoilmetagenom7_FD_187294 | JGI IMG/M metagenome (GOLD analysis project Ga0209345, IMG submission 187294) | Oil polluted marine microbial communities from Coal Oil Point, Santa Barbara, California, USA - Sample 7 (SPAdes) (version 2) | ecosystem: Environmental > Aquatic > Marine > Oil seeps ... | reverse complement strand
TTTTGTAGAAGGCGGTAATGGCGGGGGTGGTGTTAGTACTGCTTCTACAAAAGGCGGCAATGGTGTGGCGCCGGGAGGAGGGGGTGGTGCATCATCTAATGATGGTGGTGGTGGCGATGGCGCAGCCGGAAGGGTAAGAATTTGGACAAGCATAGGGGGTTGATATGAGATACGCAATTATAGAGAGCGGCTTTGTCGCAAATATCGCGGTGTCGCAAAGCCCTTTGGCTAGCAACTGGATTCCAGCAGCTAATGCAAAGATTGGTTACAGATGGGATGGCAGTGTATTCGCCCCAGTACTCCCATCACTGGAGCAGGCTAAGGTTGATAAATCCATTGAGCTAGCAGCAAAAAGCGAGGAAGTATCAACCGAAGACTTAACCGTTGATGGCGTAACTTTCACCACTGACAATGAGTCGGTCGCAGATATGACGACGGCACTATCAGTAATGGGCCGAAACCCTACTGAATCTATTGATTTCAAAGGCGCGAATGGCTGGACTAACGCGAACAAAGCAGCGCTTGAAAACATGCAGAATGCAGTATGGGTAAGGCGCAAAGCAGCAAATGCCAATTACAAAGCACACGATGACGCGATAACACTATTAACCACGCCGCAAGAAGTCATCGACTACGACATTAATACAGGCTGGCCGGAGTAGAGGAAAAGACAATGGCTTTATCAGAAGATTGGAAGATGCCGACTAATTATACTTCGCCGACCGCCATGCTGGGCCGTTACAACAAAGGCGTTAACACTGCGACAGCGACAGAGGCAGCCCCTACAGCATATCAGGCAGATAGCAGTGACGCTGATTTTCTCGAACGTGTGTACCAAAACGAGACAGGCCGAGCATCTGACGCATGGGGTAAAGAGTATTGGCAGAACGAACTGGATAGCGGTAAATCCCGTGAAGATGTTATTACTGCGTTTGGTAACACTGCCGAGGGTATCGGCTACGACAATCCTGTGTCAGAGCAGGACGGCCAAGGCGTAGAGCTAACCGGCGCTCAAGCTCACGGCTATCAGCCAACCGGGTACACAGCGGCACCAAAGGCTAACGTGACGGGGTATGCCGCCCCAGGGCAAGCTGCAACGCAGACTTATGGTGCTACCAACCAGAACATTACGCCAGATCAAATGTCTAGCGATAGGGCGGCCGGAATACTGGCTGACGACTCACTCTATATGCAACAGGCTAGACATAGTGGTCGAGTAGAGGCGCATAATAGAGGTGCTCTTAACTCAAGTTTGGCCGCAGATGCTTCTCAGGCAGCCGCTATCAGGGCTGCGCAACCTTTCGCCATGCAAGAAGCTGGCGTCCACGCTAATGCCGCAGCCAACTTCGCCAACGCATCTAACCGGGCCAATGAGTTTGGTGCGCGAGAAACAAACGTGGCCGCGCTGCAAACCAACCAGCAGCAGGACACCGCTAGCCGCTTTGGCGCTGCCGCGGAGAACCTTGCTGACCGGGAGTACACACAGTCTGTAAACCGGGCAGAAGAGTTTGGCGCAGCAGCCATTAATCGTGCTGGGGAGTTCTACGCAGGCGCTCAAAACGCAGCGTCGATACAGAATGCGAACAACGAGCTATCACTTGCGCTTCAAGACATGAGGGCAGAGGTCAGCAATTATTCAACTGATATACAGCGAGCTACAGCACTGGATAACTTGGGATTGAGCTTATTTAACACTGCCATAAATAGCGGTGTGTTTAATAACGCCGAAACTATCACAGGGTATTTTAATACTGTATCGGGCATCTTCCCCGAACTAGGCATTCAGCTAATCGACCAAGCGGCAGGAATTACTGATGACGGAGTGGTTATCTAATGACCCGAACGGTCTCGACTAGCGGGTGGATGCTTTACCCGCAAACTGATGGCAGCCAAACCACTAGCCAGTCTCCGCCGCAGGAGGTTAGCCAAGGCAGTGGGATGCTTCAAGAGTACGGCGGTATTGCTAAAAACCTCATCTCCCCTGGAAGCACAAGCATTGCCGAGGGGTATAACAAAATTTATGACTTTGCCACAGGCTTTGAAGGTGCGCCGGGCACAAATTTAGCCACAGGCACGACCAGTAGTGGCACGTTTGGTGGAAACAATATAACCAATGCGGCTTACTCATACGCTGGCGGGAAGCTGGCGAATGAGTTATTCGATAATAAAGGCTATTCCGATATTGGCGGATCAGTAGGCGCGGGGCTTGGCGCGTCGGCCGCAGTAGGTGGATCAGCGGCAGCGGCATCCCTTATGGGTACTGTCGGCTGGGCAGCAGGGCCAATAGGCGCAATAGCCGGGGCTGTGATAGGTTCAGCAATAGGTTCTTTGTTTGGTGGTGGCGATGAAGATTATCGGTTTCGCACCTACTCTGGTGAGCTAGGCGAGGATTCACAACTAAACATAGACCAATTGGCGGAAAAGCAAAGCGACTGGGATTCTATTAGCTCTGGACAAGGTGAGGCGTTCGACCGATGGAAGGGCGGCGACTACAGTTCTAATACTGGGTCAGCTTACAAATGGCTGAAAGAAGGCACGACGTTTAATATCGGTGACAAGTACAACTCGACAAGCACTGACTATAAGGCCGGGATAAACAAGGATTGGGCTAGTGTTGAAACCGCGTTCGGGAAATATACCGTAGGCCACATCGACGATATACCAGGGCGCACCAATTTTGCTAACGGATGGGTTGACGCAATAGGCAAGCTAGACGCAGCAGTCGCGTCAATTCTCACCCCCGAGCAGATAGCCGCGAGCAAAGACGGGCTTGCTGGGTCGATACAGGGGACTCCTGAGTGGCATAATACCTCGGGCCAGAACTTTGCAACGGACGCTATGATTATTGACCGATACACAGCGATATTTGAACTGGCGGATCGCGATGACCTTGCACAACAATTAACCACAGCTATGGATAGATCAATCTCAGGCGTAGCAGAAGATGGTGGCGAAGTGGCAAGGGCTATTCCTATGTTGACCCAGCTATTACAAGAGCAATCACAAACTAAAGCAAGTGCAACTGCCGCAACAATACAGCGACCAGCCACACCTGTCGCAGCCCCGAAGAGAGGGCGCGTTACAATCACTCGACCAGAAGGGGTTGTTAATCCCGCAATGGAGTTAAATTATGCCTGATCTATGGGACACGCTAGTAACCGGCTTTGAAACTGTAGTTGATTTTTCAAACAACGGGTCGATTATCAGTGATGCTGTTAACGGCGCTATGTTTGGCGCGATAACGACGGCTCTCGGCGGCGGCGATATTGCAAAAGGCGCAGCATGGGGCGCAGCAGGTAATGCTATTGCAGGCTATGGCGATGAGGGGATTTTCAATATCGCAGGCAAAGGTGTTGCTGGCTACGGGATTGATAAAGCAACTGGTGGCGACGGACTAATAGGCGGTGCTGGCGGATTACTGGCGGGCTACCTTGAAGGCGATGAAGGTGTAACCAGGACTGAAAACAATCAATCAAAAGTTGCCGACAGCACAAAGATAACCCCTCCACCAACAAACAACAAGGAAGTGGGGCTGCTAGAGAAATACGGGCTTCAAAACAGTGAAGGCGACGGCACTCTGCTAGGCAAGGGCTTAGCGACAGCTCTAGCAGGTTATGGCCAAAGCGAAGCCAGAGAAGATGAGATCGAGCAGGCAGCCAAGTTACGCGACAAGTCAGATCGCAACAAGAAAGAGCTTGATGAGGAATTCCAGCAGCGCAACCTGGGTGGATTCAGGCAGCCTAGCATGATTGTGAGGAATGGATAATGGAAGCAACAGAAGATCAGAAATCTCTATTAGAGCGACTCGTTTATAACGGTATGCGCGTTCTTAGTGATCCAAAGACTAAACCACAGGTAATAGGGTTTTTAAAGGCAGAAGGCCTGTCAGGCGAGAGGTTTTCAAACGCACTGTCCTTTGTGTTAGGCAAGGTAGTAAAGTCTTTGCTTGCCAAAGGGGTTGAGGTTACGCCCGAAGTGCTTATGAGCGAGAACGGCGGAGTATCGCAACTAGCTCAATTGGTCGTGATGGTGATGGAGAGTGCGGAAATGGATATTACGCCAAATGAAATACAAAAAGGTATCGAGGTTAGTCTGCATAATTTCGGCAAATCCATGAGTGATGGCGCTAATCCGCAACAAACAAGGCAGCCCCCACAACAGCAAGCCCCGCAGCAGCCCCCACAAGGCATACTAGCCAGACAGCAAGGAGCCTCGCAATGAGCGCATGGGCAGGATTAGCAGGCGCGGCACAAGGCGTATCAGGCGCTTGGGATGATAACCGCGAGGCTATCAAAGAGCAGGCGAAACGTGATTTTCAGGTTGCGCTTGAAGAAACCCGTATGACTAACGCGAAGAAAGCGTCAGATCAGCTAGCAACAGATATGCTCGACCCTTCAACACCACAGGGGGCGCTAGCTAAGCACAATGCTGATGCAGAAACCGCCTCAAGCAATGCTAAGTGGGAGCGTGAAGCTGAGAGAGACCGTCTTGAAAGGAAGAACAAACTAAGCGTCGCTCAAGCAAAATCAGGCAAGAGTGCTGATTCTGGTGAGCTAAAGTATGTGCTTGGTCAAATTAAAAGGCAGGACGCTGTTTTAGCCGATGAGTATGCATCGGAGAGCGACAAAGCGGCAGCAAGGAAGGAGCTAGAAGCACTTGATGTTAAGCATCGCCAGTTATCCGGCATGGAGCCAAGAAAGGCCAAGAAAACGAAAGAGGAGTTTTATGCCGATGTGCATAAAAGCAAGAACGATCCCAATGCGATGGCGCAGTTAGAAGCCAAACTTGGCCCCGACAGGTTCAAGCAAGTCATGGATGAGGTTGGCAAGCTGTACCCTGCGCCAGTTCAGGAAGAAGTGGCTGACGACACGAATGCCGGGGAGGTTGCAAGCTGGCGAAAAGATGAAGCGCAAAAGCAGCAAGCAAGGGGTGATGCCGCCAAAAGCAAGGCAAATTCATCCAAAGAGACCGCTAATGCCAGCGCGTTTATTAAAGAACTAAAAGACGGCATCACGCCAGGCAGAGGGGTTGTAGGGTATCTTGCAGGAAGAACATCTGACCGAATTGATAGATTAAGCGCAATTGCTGACAACAAAAACATCGACAAAAAGACTAGGCAGGAGGCGCAATCTCTGCTCAAAAAAGCGATGAAACTGGAGAGCGACAAAAGATCGAAGGAATCCACCCAGCAGCCGCGATTGTACTAGGCGCAAGGAGATAATTAATGCCACAAAATATGTGGGACGACTACGACCTTGACCAGCCAGAAACAGGCGGTATGTGGGATGGCTATGATATCGACCCAGGAACCAAAGCCCCGCAAGAAGAAGCAGGCGATTTTGTAAGCGGTGTTAAGTCTGGCTATGAAAACCTCAAGGCTGCCGGGCATGGTGCCAGCGCATTACTGGGCGGCGCTTTAGGTGCTGAGGAGTGGCAAGCTAGCGCACTCGAAGACTATCAAGCTGCTACTGCCAGGGCTGGCGAGCATCAAGGTCGCGTTACTCATATCAACCAGATTAAAGGGTTTGGCGATCTTTTAGACTTCGCGCAGTTCCACATGGGCAGCGGTATGGTATCAACCCTGCCTACGCTTGTTGGTGGCGGTGTTGGCTCTATAGCGGCCAAGAAAGCACTTACCGGGTACATTGAGGGCAAAGTCGCTGATGAGATCAAGAAAGGCGTAGCGGAAGACGTTGCGCTCAAAACTGTAGGCGCATCTATAGTTAAAAAAGGTGCTGCCGCTGGTGGTTTTGCCGCTGCTGACACGCAGTTATCAGGCCTCACCTTCGGTAATATCTACGAAGAAACCGGCGAGATAGAGCGCGGCAAGTCACTTGTTAGTGGTGCCGGCCAAGCTGCCCTTGAAATCATCCCCGGCATGGCAGTCCTTAAAAAGATGGGACTTGGCAAGGTCGCACAGGAAGGCATTCAAGAAGCTGTTGATGGAATCGTCAAAGCTACAGGCAAGATTGCCGGACAAGAGGCGCTTACTGAGGGCGGCCAAAACATTATTGAGACCGCTACCCTTAAATGGGTGGACGAGAACCGAGACCTGCTAGGCGAGGAAGGGTATTTAGGTGTTCTCAATGCTATGGCTGCCGGTGCTGCTGGCGGTGCTGGTATGGGCGCTGGCTCACACGTTATCGGTGGTGGCCCTATCCGTGGCCGGAAAGCAGAAGTCGCACCCCCTATTACCGACCAAAACCCTCCGCAAAATATCGACGAAGCAATATCTCAAGGTAATGAGGCGTTAAATCAGCCTACGGATTTAGGCAGAACACTACCGGGCGACTTGAACGAATACCCGGCTGGCAGAATTACCGAGACCTTCGTTCCTTTAGTCGGCGATGATGGTGTTACTCAGCTTAAACCCGGTGAAACTCCTGCAATGCCGCAGAGAAACGCAGCGCAAGGTATTGACGGGCTGATAGCCACAGCAAACAAGCTCGGGTTTGAAGAAGAGGCGGCACGACTTTCTGTAGCGAAGAAGCTAGATGATCGAGCTAAAAAACTAGCTACACAAGGTAAAACAAAGCTATCAGATAATTTAGCGGCCAGAGTTAACGATATCGTCCGTGACGTTATGTCGCTGCCCGGAGTAAAGCAGAGCTATCGAGAAAACTACCTTGAAGGTGATGTAGTTGGCGGCGAACTGACTACTACCGATAACCCTAATTTCACCATGCCCGACGCTGATATTGAAGGTGAGGCACTACGAGTTCCGCCCAAGCAATTAACCGATCAGCGCGGCCCTAAGCTGCTAGAAGATAGTGCCCCAATCTACATGGGGCAGGATAAGGCGGCAACTAATCAGGTCACTACGCCAACCCCTATTGCGCCTCAGAATGCGACAGAGCAGGCCGAAGTCACACCAGAAGAAGAGCGAAAGATTCAGCAATCACTAGAGCGTAGCGAGAGAGCCAAGCGATTAAAGGTGCTCAATACAGATAGCGATAGCATTCGAGTCGCTGCTACTAAGCTCGGCGGATTAAACAAAGACGCTCAAGAGGCTATTACTGGGGGGCTGTCTCAAAACCGCAATGTGCCTGGTGTTGGTTTCGTGTTCAGCAAGAAAGGCACGGGCATTGACGACATGGCCAGTCTTCTCCATGAGCAAGGTTATATCCCCGCCGCTGAAATGGAAAACTTGGGTGGAGTGCCCTATCTAACAGAGGCTTTAGGCGCTGAATTAAAAGGCATGGGAAAGACTTTTGCCCCAGGCTCGAAGGCTGAAAGCGCGGCGATGGAGCAGCAGGAGCAAGACGCAAGGGAGCAAGAGTCGTTTGCAGAAGAAGCGGCGCTTGAGAAGATTAAGCTAGAACGCGAAGCTGTTGAACTGGAATTAAAGCAGCTTGAATCGCTATACCCAGAGGCAGCCATCACCGCCGCCCCCAGCAAAATGGAGATAGAAGTCGATGAATACTACCAAGGACTTGAAAGCACCCGCGCTGAACAGCTACCAAGCACGGGAGCAGTGGCTCAAACTGGACAAGAAGCGCAAGGCGATTATCAAGCGGCAGGCATTGAACATACGCAAGATCAAGCAGCAGAAGGCTTAACCCTTGCGACCGAAACTGATGGCGTTACGGCAGCGAAGCCATCACCGGAAGCCACGAAAGCAGCCGACGACAAAGCTCAAATCGACCGAGAGCGCGACCTATTTGGACTTGAGCAGCAAAACAACCAGCCAAAATCAGAAGGGAAGCAGGAAGGATTAGCACTAGACCCTGCGCCACGAAGTAAGGCCGGGCAAGCAGTCCCATTAAATGAGATAATGGTCAAAGGTCAAACAGCAGCAGAAGCTATTGCAGCGTCGGAAAAACGGCTCAATGCCCTGCACGCACTAAAGGCTTGCATCGCCAGCGCGTAGTATATGCGTGAAATCTAAAAACAAGTATTAAAGGACTCGTTTGAATGTCTAAAGTCGCCTGTATCAACACTACTGCAAACCTTAGCGAGCGCGATGTTCGTGTATTCAAGGAAGATATTAAGTCAGGGGCGAAGGCGGAAGACGTTGTTGAGATGCTTATCAGCGATGCCTTGGCCGACCATAAAGCCCTGCTTGAAGATATTCGCGCCCAGGGCGGTGTTGTTGAAGATTATGTTGCGCCTGTTGATCTTGTAGGCAATCAGGCGGATAGTGCTAGCGAACAACCAAAGGAAACCACAGGTGCGAACAATGAAGCTATCAAGCAAGCAGAGGAAGTTGCTGACAACAAAATCAGCGCAACGCCTAGTGAACCTAGAGTACCAGCTGGCAAACAAGGAATTCCAGACGAAAGCGGAACAAAAGAAGACGCGGGAGGAATACAGCTTGGAGGCGGGGTCGATGAGGGCGATATTCGCGCTCAAGGGCCAAGAGATGGGCTACCAAAAGATGCAGGACTGGCCGGACAGCGAACCAATGATGAGGGTGAACGAGGAGTCAGGGGGGATTCTGGCCCCGACAGAAATGTACCAGGAGACATTAAGCCTGTTGATGCTGGGGCAGATCAAGGAGGCGTAAGCAATTACGACCTAAGAGAGAAACCTTCAATATCGCTAACACCTGCAAAACGCCGTGATATTAACCGGCTTGCAGAGGAAGTTCTAAAAAAGCCTGTTAATGAGATCACAGATGCCGACAAAGAAGTTCTTCGCCAATACACTGGATCTGGTGGTTTAGACCTTAAAGCATCCCAAGACAAAGGCGCTGCCGTATTTAATCAACACTACACCAGCTACGAGACAATAAAAGCGATATACAACGCGCTAGACGAGGCGGGGCTGGCCCACGGTAAAGCACTAGAGCCGTCAGTTGGTAGCGGTAACTTTATCGGCATGATGCCCAGCCTAGACTGGACTGCCGTGGATATAGATAAAACAAACACCGATATAGTTAGTCGCTTATACCCAGGTGTGAGGGTTTTTAACGAGTCATACGAGACCTTTAAAGGCAAGAACTATGACCTGATTATATCAAACGTCCCCTTCGCTTCTTTTGCATCGCTTGCCCGAGAACACGCGGGGACTATCAAGCCTGCATTCAAAGCTATTCATAATTTCTTTTTCGCGCAGTCCGTTGAAAAACTCAAAGACGGCGGCGTCATGGCATTCATGACTTCGACCGGGACCATGGATGGCACGACAGAAGCGGCAAAACTGCGCGAGCGGCTAGTGCAAGACCTTGACGTTATTGGCGCGTATCGGCTGCCAATGGGGACGCAGAAGGCAAACGCCAGCACAGAGGTAATGATAGATATTATCTTCCTGCAAAAGCGCCCAGATGGGGTTGAAAGTAAGCAGAAGGCGAGAAACCAGTCGTTTGTTGCTGTTGGCCAGAAAGATGGCCACAAGATAAACCAATACTTTATCGACCATCCTGATTCCGTACTTGGCGAATTAAGCGTCGGCAAGAACAAAACGTCAATGGGCCGAGAGGGGCTTATTGTTACAGGCGATGCTGACTACTCGAAAATAAAACTAACGCCCAGGAACTATGAAGCCAAGGCGAAGATTGAAGATAGCAGCTTCAAACACCTTGCGGAAGCAGAAGAATATGCAAGCAACAACGGCCTATACTTTTCACCAAGGTCACAGCCATTCTATGAGGACGGGGTTTTTTACGGTGTAAAAGTTGATTTCAGCGAGCAGGACGGGACAGCTCTGCTTGGCAGAAAGCTAGATGGCGTTCAGCAAGAGAAAATCGACGCGCTTGTGGCTATCGAGAAGTCGCTAAACCCTAATCTCATCGAAAAATATAAGGATGACTATAAAAAGGCTCCGCAAAAAGACAAGCTACTGAAAGCATGGGGTCGCAAATACCTTGCCACCGCTAGAATTAATGAATTGAGCGCGCTGTTCGATGATAACTTCGTGCCGAGTGAGATTTTTGATGCGCAAGTTCGCTTTGAGGACAGCGGAAAGATAGAAATAGACTCAGACTCCAGCTTAAAAGACCGGGCAGAATCTCTCGAAAATAAAGATGGTGTTATTTCAACCTCTGCCAGCGACCTTGTTAGCGGTCTGGAAGTAAGCAAATTACTATCCAATGGCGATTACGCACGAGTGAGTGAAACGAAAATACAAAATGCGAGAATCTACTACTCGGGCAATATCTACGAAAAGATAGACGGGCTAAACAAGGTTAAGCCAGCAGCTCAACGAGCCAAGCAAAAAGAAGGACTTGAGGCTGTAAAGCCGGCAGTAATTCCATTCAAAGAATTGACGATTCGCGGTGATGAGTCGTGGCTACCTGGCGAGGCAAAAGCAGCCATTGGTAGAGTAGAGCGTTACGACGGAAGCCCTGTTATTGGTGGCAACGCGATCAGCAACTCAGCGCTTTTGGAGCTATACAACAAGTATATCAACGGCGAGCAGTTAGCAAAAAGAGACCAGAAAGACACTCAAGACGAGTACAACTCGAAGCTAAAAGCAGCGCAGCGCACGTTAACTAACGACGTTCTACCACTAATAAAGCAACATCTTGATGACTCCGGTATGGCTGGCGCTGTAGAGGAAGAGTACAACAGAAAGCGCAATTTCTTCTCGCCTCCCGTATTCGATGGAAGCTCGATTAAAAAC
>Ga0209345_10006512_pt1 | contig 10565 bp, 8 predicted proteins | sample Cruoilmetagenom7_FD_187294 | JGI IMG/M metagenome (GOLD analysis project Ga0209345, IMG submission 187294) | Oil polluted marine microbial communities from Coal Oil Point, Santa Barbara, California, USA - Sample 7 (SPAdes) (version 2) | ecosystem: Environmental > Aquatic > Marine > Oil seeps ... | reverse complement strand
AGGGGATATAACAAACATGACTTTTAAACAGTTTGTCGATGCCGTAATAGAACAATTTAAAGTCATGAGCTGGGAAGCCTGCAAAATTCGGAACATGTCACGTTATGTGGAAGAAAAAATGGGACGGCCCCACCTCAGCGCCACATATGAACGATGTGTTGAGGAAGGTATCAACTGTTTTGAACGTCGGGAATATGGGAATAACTGGCTTACAAATTTCATATGGATGGACGGGATGGATTCGGTTGTTGCAGTCAAAAAACTGGTATTTGATGAGAAAAAATATACCATGGCTCAGCTCCTTGAAATGCTTAAAGTAAACTGGGAAGGCTATGAAAAAGAACGTCTCGATTTTGTCAAAACTCCTAAATGGGGTAATGATGATCCCTATGCTGATGATATTATTGTAAATATGCACGAGAGGGTCCGTGATGAGATATCTCTCCCTGCGCAATGCTGGGGGACGAAGGCAAAGGGTATACCCATGGTTCCCCAAAACATAGCCGCTTATACTGTGGGTGGTGCATTGCTGGGAGCTCTTCCCAACGGAAGACGTTTGGGAGATACCTGTTATGATGGTGGGTGTTCACCCGGAGCAGGGCTTGATAAAAAAGGACCCACAGCAGTATTAAGGACAGTGGGCAAGCTGACCCATGAAAACATGTTCCGTGCAAATCTTTTAAACCAGCGGCTGTCACCTGTACAGATGACCGGTGATAAAGGTTTTGATGTCTGGAAATCCTATATTGAATCATGGTGTGACCTGGGTATTAATCATGTTCAGTTTAACATAGTCGATAATGAGACCCTCCTTGCAGCGCAAAAAGAACCTGAAGAATATCATGAGCTCCAGGTACGCGTGGCAGGATACAGTGCACATTTTACCAGCCTTAACAAAAAGACCCAGGATACGATTATAGCCAGAACCATTCAGGAGATCTAAAGTATTGAAACTTTTTTGAGATAAAACCGATTCAGATTGTCTATTTTTTTAAAGCTCCGTTGTGCATATAAATTAATAAATGACGGAGCTTTAAACCATAGATTTCCCCATTGCCATTTAAATTCTTGCTAAGTTTTTCAGATACGAAACCGTTGCCCAGGTGAATTCTTTTCCCATACACGGCAGTATTGCATTATTGGTAAATATGGGATCAGATTCCAGGTCGTATCTGGAAAACAGATTGGCGGTATCCCATAAATCAGTATGGGGTATGGGTGTATAATATGCGATTACCGGGGTTATTTTATGCTGTTTAACCATTTCAATTGACAATGCAACAGATTCAATTTCCTGCTCCGGAAGCCCTGCCAGCAGGTATGCCCCAATCTGCCTGGCACCAAAGCCTGCACCTGACAGACATTTTACAGCATTCGTAAACTCTTCCCTTGTTACCTTGCTGTCCATTGCTTCCCTACTTTCAAAAATTCCTGTTTCAAGCCCCAGCCGTAAAGTAGTAAAACCTGCCTTATACATTAAATCTGCTGTTTCTTTTGACATTTTCCTTATATGAACAGCGTTGGGAGTATGGAACCTGAGTTTATATCCTGTTTTAATTATTCCTTCTAAAATGGGAATAGCATGCTTTTGTGCATCCACCAAAAATGCATCATCATATAAAACAAAATCCAGGACTTCATATTTTTTATGCCAGAATTCAATCTCTTCAATAACAGATTCTGCACTCCGTAAAATATGTTTTGGCATTAAAAATGACGAAGCGCAGTATGCACAGGAGAAGGGGCATCCCCTGGAAGTCAAGAGAGGAACATAATTTATTTTATTCTGCAAGTAAAAAGCAGGATACGGATACGAATCAAGGTCATCCGATTCAAAACCATGGGAAGATTCCGGAGAAAAACCTGTATACTCCTCGACAATCTTTAATATCTGTCCCTCACCTTCTCCTGTTATTACAGAATCTGCACCTGAATACTTCACCGCATGTTTTGGGCATAAAGTTGCGTAGATTCCACCAAGGAGAATCGGCACCTTTGGAAAAATTTCTCTTATTTTTTTTATTGTCTCCTGCACCCCTGGATACCAATAGGTCATCATGGAAGTGATCAAAACAAGATCCGGTGGTCCTGGCAATGATTTAAGATGGGCTTCAAACCACTCTTTTTTGATCCCATATCTGGAAAAATTCCTGGGTATGTCAGAAAGGAGCTTAGGTTTTTCAATGTGTGTTTTAAGGTAGGGTCCCATTCCGTATTTTGATTTTGAACCGGAGGATGGGCTTTTAGGATGAAATCTGTCGAGACAGTCTATATAGGAGACAGAGAAACCATGGGTCTTTAATATTGCAGCAATATATAAAAGGCCCATGGGCTTTGCCCAAAAATCATAGGCAGCAAAATCATGTATCCATGGATTTACCAGAAGAATATTTGGAGTTTCCAGTTTCACTGTTCCCTCGAAAAATAGCGAATGAAGTTTTGTAGACTTTCAAATGCTAAACCTTTTATATTTTAATTTTTTCAGGGAACAATTTCATGATTTCCTGTTCACTGGCCCCACAAATTCCCCTTTCCGTAATAAAACCGGTCACAAGCCTTGCAGGGGTAACATCAAAGGCATAATTTGCAGCGGGACTTTCTTTTGGAGGGATAAGAACATTTATTATTTCACCATTATTTATCCCTTGGACATATCTTATTTCATCGGGGTCTCTTTCTTCAATGGGGATATCTGCAACGCCATCTTTAGATTCCCAATCAAAAGTGCTGGAAGGGAGGGCAACATAAAAGGGAATACCATTATCCTGCGCAGCCAGAGCTTTGAGATAGGTTCCAATTTTATTGGCCACATCTCCAGTATGGGTGGTTCTGTCTGTGCCGACCAGGACAATATCCACCATTGAATGCTGCATAATATGCCCACCTGCGTTATCTGTTATTACAGTATGTTTTACCCCGTGCTCACCGAGTTCCCAGGCAGTAAGTCGTGCTCCCTGGTTCAAAGGCCTGGTTTCATCCACCCAGACATGGATATCAATTCCCGCATCAAAGGCCGCATAAATCGGAGCAGTGGCGGTCCCATAATCTACACATGCCAGCCATCCGGCATTGCAATGGGTAAGAACATTTACTGTACCCCCATTTTTTTTACGACTGATTTCCCGAATTAAAGCAAGACCATGCTCACCTATTTTTTTACAGTTTTCCGCCTCCCCCTCGGTTATCATGGCAGCTTCCCTTAGGGCTGCATTAAGCCTTGCTTCAGGCTCTTTAATTGTTAGCAATAGAGAAAGCATCCTGTCAACGGCCCATACAAGATTTACCGCAGTTGGTCTTGCACTCTTTAATCTGCCACATTCTTTTAAGAGATATTCATTTTTATCAATTTCGGCAAATGAATTTAAAACCGCAAGATAAACACCATATGCAGCGGTTGCCCCGATAAGGGGGGCTCCCCGTACATACATTTCACGAATAGCTTCAATTGTATCGTCAACTGACTTTAAATCAGCAACGACAAATTCATGGGGAAGAAGCCTCTGATCAATTATTTTGACAGTTTTGGAACTATGATCCAACCATATGGGCCTGAGTTGTTTTCCGTTTACTTGCATAATATAAAAAGTCTATAGATTTAATTTATAAAAAATTTTTCCGGCAGCTTCAAAGATAAGGAAGGTTTACCCAAACTTATTTTTGAAGCTGGAAGTTGCCTCTGACTGCTATTTTATTCTTCTAAGCGTGGTAACACAATTGGTTGCCGCAGATCCACCCACATTAAAAGCCACTCCTATTTCAGGAGTTCCCTTTTTAGGAGCAAGACCTATTGGTTCACCAACAAGCTGTTTATATGCAAGTGCATGCATTGATGCTCCTGTGGCTCCCACGGGATGTCCCTTGGCCTTTAAACCACCGGAAAGGTTAATGGGGCAAGTATCGTCAGGGGTATATTTACCATCAATATAATCCCATCCGCCCCGCCCGTCTTCTGAAAGCCCCAGGGCTTCTGTGCAGAGAATCTGGTTAATAGTAAAACAATCATGAACTTCAGCAAAATCAAGGTCATTGATGGTAATTCCTGCTTCATCAAAAGATCTTTTGACAGCTACCTTACCTGCAATAAGCTCATGCATATTCGGCCTTACTTTTTCCTGAAGCCTTTCTGTTGCCTGACCTATTCCGGCAATCTCAACAACCCTGTTACTGATCGATTTAGCTTCATCAGTTGTGGTCAACACCAAAGCTGCAGCCCCGTCTGTAACTAAAGAACAATCATGGAGCTTCAGAGGAGGCGCCACCAGAGGATTACTCCCTTTGCCTGTATCAGGAAGATTCAAAATTGCCTCTGCAGTCTGCAGTCCAAGCTTATCCTGGGGACTCCCTTTTCCAAAATGGGCGAGTGGATTTTCCAAAGCATTTTTATAACAACCGGCCGCTACATGAGCTAACATTTTACTCAATTCATCCGGTGTCAGATTATAGTGTTTTTGGTAGCCTTTGGCATATTCAGCAAACAGCATGGGGAATGTCATACCACCAACACCTTCTGTGGGCCAATGGGAACAACAGGCAAGGGTGTGTGTCATATCCTTTGTGTTGAGCATATTCATCTTTTCAACACCTATGACCAGTACCCTTGAAAATCTTCCAGATTCAATTCCGTAAAGCGCATTATATACTGCAAGGGACGAGGAGGCACAGGCTCCCTCCGTTCTTGTGGTGGGTACGAATCTTAGATCATCAGGAGCCACCTCAAGCCCCAGAGGCCCGATATGTTCCTGATTTATAAATTTGGCAGGGGAACAGGAGCCGATCCAGATACCGTCAATATCCTTTGGTTCAAGGCCGGCATCTGCAATAGCCCCTTTACCGGCCTCAGCAATCAAGTCATAATAAGATTTTGTATCTGTAATTTCTCCGGTCTCTCTATTTTTTTTAACAAAAGCTCCAAACTTTGTATTACTAGCTCCGATTATACTTACTTTACTCATAAAACCCCTTTTTTATACAACCAATAAATTTATTTTTCCGTGGGCCATTAGAAACGGGGACGAAATAAGCTCGCAATTTTAAATGTTAAGGCGTCTGTCTGGCAAGACGAGAAAATGCATGAATATCGAGATATTTCGTCCTCGTTCCTTAGTTCCAACTTCAGTAATAGACCCAGCTTTGACAAATAATGGCCAAAATTAAAATCATCCATGAGATTACAATATGTTATATGTATATGCTAAAAAGTGATAGCATATTTAGCATAATAAAGGTAGGATTTTTGTAAAATGATCGATAAACTGATAAAGTTTCAACAAAAAAAAGGGCTAAAGCTTTAAAATATTTCAGCCGATATAAGTAACATGCCCTCCTTAAAAAGGAATATATTATGGAAATTGACAGAATAAGTTCAACACAATCTAATGTAATACAGGAAATTCATCCGGCTGTATTGGACAAATCTTTGAATGAAAAAGAAGATGCGGTTACAGTCGCTGAGGATAATGCCCAAAACGACGTGCGACCAGAAACCCCAGGTAGTGGGCAAAAGGTCGACTTATTTGCATGATGCCCATTGCCTGGTTTTAATTATTAAATTAAAACCGGAAGGCCATTTAGAGGAGGGCATCTCAAAATGGCCATATTTTCCCGGTGCCAAGCAACTGCCCCGTGACCAAAAAATCAAAACCCCTCTAGAGAAAACCCCCCTGTGTCCGAATTAACAGTTGCATCAGTCACTTGTTAAGGCCTTCCCCTCTTACCTTTCCCATAGAGTTTCATATAAATAGTTTCACTTCGTTATGATCGAATATATCCGATTAGTATTATCTCCTCGCTTTATCCTTGTGCCACCAGAACATATGGGTTATTAAGAATTTATCGGAAATTATTTTTTTGGCAGCATTTGATTCATCATCTTTTCAGGGAGATTTTGCATGAATAAAGAAGAAGCCGTAAAAAAGATATTGACCAAAATATATGGTGATCAAAAGGGACTCAATGCATTTAAGAGAATAATCACACAAATAAATAGATTCCCAAAAATAGAAAAAAAACAAAAGGAATATTTTTCCCACAAAGACATTATTCTTATTACATACGGGGACACATTAAACTCAAACAACACCTCCCCGTTGAACGCCTTGTCAAAATTTGCCGACAAATATTTTTCCGAAGTATTCTCTGCAATACATGTACTCCCTTTTTATCCCTTTTCTTCAGATGACGGTTTTTCTGTTATAGATTTTCTTAAAGTCGACCCAAACCTGGGAACATGGGATGATGTTGCCGGATTAAACAAAAATTTCGATCTTATGTTTGATCTTGTATTAAATCATATTTCCGCAAAGAGTCCATGGTTTAACAAGTACTTAATGGGTAAAAAGGGTTTCATGGATCTTGCCATGGAAGTAGACCCTTCAACAGATTTATCAAATGTCACAAGACCCAGGTCTTTACCTCTTTTAACTGAGTTTACGAAAACTTCCGGGGAAAAGGTCAACATATGGACAACTTTCAGCGAGGATCAGGTCGATCTTAATTTTAAAAGCTTAGACGTCCTGGAAAAAATGATCAATGTCCTTTTGTGGTACGTTCAGCAAGGAGCAAAAATTATCCGCTTAGATGCAATTGCATATCTGTGGAAAGAGATTGGCACCAGCTGCATTCATCTTTCCAACACCCATGAAATGGTTAAACTTTTTCGAGCAATACTGAACATAATTGCCCCTGGTGTTATTATCCTGACTGAGACAAATGTTCCCCATGATGAGAATACAAGTTATTTTGGAGATGGAGAGAATGAAGCACAAATGGTATACAATTTCACACTCCCTCCCCTCCTTCTCCATACTCTTGTCAAAGGGGACGCATCGATTTTATCGTCCTGGGCAAAGGGTCTGCGGCTGAAGAATAAACAAAATACATTTTTTAACTTCACAGCATCCCATGATGGTATTGGCGTACGTCCCCTTGAAGGGATACTTCCTGATGATGATATAAACAGGCTTGTTGCTTTTGTTAAAAAAAACGGCGGCAATGTCTCTTATAAAAAGAATTCTGACGGCACTGAAAGTCCATATGAACTAAACATTACATATATTGACGCATGCCGGAATAATACCAGCAGCAAAGATCCATTCCATATACAAAAATTTCTCTGTTCCCAGGCTCTCCAGTACTCCCTCCCTGGAGTACCCGCCACCTATATCCACAACATTCTCGGCTCACGCAACTGGACAAAAGGGGTTGAAAAAACAGGGAGGGCAAGATCAATAAACAGAGAAAAACTACAGGCAAAGGATATTATAGCACAATTAAAAGATAATACCTCCTTTCGGGCCCAGGTATTTTTCCCTTATATTGAGCTGATAAAGATAAGAAAAAGTCAAAAAGCATTCCACCCAAACGGATCTTTTGAAATAATGGAAATTGATCCCAAAGTATTTGTTATTAAAAGATCTTTTGAAAACCAGACTATAATATCATTAACAAATATTTCATCAGAAAAAGCCAATATATCTTTACCGGATAATCTTCCCGGAAACATGCAGAATCTTTTTTCAAAGGAAAAGATATCTTTGGATTCAATTACTTTAAAACCATATCAATATATCTGGATGAGCCATTACCAATAACGCAGCACAGGCAGTCTGTTCATCTCCCACCGATAACGCAGCACAATTATTTATCTGACGGCCTATAAACAGAAGAATTCTATTAACGGAGCTTAATGTATATTTCTGCTAAATTTCTTGTTTTATTATTGCTAATCAACTCTGCACCTCCTCTTGTATCAATCTATATGGGGGATAAATGGAACAGTCCCATTGACTCTGGTCTAAAATTATATGACGGCAGATTTCTCTTTGGAACCCACAAAACATTCAGGGGCCTTGCAGCAGCCTTATTAACCGGAACAATAATAGGATTATTTATGGGTTTTCCCTGGCATGCAGGTCTATGCGCAGGGATACTAAGCATGGCCGGAGATCTCTTTTCCAGTTTTATCAAACGCCGTGCAGGTAAAGAAAGCGGAACTACGCTCCCGGTATTTGACCAGTTTTTTGAAGGATTTCTACCTCTTATTTACTTTTACCATAAATTTTCCCCTGGAAAATCAAGCATTTTCCTCCTTTTAATATTATTTTGTATTCTCGCCTATACAGGAGCATGGTTTTTAAAAATAATTTCGCACCCAAAATCAAAAAACCAAAAAAAACAGAATAACAGAAAGAATTCGCTAATATCACAGCTTAGAGAGATAAAATCTTGTAAAATTACAACAAATCCACTGCACCATTTTATAAATTTTGAAGACGCATTTTATTATCACTTTTTCATGAAAACAGTCTTTAAAGCTTTAGGTATCTATGAAATGGGGGTTAAAAATGCGCTTAATATCAAATTTGCAGATAGAACCCTCTATTTTCCAGATTTGCCCGGAGATTTTAATAATTATTCCATCCTCTTTCTCTCAGATCTTCATATAGACGCATTAAAAAATTTGCCGGAACGAATTATAGATATAGTGGGCTCTGTTTCGGTTGATCTTTGTATCTTGGGTGGAGATTACAGAGCAAGCATGCACGGGCCCTATGGGGATGTACTCGCCACAATGAGAAATATTACAAAAACCATTAAAGCAAAAGACGGCATATATGCTGTATTAGGAAATCATGATTGCATTGAAATGGTTCCGGAACTGGAAAAAGATGGAATATCCGTTTTGTTAAATGAATCTGTCTCTATTGAAAAAGGCGACTCCCATATCCGGCTTGTGGGAATCGATGACCCCCATTATTATAAGTGTCACGATTTAGACAGCGCTTTTCATCAAGTTCCAAAAGAAGATTTTATAATTTTTACTGCCCACTCCCCTGTAGTTTATAAAGAGGCACAAAAATTCGGTTCTAATCTCTACCTGTGCGGACACACCCATGCCGGGCAGATCCAGATCAAAGGGATCGGGCCTGTTTTCACACATACAAAAGCGCCAAGAAAATTTTGCCATGGCATCTGGAACTACAAGGAGATGACTGGATATACCAGCTCAGGCGTAGGAGTGTCCGGGATTCCTGTCCGCTTTCTCACCCATGGGGAAGTAGTTCAAATCAGATTAAAAAAAATAGAGATAAATAAAAATACTCCTTTAATGGAAACAATGTAGAAAAAGTATTTACAAGAATTCATGCATACTTTATAATTACTGGATTCTTTGAATTATTCGGGGGGAGGGAATGAAAAAAAATATTACCCTGGTTATTGCGACAGGAAATAAAGGAAAGCTGGCTGAAATAAAACAGCTTTTAAAAGATTTTCCGGTTAACCTGAAAAGTCTTACTGATTTTGGCCCCATACCTGAGGTAAAAGAGGATGGGACAACATTTGATGACAATGCCTATAAAAAAGCGAGCCAAACGGCCAGAATGCTTGGGATTCCTGCGTTAGCCGATGATTCAGGTCTTCTCGTAGAAGCCCTTGACGGAGCTCCCGGCGTATTTTCTGCACGTTTCGCAGGAGAAGATGCTACAGACGCGCAAAACTGTGAAAAGCTGCTAAAACAGATGGAAGGAACAACAAACAGAAAAGCAGCTTTTGAATGTGTGATATCCATTGCTCTTCCCGGCGGCGCTGCTTTAACCTATGAGGCACGCTGCGAAGGTTTGGTTACGGAAAATACCATTGGTTCCAACGGGTTTGGCTATGACCCCCTGTTTTACTATCCTCCCCTTAAAAAAACTTTTGGCCAACTTTTGCAGGATGAAAAAAGTAGTGTAAGCCATAGAGGAAAGGCCCTTAAAGAAGTAAAGAATGAATTTACTAAAATTTTGATCTGGTTTGAGCAAAATGCCCCTGTTGATGAAAAAATTCAATGTAAAGGTGAATAAAATGCTAAAGGACTTGATTGCACAAAATAGAAGTTGCAGACGATATTTTCAGGATACGACTGTCTCTCAAGATACTTTAAGGGACCTTGTAAATCTTGCCAGATTATCGGCTTCAGCAGCGAACAGGCAGCCTTTAAAATATATCTTATCTTCTAACCCGGCTGCAAACGACAATATATTTTCATGCCTTGCCTGGGCCGCATATCTTAAAGATTGGCCTGGACCATCAGAAGGTGAAAGGCCCCCTGCCTATATAATAATTTTAGGCGATACCAGCGTAGCATCAGAGTTTTGGTCCGATCATGGAATAGCCAGCCAAAGCATACTTTTAGGCGCAAGGGAAAAAGGCCTGGCAGGATGCATGATAGGTGCTATTAATAGAGATAAGTTGCGTACTTTTTTGCAACTGCCTCCCCACCAGGAAATACTTCTTGTTATCGCGATTGGTGAACCAAAAGAAGAAATTGTTTTGGAGACCGTGGATGCCAACGGCAATATCAGATACTGGAGAGATGAGGCTGGCATTCACCATGTACCAAAACGTGAACTGGATGATATTATTTTCAAAACTTTTTCTTAAAAAAATTGAAAAGAAGACTTCAATGCTGAGTCAGCATTAAGGAACGAGGACGAAATAACCTGGTATTTTAAGCGTCGATCCATCCTGCCTGACTGCGTTACAAAAGCGTAGCAATATCTTGATATTCCTACACTTTCGCGCCT
>Ga0209345_10006511_pt1 | contig 10565 bp, 7 predicted proteins | sample Cruoilmetagenom7_FD_187294 | JGI IMG/M metagenome (GOLD analysis project Ga0209345, IMG submission 187294) | Oil polluted marine microbial communities from Coal Oil Point, Santa Barbara, California, USA - Sample 7 (SPAdes) (version 2) | ecosystem: Environmental > Aquatic > Marine > Oil seeps ... | reverse complement strand
TCCGATCTCGAAACCATCCAGCAGGAAGTCGGGCCATTGATCCGGGGGCGGCAGGTTGTCCCGCGTGAAGGTATCCACATGCGCGCTTGGTCCCAGCATCTGCATCACTCCCCCTGAAAGGCCCCCATCGTCTGCCGCGCGATCACCACGCGCTGCACATCGGACGCGCCCTCATAGATCCTGAGGGCGCGGATCTCGCGATACAACCGCTCCACCACCGCACCCGAGCGCACGCCATCGCCGCCATGCAACTGCACGGCCATGTCGATCACCTTCTGCGCCTCGTCGGTGGCATAAAGCTTGGCCATCGCCGCCTCGCGCGTCACGCGCGGGGCACCTGCATCCTTGGCCCAAGCCGCGCGGTAAACCAGCAATGCAGCCGCATCGACACGCATGGCCATATCCGCGATATGCCCCTGCACCATCTGCAAATCAAAAAGCGGTGCGCCCTGCACGCGGCGGTCCTGCACCCGCGCCAAGGCCTCGTCCAGCGCGCGCCGCGCAAAGCCCAAGGCCGCCGCCGCCACGGACGAGCGGAACACATCCAGCACCGACATGGCGATACGGAACCCCTGCCCCCGCGCCCCGATCAGGGCCGATCCCGGCACCCGCACATCATCGAACCGCAGCCGCGCCAGCGGATGCGGCGCGATCGTCTCCAGCCGCTCCACCACGTCGAACCCCGGCAGGCCCGCAGGCACCACGAAAGCCGACAGCCCCCGCGCCCCCGGCCCCTCGCCGGTGCGGGCAAAGACGGTGTAGACATCCGCGATCCCGCCGTTGGAAATCCACGTCTTTTCGCCCTTCAACACGAACCCGTCGCCATCGGCCTCGGCCGTCATGGTGGAATTGGCCACGTCCGATCCCGATTGCGGCTCGGTCAGGGCAAAGGCCGAAATCGCGCGGCCTTCGCGGGTCCGCGCCAGCCATTCAGCCTTCTGGTGATCTGTCCCGAACAGCGACAGCGCCCCGGTCCCCAGCCCCTGCATGGCAAAGGCGAAATCCGCAAGACCGTCATGGCGCGCCAGCGTCTCGCGGATCAGGCAGAGTGTGCGTACATCCAGCACACCTTCCATGGCACCGGAATGGAGCAACCAGCCCCCCTTCCCCAGCATGGCCACCAGGGACCGGCACGCCGCATCGGTATCGGCATGATCCACCGCGCCCAGATGCGCCGCACACCACTCATCCAACGCCACGGCCAGCGCCCGGTGCCGATCCTCGAAAAACGGCCAGTCCAGAAAGCTGCGATCAGCCATGCGCCATAGCCCCCTGCTTCATCTTGCCGAAAATACGGAAATCCATCGCTCAATCCCCCGCGAACACAGGTTTTTCTTTCGCGACAAAGGCTTCATAGGCCCGCACGAAATCCTGCGTCTGCATACAGATCGCCTGCGCCTGCGCCTCGGCCTCGATGGCCTGATCAATGGACATCGACCATTCCTGCGCCAGCATGGTCTTGGTCATCATGTTCCCGAAATTCGGCCCCGCCGCGATCCGCGCGGCCATGTCCTGCGCCGCCTCGGCCAGTTGATCGCCGGGCACCAGACGGTTGAAAAACCCCCAGCGTTCCGCCTCATCCGCCGTCATGACGCGCCCGGTATAGAGGAGTTCCGCCGCCCGCCCCTGCCCGATGATGCGCGGCAGGATCGCGCAGGCGCCCATGTCGCAACCCGCCAGCCCCACGCGGGTGAACAGGAACGCGGTCTTCGCCTCCGGCGTGCCGATCCGCAGGTCCGAGGCCATGGCGATGATCGCCCCCGCCCCGACACAGACCCCATCCACCGCCGCGATCACCGGCTTGCCGCAGTTCACGATGGCCTTGACCAGATCGCCGGTCATCCGCGTGAAGGCCAAAAGCTCCTTCATGCTCATTTTCGTCAGCGGCCCGATGATGTCATGCACATCCCCGCCCGAGCTGAAATTGCCGCCGTTCGAGGCAAAGACCACCGCCTTCACGTCATCGGCATAGACCAGATCGCGGAACCAGTCGCGCAACTCGGCATAGCTTTGGAACGTCAGCGGGTTCTTCCGCTCGGGCCGGTCCAGCGAAATCGTGGCGATGCCGCCTTCGATCCGGCAGAGGAAATGTTGCACATCGGTCCGCATCGTCATTCGGTCGCTCCCTTGTCGTCCAGTTTTTGCGCCAGCGTCCGCAGCCGCGCGGCATAGCTGCGCGCCTCCTCGGGGCTGAGTTCAGCCAGCATGCCGTCGATCCATGCCTCATGATCCGCGGCCTGGCGCGCGAAGACCTCGGCCCCCTTTGCGGTCAGCCGCACCAGCGTGGCACGCCGGTCACCCGCCACGGGCACGCGCATGACCAGCCCGTCCTCGGCCAGCCGGTCCACGATGCCCGTGACATTGCCATTCGACACCCGCAGCACGCCCGACAGGGCGCTCATCCGTAGGCCTTGCTCATGCCGGCTCAGCGCCGCCATCACGTCGAAACGCGGCAGCGTGCTGTCGAACTCGGTGCGCATCCGCTCGCGCAGTTCCGCCTCGATCTTGCGGGTCACGGCCAGCAGCCGCAACCACAGGCGCAGGCGCTGTTTCGATCCCTGCTCGGCCAGTCTGATCTGTGGTGTGCCGCTCATATCTCGCCCCCCGACACCGCCAGCGCATGCCCGTTCACCATGGATGCCCCGGGCGAGGCGAGGAACATCACCGCCGCCACCACCTCATCCGTGCTGATCAACCGGCCCATCGGGTTGTCGCTGACCACCTCGGCCAGTGCCGCCGCGCGGGTCAGATCGAACCGCTTCTGCACCGCGCCGATCGCCGCCTCGGCCAGGTCGGTGTCCACGAAACCGGGGCACACCGCGTTGCAGGTGATGCCCTTGCCCGCCACATCCAGCGCGACAGAACGCACCAGCCCCAGCACGCCATGTTTTGCCGCCGTATAGGCGGGAACAGTCGCGCCGCCCTTCAGGCTCGCGGTCGAGGCCATGGCGATCAGCCGCCCGCCGGCCCCCATGCCGCGCAACGCCTCGCGGAACAGCAGGAAAGTGCCCGTCATGTTCACCGCCAGCGTCGCGTTCCAATCCGCAAGGCTAACACCGCGCAGCTTGCCCGCCACCCCGCCGCCTGCATTGGCGATCACAACATCATAAGGCGCATCGAACAGCGCCGCGACAGCCGCCTCATCGGTCACATCGGCGGCGCGACACTCCATGGTGAAACCCTGTGCCGTCTCCTCCAGCGCCGCCAGCCGCCGCCCGGTGATCGTCACCCGGTCGCCCGCCGCCGCAAAGGCCCGCGCCACCGCCCGCCCGATGCCTGATCCGCCGCCGGTGACCAGAACGCGCCTGCTCATACCTTGCCCACCTGTTCCGCACCGCGCTCGGCCAGTCGCATCGCCTGATCGCGCCCGGCCAGATAGGGCAATGGCCAATGCGTATGGGTATCCCCCAAGGCGACGCCCGCGTGCAGCGTCCAGTAGGGATCGGCCAGATGCGGCCGCGCAAGGCACACCAGATCGGCCCGCCCGGCCATCAGGATCGAATTGACGTGATCGGGCTCGTAGATATTGCCCACCGCCATCGTCGCCAGCCCCGCCTCGTTCCGGATGCGGTCGCTGAAGGGCGTCTGGAACATCCGCCCATACACCGGCCGCCCTTGCGTCGAGGTCTGCCCGGCTGACACGTCGATGATATCCGCACCCGCCGCATGGAACATCCGCGCGATCTCGACCGCCTCGGACGGGGTCACGCCATCATCCCCCGCCCAGTCATTGGCGGAAATCCTGACCGACATCGGCTTGCTCTCAGGCCAGACAGCGCGCATCGCCGCAAACACTTCCAGCGGCCAGCGCATCCGGTTTTCCAGACTGCCGCCGTAGTCATCCGTCCGCACATTCGACAGCGGCGAGATGAAGGACGACAGCAGATACCCATGCGCCGCGTGCAATTCGATCATGTCGAACCCGGCACGATCCGCCATCTGCGCAGCCGCCACGAACTCCGCCGTCACCCGGTCCATATCGGCGCGCGTCATCTCGCGCGGGGTGGCATTGTCCTTCGACCATGGAATGGCCGAGGCCGAGATCACCTCCCAATTCCCCGCAGCCAGCGGTGCGTCCATCTTCTCCCAGCCAAGCTGCGTCGATCCCTTGCGCCCGGAATGCCCGATCTGGCAGCAGATCTTCGCCTCTGTTTCGGCATGGGTGAAATCTACCAGCCGCCGCCATGCCGCCTCATGCTCTGGCGCATAAAGCCCCGGACAACCCGGCGTGATCCGCCCCTCGGGCGACACGCAGGTCATTTCCGTATAGACCAGCCCCGCGCCGCCCTTGGCGCGCTCGGCATAATGCACGAAATGCCAATCGGTCGGGCAGCCATCCACCGCCTTGTATTGGGCCATGGGCGACACGACGATCCGGTTGACCAAGCCCATATCACGCAAGCGGAACGGTGCGAACATCGGTGCGCGCAGCGGCGCGTCCGCAGGCACGCCTGCCTGCGTCTGGAACCAGCGCTCGGCAGATGCCAGCCATTCCGGGTCACGCAGGCGCAGGTTCTCGTGGGAAATCCGCTGGCTGCGTGTCAGAAGCGAGTAATTGAACTGCACCGGATCAAGGTCCAGATACCGCTCCACCTCCTCGAACCACTCCAATGAGTTGCGCGCCGCCGATTGCAGGCGCAGCACATCCAGCCGCCGCTCGTCCTGATACTTGACGAAAGCCTGTTCCAGCGTGGGTTCCGTATCCAGATAAGTCGCCAGCGCGATCGCGCTGTCCAGGGCCAGCCGCGACCCCGACCCGATCGAAAAATGCGCCGTCGCCGCCGCATCCCCCATCAGCACCACATTCTGATGGTGCCAGTGTTCGCAATTCACGCGCGGGAAGTTGATCCAGACCGCCGATCCGCGCAGGTGATTGGCGTTGGACATCAGCTCATGCCCGCCCAGATGCCCTTCGAATATCTTGCGGCAGGTCTCGACCGTTTCTTCCTTGGTCATGTCCGCAAAGCCCCAGTTGTCCCAGGTCTCCTGCGTGCATTCCACGATGAAGGTCGCGGTCTTGTCGTCGAATTGATAGGCATGGGCCCAAACCCAGCCGTGCTTTGTCTTCTCGAAAATGAAGGTGAACGCGTCGTCGAATTTCTGATGCGTGCCCAGCCAGATGAACTTGCACAGGCGCGTGTCCACATCGGGCTTGAAATGCTCCGCCCATTGGCTGCGCACACGGGAGTTTAACCCATCCGCGGCCACCACTAAGTCATAGTCGCGCGCATAATCCTCGACCGGGCCGACTTCGGTTTCAAAGCGCAAATCGACGCCCAACTCCCGCGCGCGGTCCTGCATGATCGTCAGCAGCTTCATCCGTCCGATGCCCGCAAAGCCATGCCCGCCCGACACGGTGCGGTGCCCGTCATGCACCACGGCGATGTCGTCCCAATAGGCGAAGTTTTCGCGGATCGTGGCGGCGCTGACCGGATCGTTCGCCTCGAGGTTGCCCAGCGCATCATCCGACAGCACCACGCCCCAGCCGAAGGTGTCGTTGGCGCGGTTGCGCTCGAACACGGTCACTTGCGTGTCAGGCTGGCGCAGCTTCATCGAGATGGCAAAGTACAGGCCCGCCGGGCCGCCCCCAAGACATGCGATCTTCATTCCGCGTCATCCCTTCCCTCAGGTCATGAAGAAAGCCTATCCGCGCCCGATTATATTTCAAGCATAAATGTTTTAAGTTTGAAATAAACTGCCTACCTGGACTTCACTATTGCGAAAACAATAGCTTACGAGCAGGACGCCAAGACATCAGCAAACCGAAACGCAAAGAAACCTGCCGATCCTGCCGAAAAAGAACGCGTCATCGACCGGGATCACGCCCCGCCAGGCCACCAGACCCTGCCCGATGCCCTCGGCGATGAAAACGGTTCCCGGATCGATTCGACAGGCAATCGCAATCCCGACCGATCAGGCGGCAGCGCGGGGCGTGTCCGACCGATCTGCCTTTCCTCAACGCCGCCAAGTCCACACCACGCAACGATTCTGATGACATTAGGCCTCCCGATGCCGCGCCCCGCTATCATGCCGCAAACATGCAGCCAATTGACGCAGCGTCACCCTGGACGAAACCGGACGAAAATCGGCGCACAAGCTATTGTGCAGGCAGGAACCGGCCCCAAATAGGCCTCAGCGCGCAGAAGGTGCCAGTTTTTGAAGTGAAACGATCCGGTTTGGGGGGCTCCTTGGACCGGTCTTGGTGAAACCGTGTTGCACACCGGGTTTCAACCTCTTTATAACGGCGCAACCCGTTTGCCGTCCACGGTATGACAGTCTGACCAAGGAGCCCCATTTCGTGTCTCTGATTCTCATCGCTGCCCTTCCGTTCCTGGGCGCGCTTCTGCCGGGTCTGATGATCCGTGCCGGGCGCAACGCCTGCGCCTGGACAACGGCCCTTGTCACACTGACCGCGCTTGTCGGCCTGCTGGTCCACGCCCCCGCCGTGATGCGCGGCGAGGTGATCCAGTACCGGCTGGACTGGATGCCCATGCTGGGGCTGAACGCGAATTTCTTTCTCGACGGTCTGGGACTGCTGTTTGCCGGTCTGATCCTCGGGATCGGCCTGCTGATCATCATTTACGCGCGCTTCTACCTGTCGCGGAATGACCCGATGGGCCAGTTCTACACCTATCTGCTCTTGTTCCAGGGCGCGATGGTGGGCATCGTTCTGTCCGACAACATCCTGCTCCTGCTCATTTTCTGGGAACTGACCTCGCTGTCGTCCTTCCTGCTGATCGGCTACTGGAAACACCTGCCCGAAGGGCGGCAAGGCGCGCGCATGGCGCTGGCCGTGACCGGCATGGGCGGTTTGGCCCTGATCGGTGGTATGCTGATCCTTGGCAATATCGTGGGCAGTTACGACCTGACCGTGATCCTCGAGAACAAGGAACTCGTGCAGGCCAGCCCGCTCTACCTGCCTGCGCTGATCCTGATCCTGCTGGGCTGCTTCACGAAATCCGCGCAATTCCCCTTCCATTTCTGGCTGCCGCACGCGATGGCAGCGCCCACGCCGGTGTCGGCCTACCTGCACTCGGCCACCATGGTGAAGGCAGGTCTTTTCCTGATGGCGCGCCTCTGGCCGGTGCTGGCGGGCACGCCCGAATGGTTCTACATCGTCGCCACCACCGGCCTGATCACGATGGTGCTGGGCGCGGTGATCGCCCTCTTCAAGGATGACCTCAAGGCGCTGCTGGCCTTTTCGACGGTCTCGCATCTGGGCCTGATCACGATGCTGCTGGGCTTCGGCACGCCCTTCGCTGCCGTTGTCGCCGTGTTCCACATCATCAACCACGCCACCTTCAAGGCCGCGTTGTTCATGAGCGCGGGCATCGTCGATCACGAGACGCATACCCGCGACATCAAGCGGCTGGGCGGCCTGCGCCACCTGATGCCGGTCACCTTCACCATCGCCACCGTGGCGGGCCTGTCGATCGCGGGCATCCCGCTCTTCAACGGCTTCTTGTCCAAGGAAATGATGCTCGACGCTGCCGCCAACACGGTCTGGCAGGGCAATCCCTGGATCATCCCGGCGTTGGCCACGATGGGCGCGCTCTTCTCGGTCGCCTATTCCTTCCGGCTGATCGTGCACACCTTCCTTGGCCCCAAGCGCGACGACTATCCGGCCAAACCCCATGATCCGGGATTCGGTATGTGGGCCTCGCCCGCGCTGCTGGCAGTCCTTGTGGTGCTGATCGGGATCATGCCCGCGCTGATGGTCGGCCCGCTCGTGGCCACCGCATCCAGCGCCGTGATCGGGGGCGAGCTGCCCTATTACTCGCTCAAGATCTGGCACGGGGTGAACACGGCTCTGTTCCTGTCGATCACGGCCGTGGTGGGCGGCCTCATCCTGCTGGCGCTGCACCGCCCGCTGGATGCCGCCTGGATCCGCGCCCCCCGCCCCGAGGCAAAGGCGATCTTCGACGCGCTGCTGGGGTCCATCACCCGCGCCGCCAACGCCCTGACGGACGGGCTGCACAACGGCGCGATGACGCGCTACGCGGCGGTCTTCACCCTTGCCGTGATCGCGGCGGGAACGACCGCATGGTTCGGCGGCACTGCTCCCGCCCCCACGCGTGAGGTGCTGGCCATCGGCCCGGTCCCGCTGGTGGGCTGGTTCCTGCTCGTCGTGGCCTCGGGCTGCATGGTCGCCTATCACCGCAACCGCCTGCTGGCGCTGGTGCTGATGGGGATCGTTGGCCTGATCGTCTCGGTCGCCTTCGCCTACATGTCCGCCCCCGACCTTGCGCTGACCCAGTTCTCGGTCGAGGTGGTGACGATCATCCTGCTCCTGCTGGCGCTGAACTTCCTGCCCAAGAACACACCGGTCGAAAGCAGCGGCGGACGTCGTCTGCGCGACAGCATCATCGCGATCCTCGGCGGCGTCGCCGTGGGTGGCCTCGCGCTGGCCGTGCTGGTGTCGGACTTCTCGCAGGAAAGCATCTCGGCCTTCCATCTGGCCAATTCCAAACCGGGCGGCGGCGGCACCAATGTGGTGAACGTGATCCTCGTGGACTTCCGCGGCTTCGATACCTTCGGCGAGATCATCGTGCTGGGCATCGCGGCTCTCGTGATCTTCGCCATGACCGAATCCGTTCTGGGCGGGCCTGTCGGCGCCTGGCTGAAACAGCGCCCGATAAACCCAAACGAGGCCGGAGACCGCCACCCGCTGATGATGGTCGTTGCCACCCGCGTAATGATGCCAATCGCCATCATGGTCGGCGTCTTCACCTTCCTGCGCGGCCATAACGAACCGGGCGGCGGCTTCATCGCCGGCCTGATCGTGGCCATCGCGCTTGTGATGCAATACATGGCCAGCGGCTTCGACTGGGCGGCCGCACGGCAGCGTTATCCCTATCACATGATCATCGCACTTGGGATCTTTGCCGCAGCCTTCACCGGCATCGGATCGTGGTTCGCCGAGCGTCCCTTCCTGACCAGCAACTTCGGCTATTTCCAGATCCCGCCCATGGGCGAGTTCGAACTGGCCACCGCCATGGCCTTCGACGTGGGCGTGTTCCTCTGTGTCGTTGGTGCGGTGATGCTGGCACTGGAAAGCCTGTCACGCTTTGCCCACCGGGCCGGGGATCGGCCCAGCCCCTACCCCATGGATATCGACCCCTCGCGGGATCTGCCGCAGGAGGCGAAGGACGCGTAATGGAATACCTTCTTGCAAGTGCAATCGGCGTGATGACCGCCGTAGGGATCTATCTCCTGCTGCGCCAGCGCACCTTTCCGGTGATCCTCGGCATTTCGATGCTGACCTATGCGGTGAACCTGTTCCTGTTCGCCTCGGGGCGCATCGCGATCAACCTGCCGCCGGTTCTGCTGAACCAGACGCCCACCTATACCGACCCGCTGCCGCAGGCGCTGGTGCTGACGGCCATCGTGATCTCCTTCGGGATGACGGCGGTCGTGGTACTCATGGGGCTTGGCGCCTTCCTGTCCGCGCGCACCGACCACATCGACCTCGCGCAGGGCAAGGATAGCCCCGAGGAGGCGGGCAAATGAACCACTGGATCATCGCCCCCGTCCTGCTGCCCGCGCTGATGGGCGCAGTCATCATCCTCGCTGCACGCTACCAGGTGGCCTTGCAGCGTGTCTTCTCGGTCGCCTCGACCGTGGTCCTGGCCGGGATCGCCATCGGCCTTCTGGTCCAGAGCATGAGCGGCGAGATCGGTGTCTACGAACTGGGCAACTGGCCCGCCCCCTTCGGCATCGTGCTGGTGCTGGACCGGCTGTCGGCCATGATGGTGACACTGACAGCACTTCTGGGCGTGGCGGTCGTGCTCTATGCGATAGGCTCGGGCTGGGACCGGCGCGGCAACCACTTCCACGCGCTCTTCCAGTTTCAGCTGATGGGCATTTTCGGCGCCTTCCTGACCGGGGACGTGTTCAACCTTTTCGTCTTCTTCGAGGTGCTTCTGATCGCCTCCTATGGTCTGATGATCCATGGCGGCGGCGCGGTCCGGCTACGCGTGGGCGTGCAATACGTAGTCTACAACCTGCTGGGCTCGACCCTGTTCCTGTTCGCGCTTGGCACGATCTATGCGGTGACAGGCACGCTCAACATGGCCGATCTGGCGGTGCGCGTGGCGGAACTGCCTGCCGATGACACCGCGATGATCCGGGTGGCGGCGATCCTGCTGCTTCTGGTCTTTGCGGTGAAGGCTGCGCTGATCCCGCTGCACTTCTGGCTGCCCGCCACCTATGCCGACGCCCCTGCCCCCGTGGCCGCGCTGTTTGCCGTCATGACCAAGATCGGCGCCTATGCGATCATCCGCATCTATACGCTGGTCTTCGGCCCCGAGGTGACAGCGACCGCCGATATCATCGGCCCCTGGCTGATGCCTGCCGCCCTCGTGACGCTGGCCATCGGGATGCTGGGCGTGCTGGGCGCCACGCATCTGGGCCGTCTGGCGGCCTTCGCCGCCATCGGCTCCATGGGCACGCTGCTGATCGCCATCTCTCCCTTCACGCCGCAGGCGACCACGGCGGCGCTCTATTACATGACCCACTCCACGCTGGCCGGGGCTGCCCTGTTCCTTGTGGTGGACATGGTCCGC
>Ga0209345_10006509_pt1 | contig 10568 bp, 11 predicted proteins | sample Cruoilmetagenom7_FD_187294 | JGI IMG/M metagenome (GOLD analysis project Ga0209345, IMG submission 187294) | Oil polluted marine microbial communities from Coal Oil Point, Santa Barbara, California, USA - Sample 7 (SPAdes) (version 2) | ecosystem: Environmental > Aquatic > Marine > Oil seeps ... | reverse complement strand
ATTACCTTAACATGTATGAAAATGACAAAAAAAAGAGGATGATAATTTTTCTTACTTGATCGTCTTAATAGGAGTTAGAGATGAGGCCACAAACGCTGGATATGCGCCAGAAACAATCCCCAGTACAAGGCTGATCAAAAAGATATAAATAATAGACAATATTTCAAATGTAAAAGGAAGATCCGTTACAACAATTAAAACAACAGCGATAATCAATCCTGATATAATTCCGGTAATCCCCCCTATGATAGAGATAAAAATGGCTTCCCCCAAAAACTGAATTAGGATATCTATTCTTTTCGCTCCCACAGCCATACGAATGCCTATCTCTTTTTCTCTTTCCACCACAGACAGAAGCATAACTGCAAATATCACCAGTCCACCTATTAAAAATGTAATGGTTGCAGCCATTTTACTCAGAAGTGATACAAGGTTTATCCCTTCCGTCTTTACCTTGGCGACATCCTTGAAAGATTATATATTAAAATCATCCTTCTTCATGGATGTTATCTTATCCCAAGTTCGCGAAAAAGCAGTGCATTTAGCGTATAATCTACAAACCCTAAAAAAACAAAGTCAACAATATCAGTAACTTATAAATTCAAGTAGGTTAAAATCCATCTGTAGTGCCAAAACCTTATAGATAGTGGTTGACAAAGTGAAATATGTATGTTATCTTTGTGCTATATATATTCGAAAAGTTACCCATATAAATAAAAAGAATCATCAGAAATATTTTACTTTTAAACTGGCAGAATCTGTTAGGACAGAGCAAGGTCCCAGACAGCAGGAACTCCTCAACCTGGGGACTGATTTTAACCTTCCAGTAGAGGAGGGAGTATATGTTTTACGAACAAATATGGAATATTCACAATATGTTTATCGATATAGAAGATGCTTTCAGGTGCGTGAAATCTGAACTTGGACTGAGACCCATCTATCATAGGAAAGAGGAAATGGACATATCTTTATTACCGTTCTTGCCTACCACATCTTACACTTCGTCAGGATGAAACTGAGTCATAATGAAATATATCTTAGTTGGTAAACTATCAGAGAACGCTTGTCTACCCATGCAAGAATAACAACTACCTTTAAAAGAAAAGATGGAAAAGTGGTCCATATCAGAAAATCTTCTACTGCAAACTTATTTCACAAGAAAATTTACAGTGCTCTAAACATATCCTGCCAACCAGGCAAAACATTAAAAACAATTCTATAAAATATCAAGTTTGTAGTGACAAAACATGACTTCTTGAAGTTATAAACTATTGATAGTAAAGAGTATTTTTTTTAGGTTCGCGAACTTGGGTTATCACCACCCATCAATCTGCTCATAACTGTAGATATAGGCATTATAATCCTGTCATTCAGGTCCTGTTGATTACCTGCGCGCGTGTACCTACTTTAATCATAGCGCCGACCTGAGATTGCACAATTCCAGTTTCTTCTACAAAGCTGGTATCTCACCACGGGAAACCTTTCCTCTCTCTATAATGTCAGATTTGGAGGAATTATTAGCAAAAAGATAAAACAGAAGTGTTGCCAATACAATTATTAAAATAAATATGGCAAGTAATTTCTTTGTAGATATTTTTTCCATTAGTTTATACCACCTGGCGTAACTCCTTCTTGTTCATTTTTTGCAAGTCATTGAGATCCATAAAAAACCGCTTTTTCTGAAGAGTTTATTGAAATATTATAGTTAATTTTTTGTTGGATAAGACCTATTTTGCTTTCTGACAAATTCATGTCAGGCTGAATCAAGGTTAAAATATCCCCCTTACCCACTCTATATTTGCCGAAGGCCTGTTCATAATTAACTTGTCCAGCTTCTACCAAATCAAGTGCTACTTGATAATTGGCATATGCTAGCTCCATATCTTTATAAGCGTAATTTACCTCTAGCGAGACAATTTTTTTAACCTCTGGTAAACGTTCTACCTCTGCCCTTTGAGCTTTTTTCTGATCAGAAACCTTGTAGTATCTACCTGGCCCATTAAAAAGATCGTAGCTTGGGGCTGTATAAAAAACAGCTTCATGTTCATTAAGGCTGCCTGTTTCATCATATCTCTGATATAATAATTGCAAATCTATTTTTGGCCAATAATTGCTTCTTTCTGCTTTAATGGGTTGCGCTGAAATATCAATATTCAATGCTTGTTTTTCTATTTCTGGTCTCTTAAGTAAAGCTATCTTCTGTAAGTATAAAACATCAAATTTTATAGGAAATGTGGTAAACTCCCCACCAATTTCAATTTTTGTATTAAGAGGCCATCCTGTAAGACTATTTAGCGCGCTAATCTCTTTTTCCAAATCTTTATCTGCAGCTATAGTACTCATCTTTGCCTGCGTGTATCTCACTTGGGCCTGAGTTACATCAGAAAACTTTGCCACACCGGTCTCTCTTTTGGCCTTTGCCATTTCATAATTTTTTTGGCAATAATCTCAGCATCCTCCTGTACTTCAAGAACAGCTTTGTTGGCCATAATAGTGTAAAATACTTTTTTAACCATAAGTGGCAGATCATTTTCTTGAATAGCAATATCAGAAATCGACTGGTTAAAAACAAAAGAAGCCTGTTTTCTAATGCTAGAGCGGTATCCTCCACCAAAAAGTATATATGAAAGCCCTACAGATGATGAATATTGAGTATCCCATATTTATTGATAAGTGGCATCTATAGAGGTGTCAAGAGCATCCCTGTAGGCATAGCTTAATAAAAGTGTGGGATAATAGAGGTCATAACTAGCTTTTTTAAGATATTTAGCTTGTTCCTTTGTTTCAATCTATGCTTTAAGTAAGGGATAATTATTACCGGAAAGAATAACAGTTTCTTCCATAGTTAACGCATATAAGGATGAAAGCGTGAACGAAAAAAAAGAGACCACCATAAAAACATAAAACAGAGATAAATTATAATATTTATACACTTCTTTTCTCTAGCTTTAAACTTCTATACAAATTTCAAAAATAATCAAGCAATTATATTGTGCTCGACTTTAGAATGGTTGAAAATTAATCTTAATCTCAACATAGGTGGGAATAAGCGTTTTGCGCATATTGTCCCCATACACGCTTTCAACACTTTGCTTCTTCACACATTTCAGGCAAAATTCGATTTTAGACATCTTTTTCTTTTTCGATATGATTTTCTTATTTTGCTTCTGAACAGTTATTGTTATCAAGTAAACGGACAAACCAGATTTTAATAATAGCTGCTACTGGAAGAGACAATATCATCCCTGCAAGCCCCATAAGATAACCACCTGTAATAAGAGCAAAGATTACAACTGTAGGATGAAGTCCAAGGGTACTTCCTACTAGTTTTGGAGTTATAAAGTAACTTTCTAAAAATTGAACTATCATAAACCCAGCTATTATACCAAATGGATGCCATATGTCCGAAAATTGAAGGTAAGCCAGTAACAATGAGAAGGCAAATCCTACCACAAACCCCAAATAGGGGACTATACTTAAAAGACCAGAAGTAAGCCCTACAACAATAGCAGGGCTTACCCCGGTTATCATCAGAACTATCGTATAAAGAATACCCAATATTAATGCCACTAAAAATTGTCCTCTGAAATAACGTGTTAATATCTGATTAAATTCATCCACATATTCTGATATATCTTTTTCAGTTTTCTGCTTGATAATATTAAGTAATCTGACTTTAATATTCTTGAAATCCTTGGAAAAATAAAACAACAATATAGGTATTAGAGCCAATGTAATGATGTTTTTTATGATAGATTGAACAGAACTCCCTATCTTGCCAAAAGTAATATAGCTAAATTTTGATAATTCTGCTCCTTTATCCATTATAATATTTTTAACCTGTTCAAAAGAAAACTGTAACTCAAACTTTGTCAAAAATCTTTTTATTATAGCAATTATTTTATCTATATAATCAGGCAAACTTGCAAAAAGCACAGATACTTCACTGTAAGCAAGGGGTATAATAATCAAAAGAATAACCGTTATAATCGTACTCAGGACTACAAATAAGATTAATATAGAAATACCTCGTGGTATTTTCCAATGTTCAGCTTTATCTATAAGAGGTTCTGATAGATAAGCCAGAAAAAAAGCTATGGCAAAAGGTGTAAGAAGGGTTCTGATCTTATATAATACCAGAATAAATAAAAGGAAGAATAAAATCAAAAATGTATTTCTTATGTTAAGATCTAATCTAACAATATCCATGCTAGGATAATAAACAGATTACAATATTATTCAACTACAATATATAAAAAAAACTTTGCGGAGTTGATACTGTATAAATCTCATTCTCCCCCAACCGCCCACACATTATTTAGCAAATATAAGAGTTAATAATTCCTATAATGCCTTCTCTTATGAAATGTATAGAAATTGCAGCAAGTAAAATACCTATAATCTTGGTAATAACATCAGTAAACTCATTACCAAGCAAGGTTAAAAGTTCATGTCCATATTTAAGTATTATATAAGAAACAAGGAAAGCAAATATAATAGAAATATGCGTGTGAAGTATACCCTCTGCACCGGAAATAACAATAGTAGCTGTAACAGCACCAGGACCTGCAAGCAATGGAACTGCTATAGGGACCAAACCTGTATGATGTTTTGTCATCTCTTTTTCGTCACTACTAAAAATAATCTGCAAAGAAATTATTAACAGTAGAAATCCACCAGCTATTCTAAAATCATGAACATCTATTTTGAAAATCAGTAGTATAGCACTGCCGAAAAAAGTAAATATGCTCAACAAGAAAAAACCTACAATTATAGATTTGTTTAATAGCTTCATCCTTTCTTTTTTCGTAAGTTTTTTTGTAAGGGCAACATAAATAGGTACAAGTCCAGGGGGATCTATTACCAGCAAAAGCATAGTTATTGACTGCAGATAAACAAGCAGATGATTTTCTTCCATAATAAAGTTTTCTCCAATTTCAACTATTTCTTTGCTATTACAGCAGTTATATCACACACATTTGTGCCTGTTGAACCAATCACTATAAGATCCTGCGTAATTTTAAAGAAATTGTATGAGTCATTATTATTCAAATATTGCTCCGGAGACAAAGCTTTTTTCATAAACATTTCCTCTGTTTTTTTATCAATGATCGCGCCTGCAGCATCTGTATTTCCATCAATCCCATCCGTACCTATACTGGCAAATACAATATTATTTAGACATTCACTATTTATAAGTGCTGAAAGACACAGCTCCTGATTTCTTCCACCTCTCCCCTTGCCTCTTATCGTTACCGTAGTTTCTCCTCCATAAAGATAGCATATGGGATTATCTTTGGATATTTTATATTTTATACTATATTCTGCAATAGAGAGTATCATTTTTGCCACCTCTCTTGCTTCACCCCGTAGCATTGAAGTGAGTATTACAGGGATATAGCCTAATTTCCTGGATTCTTCCGCACATGCATTAAGTGCAACTACATTGTTCCCAATAATATAATGAGGGATATGCTTTATTTTGGCTTTAGGAGGGGATAATAATTTATCTGTTACCTTAGGTATAAGCTTGCTGGGCAGCCTATATTTTTCAATGATGTCACTTATATTAATTTTAAGTTCTTCTGCATAAAGCGGTCCTGATCCTATGGACGGAAGCTTATCTCCTGTAACATCAGAAAGAACAAGAACAATACCGCTGCTTTTTGTATAATTAAGCAGTTTGCCCCCCTTTATTTTAGACAGTTTCTTCCGTATGGTGTTGATTTCATCAATATCCATTCCTGAAGAAAGAAGAACGTTATACACAGACTGTATTTCATCAATACTAAAATCATCTTCCGGGAGCTCCATGAGAGCAGAGGAACCACCACTTAGGAGGTAAATAAAAAAATCAGTTTCATTAAAACTTTTTAACAAAGATATCAGTGCCTTTGCTGCATCCACACTTAAGCTGCTCGGAATAGGATGAGAACCTTTCATCACCTTCACTCTACCAAGACTTTCTTCATAGTTTGATATTATCAGTCCGCCTGCTATACGCTCTCCAAGAATTTGCTGCAGACTTTTGGCCATTCTAATAGAAGCTTTTCCACTTCCAAGCAGAAACACCCTAGAATAATTGTCCAAATTATATCTATCATTTTTTACAACGAGGATATCACCATCAACCTTGACAGAATTATTAATTATATTTTCAGCTTTAACAGCGTCTATACCTTTTAATAAAATATTTTTTAAATCTTTTCGGTTGTCCATTATTTTTCACCCTCTATAACAATCACAAAAGGGGACTTTGGCATATTTTCAAGTTCATCTTCAATGTCATAGATATATCCTCTAATAGTTTTTTCATTGTGCACCCCAAGATTGAAGGATATTGATAATCTTCTATCTATCTGCCTTAAATCCACCATACAATTTTTAAGAGCGTAAGGTCTTTCAAAAATAACCAGGGTCTGTTTACTCTTTCTTATCTTATTTCTAAAATGAGATCTACCCCTGTCATTACGTGGAGGATACCCTAAAAAACAGAAATTTTCTGCATAAAATCCACTAACAGAAATCGCTGTGGTTATACTTGAAGGGCCAGGGATAGACAACACTTCTATACCATTTTTGTAACACATATCTACAAAATCAAATCCTGGGTCTGCAACACATGGGGTTCCCGCGTCTGAAAACAATACTACAGAATTTACTTTCTTTACACAGTCCACCAAATCTTTTTTATCCTGGGAATTGGAATGTTCATTTAATAAAAAATATTTTTTACCACGAGACTGAGATGCAGCAAGCAAGCGTAATGTGTTTTTTTTATCTTCTCCTATAACAAAATCTGATGTTGTTATTATTTCTTTTACGTGTTGGGGGGATTCCAGAAAATTACCATTGATGGCAACACCTGTCACATATAGCCTTGGCAAAAATCAATCCCTCGGTTCTATTATTTTCTGACCTTGCATATATTTTCTTAAAATGGGAGGGATCACTACTGACCCGTCTTTTTGCTGATAATTTTCCAGTATAGCAAGAAAAGTTCTGCCAACAGCAAGAGCTGAACCATTAAGTGTATGCGCATAACGAAGCTTTTTATCGATTTTGCTCCTATATCGTATATTTGCCCTTCTTGCCTGAAAATCCTTGAAGTTACTGCATGAAGATATCTCTCTGTAGGCATTTTGACCAGGAAGCCACACCTCGATATCATAAGTTTTTGACGCTGAAAATCCTGTATCACCACCGCATAGAGTCACTACGCGAAAATGAAGACCGAGCTGTTTAAGAATCTCTTCAGCAGTTTCCAGCAATGATTCTAATTCTCTATCTGATTCATCAGATTTTACAATTTTTACCAGTTCCACCTTGTTAAATTGATGTAACCTTATGAGACCACGCACATCTTTTCCATAGGATCCCGCCTCTCTCCTGAAACAGGGTGTATAAGCCATATAATATTTAGGGAGATCATCTTCACCTAGTATTTTACCTGAGTCTATGTTTGTAAGAGGCACTTCAGCAGTCGGTATAAGGTATAAATTATCTCTTTCACATTTAAAAAGATCTTCTTCAAACTTAGGAAGTTGTCCTGTACCTGTCATTGTTTTTTCGTTTACTAGAAAGGGGGGAATAACCTCTAAATAATTCTTTTTAGTATGAATATCCAACATAAAATTAACGAGAGCCCGTTCAAGCTTGGCACCATCTCCAAAATATATGGAAAACCTTGATGTGGCAAGGGCAGCTCCTATTTCAAAGTCAACAATTTTAAGATTTTCTGCAAGCTCCCAATGCGGCTTAGGAGTAAAATCAAAAGATTGCAAAGCCCCCCATGACCTGTATAATGTATTACCCTTTTCATCTTTCCCTGATGGAACAGAATCATCAAGCAAATTAGGTATCGTCAATAAGATGTTGTTTATTTCCTGTTCTAAATTTTTTAGTTTTGCATCTTTGTCGCTAATGCTCTGAGATAACTTCTTTAAATGGTATGTTTTCTCCTGAAAATATCCATTTTCTTTTTTTAATCTTGCAATTTCTTTGGAAGCATCATTTCTTTCTTTTTTTAGTTTTTCAACGTCTTGAATTAATCCACGTCTATTATTATTTAATTCAATCAAATAACCAAAATTATAATTAATGTTGCGTAAACTTGTTTTATTTTCTACTAATTCCTGGTTCTCAATAATAAATTTAATATCTAACATACTTAGTATCTCACAAGATAATAATTATAAGTTATATTTTTTTATCTTTTCAAGCAAAGCATTTATTTTACCGGGATGCGCACTTCTATTTCTAAGAAGTTCATCTGCGCAATTTATCGCCTCATCCTCTGCCTTACCTTCTTTGGATACGTATTCACAGTATCCGATTAGAGCCTCTACATATATATCGGTCCCTTTATATGCATCCAATATATCAAGAAGTCTTTTCTCCCCTGCCTTATATTCTTTAGTCCTGAAGTAAAAATTGGCAATATATAATTCATTTGATGCTAAAATTTCCCTTAATTCCTGGATAATTCTATCTACCTTTTTTTCTTTATAAATAATAGGATATTGCATTTTTAGTTTATTAAAATTATTAAGAGCTTCTTTTGTGGCTCTTTGACCCCTATCTATATCACTGATCTCATTATAATGAGAGATCGCAATCCTATAAATGGATGTACCAGCATCTTCTGCGTGAGGATAAATATTAATATATTGTTCATAGGAAGATATCGCCTCAGCATAATTTCCATCATTAAAATAGGACTCTGCAAGATAATGCTGGGCTTTCGCGGCAAGATCAGGTGTTTCCGAGTATCTTATAGCTTGTTCAAATAATTCTGCAGATTTTTTATATTTACCCTTATTGTAATAGTCTATACCTTCTTTGAGTAAATAAGCATCAGAAACTGTTGGCTGAACATTTTTTGCACAACCATAAAATATCAATAATATCAATAGTGCATAAATAATCTTCCTATTCACCACGCTACACCTCATGATTATATCTCCTCACAATATATATCAGGATATTCGAAATCCTTTACCACGTAATAATAAGGACCATACCCCTTATTTGCAACACCTTTTATAAAATATACCTTACCATCGACAGATGGTGCTTGGAATAGAGATCTACCTTCTGTACAATTATTGTCATCCTTTGAGATATTTTCAGAAAAGCATAAAATTTTTTTACCTTTGAGAGCACTAATCCTGTTGATTGTATTTATACGCTGCAAGTCTTGTAATATTTGTATTCTGTTTTCTACTATAGATTTTTTTATCCTATCTTTATATCTATACGCCCCTGTCCCCTCTTCAGCGTAAAAAGGGAAAAAACCGACATAATCTGGTTTATACTCTTTTATAAATGTTTTTATCTCATCAAATTCTCTATCAGTTTCTCCAGGGAAACCAACTATCATGGTTGTTCTTATAAAAGCATCAGGGATCTTTGAGCGGATCATTTCAAATACCTTCTTTATATTTTCCCCTGTAGATTTTCTCTTCATTGATTTTAAAATTTTGTTACTTATATGTTGTATAGGGATATCAAAATATTTAATAATCTTCTCTGAAAGGCTTATTTTATCTATTAGCTGATCTGTAATACCATCAGGATTTAAATATAGCAATTTTATATAAAATTGCTCATCAATATTTTCCAACCTGTCCAGAAGAGACACAATGGCAGGGTGATCATAAATATCCATACCATATTTTGTTGTATCCTGAGCAATGACTATAATCTCTTTCACTCCTCTACTCAGTAATGCTTTTGTTTCATCTTCTATATCATCAATTGTTCTGCTTACTAATCCTCCCCTTATATTAGGGATAGTACAATATGAACAATGGTTATCACAGCCTTCTGAGATCTTAAGATAAGCGTAATAGGGGAGATTAATCAACACCCTGTCATTGTTGCTGATATTACTAAAATTACTGGTACACACTCCAGCTTCTTTATTAATATAATCTATTAAAGCATTATAGTTGTGAACACCTGTGTAAAAATCAATTTCTGGTAACTCTCTATCCACCTCTTTCATATATCTTTCTGTCATACACCCTGTCACTACAAGCTTTTTACCATATTTTTTATATTTTGACATTTCAAGAATAATATCAATAGATTCAGTCACAGCGGGTTGTATAAAACCACAGGTATTGATCAATATAATCTCACTAGCTTCCGGAGTGGTTGAAACAGAGTGACCATATTTACCAAGTCTCCCGATAAGGGATTCTGTATCTGTTTGATTTTTAGGACAACCTAGACTAATGTAGTATATATTCATTAAGAGACATCTTTTAAAATATCTTTAGCATTTTGTACATCTTTTTTAATAGATAGTGTCAATTCATCAAGACTTGGGAATTTGATTTCTCCCCTTATATGCTTGATAAATTCAATTTCAATAAATTTCCCATATATGTTTTTATCAAAACCAAATATCATGGTTTCAACACTTAATGAACCATTGTCCCTAATCGTTGGTCTCATTCCAATGCTTGTGACTGAATGATAACCTTTACCCTCCACTATTGTTTTAGTTGCATAAACACCATATGCGGGGAGTAGCCCCTCCCTTACATCAATATTGGCTG
>Ga0209345_10006507_pt1 | contig 10569 bp, 9 predicted proteins | sample Cruoilmetagenom7_FD_187294 | JGI IMG/M metagenome (GOLD analysis project Ga0209345, IMG submission 187294) | Oil polluted marine microbial communities from Coal Oil Point, Santa Barbara, California, USA - Sample 7 (SPAdes) (version 2) | ecosystem: Environmental > Aquatic > Marine > Oil seeps ... | reverse complement strand
GTTTCTGCATGGCAGGCAACACAGTTCTCGTGATACAGGCCCATGTCCGCATCAGGCGCGCCGTCGGCCAGCCTTTTGAACCTGAAGACAAAACGCTCTTTTTGCTGAAGATGGCAGGCGCTGCAGTCCTTGTCATTTCCCAGGGCCCGGGTGTGCCGGTCGTGCGGAAAGGGCACCCCCGGCATTTTATCGTTGCCCGGGACATGGGGCAAATCGATATAAACGACATCCAGCGCCCGGGAATCGGCGTCAGTGCTGCTGAAGACGCTGGACACACCGCACAGGAGTATCATCAGAATAATGGCCCAAATTGCATTGATTCGCCATCGACGGGTAGCTCTCTTTGCCATGGTTTCATCCTCTGGAGTCTAACAGGTTTCCGGCAGCTGAACAGGGTGTGGGGAACAGAAGAACCCAGGTTTCTGGCTGCTGTCTAAACATGATCATGTAGCACAGGCGTCAGCAGGGTTTATTTCCTATTTTTTAGTAGGAGATAACCCTACTAATTCGATAGGATTCTTTCCTACCATTTCTATAGGATATGTCAAGGAAAAAATTGTCACACATTTTTTCTATATCGGTTGTCAAAAATGTGTTCAGATTCAATATCGGAAAAGAAGCAGTCAACGGCAAGTATGCATCCAGTTGTCCAGACTTATGACCAAATGGGCAGGCTGACCGCTAGCGGCTGAAACAGTCTATGTGATGGCACTGCAAAGGGTGGTTTCTCCGGTTTGGCACGCACCGGTGATAACCCCGATTCGATGAGTTGCAGCGTTGGATAAACGTCGGCTGACTTGGCAGTATTTATGTAAATCAAACGAAATGCTCGCACAATATACTGCAAAATTTACGATATTGACGCAAATCATGCACCAATATCGACTTTGCATGAAAAGTGGAGGCTATGCTTTCAGGTGATATAGATGCCCTGTTGGTTTAAGACCATTTGATTAACGATTGAATTTACCACAATTTAAAAATCCTGGCTGTATTAACACTTCACCATGATTATGTTAACTTATTGAAATCGCATATATATATTATGCTGTGTTACATAATCTCAACCTGGTGAGGACCGCTGTCCTTGATGTAATCTTCGATTTCCGTCTAAGGTCAACTACCGAAAGCTTGTTTTGATAGTACAAACTGGAAACCACCACAAATAATAAACAGCCGATATCATAAAACCCAAGAATAAAATATTTTTCGGTGGGTGGTAACACCAAGCCAGGTAATCACATAATTGTGTCATCTGGGAGTAAGCTTAATATATCATCCTGAATTTGATCGATATTTTGATTTTGATATCAAAAAACAATCGTAGTTTTAATGAAAAATATCTTTCCGACCAATTTTATTATGCATCGGTTACTTAAGGTGTGAGAGGATCTTGTAACAGGTTGTAGAGATAAGCGAGCAGATTTCCTATTTTTTGGTTCCGTGTGTCTTCACCTATTAACGGGCGCCATTCGGGTGAAATTTGTGCCAGGGCATCGCCAAGAAGCCATGGGTGGACAAAAGATAGCCCCTCAAGGGCCTGTAACGCACTTTTTTGCTCAGATGTGATCCGTCGCGACTCGATATTTCCGAGGGCTTCTGGAGTAACCTTGATTTCAGCTATGGTCGCCGATTCCAGCAAAAAATCCCTTTGATCCCGTGTTAGGCCCAAATGCAATTTGAGCGCTTGGTTGAATTTCGCTGCATCTGGAACTGTTTCCTTTCAGACCATGTGGGCTTTCGGTTGTTCCTGGATAAATTTGATGGTATTGGTACAAATGGCATGTTTTTGTCCCAAGCTAGTGGAATAATTAATCCAGTTCGGCATTATACTCTCAGCTTTCCTTGCCGCATCGGATAGCGAACACGTCATTAGCCTGTGCTCTTTAGCCACATAGGCAATTGGACCGAGTTTCCAAAAGAGTTTATAAATGTGATGGATTACGCATGAAAAAAGGTGCGACACATAACACTGTGAATGCCGGAGATTCTATTAGAGCTATTTCCATGGAAAAAACCGCAATATCGCCTCACATTGATAATCTTTTCAATGTTCCGGTCGGTTTTTTTGAATTGTTGGACGAAGTTGCTATCGGGGTCGTAATCCTGGATTTGGATCGCAAAATTCTTGTTATGAATCAAACCCTGAAATCCCTTACCGGATTCAGCCAAAAGGACTTTTTCGGCGTCGCCTGTGCCCATATCTTACGTAGCAATGTTTGTCTCCATGACTGCCCAGCGTTAAATATCAATGAAAAATCCGGTCCGAAGTGTATTGAAGGCAACCTCATTAATAAAGATCGTCAGTTAATCCCAATCCGTATCACCTCGGCACCCTTAAATAATTATAGCGGCAAAATGGTTGGGTTCCTGGAAACCGTAGAAGACATTCGCCTCCTTAGGAAACTCGATGAAACAACGAGCCGTGCATATAACTTTAACAATATTATCGGCAGAAGTCCGGAAATGGAAAAAATATTCCAGATTCTTCCATCCTTGGCTCAGAGCGATTCATCGGTCCTGATCACCGGGGAAACGGGCACCGGCAAGGACATGGTGGCTGAAACCATCCATGAAGCCTCAAACCGGGCCAAGGGTCCTTTTGTTAAGATCAACTGTGGTGCTCTACCGGAAACCCTTTTGGAGTCTGAATTGTTCGGGCATCGTAAAGGTGCTTTTACCGGCGCTGTAGAAAACAAACCTGGAAGAATTCAACTGGCGCACAACGGTACGCTTTATCTGACTGAAGTAGGCGATCTCCCGCTTTCGCTTCAGGTCAAGCTGCTCACATTTTTAGATGACAAAGAAATCTTTCCATTAGGTAGCATCAAAGGTGTTAACGCTGATGTTCGAATTATTGCAGCCACCCACCACAATCTTGAAAAGATGGTAAATGACAACAGATTTCGAAAGGATCTATTGTTCAGACTCAACGTGATCCGGCTTCATCTCCCCCCTCTGCGCAATCGACAGGGTGATACTCAGCTGCTGCTGGATCATTTTTTACACAGCCTTTCAATCCAACTGGGTAAAAAAATGCTCGGCTTATCTCGCGAGGCATTAAAAATATTGTTGAATTACCATTACCCCGGGAATGTCAGAGAACTGAGAAATATTATTGAATATACCGTGAATATCTGCGGTGATCGGCAGATTAAGCCAAAACACCTGCCATCCTTTTTGATGGAAGCAGGCCAGGTCGATGTGGCTGAGGTTACACAAGAATCCCCCACCCTTCTTTCCTTTAAATCTGAGGACAGTGACAATACGCGTCAGGCGTCCCTTAAGAACTGGCCTGACATTGAAAAACGAATGATAACAGATGCGCTGATAAAGACAGGCGGACGTAAAAACAAAGCTGCAGTTTCACTGGGCTGGGCAAGAAGCACACTGTGGCGCAAAATGAAACGATACGGTATTCTCCGATGATGTCCACAAAACTTCTCATTCCTTTGTACGAAAATGATGTGGCTCCACGGTTTGATCTGGCCACAGAGGTTCTGATCGTTACCAATATTGGGAAAGTTGATCCAGTAAATAAAAGAATAGTGGTCCTGCCCAAGGCGTCGGCTGAACAACTTTGCCATCTAATCATTACTGAAGGTATCCAGACTGTTGTCTGCAGTGGTATCGAGGATGATTACTATCAATATCTCACCTGGAAGAGGATTGAAGTGATCGATTCAGTTATTGGATCAAGTGAATCTGCCCTGGAGCGCTATCTTGAAGGGACGCTTAAGCCTGGTGAAATTTTGCACTAACCCACAATTCAACCACAAGTTACATTGATTAAAGAATCTGAAATCCGTAGCCCATGCCGCTTTCACGTTATATGACAATCTTCTTTTTATTCGTGATTAGAAATGCTAATTCGTGGCTGAAAATTGAAAAACACATAGAAATATGATTTAAAATGTATCAATTCGTATTATTTATAATGATTCATTTTGTTTTATTTTGATTCAAAATCGTACTTCCTTCCTCACTAATTTCCCTTATTACTCTGACATTATTTAATAAATCATATTTGGCGCACCTATTGCAACGACACAATACCAAATGTCTCAAAGAGGCGAATAGAGCAATGGGCATTCATATATTGATCATTGAAGCCGAAAACCGTTTTCGTAAAAATCTCTATCGGTGTTTACAGACAGAGGGATTTACGGTTGATAAAATCACCCAGCAGGATGATGTCGAGACTATCGTTGCCAAGGAAAATATCGATTTAGTCCTGCTGGGGGTTGACGGTCTGGGCCGGGAAGGGTTGGCACTGATACGGCCTATCAAAGCCATCAGTCCCAAAACGAAAATTATTATTATAAATGACCCCAATCATATGGATCTCTCCATTGAAGGGATGGACCTGGGTGCTTTTGATGATTTCCTGATTCCCTTGGATATCGATTCGCTGGCAAAGCGCATCCGGGAAGCTGCCCGGCAGAAAAAAGATAATAGATAGAATTGGAATTTGAACGGTATGGAAGCATTATCCCGTTCAGGGCATAGTCCCGATATGATCAAGTCTATGCTCGAAGAGAACGCACTTTGGCTTGAACCCTTGCAGTTTGTTTGCCAACGGGCAACCCAACTGAAAGTGAGTGATTTCGTCGACCCTCCAGAGAGTGCTGAGTATGTGGATGAAAATGCTACATTGGGTGAAGCCATACACCAGCTAGTGGTGTATCCATATCATTCACTGCTTGTGCGTAGAAACAAAAAGATCGTGGGAATATTGAGACTGTCCGATGTATTCGCAGTAATCCACGACAAGATCAAAATCTGTGAAATCTGAATCCAGATTGTCCTGGAGATCAGACAAAATTCAAAAATATTTAAAAAGCCATTTAATATATAAGGAGGCCTTGTTGCATGGATACTCATGGGGAAAAAACCGGAATATTCGCAAAGAAAGGTTTGTGGATCGGTATTGGCGTTGGTGTTTTTATGCTGGTTGCCTTTATTTTGCCAACACCACAATCTCTTATCGAGGTGATGGAGGAATACGGCTATGTCGAAAAAATGATAGAGTGGGAGATCGTCAATAACGTCGAGGAAGCTTCTAAAAAAACGATGATCGTTCTGGGTATCGTTCCCATGGCCGTTATCTTTTTTGCCGTCGAGGCCCTTCCGATCGGGGCAACGGGCATCTTGATGCCTGTTCTGGCTTACTTTTTCGGACTACTCCCTTTCAATACAATTGGAAAAACCTTTGCCGGGGATGCACCACTGTTCATGCTGGGTGTATTTGCCCTCGGAGGGACTGTGGTAGAGGTTGGTTTTCATAAACGGTTGGCTGTCTGGTTACTGGGGTGGACTAAAGGGTTCTGGCTCCCCATGATTGTGCTGTGCTTTAGCATGTCCATCGTGGGTTCATTTATGTCGGCCCCTGCCATGTGTTCTTTTATGGTGCCGGTGATGATGGCCGTTTATTATGGGTCAGTGAAGGCCACCAGCCCAAAGGGAAAGGTGGTTCACGATCCGGCACTTGCCAAATATCTGCTTTTCTCCCTTTGCTTCGCCCTGAATATGGGAGGACCCGGAACACCCTCGGCCGGGGGACGCAATGTGATCATGATGGGTTTCTTTACCGATTATGGTATCCCTATCACCTATTCCGGGTGGATGAAATACGGGTGGACCCTGGTGCCGCTCGGCAGTGCCATGTTACTGCTTTATATGGCGACTTTCTTTAGCAAGAAAATAAAAACCAGGGATCTTACCCCGGGGCTGGAATATATTAAAGATGAAACGCGGAAAATGGGTAAAATGAGTTATGCCGAGTATGTCACGGCTGGAACGCTTTTCCTTATTGTAGCCCTGTGGGTATTTGGCGGAGAAGCCACGGGGCTGGGTGGTCCTGCGCTTCTGGCTCTCGTCATACCAGTCTTATTCAAAAGTGTGAAATTTGAACTGATATTGGATCGGATATCCTTTAACGCATGGTTCATGTACTGCGGAGCCTTGACCCTGGGCGCCCTTCTTAAAGAAAGCGGAGGAGCTCTTTGGTTGGCAAAAACCTTTCTAAACGCGCTTTCAAAGGTTGGCATGGACCATGGTTACGGGATGTGGGTCGGGATGTCTACTTTCTCTGGTCTGGTTACCAATTTTATGTCTGATGCCGCCACAGTAGCCCTTATAGGGCCCATTGTTGTCCCCATGGGGATAATGACCAAAGTTGCCGGCGAACCATGGGCCATCGGCATGGCCGTGGCATTGGCATCTTCTTATGCCCATTTTCTTATCGTGGGTTCACCCGCCAATGCCTTAACCTTTGCACTAGGTGTTTATCCGGATAACAATAAAAGAGTCCTGGAAGCAATCGATTTCGTAAAATACGGTTTTGGATTTTTTGTGCTGTCCATGCTGTTGCTATGGACCGTTGAATTTCTTGTGATCTATCCCATCGTTGGTTTTCCAGAAGGAATTCTCGAGCAAGCGACTCAGGTGCTTCAAAGTGCTGCTAAGTAAGCTTATAAATTTTGAACAAAATAGACCTTGGGAAAACTTTAAACATAAAGTTCCTAAGGTAAATACACAAGCATTTGAAAACGAAGTTAAGGAGGAATAATCATGACAGTGCCATTCGTTATGTTGGTGGACGATGAGGTTCCTTTTGTGGAAACCATGGCCAAAAGGCTGGCTTCACGAAACATTGAGACGATTGTGGCCTTCAGCGCGGAAGAAGGTCTGGAAAAGTTAAAAACAAATCAAAACCTCGATGTCATTGTCCTGGATATTAAGATGCCTGGCATGAACGGGATAGAGGCGCTGAAGGAGCTTAAAAAGGTATCTCCTCTTACAGAGGTCATTTTGCTGACCGGTCACGCTACGATCGAATCGGGGATCGATGGCATGAAACTGGGGGCTTATGACTTTTTAAAGAAGCCGTGTGATATTGAAGAGCTTGCCAGTAAAGTGGAGGAGGCTACCAAAAAGAAAAGAGCACATGATGAAAAGATAGATGTTTGGGAAAGCTTTATGGAAACCTCCACCATAAAAGAGCTAATGGTTCCACTTGTAGAATATGCCACTGTTTCCGAAGATGCCAACATACTTGAAGCCATCAATGCTTTAGAAGATGCCCAAAAAGCTTTTGACCCAAAACGGTACCGCCACAGAGCAGTTATAGTTCTAAATATAGAAAATCGTGTGGTCGGCAAACTAAGTCAGCACGATATCATCCAAGCCCTGGAACCCAAATATAAAGAATCCAAAGAGCGGAAACAGGGTGCCCTTGACCATTTAGGATTCGGGCGGAAATTCATAGAGTCTATCTCGCTGCAATACAACATGTGGGATAAACCTTTGCAAAATCTATACAATAAAGCACACGAACAAAAAGTTAAATCATTCATGTATACACCTACCGAGGGTGAATACATTAAAGTCTCGGCAACCATGAATGACACTATTCACCAACTCATCGTCGGCAAACATCATTCCCTACTGGTAAAAGATGGCTCTGACATTGTGGGGATCGTGCGCTTGACAGATGTTTTCGAGTTCGTCCGCCTTCGCCTGAAAACCATGCAGATTTCTGAAATGATTAACGGATAGAAAATATGGGTGATCAAAGTGCATTAAAAAGTCAAATCCCAAACTCTACTCTCAGGTCTTTTCTCGCGGATGAACATACGATTATGGTCCTGTTGGGTATTATCGTGGGGGTGGTGGGTGGCTATGGAGCAGTCGGATTTCGCTACCTTATTAACTTTATCCAGTCAATCGCGTATGGATCATCGGCTGAATTGCTTGATGTGATTAAATCGATCCCATGGTATGTGAGAATTGCCATTCCTGCCATCGGCGGGCTAATAGTTGGTCCCACCGTCTATTTTTTTGCCAGAGAAGCCAAAGGGCACGGCGTTCCGGAAGTCATGTATGCCGTTGCCCTTAAACAAGGAATTATAAGAAAGCGCATTGTTTTTATCAAGGCCCTGGTGTCTGCCATTTGTATTGGAACAGGAGGCTCGGTTGGAAGAGAAGGCCCCATCGTTCAAATAGGTTCTGCGGTTGGATCAGCCCTGGGGCAACTATTTAACGTATCCGCCAATCGAATAAGGACCATGGTCGGTTGCGGTGCCGCCGCCGGTATTGCGGCCACTTTCAATGCCCCTATGGCTGGTTCCATATTTGCCGTTGAAATCATTCTTGGCGAATTTGAAATCGCCAGCTTCAGCCCCATCGTTATCTCTGCCGTTTCGGCCACAGCGGTTTCACGCCATTACCTTGGTGATATCCCTGCATTTATTCTGCCTGAATATATTCTGCACAGCTCTCTGGAATTTCCTTTGTATGCTATTCTGGGTATATTATGTGCCCTGGTGGCTGTGGGTTTTACTTTATTTCTCTATCGTGCCGAAGATGCATGGGACAGCATTAAGTTTCCCGAATACCTCAAGGCTGTTATCGGGGGATTGATGATGGGAACCATGGGGCTTATTTTTCCCCAGGTATTAGGTGTCGGTTACGGTGCTATTGACCTGGCACTCATGATAAAGCTCTCCTGGTGGTTCATGGCTCTGTTGGTTCTATGTAAAATCCTGGCCACGTCCATTACGATTGGATCAGGGGGTTCCGGCGGAATTTTCGCCCCTTCACTTTTCATGGGAGCTATGGCGGGAGGCACTTTTGGCGCAGTTGTTCATTATTTCTTTCCTTCGGTGGCGGTATCGCCCGGAGCTTACGCTGTTGTGGGCATGGGGGCTGTCGTGGCCGCTACCACCCATGGCCCTTTACAAGCGATTTTGATAATTTTTGAGATGACTGGCAACTATAAAGTAATTCTTCCACTGATGATTACCTGCACTATAAGCTGCCTGGTTGCCAGAAGGCTATGCGGCGAATCTATCTATACTTTTAAATTGATCAGAAGAGGAATAAACATCAGGGGCGGAAAAGAGATCAATATATTAAGTTCAATGTATGTAAAAAATGTAATGTATCACACGGTAGAAATCGTACCGGAGACTTTGCACCTTCAAGAATTCGCAAAAGGACTACCCGAAAGCAGATCTAACAATTTCGTGGTTGTGAATGATAAAGAGGAAATTACAGGTGTGCTGACATTTCTGGACTATTATGACGATTTATTCAATGGAAAGTTAGATAGTCAGATGGTGGTAAGAGACATCATGACTCCGGATGTGGTTACCGTATCAATAGAAGATAATCTCGGCACGGCCCTGGAAAAAATAACCGCTGGAGATTTTTCTATCCTTCCCGTCGTGTCAGCGGATAATCCCTTAAAAATGTTAGGCATCCTGACGCGTAGGGATATCCTGGAAGCCTACGATCAAGCAGTGATTAAGAAAGCTATTAATTAAATGTTGGGCACCCTGTATTTAGGCATGAAGTTCTGAACGAAACATATAATCATAGCATGTGCTTAAGAGTATTAGTCAATGTTGACATTCGAGTTGATAACGTAAATTATTAAGTATAAAATTATAAAAGAACGGCAACAAGGAGAAATAACCATGTCAGCGCCATTCATTATGCTCGTGGATGATGAAATTACTTTTGTGGAAACCCTGGCCAAACGGTTGGCCGAACGAAATATTGAGACGATTGCGGCCTTCAGCGCGGAAGAAGGTCTGGAAAAACTAAAGAATAATAAAAACCTTGAGGTCATTGTTCTGGATATTAAGATGCCGGGCATGGACGGAATAGAAGCACTGGAGGAGCTTAAAAAGGTATCTCCCCTGATAGAGGTAATTATGCTGACCGGAAATGCCACGATAGAATCGGCAATCAATGCCATGAAATTGGGGGCTTACGATTTTATAATGAAACCGTTTGATATCGAAGAGCTGGTCTGCAAAGTGGAAGCGGCTACTAATAAAAAACGAGAACATGCAGAAAAAATAAAGGATGCTCAAAAACAGGAAACCCTGTCAAAGTATGGACCATTCCGTTATGTTTAAATTCACACCCACGCATTGAGAACAAAGGTAAGGAGGGATAGTAATGATAGCGCCATTTATTTTGCTGGTTGATGATGAAGTTACTTTTGTGAAAACCATGGCCAAACGGATGACCGAACGAAATATTGAGACGATTATGGCCTTCAGCGCGGAAGAAGGTCTGGAAAAGTTAAAAACAAATCAAAACCTCGATGTCATTGTCCTGGATGTTAAGATGCCTGGCATGGACGGACTTGAGATGCTGAAAAAAATTAAAACCGGGTTTTTCAGGACAGAGGTCATTTTGCTGACCGGTCACGCCACGATAGAATCGGGCATTGAAGGCATGAAACTAGGGGCTTATGATTTTCTTACTAAGCCGTGTGATATTGAAGAGATTGTCAGCAAAGTGGAAGAGGCTACAAAAAAGAAAAGAGCACATGACGAAAAGATAAAGGATGCTGAAAGCAAAAAAATTCTATTAAAATACGAATTATAGTTTTTTCTAATATTTGAAATATTGCAAAATCGATTACCAGATATGCCAATATTTATATCAACTCATTTAATGAGGTTGTTATGGCTCAAGATAGAATAACCAACAAATTGCATAGCAGAAAGTTCACCAGGAATATGGTATTAATTGTCATTCTTGTATCAT
>Ga0209345_10006506_pt1 | contig 10569 bp, 7 predicted proteins | sample Cruoilmetagenom7_FD_187294 | JGI IMG/M metagenome (GOLD analysis project Ga0209345, IMG submission 187294) | Oil polluted marine microbial communities from Coal Oil Point, Santa Barbara, California, USA - Sample 7 (SPAdes) (version 2) | ecosystem: Environmental > Aquatic > Marine > Oil seeps ... | reverse complement strand
CAGCCGCTAAAGGGAGCTTAGCTCAGCTGGTTCAGAGCACCTGCCTTACAAGCAGGGGGTCACTGGTTCGAATCCAGTAGTTCCCACAACAAAACAAAGCCCGTTCACGCAAGTGGACGGGTTTTGTGCTTTATGAGGTGTCTCGATCTTAAAAGTGAAAGTAAATCAACAGCAGATCTTGCATGTGTTGATAACGTAATTGATTTCATTTCACTTATCCGCTATCTTGGCTAAATTGAAGACATAGATTCATGAACTACCGAATTGAAAAAGTCCTGGCCTTTTTATTCCTGTTGATTGTATTGCTTTTAACATGGTATCTATTCCTGATTGATGACTTTGTGGTTGAAAGCGAAGAAAGAATTACTGGGGTATTCGCCTCACTGGCAATGGGATTTGGAATATTCCAATTTTGGTTAAATGAGCTAAATACTGACAGGCGAAAGCTTTACGATATGCGATACGAATCCTATAAAGAATTTGTTCTTCAGATCGAGCGTATATCTGAATCAATGCATATTGAAATGACGGGGGATGAGGTAGGTAGCATTCACAATCTTCTGAGTCGCCTGATGAATCATTTAGACAGAATAAATTCCAACATTGCAATGACTAGTGATTTTCTTTTCCCGGAGCTGCATCTCAATCCGGAAACAAAATCGATTGTAAGTATCGTTGGGAAAATCCTGACCAGGACCAATGAGTTCCGATTGAAGGTTGAAAAAGCAAACCGGGAAGGCAAGGATATTTCCCGGGATTTTCTGCATGCCCATGACAGAATGCAGTGGCATAATGAGACCAGAGAATTGCTAAATGAGCTCCATGCCAGCAAATATGATTTCTACCACTTATTGAGGAATTATTTATAATAGAGCATTACAACACATTATTCTCCTCCAGCCATTGCCTGATTCTTTCATGTACGGCCAGGTATTTGGCTTCCACATTGCGAACGATTTGCTGGAACTCTGGTTCATGCCTGATGGAGTCGAACATGGGATCATCTTTGATATTTGAGACTTGCCATTGCGGCATTCTTTGCCTTTGATTCAGAAGTCTCAGATTCTCATATGCTTTTGCTTTCTCTCCCTGGAAAGCATATATGGCAGCAAAAGCATAGTAGGTCATAAAATCGTGGTATTGATGTCGACCATCTCCCATCATACCACTTAGCATGTCAATTCCTGTATTAAAATAATACTCTGCCTCCTCCTTATAACCATTAATCCAATAGGCATATCCAATCCGGTGTGTATTATGAGCATCATGCCAGTTAAGTAATCCATAAATTTCTAGTGATGTTTCAGCCAATGTGCAATATTTGATGAACTGTCAGATAGGATACATGTAGATGAGGGATAGTTAGTTAGCTATATTGCTGTTTTTGTACAACAGCAAGGGAGATTATCAAGAGAATTATCCGGATTTCAGTGTTCACTGAAAAAAACTCATTTCTTTGGTAGGGTAGTAGTTCACTTGTGCGGTATCTCATATAAGCCTTTTGTAAACTTAAATGACTGTCATGAAGAATTTGAAGCTGGTGTTGGGAATTTTTGCTGTTCTGGGAATACTGTTTTTAACGGGATGTAAGGATTCGTTTAATGCAAATGATCAGAAAGGGAACCTGGTCATTAAACTTACCGATGCGCCATTCCCAATTAATATGATTGATGCAGCCACGGTATCTATCAGTAAGGTAGAGATCCGTAAAGCTTGTGAGTGTGATGAAGAGGAATCTCCTTTCAAGGTGCTGGCTGAGTTTGATCCCCCCAAGGATTTTAACCTTCTGGAATTGAGAAATGGTGTTACTACCGATCTGCTTGAAGTGGAAATAGAGGCTGGAGATTATGACCTGATCCGGCTATATGTGGACAGGGCTGGCTTAACAGTCAAAGATGGTGAGGATTACTTTCTTAAAGTACCCAGTGGCGCTCAGACAGGGATAAAAATCTTTATGGAACCGGCAGTGCATGTGGCTGGCGGGTTAAGCACAGATGTCTTACTGGACTTCAATGTGGATAGCTCCTTTATACTCAAAGGTAATACCAGCTCACCGGCAGGTATTAAAGGGTTTAACTTCAAACCAGTGATCAGAGCAGTGAATAATACGACGGCAGGAACTGTTGCCGGAGTAGTTATCAATTCAGACACAGCCATTCATAATGCCTCAGTCTGGATCGAGCAAGAGGAAGTAATTACTACGGCCTATACAGATGAGAAAGGGTATTATGCAATCCCCGGAATGCCAGCAGGATTATATACCCTGTCTGCTACCTTTGAAGGATTTGATACCGTGACTGTCGAAGGCCTGGAGATTGAAGCTGGAAACCTCACAGTTCAAGATTTTACACTTACAAAACTTGAAGAAGAAGAGTAGGAGGAAGACTACTCAAACCTCACCCACTTCTCTATGGAGTAGTGACTTTTGACCGGCTCCCCCTGTTCATCCACCGGCCAGATTTGGGTGAGGGTGTCACCCTTGATCTCCAGCCAAAGCTTAACGGTCTGCCCCAGGTATTCTTTAGCACTGTGGTAGGCTACAATTTCCTGGTAGTTGTTGCCTTCTATGGTGAATTTTCCACCGCCAAAATTATCTGTGATAGTCGAATCCTCAATAAAAACCCCCACCAGGGCCCATCGGTCTCCGGTCCACATTTTTATTTCACTTCCCTGGGAGATGCCTGGAAATAATAGTGTTGTGTTCTCTCCTTTTACTTCATATTCGTAGGCTAGTTTCCATGCTCCCTCCATGGGGGATGATTTTTCCTGGTTACAACTGATAAAAAGCAGGGGTATAAGCAGACAGAGGAGGAGGTTCTTTTTCATTGTTGAAGGTTTTCAGTGTTAAGTATAAAAAGGGATTGTTGATCCTAAAACTACGACAGAAATTGAAGAAATACAATTCAGGTAAAAGCCTTAACTTGTTTCATAAAAATAAAGGGGGCTGATCATGAAACTTCTTTCAAAGCAAGCAACATTCAGAGATCTTGTAGTTCTATCTCTGCTCTTTTCCTTTTACTCATGCAATTTTGCCCAGTCTGTTGAAAAAGATCTGCAAACCGGTTTGACCACCCGCGGCAAAGGGCTCTCCTGTGATAAGGTCTATCTGTCAGATGGAGAGATAGTTATCAAACGGAATGCTTTTATATATGGGGAAAGGTACTATGTTAACTTCGACGGAATGGATGGATTTGTGAGAGAGGATGGAAATGCATTTCCGGATATGCAACTGTTAATTGTCGGTGAACAGGGAGATACAGCCATGTATCTCACCGACCTTTATGCATCTTATAAAGAGGGGATAGACTTTTCTCCGCTGGAGCTCTATGCTGAAGTCACCGTGGCAGACCCCATGCATAGCGGTGGCACTTATACCCTTACTGTGGATATTGGCGATAAAAGGGGGGAGGGGACCCTCAAAGCCACTCTTGAGTTTACCGTGGTCCGGGACGAAAAAATCAAGCTGGGGAGTAAGCAGGTCAGCTCCAGAGAGATCTATCTGTTTTCACAGCAAAAAGGCCTTACCATTACCAATGGCCTGGCAGGATTTAATGAAAATATTTATCTCCTGTTTGAAGGATTGGAGGGTTTTGTTGTGACAGACGGGAAGGTGGAGCTGGGATTGAGTCTGGTGGTTAAAGATGCGGATGGGAATGTGATCCTGGACGAGAGCGATCTGCTTGGAGGATCCAGTATGAGCTATGAGGATGTTCATGCACAGCTGGCTCCCAATTTTATACTTACGGGTTCGCAGATAGCCAATCCGATTGGCTGCAAGGTTCGTATCTGGGACAAAAGGAGTGATGCCTGGATCAGTGCTTCCACCGAGTTGGTGGTTGAATAAGAGTTTTTCTATAATAAGTCCTGGGTCAATGGCAGAGAAATACGAACGCAGGTGCCCATTCCAACTTGAGATTCAAGTTGTACAGTTCCTCCGATTCGTTCCACAAGCCCTTTGGAAATGGATAATCCAAGTCCGCTTCCCCTATGAAGATTCTCCTTGGTCTCCAGTTTTCTGAATTTTTCAAATACAGCCTGCTGCAGATCCTCAGGAATTCCCGCACCCGTATCTTCCACATAAAGGATTACCTGGCTGCCGTTTACTTTATATCCCCCGAGTTTTACTGGTCCCTTCCCTGAGAATTTCATGGCATTATCCAGAATATTATATAAAGCATTTTTTAGTAGTTCATGATCTGTATGAAGTGAGATTTCATGTGTCCGGTCATCCAGGTGGATCTCAATTCCAGGATAGAGGCCTTTATTTTTAGTCAAGAAGTCCAGTTTGACATCCTCCAGGGTTTTTCCTAATCTCTCTTTTACTGGATCTAATTCGATCTGTCCACTTTCAAGTTTGGCCATAGAGATTGTATCCTCTACCATTTTCATTAAATCGTTTCCGGCCGAATGAATGTGCTCCGCATAAAAAGAACTATTTTCCTGGCCATTGTTTTGATTTACCAGGACATTTGAGAATCCAATGATGGCATTGAGCGGAGTTCTTAGCTCATGGGATAAATTCAAGAGGAAGGCAGATTTTAACTGGTCCGACTCCTCAGCTTTTTCCTTGGCCTTCTTTAGTTGAAGAAAGGCCTCTTCCTTCGCCTGTTTCATACGGCCTTCATTCAGAAAGGAGTGGAGGATGGGGGCAATATAGACTGCAACGGACTCCAATAAACGCTGGTCTGTTTCATTATAGCCTCCAGGTTTATTTCCGATGCAAATTTGTCCGAGCAATTCATTTTTGATGGAAAGTGTCACGGAGAGAATACTGGTGCAAGCTATCTCTGCAAAGGGAAACAGCTGATCCTGATTCTCATAGATGGACCTTTTTTCCTGAAGGGACTTCCCCCAGACACCTTCCCATGAACTCCTGGGGATAACGAGGGATGCGCCAGAGTCAGAACCTTCCTCTGTTCCACTCCGGGGTATGGTAGGACAGACAAGCTCCTGGTTATTATTGATGTATGCAAAATATCCGATGGATGAGATAAATTCATCCTGTATTACTTTTAGTACCTCGTGAAACAGATCATAAGTTCCGGTTGTCAGGAAAATACTTGCAATTTTATTGCGGAGTGCAAGTTCATTTCTGGACTTTAACAGATCGTCCTCTATGATTTTTCGTTTCGTAATATCCCGGTTAATACCTGCAATTCCGGTGACAATCCCCTTTTCATCCCGGATGGGTACTTTGGTGGTCAGGGTCCATTTATCAGAACCATCTTTGGATGATATAAACTCTTCCTTGTTGATTATTGGGACACCTGAATCTATGATCTTCTGTTCGTCCCTGTAGAATTCCCCAGCGGCCTCTTCATCATAAAAGTCATGATCCGTTTTATGGAGTAGCTCTTCCTGACTCGTGACCAGTAATTCATTCTGGTGTCCTGAGTTATTTAAGATATACCTGCTTGAAAGGTCTTTTACATAGATGTGATCGGGGATATTGTCAATCAGAGTGCGCAACAGAGTATGTTGTTTGTTTAGCTCATTCTGAACCGCATATCGTTCAGAAATATCTTTGGTAGATCCTTGCAAGCCGATGAGTTTACCATTTTGATCTTTTAATAACTTCCCGGTGATTTCAACTGGGATTACCTCCCCATTCTTTCGTATGAGCTTTGTTTCGAATATTTTATAGGTGAAGTTCCTATAATCACGTATGGCACCCAATGCCTGCCGTGACATATAGATGAAATCTTTCCTCCTGGCGAACTCCCATAAATTCCGACCAACCATCTCATCAATACGGAAGCCCAGAATTTTTTCTGCGGATGGACTGAGGTAGGTGAATTTTAGGCGGAGGTCCATTTGCCATACCATATCAATGGCATTCTCTGCCACAAGCCTGAATTTATTTTCGTTTTCTTCTGCCTCATCTTTTATCTTGATTAGCTCCGTAACATCCTTTAGAATATGAAGCCATGAATTCGGTTCATTGCGAAAGTTAATCGGAGATATGGAAACATGGAAGAATTTGTGTTCATTCTCAGTGAGTAACTCAACAGGATTGGTAAGGGAGTGGTTGGATTGGGAACCGACAGAAGGGCAATACTCACACTGGACGGAGGAATTGAATACAGCCCTGTAGCATTTTTTCTCATGAATCCGGTTTCCGATCAAAGATTGCAAAGCCGCATTGGTATATTCTATCTGATTATCCTCAGAACGAATGAATACCGGATCTCTCAGTGTATCCAGGATACTTTTAATCGCATCTTCACTCTCATGTAAAGCAGCAAGGGATACCTGAAGCTTTTGTTCGTTAGCTATTTCCCTAAATATTTTGTTAAGCTTTACCGGCAAGGAGGAAAAGAATCCAGCATCCAGAGGCAGGACCTCTCTGGCACCTTTGGTCTTCATCTCCCTCGCTTCTACTTCATTTTCGAAACCAGAGATTATGACACAGGGTACTGGATGGTCCTTCCAACAAGCCTTTTCCAGACCGTCAGGATCAGATAGGCGAATATCGACCAATATCAAATCAATGTTGTTCCTGGTGAGCGCTTTGACGATCCCATCCATGGTACTGACACCAACAACCTTATAAGCGGAGCTAATTAACCTGCGGCGGATCAGCTTTCTCAGACTGACATCTTCAATAGCAACCAGGATGGATTTTTTCATCTTGTCTTCCACTAATCTATTCCTTTGAGGTGCGGGCTATGATATAAAAATATGAAAGCCTTGATAATCAAGCTGTAAAGGAGTGGTCAAATGAGATGTAAGGAATTCCACTCAAAAAAAGATGGAACACAGAATTGTTGTGTAAGGGAAATGCTGATTTGCTTGTAGGGAAATACCTGGGGCCTTAGTCGATCAGCCTCGACTGGAGGGCATACCTGACAATATCCGCATTGCTGTTCAGGGCCATTTTATCCAGTATACGACTTCGGTAAGTACTAATGGTTTTTTCGCTAAGGGCCAGAATTTGACCTATTTCCTTGAGACTTCTGCCCTTGGCTATCTGGATCAATACTTCCAGTTCCCGGTTAGAAAGCAGATCATGAGGTGGGCCCTTTTGATCGATGGCATCAAAAATTTTTTCTGCGATGGACTGGGTAATATACCTTCCTCCCTTCAGGACCTTATCCACCGCATCCAATAGCTCATTGGATGCACTCTCTTTTGTCAAATATCCTGAGGCTCCAGCTCTGAGTGCCCGTATGGCATATTGCTCTTCCGGAAACATGCTCACGATAAGGATCTTGGTATTCGGGTGACTTTTTTTTATATCCTCCAGCAGGTCAAGGCCACTTCTTCCGGGCATATTAATATCCAGTAAAACCACATCAAACGCTCCGCTCCAGATCTCTTTCATTGCCGCCTTTGAATCGCTTGCCTCCGTAATGTTTACAGTTCCGGAAATATCATTCAGTATCTGGCAGATACCTTTTCTTACAATCGGATGGTCGTCAACAACCAGAAAATCAGGCATATAGATATGTTTTTATTCTGATCTAGGTAATGTAATTTTTAAACTTGTACCTTCTCCAGGCTTGCCGGTGATGTTAAATGTCCCATTCCATCGTAACACCCGCTCTTTGATCCCAACTAAACCCAGACTATCGGAAGAATGGATTCTATCATCCGGAATTCCCGAACCATTGTCCTTTATTTCAATATCTAAGATATCGTTTTTCTCAGTGATTATCAATCCGACATGAGTTGCCTGGGCATGTCGAATTACATTGGTAAGCGCCTCCTGTACAATCCGGTATAAAGATATCATCAGCTCTGGATTCAGGCTACCCTCCTTCTCTGGCAGGTGAATATTTGTTTTTATGCCTGTTCTTTCATGAAAATCTCTCACCAGAGATTTTAGTGCTTCGAAAAGTCCAAGATTATCCAGTATGGGTGGGCGAAGTTCTGAGGTGATCCTTTGAACGCCACCAATGGCTTCATCGATAATCTCAAGTGTTTCCACTGCTCTGGAAGCAAGGATCTCATCTCCATCCGGTAATCTGCTCTTGATCCAGCTGATATCCATTTTAACGGCAGTTAGGATTTGTCCCAGCTCATCATGCAGATTGCGAGCTATTTGTTTTCTCTCCTCTTCTCTGACCTCCAGGGTATATCTGGATAACTTTTTTATTTCCCGATAGCTTTTGTTTAGTTCTAACTCAGCATTTTTAATATCTGTCATATCGTGCAGGGTTACAAACACCTGGAAAGGATCTTTTTCTCCTGTTTTAAACTGGGGTTGGGTATTGACCAGAAGCCATACAAATTTATTTAGCCTGGGATTAAAAACCCCAACCACCACATCATTCAGTTTCTTTCCGGTCCTCAGGGATACCAGGGCAGGGTACTCCTCCGGTAGTATTTCTGCCATATCCTCATCAATAAAAATCCAGTCAGTAGGAAGGGTGGTCTTTCCCTGAAACTGAGCCTTTGTTAGCCCAAGCATCCGCAGGGCAGCTTTATTTACATTAATCAAAGTACCATCCGCACTCTGATAATATACCCCCTGGGCCATATTCTCAAACAGGGTCCTGTACTTCTCCTCGTTCTCCTTCAGAATCAATTCTGAAACATTTTTCTCAGTGATATCTAAAGCGGTAAAAGTGGTCCCTGCGGTCAAGTCCTGAGGATTGAGTGCCGCGGAGCTAAGAAGAATGTCAATGATTCTTCCACTCTTAGTTTTAAATTTGGTTTCTACTTGACCGATTTTGTTGCGCTTTATTTGATCGTATTTGATTTTCCCTGCATACTCGTATTGCTGGCGGTCCGGGTAGATCATTACAGAATTCTGACCTATCAATTCTTTTTTGCTGAAGCCAACCATTTTAATAAAAGCATCATTGACCCAATAAATCACCCGCTCTTTTACCAGGCCAATGCCGATGGGTGCAGCCTGTAAAATACTGCTTAATAATTGTTCCCTTTCCCGGAGTTTTTCCTCGGCCTGCATTTGTTTGCTAATATCCCTTCCCATGACCAGGGAAGCTTTTTCTCCATTAATTACCACCTGTACGGAACTGGATTCAATATACACTTCCTTTTGATCCTGCCTGTTTAACTTGAAAATTGCCGGCTTATTATTTTTATTTAAAGAGAGATTACTCATTCGATCTGAGATAATGGATCTGTAATCTGGACTAACCATATCGCTTGCGGAAGCTCCCGCCAATTGTTGAGCTTTCTTAACCCCCATTAATCTTTGCAGAACCGGATTTGTATAGACGATTTTCCCCTCTTTAAAAAGAATAATGGACATCGGCGATTTAGTAAACACCGTCCGATAAAGGCTTTCACTCTCTTTTATCCTTAGTTCATTGTTTTTTCTCTGGGTGATATCATTGATAAGAACCTGTATTCCAAATAATTCCCCATTTTCTTTTAAATTACTTACATAGGCTTCCCCCCAGTTGAGGGTTCCATTTTTATGCATCCACCTGAACTCAACAGGTTTGGAACGCGAATAGCTTATAAGCTTTGTAAAAAGCGCAAGGAATTCGCTTATTGAATTTTTCGGGATAGTTGGTATATCCCGGATATGTTTATCTACCAACTCCGATTCTGTGAAGCCGGTAAGGCGTGTGAATGAATGATTTACCGACCTTACATAGCCAGCGGTATCAATGATTACTATTCCGTTGGGAGCCATCTCCCACAGCGTCCGGAATCTGATTTCTTCCTTGTTTAACTTCTCTTCCGTGATCCTTCTTGCAATGGTATTGGATATTCCATCTGATACCGTGAGAATGGATTGGATCACATTATCAGACATGACTTGATTGCTCCTCAGGGTCATTAGGCCAATGGTTTCCTCCTCCAGTTTCAACTTGATTCCCAAAACACTCTTTGTATGGACCTTGTTTTTAGCCAGAGCCATCAAATTTTTTAAATTGGAATAGGATGTAAAATCACTGGTCAACTTCTCAATTTGTAAAGGATCCTTTGTGAAAATGTGATCCGGACCGTGTATCATGGAGTAATGCCAGCTTCCTTCCACCAGGTCAATCTTGATCTCGGGAATCTTATGCCCCAGAGCCTGTTCATAATTTCTCATGACTTTACTATCAATAAATTGATTTTTGGCAACCAAGCTGTTTTTTTGCTTATCCAGGAAGTACAGGTTCGTACTTATGCTGTAGTGTTTTTTGAATTCTGTAACCAGTTTGGAGAAAATTTTTCGAATTGGCATGCCTTCATTGGCATTGGCGTTCAGTGAATTCAGGATATCCAGTTCAGCCAGGTGCAAGCTCAGGTTCACTTCCGCCTGCTTCTGCTCATCTATATCTACAATGACTCCTTCCAGGATTGCCTGGTTTTTCAGTGTTTTCCCGGTTTTTACACCACGCTCCAGTACCCACTTATACCGGCCCTCTTTGGTCCGGATACGGTAGCTGAGTTCAAATCGCTCCAGGTTTGATTGTTCGATTATCTCTCGAACATTCTCACGGTCATCCGGATGAATCAAATCCTGGTAGGAGAGCTTATTGTTTAACAAAATATCAGAGGACATATAGCCGGTTAATTCCTTGCATCCCTGACTAAGGAACAACATGGTCCACTCCTGATCATCGACACACTGGTAGGCCAGGCCTGGCAGGTTATTTA
>Ga0209345_10006505_pt1 | contig 10571 bp, 13 predicted proteins | sample Cruoilmetagenom7_FD_187294 | JGI IMG/M metagenome (GOLD analysis project Ga0209345, IMG submission 187294) | Oil polluted marine microbial communities from Coal Oil Point, Santa Barbara, California, USA - Sample 7 (SPAdes) (version 2) | ecosystem: Environmental > Aquatic > Marine > Oil seeps ... | reverse complement strand
CATTGTTAGTATTTCCAAATAAAATAAAAAAAGTTAGACTATGATGAATTATTAATTTAAAATTGCAAAATCACATAATTCATCTCTAATGAATATCTAATTCTATGAAATACATTTTTAATCAATCTTTAATTTAAAATCATATGGAAACGGATAAGCTAGAACAACTTCGTAAAACGGTTGTAAGAGGAGCTCAAGAGATATATAGTAAAGGGTTAGTTGAGGATGGAGAAGGTAATGTTAGCGTAAGAATCAATAAAAATGAAATACTAGTTACGCCTACTTCAACAAAATATAACTTACTTAGTCCTGAGCTAATTGTCCATATGGATTTAGATGGAAATGTATTAGGCTCAGGTAAAATTCCATCCACGGAAGTTAAAATGCATGTAGCCGTTTATAAAGATAGACCTAAAGTTAAATGTGTTATCCACAATCATTCTTCTTATATTACTATGCTTTCAGTTCTAAGAAGAGGCATTCCAATTATAATGGAACAACAATTGATTTTCCTTGGTGGAGAAATTCGATGTACTGAAATTACTGAAGCCCACACAGAAGAAATGGGTCCAAATGCGTTGAAAGCGCTAGGTAGAAATAACGCAGCGATACTCGCAAATCATGGGGCTATCATATGCGGAAAATCTGTTGATCACGCAGTTAGGTTTGCTATAATATTAGAAAAGTTGGCAAAAATATATTGGGGTGCACTGCAAATTGGAGAGCCATTAACCATCCCTGAAAAAAACCTTGAAGAACACGAGAAGATGTTTAACGGATTATTTGCTTGTTATCCACGAAAAATGAGGAGTTAAAAGTAAAATAGTTGATTTTTATGGAATTAGGTATCAGTTCTTTAGGAGATATTATCGATTTTGGACTTAGTAACAAGTGGAAGAATGTTAACGATTTATTGTCTAAATCCACAGAAGCATGTCTTAATTTTGCCGAAGAACAAGACATTGCCGTAGTAGAAATAGTTATAGACCCACAAAATATATTTATAACCCAGATTAAACAACAATTCGTTGACTTGATGAGTTCTTATTCTATGAAAAAACAAGTTCATGGTCCTTTTATCGATGTAAATTTATGTTCTTACAATAATTTAATTTCTCAAGCTTCAGTAGAGACCTATATTGAAACATCTAAACTTTGTAAAGAAGTAAATGTTGATATGATGACAATACATCCCGGTTTAGCGAACTTTATGATAGAATCAATTAGAGATTATAACAAAATTCAGTTAACCAAGGCGATTAGGACTTTATTAGATTTCACAAAAAACCTTAATTTAACGATTTGCTTGGAAAATATGCCCAAAAATACTAATATCATGTTAGATGAAAATAATATTTACGAAATATTAGGGAAAATTGATAGAACTGATCTTTTTCTAACCTACGATACTAGTCATTTTTATACTAACAGCGGAAATGTAGAGGATTTATGGGAAACATCTCATAACATTATCAAGAATGTACATCTGGTTGATAACTTCACTAAAGAAACCGATACACATCCTCCTTTAGGCAGTGGAAAAATCAAATTTAAAGAAATCTTAGAGATTATCAGCAGTTACAATTATAAAGGAGCTCTTATTATAGAACTATCATCTAATAAGAAATTACAAGAGAGCATCGATTATATTAACCGATTTTTATAAGTAAATGCAAATATTACATTATCCAAAACTACTATTATACTGTATACTAAATTTCTCTAAAATTATTTTGTTTAATGAAATTTTATACACTTATTTATGAAATAATCTTATAAAATATATAATGAAAATCATTTCTCTTCAAATTAGCGATGACTTGTTAGATAGGTTTGAGAAAGTTCGAAATCAGAGCGGATTTAATTCAAAAAGCGAAGCATTAAGAGATTCAATGATAAAATTCATTGAAAACTATGAAAAATTTGAAAATTTAGAAGGATATCGAATTATGACAATAAATCTTGTCTATCCATTTAAAGAACCGATTGCGGATGAAATTTCTGAACTTTATCACCAATTTCACGCCATTATCAAGGCCGTCACCGATTGGAGAATTGCAGAAAAAAAAATTGAAATAGTTTTAGTAGTAGGAGAGTTCGGAGTTATTAAGGATCTTTACCAAGCGATTGTTAAGATCAAAGACGTAATAAGTTCAATCCACGAAGTTATAATCGATTAATTAATCAACATTTAATCAAATCGAAGTGAAAAATCTACAAATTCGGTAGGTTTTTGCGTGAGCACGCTTGTACTTATTATATCGGGCTCGGAAATTAAATAATCAACTATATTATCTTGGGTAATATTTCCCGAAACTTCAATAGTGACATTTTCGCGTAAATTATGCTTTTTTAGTAAGTTAATCGCATCTTGTACGTTATCAGGATTCATATTATCTAACATTATTATATCTGCTCCGTTTTGTACAGCAATTAGAACATCCTCAACTTTTTCCACTTCAACTTCTATTTTTTTTGTGAAACTAACGTTGTTTTTCACGTTTTTGAGAAGTTCTGCGACATTATCGTTATAAAATTTTAAGTGTGTTGACTTTAAAAGCACCATATCATCTAAGTTAAAACGATGTGTATCTCCTTTTCCGAAATCTACAGCTTTTTTTTCAAACAATCGTAAACCAGGAAGAGTTTTTCTAGTACATGCAATTCTAACTATTTTCCCAGATTTTTCAATTATCTGAACAAATTTACGCGTTGTTGAGGTAATTGCGCTCATATGGCTCATAAGATTTAAACCCACTCTTTCACCTAACAATATATCTTTGGTTTTTCCACGTAATTCTACTATTACATCTCCATTTTGGATTTGATCGCCATCTTCTTTCTTGAGAGTAACATCAACTCCTAAAACATGAAACAATATCTCAATTTCTTCTATACCCGATAAATACCCGTCACTTTTAGCAATAATCTTGGCGGAAGAATTCGAATCCGTAGGGATTGATTTTGAACTAATATCAATAAACATACAATCTTCGTACAAAAATTCTCTTATTTTTTTTTCAATTAAAATGCGATTAAAACTCATTTTTACCAGATTCTTTAAGCATTATTATTAAATATTATTATAGATTAAACACTAATTAAAATTATGCATGGCATTGATAAAATGTTTATTGAAACTAATGAAATTAGGCTTGAAGCCGAGTTTTTTCAATTGAGTACAAATATTTCTTCGTCTGTTTTAATTTGTCACCCACATCCTCAATTTTTTTGGGTTTAAAGCCCTAAAAAGGGAAAATATGGGGGCAATATGTATAACAATATTGTATCTGGCGTTTTTAATATGTGCGTTCAAAATAAAATTTCGTGTTTGCGGTTTAATTTCAGGGGAGTAGGAAGTTCAACAGGAAGTCATACTAGTGGAAAGGGTGAGTTAAGCGACGTGAAAGCTTGTGTTGATTTTTTAATAAACGAGATAAATATTGAAAAAATAATAATCTGTGGTTATTCCTACGGCGCCGCTATCGGGTGTTCTGTTGTAAATTTTTCTAAGAAAATAATTGGCTATTGTGCGATTTCTTTTCCTTGGGATTTCATGGGTCCAAAATATAAAAAACTTTCTCAAACTAAAAAACCAAAATTGTTTATTCAAGGGAATCGAGATACTATAGCACTCTATGAAAATTTTGAAAACCATTATAATTTCTATTTCGATCCAAAAAAGTATAAGATTATTAATGGAGCTGACCACTTTTACTCGGGGTTTGAAGAAAATGTCGCACAAGAAGTAAGTGAATTCTACCATTCGATTGCAAAATAAGATATTATGAGATTTTTAATAAGAAAAGAGAAGTATTAGAAAAACTGATGTTACTTAAATGGAAGATAACTTTTCTAAATCTGGTGTAGCGTTTTCAACCGCCCAATCGAGGAGTTGGTCGTAATAAGATTCAATTTCGTTAGATTCTGGACCTTTTGATAGGACCGCTAAAATGAATTGCGTTTTTTTATCTGGCATAATTATGTTTCGACAAATAATAAAATCTTCTGAATATTTAATCTTTATACTAGAAAGTTCAGATAAATTCATTTCCTCAGACGCGTTTGATGCAGCATCACTTAATAATGAGCCCATTGCCGCAACAACCCTTTCATCAATGTTTTCTGATTTTTGCGATGCTAAAACTAGTCCTGCATTTGTAGCAAAAAGAGAAGCCCTAAAATTACCGTTATCATTTAATTCTTTAAGAACTTGGTCGAGTCTACTTACCATAAGAAATTTTCACTTATTAAGTATTATTAAACAATTTTATAAAAATTCTCGCTTAGCTTTAGTATTATAAATATTATGAACAATTTAGTATTAAATTTTACCTTATGTCTTTTTTATGTTTATTAAAAATGTTGATAAAATATCAAATTCATCAATCTTTAACGTTATTACACTTGGTCTCGATATAGGTTTTTCAAAGCCTCTTTTTGGAATAGGTGCTTTAGGTTTTGTAGGACTTCCCGGATTAATTAATAAAGTATTGTATGGTGTACCTGTTATGAGTGGCTGATGTGTATGTCCAAAAATAAGAATGTGGAGGTTTTTTCGCTTAAAAAACTCTTCTAAATTATCCGGTTTCTTGTGAATTACGCCAATGTTATAATTTTCAACATGGAATTTAATAAATGTCTCTAATCCCGTTATTTCATCTAATTCGCTTTTTACACATCTGATTGGAGCGATTTTTTTCAAATCTTCTAAGAAAAAAGGTTCACATACATCTCCAGCATGTATGATTTCGTCAACATCTTTGAAGATTTCTTTTAATTGATTAATTAAAGTTTCAACTAATTTAGGTTCATCATTCTTTGTTATATGAGTATCTGAAATAATCCCTAATTTTACCATTTTTTTTTTTTTCACTATAATATAATTATTACAATAGTAAAAATAATCAATCCGAACAAAAAATCAATTATTATACCAACAATTTTTTCTAACCAATCCTCTCCCATCTCATTATCTTTTTTGAAATATGAAATAAATTCTTTAAAACCTATTGATAAACTTTCTTTGATTCGAGAGAATTGCCAAACAAACAAAAATATACTGATAATTAATAATGGAACATAAACAAAGAAACTCATTAATGTATAATCGTTACCATGTATAAAATTCCAAATTGAATGGGCTGAAATGATATTATTTACTGCATGAGCAAAAATTACTGGAAATATCCAACGTCGTCTTAAAACCAGCATCGCAAGAATAACTCCTACTAAAAAAGACTGGAAAAACCAGATAATAGGAAAAATTATTGGTAACCCGATACTAGGTATCGTAAAAATATAACTAAAATGTCCTAAACCAAAAACAAAGGAAGTAATAATTACGGCAGACATTTTTTTAAAGTAAGCACTTCCTCTATTAGCTAAAAAGCCTCTAAATAATGTCTCCTCATATATAGCGACAGAAGTTTGTATTATAATAACAGATATAAGAAATACATAATAACTCTCCATAAAATAAGAGTTGTAAGATAATTCTCCCGTAGGGTTTATAACTATGGACAAATAAGATAACATATCCGGTAAAAATAAATATGTAAAAAAATCTAATGGTATAAAAACCAAAAAAAGTAATAATATTCCATATAAAAACTGATATTTAAAATTCTTTTTTGTAATATTAAATAAATTTAAAAAGTTCTTTGAAGAGTTGATATCCTCTTCTAAGATTAATTCTCTTTTTTGAGGTGCCATTAAAAAATTGGACAAATATAGAAATAAAGGAATCACAACAATAATAATTACCACTCTCAATATAAAAAAAATAGGTTCAAAAATTACTGAATTAAAATCAATTAAAATAGGTAGTAGAACAGCAGGAATTAACATAAAAATAAAAATTCCAAGAAAAATAATTAGAATTTCGAAGAAATAATGTACTCGTTGATTAAATATTGTTTTTAAATGGTTTTTAGATCTTCTCATAATTTATCTATCCCTAACAAGAAGTTTAATGAATAACAAATAATTAAATAGAAATATTTTAAATTTTTTTATTTGAAGCATTCAAAAAAAAATTTAAGTCCTCTATACTTGGAATCCCATTTCTTGCCCCTAATTCTTGTATACAATTTCCAGCTACAAAATTACCAATTTTTACATTATTTTTAAGGTGTTCAAATTCTAAATTTATATTACGAACAAACCCATAAATGAATCCCGCTGAAAATGCGTCACCAGCTCCAGTTGTATCAACTAACCTACTTAATTTTAAAGGAGGTAGAAGTTCTGCTCTACTGCTGGTTAGTAGTAACGCTCCTTTTTTGCCTAATGTAGTAGTAATAACTTGTATACCTAAATTAAATAGTATACTCGAGTTTTCTTGGATTATATCTTCGTTTAAATCACATTCTTCTATATCAAAAAGAGTAGCATATTCATTTTGAGAAAGAATTAATATATCAATTTTCTCCAGCAATTTTTTAATGTTCTTTAAACCTTGGTCGATGATTAACATACCAGGATTTAAAATAACAGGTATTTTATTGTTTCTACCAATAATAGCGGCTTCAATAAACGGTTCTAAATTTTTTAAGCTACTTAAGAAAATTATTTTTGTATTAATCAATTCTTTTTCTAAAAGATCTTCCTTTGAAAGATAATTTGCGGCACCACTATGAGCGTAAATTCTTCGGTCTCCTTTTTCATTTAAAGCAATATAAGCAGAACCAGTTCCATGGAGCTCAGAATATTTAATAAACTTAGTGGCAACATTTACTTCCTTTAAGTCGTTAAGTATTTTGTTCCCAAAAGTATCGTGGCGCCCTAACTTTCCAATGAACGCTGTTGATAATCCAATTTTCGCACAAGCATAAGCAGTATTAGCGGCTGCTCCGCCAGATAATAAAGTTAAGTCTGATACGAATACTTCATCATCATCAGTAGGATGTCTTACTACTTGAGCGACCATATCAACAAGGGCGGCTCCTATGCAAATTACATCAAAAATTTCAATCACATTATATATTTTTTAAATTAATTTAATCGTAATTAAAAGATCCAAATTCAGATTTTATTTTTAATTGGTTTTTGTTCTTATAAGACGATTTTTCACATTGCCCGATAATTTTTGATTCGATGTTGTATTTTTTAGCAATATCTATAATTTCTTTAGCAATTGACTCATTACAACAAATTTCCATTCTATGACCCATATTAAACACTTGATACATTTCTTCCCATGAAGTTTCTGAAGATTTTTTTATAATTTCAAATATTTCGGGAATTTTAAAAAGATTATTTTTATGATAAGATATACACTTACCAAAATTTAGAATTTTCGTCTGACCTCCTCCCGTGTTATGTATTATTCCGTGAATATCCTCTCGATATTTTTTTAGTACATCTAACAACAATGGAGCATAAGTTCTAGTCGGAGACAATAAAGCTTCTCCAATAGTCAAACTCAATCCTTTGATCTTATCGGTAAGCTGATAATTTCCAAAAAAGATAAATTTTTCATCAAGGTTTTGATCATAACATTCAGGGAATTTCTTATAATAAGTATGTGATAAAACTCCATGTCTGGCTAAGGTTAATCCGTTACTTCCAATTCCACTATTAAATTCGTCTTCGTACGATGCTTTTCCATCACTAGCTAATCCAACTATCACATCTCCGGCCTTGATGTTTTCAGCATTAATAATATCTCCTCTTTTCATACTGGCAAAAACTGAGGCATCAACTAGTAGAGTTTTTACAATATCTCCTACATCAGCAGTTTCGCCTCCGCACATTACGACATTTAGACCAAATTCAGAAAGCTTTTCGCTATATGTAAAATATTCTTTAATTATTGTACCAATTACTTCGCCCGAGATAAACCGTTTATTTCGACCGATATTGTTAGATATAAAAAAATTACCAGTAGCTCCAACGCACAACAGATCATCAATATTCATAACAATAGCATCTCTTACAATCCCCCCAAAAACAGATATTTTATCCGTTTCTTTGTAATACATATAAGCTAAGCTTGCTTTTGTTCCTGCTCCATCTGAATGAAAAATTGAACAATAATCATCTCTCATACCTACATCATGTACTATTTTACAAAATGCTCCGGGGAATAATCCTTTATCGATCGATTGGACTGCTTTATGAACATCTTCCTTTTTAAAGGAAACCCCTAATTGAGAATATATATCTTTTTCGTCAGACATTTTTACAAATTATGTTTATTTTTTAGAAATTTCAATAATTTTTCTGAAAGCTCAATAGATTTTCCTATGTAGTTATGCGGATTTAGCATATCATCTATTTCATCTTTTGTAAAGCTTTCTGTAATTTTCCCATTTTCCAATAAGATTTCTTTAATAAAACGATTTTCTTTTTTTGCTTTAATTGCGGCTTTTCTTAAAGTTTTATGCCCTTCTTGTCTTCCGATACCTTTTTCAACTAAATTTAACATGATTTTTTCAGATAAGCAAGCTCCCTTGGTAAGGTTTAAATTTTCTTCTATTCTTTCCTCATCAAATTCAACTTCTTGGATAATGCTTGTTAATTGTATTATCATAAAATCTAACAGTATGAAATTTTCAGCAAAAATTATCCTTTCGTTAGCAGAATTCGTTAAATCTCTTTCATCTTCTAATATAATATTGTCTAAAGCTGGTATTATATTGGATTTTAATACTCTAGCTAAACTACAAATTCGTTCAGATTTATGGGGATTTCTCTTATGAGGCATCGTCGAGCTTCCAACTTGAGTCTTTTTGAAAGGTTCAAACATTTCAGCTATTTCGTTTCTTTGGAGCACTCGAAATTGTCTTGCGATTTTAGCCAGTGATTGTCCGATCAACGCTGTTAAAAAGAGGACTTCAGCATGACGATCTCTCTGAATTATTTGGTTCGTGATTAAAGTTGGATTTAATCCAAGCTCTTTCGTTATGAAGTTCTGAATTTCAATTCCTTTCTCTCCGAAACTCGCCATATTTCCTACTGCACCCGACATTTTACCAAATGATATTCGATTTAGAGTTTCTTTTAATCTATCTAAATGTCTATCTATTTCATACGCCCACACACCGAATCTCATCCCATATGTAGTTGGAGTAGCGTGTTGTCCGTGAGTTCTTCCTATACAAACAAGCGATTTCTTATCCTGTATAACTTTTATTAGTTCTATTAAAAGCTTTTTTAAAGAATTAGTGATATATAATATCGCTTCTTTTAATTGTAATCCTGTTGCTGTATCTTCAATATCGTAACTTGTTGCCCCTAAATGGATGTATTTTCCAGCATTTCCTTCGCATTGTTCTGATAAAGCCTTAACCATAGCCATTAAATCGTGATGAATCTCATTATCAATCTCTTTTACCCGATTTAATTTTACATAATTCAAATTAGCTTTATTACATATTTCTTCTGCGGACTCTTGAGGAATATTGCCCCATTTAGCATGTGCTTTTGCTAGTACTGCCTCAACTCTTAACCAATTCTCTAATTTTTTTTCTTCTGTAAAAATTTCAGCTATTTTAGTTCGATAACGAGTTTCAATTGGATTAATAAATTTATGACTCATAGCTAACGTATTGATCTTTTATTTCTATAATTGAAATAATTTATGATCAATTATTATTCTTTTTTTAAATTTCTATTAAAAAGCGAATATTTAGAAAATTTAATTTATTATAACTTTTTATTTAAAAAGTTTTGAAAATAAGATTTTAGTTTTGATGTCCTGTTCTTCTTGCAGCTATCTGCCCAACTTTTCTACCAGGAGGAGCATTGCGAGAGGTGGTCGTTGGTTTGTGAGGTGACTGCTTTGCGCCCCCGCCATAAGGATGACTAGCAGCGTTCATAGTAACTCCCCTGACCACCGGCCATTTAACAGCTTTAGATCTTACATAATGGTGTTTATTACCAGCTTTTAAAAAAGGTTTATCCGTTCTTCCGCCACCAGCAACAACTCCAACCGTACAAAGGCAATTTTCATTAAACCATTTAGTTTTTTTGGATCGAAATAACACTTCAACATTTTTACCAGATTTATTCCTTACAATGGCGGCAACGCCAGAGGCGCGTGCGAACTTGCCCCCGTCCATCGGAGTTCCCTCAATATTAAATACAAGAGTCCCTAAGGGGATTTTTTTCACAGGTAAGATATTTCCTACTTTCACTTCTTGGCCATATCCCGTTTTAGACTGAATAAATTCTTGTCCTTCGTAAATTCCTTCTGGAGGGAGCCATAAGCTTTTTTCTCCATCATCGTAACTAATTCTAGCTACTGGAGCTCCTCTACCTGGAGCGTGTACGAATTCAATTACTTTAAATTTTAACAATTTTTCTTTTTTTTTGAAGGGACGATACTTTACCTTTCCTACATGTCGGTGACTTGGAGATCGAGCCCATAAATGGCCGTATCCTTTTCTTTGAGCTAAAATTCGCTTTCCCATAAAGATCACTTACTATCGAATTAGTAATATCTAATTAATAAAAGTTTAAATTTTTTATTATTTTAGTTAGAATTTATTTGGTTTTAAGATAAAACAAGAGAAACAAATCATAATTTTTTATTTTTTAATAATTCATCTATATTATAATTAAAA
>Ga0209345_10006503_pt1 | contig 10574 bp, 7 predicted proteins | sample Cruoilmetagenom7_FD_187294 | JGI IMG/M metagenome (GOLD analysis project Ga0209345, IMG submission 187294) | Oil polluted marine microbial communities from Coal Oil Point, Santa Barbara, California, USA - Sample 7 (SPAdes) (version 2) | ecosystem: Environmental > Aquatic > Marine > Oil seeps ... | reverse complement strand
CAGAAGGTTATCAAGTTTTAAATCTTTAATTAAGATTTCTTTTTCATCCTTAGATTTATAATGAAAATATTCAGATGTATTTATCAAATTTGGAAACCAAGAGATGTTTTCTATGTTGAATTGATTTTTTATAAATCTATTAATTTTTCTGCTTACTGAAAAAGATTTATTTGCATTTCGAGCAACATAACTCATATCTAAATTCAAAATATAAGTATTTGGATAATCTAATCCATGAATTGTATAAATATAAGGAACCTTGAATATTTTAGACAATAAAAAAGCGATAAATCCCGTTGGAGGGGGAGAATGACAATGGATTAAATCAATTTTTTCTTTAAAGTTAATAATTAATGCTTTAACTAAACCATAAATGAAAAATTTAAAAGAAAATAAAATTAATTTAAAATTACTCGAATTAGTTCCTGGAGCTATAAATGGTAAATAGTGGATTTCAAGATTGGGATTTATTTTCGTAATTTTATTAGGAAAAGATTTGAATGGTTTAGATGTAATGTTTACACATTTAATTTTATTTTTTGAACAAAATTTTGATAAAATAAAAGCTTGTTTAGCAGGACCTCCAATATCAGGGTATAAACGAGTACTGATTCTTAAAATTTTCATGTTTTAATTTAATTAGCTAATAAATTGTTATTTTTTTAAGAAATCTTAAAATTCTACGAATGAATTTTTCTACTTTAGTATTCTTGTTAAAGAACAACTCTAAATATGTTAAATCTTCTTTTTTAATAATATTCAATATTATATAGAGGAATGTAAATGTTGTAAAAAATATAAGTAATGAAAATATTGGGAGATCTTTTAAAATTAATAAATTTAGATTTATAAGAATATTTATATAAAGCTCATTTAAAATGATGTTTTCCAAAAATAAACTTATTCCTATAGAAATGAAAAAAATCAAGTATTGAAGAATTAAGGTTTTCATTTTCAACTTAATTTTAGCAATCTTGAAAGTTAAGATCGAATAAAAAATGAAAATTAACAATTCAATAATTATCATCCCAATTAGAGCCCCTATAATTCCAAAATAAAATAATAATGCGAAAAAAAAAGTGATTTGAATAATAATTACAATTGATTTTATTGGAGCTAAAATTTTTGTTTTATTTTGAGATGACATAAATGTATCAAATGGAACAACAAGTATTTGAAAAATTACTGAAATTATTGTTAATTTGAGAAATAAAGAAAATTGTAGAAAATCTACACCCCAAATAAAAACCAAATTGAAATCGACTAATAAAAATAAGAATCCTGAAACTAAAGTTAAGATAAATAGAGAATATTTAATTAGAAGATTATAAAATGAAGGTATATTTTTAGAATATTGTTTAGTTGTTAATCGTGTAAAAGAATTCAATAAAGACGTATTTAGGGAGAGCATAATGGCTTTTGAAATAGTTGCATAACTATTGGCAATATTGAATCCTACCAAATTTTTTTTTTCTTCCTCAAATAGTTCGTCGTGAACACCTACTCCTATTTTTTGAAGTTCTCCCCAAAAAGTACTAAGAAAATAATTGAAAACAATAGGGGTGCCATAGGTAAAAGTTAAATTCGACACTTTTTTGAAAGATAATACCTCCTCGTTAGTCTTTTTAATCCCAATAGTTGTTTTGGAAACAATACAACAATTAATTATAAATGGAATTAAATAGGAAAGAATAGATATTACTGCAATCAATTCTATCGTAACATTACTAACAAATAGAGCACAAATTATTAAAGCTGAAACATTAAGAATTATTCTTGTTAAATAGAGAAAAAAATTGATATCAAATCTGCTAAAACCACTATTAATACTTCTTAAAGTTAAATTTAAGCTATCAATTATTATTAAGGGAGATAATATGTATAAAAGACTTAAATTATCATTGAAATAAACCCTGAAAAAATCATTAAATACGAAAAAAATTAGGATACTAACTAAAAAGACTGGAATTAGAAAAAGTAACCGTAAAAATAATGATTTTATGATGAATGATTTTAACTTAGAATTTTGTTTTAAAATAAGATATTTTGGAATATAATAATTCAGTGATGATTCTAAAGAAGGTGGTATTAAACGCGAAAGTTGTGTAATTATTAAGATAATTGCATTTGCAAATATGAAATATTGCCAAGTTTCAATTGAAATTAACTTTGCCAATAAGACTGAGAGAATTATTGAATATATAATTAAAGTAAAATTATGTAAACCAGAGTAAATCGAGTTTTTAGCAAGTAATCGATATTCATTACTAATCTCATTGTTCCTTTTTGCTTCGCTTTCTATTTCTTTATTTTCCATTTTAATAATTAAAATTTTTCATTTAAAAATTACTTTATCATTTTGAAGTCAATCTTCACATTAAATTGAGTTTTACTATTTGAATTTAAATTAATTTCTTCTTATTATATTAATTTGGATAGAAGAAAAACAAGCTTAGCTGATTTACCTTATATGGATAATTTCTGGTCGTAATTCTTATGATTGTTATCACGTTCAGATTCTTCAAATTCACTTAATACAAATAAAAAATGTGATTGGAAGAATCCATAATGAAAGTTTCTTCAGTAATTCCGAATGCGTTAAAAATTTAATCATGAGTTTTTTTAAAAAACTTGAATCTTTAAAATCATTTAATTCTACTATTTCCCAAATATTAAAAATCTTAGAAAAACCAATGAATTTAAAAAAACGTTTTAAATGAAAGAATGTAAATTGATTATAGTCTATATTATATAGCATCACATCCTTACCGTGTAACCACATCCTAAATCTATAGCGTATTTTTTTGGGTAACCACCCATAGAAAGGAAATTTACATTCACCACTAACGAGTGAGAATCTATTTGTTGAAATGAATAAAAGCACTCCTCCAGGTTTTAAAGCGTTATAAACGTTCAACAAACCAGTTTGCCAATATTTAACATGTTCAAACACAGAAAGTGCTATAATAATATCATATTTAGAAGTTCCAATATCAGTGGTTTCAATACTGCCTAAAAGAATATTAATATCATAACCATTTTCTTTAGCTAATTTTTTTGCAAATTCTATATTGTGAGGGAGAATGTCCAATCCGGTTGAATTTATTCCATTCATATGACATAAAATTTGAAACCATCCATTTCCTGAGCCAATCTCGAATAGTTTAGAATCTCTTTCTATTTTTTTGATTCTATTAATATAATTCATAAACATTTCAAATTCAGAAATTTTATTTTCCACTTTAAAATCTTTAAAGACTATTTCATAATTCCTGAATGGTTTAAAATCGCTTGATTTATTCACAGATTTAACCTCCATTTATTTATTCTTTTTAATTGAAATTATTACGTAAGTTGTAGAAAATAGATTTAAAATTGGGATTTTTCTTAACACATTCCTTTCTATCATAAGAAATATATTGGTATTAAATTTATATACAGGATAGGGGAGGAATCTGATAGATATAACTTCTTTGACTTTAAAAAATTGAGATAATAAAGATTTTATTGAGGGAATTGTAAATATTCTCTCGACAGCATAGGATATTTCTTTCCCTTTAGGAAGATCTTGGTGAATAACATTTTGATAAATTCCTCCACTTTTAATTTGATCTTTTTTGGATTGAAAATAGACATAAGGATTTAATTTATTAGCATCAGAGATAATTAATTTTCCTCCATCAGTTAGAATATGATAACACTTCTTTAAAAATTGATTCATTGGATCTATGTGAGATATTGCCTCATTTACCCAAATAATATCATACTTATTAGCATGGCTTAATATGTTTTCATAATGAAATTGTACATTTATTTTAGTTTGGAACTTATTTTCATAGAACTTTATCCGATTCTTAGCGACATTTAATCTTTCTTTTGAAATATCAATTCCTGTTACATTAGCCCCTAAAATACCACATAATAGCGATTCTGTGCCTAAACCACAGCCTGCATCTAATATTTTTATGTCTTTTCGTATATTTTTTACTAAAGGAATTACCCTATCGATATAAAGATATTTGATATAATTGGAATAATCACGTTTCTTTAATAGGTTGAAATAATACTGTTGTAGTTGTCTTGAATTTGTTACTCCATATAATTTTTTACTGTCTCTTACTTCTTCTTGAGTGTAGTCAAAATACTTAGAGACTATTTTTAATAATTTAGTTGAATTATTAAAATTTAAATTTTTATTCATCCTAAGTTAAGCTCTTTTGCTTAAAATAATTAATTTGAAAGCTAATATATTTGTTTAAAATCCTATAACTATTAAAATTTTTGAGAATTACTTTAGGAGGAAAGTTTTTTATTTCATCAATCTTATAAAAATAATAATTTCTCTCACAGAAAAGAATCAATTAAATTAATCCATTTTTTGATAATCATATTTATATCAAACTGACTAATTCTTTCTGATGACTTTTTAATATAATAGGAAAGTAATTCTTTATTCTTCGCTAAAGTTATCATTTTTTCAGCTAAATCATCTGAATCACCAACTCTAACTAACATTCCGTATTCACCATTATTTAAAATTTCTCTTGGGCCAGTCTCACAGTCAGTTGATATCACTGGAAGTCCGCATGCAATTGCTTCCAATAATGCCATACCAAACCCCTCAAATAAAGAGGAAAATACAAAAATGTCCGAATTTGCTAAGTATTTATATGGATTATTTACTAACCCTAATATGATTATATGATCTTTTAAATTAAGATCATTTATTAACGATTGATATTCTTCTTTTAAAGGACCATCTCCCATAATAAATAATCTCGAATTCGGAAGATGTTTTTTTACTTTTAAGAAAGCAGTTATAAGAGATTTATGCCCTTTTAATTCAATAAACCGTCCCATAGTTATAAATTTCATAATCTTAGGATTTTGGAAAATTTCTATGGTACCTAAATTTAATTCCTCCTCAGTTTTCCTCTTAACTTCTTTACTATTTATTCCATTATATATCGTAATTATTTTTTTTTTGTTGATATAATAATTTTTTATTAATATATCTTTAACACCATTAGAGAGTGTAACTATTTTATTTACAGCACTTAATTTATATAATATTTTAATTAGGAAATTCTGAAATTTATTTTGTTTCTTGTATCTTTCTTTCACATTAGTACGGACGGAAATTATCAATGGTATCTTTAATGAGAATAACATTTTAGTAATAATTAGCAACGAATTAGTATGGTCGATGAAGGATATGATTAGATCAGGAGAGATCAATTTTATTTTTTTATAAATATGAAAAATTATAAAACACTTTTTCCAAAATTTTGAATCTAATTTGAGCGAAAATAATTCGCCTTTATAAGAATAACTTTTCTCATAGTCATAAAAAGTCAATATGGAAATACGATAGGTTTCTGATAATTTTTCCGATAAAATTGATGCAGTTCTCTCAGCGCCCCCACCAATTTCCAAAGAGGGTATTATTATTAAAATCTTTTTCTTCATAGATTTTAAATTTCCTTTTAATTCTTATAAAGAATAATTCATAAAAGATATTAAATTATTGGAATGATTTATTAATTAAATCTATTAAAATGCTTTAAAAATCGTAATTAAATTTTAGGATATAGTTTATTCAGTAAAGAATTTTGTTTGTAATAAAAAACATATTATAAACGAAACACCATAATTACTAAATTTTGAATGATCCTGTTATGAAAGTACTTCAAGTAAATCCTTATCCACCAGATCATTTAGGAGGGTCCGAAATCTTTTCCAAGAATTTATCTATCAATTTAAAAAAGAAAAGAAATATCGATAGTGAAATTTTAACCTCTGATGTCTTTAAGAGAAAAATAAAAAACGATTTAATTGAAGAATCAGTAAAAGTACACTATAAAAGATGTTATCATAATCTCTGGGGTAAAAACCCTTTAGTAAATATGTATAGTTTTATAAAAAAGAATTATCAAAAATATGATTTAATCCATGCACATTCATATATTTTTTTTACTTCAGCTCAGTGTGCGTTATTAAGGAAAATAAGAAAATTTCCGTTTGTTTTACATGTTCATGGTGGTGTTCAAACACCACTTTTTTTAAGTTCCAATTTAATCGAGTACTTCCAATTGTTATTTAAAAGAAGTATCTTTGATAAAATAATTGGCAAATTGGTTATAAAAAACTCAGACTCAATAATTTCTGTTTCTAAAAAAGATCTTGATTTTATTAGACAGAATTATGATCTCTCTAATAAGGTTTATTACCATATCCCAAATGCCGTTGATATTGAGAAATTCAAAAGAATTGATACAATAAACAGAAAATTTATTACATTTATAGGCAGATTATCGTATATTAAAGGGATTGATATTTTTCTAAAAGTTATAAAGGAACTTTATAAAGAGGATAATACATTGAAATTTTTGATCATAGGTAATGGTCCATTAAAAAATTTAGTAGAAAAGGCAAAAAAAGAGCTTCCCATTACATATAAAGAATATTTTCCCTATGAAAAGATAGAAAAAGTTTATAATATGAGTAAATTGATAATGTTAACTTCCCGATTTGAAGGTGTCCCGACAACAATATTAGAAAGCCTTGCTTGTGAAACGCCAGTAATTACTTCAAATGTTGGAGGTGTTTCTGAGATCATTAAAGCTAAAGAAAATGGTTTCCTATTTAAAATCGATAAAATATTTCAAGAAACAGATAATATGTTAAAACTCATTAGTAATGAAAATACATTGAATAACTTTGGAAAAAATGGAAGGAATTTAATTAAAAAAAAATTCTCTTGGGAGAAAGTTACGGTAGATATAGAAAAGGTTTATAGAAATATGTTAAATTAATAATTATCCATGATTGGGAGAATGGTTAACGTAATATGATAAAAAATAAAAATATTGCAATTGCTGGAGGAGCGGGTTTTATAGGAACTTCCTTGGTTGAACAATTACTGCCAGAAAATAATTTTATAGTTGTAATAGACAATTTTAACGATTATTATCAAGGAAAGAAAGAAAATTTAGCAAGTGTTACTAAAAGTTTTAAGATTTCAAAAGATTTCGAAATAGTTAAGGGGAATTTAATCAATAAAACTATTTTAAGTAATTTGGATTATGAATTTGATATTATATTCAATCTAGCAGCACAGGCGGGTGTAAGATACTCAATTGAGAATGCAGCAGAAGTTACAAAAAATAATATTGTGAGTGCTTTAAATATTCTTGAATATGCTTTAAATAATGACGTAAAAAAAGTAGTTTACGCATCTTCTTCTTCAGTATATGGAAATCCAATCTACACACCTTGTGATGAAGTACATCCAAAAAATCCAATTTCTCCCTATGCAGTTTCAAAATTATGCGGAGAAATCTATGCTGATTATTATTTTCGAGAATATAAGCTTCCAGTGACTTCTTTGAGATTTTACACAGTATATGGCCCAAGGGGGAGACCAGATATGGCTATAAGAAAATTTTTTAATTTGATTTTTCAGAATAAGGAGATAAGCATATATGGAGATGGAAGTCAATTAAGAGATTTTACATACGTATCAGATTTAGTCAATGGTTTAATATTAGCAGGTGAAAAAGCTGAATCGTCAGGAGAAGCTTTTAATTTAGGTTGCTCAAACCCTATTAGTATAAATGAATTAATAAACAAGATGTATGAAATTTCGAGACACCCTAAAAAAGTAAAATATATTGAAAAACAGAGAGGAGATGTAGATGTAACTTACTCAAATACAAATAAAGCGAAAGAACTATTAAACTATATTCCTAAAGTAAATATATATGATGGGTTAAAGAAAACTTATGAATGGCAAATGAAGTATAATTCCATTCGATAGATGGTGAAAAAAAATTCATTATTTTTTTTTGACATCTTACATTTTTTCGGGTAACTTTTAACCAAGATGGGATATTAAAAATTATATTATCCTAATAAATTACGAAAATTAATGTTTAATACTAATAATAAGATGAGTGAAAAATGGATTTTCATGGAAAAAGAGTATTAATTACGGGAGTTGCAGGTTTTATTGGAAGTAATTTAGCTGATAGGCTTCTTGAATTAGGTGCTAATGTCATAAGCGTAGATAATCTTTTTAATGGAAGATTAGAAAATTTGGATATGGCTTTAAAAAACAAGAATTTTGAATTTCATAAAGGAGATATTAGAGATTTGAATTTCTTATTGGACCTATTTAAAGACGTTGATATAGTATACCATCAAGCCGCATTTACCAGCGTTCCACAATCTGTTAAAATGCCAGAAAATTGCAATGATGTGAATGTGAATGGTGTTTTAAACATTTTGAATGCGGCTCGCCGAATGGATGTAGAAAAAATTATTTTTGCATCAAGTTCCTCGGTATACGGTGATACACCTACTTTACCCAAAAAAGAAGACATGCGAAGATTACCAATCTCTCCTTATGGAGTTGCAAAGTTAGCTAGCGAAGCTTATATGCAAGTATATCATCATGTTTATGGGTTAAAAACAACTTCGCTAAGATATTTTAACGTTTTTGGACCAAGACAGAGAGATTCCCCATATAGTGGAGTGATCGCAATTTGGTTAGGTAGAATTATTCAGAATGAGGATTTAATTGTTTTTGGAGATGGAAAAAATTCAAGAGATTTCACTTATATTAAAGATATAGTTCAAGCTAATATTTTAGCTGCGGAACATGATGCTCCTGGAGAGATTTTAAATATAGGAGCGAATTTACCAATAGCATTAACTGACTTAGCAAAACTTATGTTAAAAATCACCAATAAAGAACACCTTAAGATTATTTACACGAACCCAAGACCGGGAGATATAATTCATAGTTATGCAGATATCTCAAAGGCAATGGATATGATAAAGTTTCAACCACAATTTAATCAAGAACAAGGATTAAAAGATTACTTTAAATGGTATAGTAATAATTATGGAATAGATCTCCAAATAAATTAATCTTAGCAAATACAATGACTAATTTTAAGATTAAGATTAATCGAATTTTATTTTATTTAAGGTATAGAGATAGATTAGTTGTTTTTTTATTGTCAATACTATCATTAACATTCATTTTATTAAACCTTATAGATATTTTTCATAATTTTCTTAACATTTTAATTTTAGGAATGTTAATACAATTTTGCATTCATTTTAGTACAATCTTTACATTGTTGATTTTACCAACATATCCCGTTTATTTCATTATTTTTAAGAAAATAGATTTTAATTTTATAGAGAAATTAAGCTTAACTATTGTTTCTAACTTATCTTTTTATATTATTGGAGGTTTTATTGGTTTTTTTATTGGATTTCCAATCACAGGATTATATTTTTTTCTTATTGTATTTATCTCTTACTTTTTAATATTAATTTATATCTTAATAACGAATTATAAAAAGAAGGTCTTAGATTTATTAAAACCTAAAGAATTGGAACTAAATAATCAACACCTTTATGCAAATTTTTCTATAGTGCAATATCTTAAAGATTTAATCTCAATAAATGATATCCTACTAATAACATTCATTTCTTTAACGCTTATTTTATATCTGGTGAGTGTTCCATTATTTGTTGGTACTGATTCTTGGCTCCATATAAGTATTATTAAACAGATTTCAGTTGTTAATTACTTACCTGTGAAAGAATACACAGGATCAATGGGCCTACATATCTTTGGTGCAGTAATTCATATGTTTTCAGGGTTAGATATAATTTTAATTCCCCGATATTTCATTTTTTATACATTTCCAGTCTCTAGTTTAATAGTATATAATCTTTTTAGGCGAATTTTTAAAAATAAAAATTTAGCTCTTTTGGGGGTTTATATTTTAAACTTTTCATCATTAGGGTTTATAATCTTAATGTATCAATTTTGGCCTACAAGTATTGCATATATTCAGGGAATATTCATTTTTTATCTTCTTTACATTCGATATAAAAGATATATTCAATTCGAAAGACCAACTACAGAATTACTCAAAGCTGATTTACTTTTTTCACATATTACAATAATTTTAGTTTTTATCAGTTCACTTTTGACCCATTCATTAATTATATTGATTTTATTGATTTGTTACTTATGGATTTATTTTGTGTATTTTGTTAAAGATCCAAGACGCGGTTTAGATTTTATTTTATTATGTGTGTTAGTCGGAATATTTCTAATTTTCTTTAGCTTAAATATAAGCATGGGATATTTTAAAGTATTTAGATCTATATTTCAATTACCATGGTACTACCTTCTTTCAGGGGCATTAGGCATTGCGGTAGTTATATTTTTACTAACCTTACATGAAAGAAAGGCACTCAATTTTACGAAGGGAAGATATAAATTAATTATAATGGGAAAGAAGTATAGTTATTATAAAACTATAGAAGATAAATTTATAATACCATTTATTTTTGGGGCCATAATTTCTTTTACAATCATTTTTGTGATTGTAAATTTATTATTCTTAAAAATTGGTATCTTTAGTATATTTTCTGTATTTGAAATTCTTTTATTTGTTTTTTTTGGTTTGTGGGGTTTAATATTATTCCAAAATAAACCAAAAGGAAAAATATTTGGGATTTGGGCTTTAATTCTTATCCTTATT
>Ga0209345_10006501_pt1 | contig 10575 bp, 10 predicted proteins | sample Cruoilmetagenom7_FD_187294 | JGI IMG/M metagenome (GOLD analysis project Ga0209345, IMG submission 187294) | Oil polluted marine microbial communities from Coal Oil Point, Santa Barbara, California, USA - Sample 7 (SPAdes) (version 2) | ecosystem: Environmental > Aquatic > Marine > Oil seeps ... | reverse complement strand
GCGCAACAGAGGCCATCGTAACCCCGGCAAAACCAGAGGTTACAAACTGCTGCCCCCAAGCGAGCAACGAAAAAGGCAGGGCCGAGCTGATGATGCCGATGGTGACCAGTGTCGCCAAGTCTCCGCCCTTGGGCCGCTCAGTAAAGAGCGCAAACCCCCGGGTGGACCAAAGCGCCAGCATCACCACCCCCGCAAGCCCGATCCGAGAGGCGGCGAGCCAAAACGGCGTGATGCCAGTCAAGGCGATTTCGGTGAATAGAAATGTGCCACCCCAGACGAAACCCAGCAAAGCGATTGAGAGCCAGCTTTTAAGGGTGATCTGTGGCGTGGCGGTCATTCCGGCTCCGGGAAAAGTGCATCGACCCCGGCGCAGGGCCGGGGTCGATGTGGTTCAGTGATGAGTGAGAAATGGCTCAGTTCTTGGCCTTGTCCACCATCTTGCCCGCTGAAATCCAAGGCATCATCTCGCGCAGCTTGGCGCCGACCTGTTCGATACGGTGCTCATCGTTGATGCGGCGGGTTGCTTTGAACGACGGCTGACCGACAGCGTTTTCCTGCATGAAGTCGCGCACGAACTTGCCGTTCTGGATGTCCGTCAGCACGTCTTTCATGCGCTTTTTGGTCTCGTCGTAAGGCAGGATGCGCGGGCCGGAGACATATTCGCCATACTCGGCTGTGTTCGAGATCGAGTAGTTCATGTTGGCGATGCCGCCTTCATAGATCAGGTCGACGATCAGCTTCACTTCGTGCAGGCATTCGAAATAGGCCATCTCGGGGGCATAGCCCGCCTCGACAAGCGTTTCAAAGCCCATGCGGATCAGTTCAACCAAGCCACCGCAAAGCACGGCCTGTTCGCCGAAGAGGTCGGTTTCGCATTCTTCGCGGAAGTTGGTCTCGATGATGCCCGAGCGACCGCCACCAATGGCGGAGCAATAGCTGAGGCCGATTTCCAGCGCTTTGCCGGAGGCGTCTTTGTCAACCGCCACGAGGCAGGGCACGCCGCCGCCTTTGGTATATTCGCCGCGCACTGTGTGGCCCGGACCTTTGGGCGCCATCATGATGACGTCGACGCCTTCTTTCGGCTCGATCAAGCCGAAGTGCACGTTCAGACCGTGGGCAAAGGCAATCGCGGCGCCTTCGCGGATGTTGTCGTGGACGTATTTCTTGTAAGTCTCGGCCTGAAGTTCATCGGGCATGGTGAACATGATCAGGTCGGCCCAAGCAGCCGCTTCGGCGATGCCCATGACCTTGAGGCCTTCGCCTTCGGCCTTGGCTGCAGAAGCAGAGCCTTCGCGCAGGGCGACGACGAGGTTCTTGGCGCCGGAATCGCGCAGGTTCAGCGCGTGGGCGTGGCCTTGGGAGCCGTAGCCGAGGATGGCTACCTTTTTGTCTTTGATGAGGTTCACGTCGCAATCGCGGTCATAGTATACGCGCATGATTTTGTTCCTTTGGTTGCGGTCTATCTGGCCCTCACAATAACGAAGTTGCGTGCAGGAGCCATTGTGTTCGCAGAGGTATTTGTGAAAGAATGAAGTTAATCATTCGCCTGTCGGGCTTAAAACGGAAAAATCATGTTAGACGATCTGGATCGCCGTATTCTGCGCTATTGGCAGGCCGAACCGAGCCTCGCCCCCGGAGAGCTTGCTGAGCGCTGCAATATCACTGCTGGCAAGGCGGCGCGACGGATTGCGCGGTTGCAGGATTTGGGGATCGTGCAGGGCAGCGGTGTGGTGATTGATTGGGCGGCACTTGGCTATGCATTGGAGGTGTCGCTGAGGGTGACGCTGGACAAGACGCAGGCCAATGCATTCGATACCTTCATGGCGGAGGCGCGGTTGGTGCCGGAGGTTATTGAAATTCAAACCTTTTTGGGGCGTGTCGATTTGCGGCTTTCCATCATCGCGCGCGATATGGGCCACTATCAACAAATTTACCGCAGCCGGATTCTCACCCTGCCGCATATTGCTGAGATTGAAGCCCTGATGCATGTCGCTCGGATTAAAACGCAAGAGGGATTGCCGCTGTGATCGCGTTGGATGACATTGACCGGGCTTTGCTGCGGGCGCTGGTGCGTGATGCGGCGCAGAGCGCCAGTGCCTTGGGACGCGACTTGGGTCTGTCCCAACCCGCAACTTGGCGCCGGATCAAAAGGCTGGAAGCCGGCGGCGTAATAACGGGGCGGCGGTTGCGGCTGAATGCGGAGGCCTTGGGTTTTGGTGTCACCGTTTTTTTGGGGATCAAGCTCGCGACGCGCGGGCGGGTGAGCCTTGAAGACTTTGAACGCGCGGTGTCGGCGATCCCGGAGGTGCAGACGGTGGAGCATGTCCTTGGCCTGTTTGACTACCGTCTGCGGGTTGTGGCCCGCGATTTGCCGGATTTCGAACGGGTTTTGCGGCGGCGGATCATGACCTTGCCGGGGGCGGGGGAAGTCGAGGCAAATGTGCTGCTAAGCGAAGAACGTTTGCCCGGGCCGCTTTGATTGTAGTTTGCATTTTATCTAAAGAGAGACCGTCCTTCTGTTCGGGTTTAATCATCCTTTTGGATCTCTGCGGTTAATTATCGCCGATGATAGATGATATTATTAGACTGCGGCTGCGTACTTGGATGAGTGTGTGGATATTTACCGTGACGATGGCACTTGGCACGGTGTTTGCCTGTGGGCTTTTAATGGATGTGATCTATCCTGAAAACCTGCGCGCGATTTTGGGCGCTCGTGCGGTGTTAATTACGACGATTATTACAGTGCCGATTGCCTTTTTTATCGGGATGAAATTGCGGGAAAACACGCGGTTGAGCGATGAATTGGTCCGGTTGGTGAACCGCGACAGGCTTACTGATGTCGCCACCCGGGATTTCTTTTTCAAGCGGATGGAAAATGATCCAAACGCATACGGCGTGTCGTTAATGGTTGATATCGACCATTTTAAGCAGGTCAACGATGAACACGGTCACTATGCCGGGGATGCGGTGATCAAACACGTAAGCCAAGTCCTGCGGGCCGAAGTCCGCCAACAGGACATCGTTTGCCGTTTTGGGGGGGAAGAATTTGTCGTTTTCCTCCATGAGGTGAGCGCCGATCAGGGATTGGTTGTGGCGGAGCGCATGCGCACAGCTGTCGCGGCCGCTGCAGCGCCGACGGGCGGCGAGGGGCCGGCGGTCTCGGTAACAGTTTCAATTGGCGGATCACTCAAGGAGCGGATGACAGATATCAATATCTCGATCCAACAGGCCGATGCGGCGCTCTACCGTGCCAAAAGCAATGGGCGCAATCGCACGGTCGTCGACTGGTTGCCCGCGCCATCAGAGAAGACCATGGCAGGCTAAGGCCAAGCCGCAGCCTGCCAAGGGCGAATTGCATTTGACACCGGAGCGACCTATGCCTGTTCTCTGATAGATGGAGAAATTCAATGGCATTGCTCGACACGGTAGATCCGACTGGGTTGGATGAATTTAGCGTGGTCTTCACCGACCGCTCCCTTAACCACATGTCCGCTGAGTTTCAGCAGGTGATGCGCGATCTCTCAGCTTGGCTGGGCGAAGTTTATAACGCGGAGGCCGTGGCGCTCGTCCCCGGCGGCGGCACCTATGCAATGGAGGCTGTCGCGCGGCAGTTTGCGCGCGGTCAGAACGTGTTGGTGGTGCGCAATGGTTGGTTTTCCTACCGCTGGAGCCAGATCATCGAAAGCGCTGATCTGACCGCTGGTGCCGAGGTGCTTAAAGCCCGGATGCAAGGCAACAGCAGCCCTGCGCCCTTTGCGCCTGCGCCGATTGAGGAGGTCACCGCCGCGATCCGAGAGAACAGGCCGCAGGTGGTTTTTGCACCGCATGTGGAGACCAGCTCGGGCATGATCCTGCCGGACGACTATATTAAGGCGATGGCGTCGGCGGCGGAAGAAGTCGGTGCCCTGATGGTGTTGGATTGCATCGCCTCGGGTTGCATTTGGGTCGACATGAAGGCGCTTGGCGTTGATGTGCTGATCTCGGCTCCGCAAAAGGGGTGGAGCGCTTCGCCCTCTGCCGGCTTGGTGATGATGTCCGCCCGCGCTGAAGCGCGACTGGCGGAGACCACGTCGGACAGTTTCGCCATCGACCTGCGAAAATGGCGCGACATTATGAAAGCCTATGAGGCGGGCGGCCATGCCTATCATGCGACCATGCCCACGGATGCGCTGCGGCTGTTTCGCGATACGGTGCGCGAGACACGGGACTATGGCTTTGATCGGCTGAAGGAAGCGCAGTGGCGTTTGGGGGATGCGGTGCGCGGGGCGCTTGCCGAACGCGGGGTGACCTCGGTCGCCGCTGACGGTTTTGCCGCGCCCGGCGTTGTGGTGGGCTATACCGATGACCCGGATGTGCAAAACGGCAAGGCGTTTGCCGCGCAGGGCATGCAAATCGCCGCGGGGGTTCCGCTTCAGGTGGGGGAGCCGGAGGACTTCCGGACTTTCCGCCTTGGGCTCTTTGGCCTTGATAAGCTTTATGACGTTGATGCCACCGTGGCGCGTCTGACCAAAGTGCTTGACGAGGTTTTGTAAGCCCTTGCGCCGCTTTCTAGCGGCGCAGGCCCAGCCCCATCTGCATGAGCATTTTGCGCACCTGCGGCAGGGCGTAGAGGGCGTTTAACCCAGCAGCCCGCGCCTCGCGGGCCAGCGGCGTGCCGGCCTGACTGGCGCGGTTCAACAGGTCGATGCCGCGCACCCGGAGGGCAATGTCGGCATGGCGGGCGCGGTGATACGCCTCCAGCATCTCGGCACTGCCAAGTTGGTCTGGTGCCTTGCGGGCGAGGTCGAGCAGGCAGCTCAGATCGCCAAGCGACATGTTCAACCCCTGCGCGCCGATGGGCGGCACGACATGGGCGGCCTCGGCCAGCAGGGCGATGCGTTCCCCCGACAGGCGTTTGGCTTCTTGGCTGATGATCGGCCAGAGCGCGCGTTTGCTGGCGAGGGTCAGCGGGCCAAAGAGATGTGCCGACCGCGCCGTTGCCTCGGCCTCAAAGGCGGCCACCTCCAGCGCGGCGCGGGTCTGTGTGGCGGGGCCGTCGTCCATCCAGACCACGGCAGAGCAGGGCATGCCGTCGCGGTCCGGCAGGGGGACAAGGGTGAAGGGGCCGCCGGAGCAGTGTACTTCGGTTGAGACATTTTTATGGGGGATCGGGTGAGTGACGCTGAAGGCCAGCGCCTTTTGGCCGTAGCGGCGGGTGGTGACGTCGATCCCGGCTGCCTCGCGCATGGGGCTGTTGCGGCCATCGGCGGCTGCGACGAGGCGGGTCTTGATCCGGCTGCCGTCGCTCAGGCCCACGCGGGCTTCGCTGCTGCGGGTGAAAAGGGTGGTCGTAGCCGTACCGGGGCGGAAATCGACGTTGGGCAGGTCTTCAAGGCGGGCCAATAACTCACGGCGCAGTAGCCAGTTGGGAAAGTTCCAACCGAAGGGCGCGTCGGATATGTCAGCGGCATCGAACTCGCGCGTGGTGCGGGGCGTGGCCTCTTCGCCGCCGGCGTCGACAATGCGCATGATTTGCAAGGGCGCGGCATGGGGGGCGAGGCGGGGCCAGAGGCCGGCATCTTCGAGCAGGGCGCGGGCTGGTTGCAGGAGCGCGGTGGAGCGCATGTCGGCGCCCTCGGCCTCGGCGTCGGTCACGGGTGGGGTTGGGTCAACGCAGATGACGCTGAAGCCAGCGCTGCCAAAGGCCGCCGCCGCGGTTAGCCCGGCGATGCCGCCGCCGGAAATGAGAATGTCGCAGTCAAAGTCCATTAGCCCGATACCCGAATAAGGAAGTCCCGAAGGTCTTCCGTATGGTAGTGTATGTGATCGCCTTCGCCACGGGTTGGGGCCACATGAACGGTGCGCATGCCCATAGCGTGGGGGGCGGCGAGGTTGCGCGGGTCGTCTTCGAACATCGCGGCGGCGGTGGTCTCAAAGCCGTCGATGGCAAAGACTTTGTCAAAGGCGGCGCGTTCCGGTTTGGGGAGATAGTCGGCATGTTCGACGCCGTAAACCGCATTGAAAAGACCGCTCAGCCCGCGGGCGGCCAGTACCCGTTCGGCATAGGGCGCGCAGCCGTTGGTGTAGACAATGCGCCGCCCTGGCAGGGCGCGAATCGCACGGGCGAGGTCTGGGTCGGGGCTGAGCCGGTCCATCGGAATGTCGTGCACATCGGTCAGATAGGGAATAGGATCGACGCCATGTTCGCGCATCAGCCCGGCCAGCGTGGTGCCATAGGTCTGCCAATAGTGGAGCCGCAGATGGTTGGCGCGGTCGCGGTCGACCTTGATCGCTTGCATGACCCAATCTACCATGCGCGCTTCGATCAGATCAAAGAGCCGCGCCGAGGGAGGGTAAAGCGTCTGGTCCAAATCAAAGACCCAAGTGGTGACATGAGAGAAAGCATCGCGCGGCATGGCGCAAGAGGTAGGGCGAGACGCGCGGGCGCGCAAGGGCTGCGGGTTGCGCATATGGTCGCGGTAGGTAGAGTGGCGCAACTTGCAAGGATGCGTGACTGATGCCTGACCCGACCACCCCTCCGAAATCCGGCCCGACGGATGCCTATTCGATGATCCTTGAGGCCATCGACATTGGCACCTATCGCCCCGGTGACCGTTTGGTGGAGAGCGAATTGGCCGAGCGTTTCGGCATGTCCCGCACCCCGATCCGCGAGGCGTTACAGCGGTTGGAGACGCAGTCACTGCTGGTCCGTGATGGGCGCAGCCTGATCGTGGCGTCGCTGGATCACAACCAGATGGCCGAGCTCTATGTCGTGCGGGGGGAACTGGAAGGGCTGGCGGCCCGTTTGGCAGCACGCCATGCCACGGCAGAAGAGGTGCGCGTGCTGCGCGAGATGGTGGATCAGGACAATGCATTGGCTGACAATCCCAACGCGCTGGCCCGGGCAAACAAGCGGTTTCACAAACAGATTCATCTTGCATCGCACAATCGGTTTTTGGTTCAGCAATTGGACCTTGTGCACCGCTCAATGGCGCTGATGGCGACGTCTTCGCTTGCGGTCGAAGGGCGGGGCGAGATCGCGCAGGAGGAACATGATCAGATCGTGCAGATGATCGAAGCACGCGACGAGGACGGCGCGGATGCAGCGTTGCGCACGCATATCTCTGTCGCCTTCATGACGCGGCTGAAGCAGGAAGCGGCCCGTCGCGAGGACGATTTTTAACGCTTGTAGAGCGTGCCGGTGTTTTTATGGGTTCTTCAACTGGAATGGGGGCAAGCCCATGAGCGGTTTTGTCCCAAAAGAATGGGCTGCGCACAAATTCGTAGAGCGCTTTTAGAGCGGCCAAAGCTCCTAATGCGAAATAGAACGGCATTGTCGGAACATATGGCAGCAGATGTCGGTGCCCTCGCCCAGAAACGGCTAGGGCCGACAGGGTAAGGTTCAGCAATTCTGACAGGATAAAGAGTGCGACCACGCCTGCCATGAATGTAGGTCCAAGCGTTTCTGCTACGGGGTGTGACACGCCAAAAAAGGTTAGCCAGAGCGACCAGAGAAGGGGCGCGAGGGCAAATTGTGAAAAGGTCGCGAGAAACAGGGTTTGCACGCCAAGAAAGCGGCGCAGTCCGAGATCTTTCAGTAATCTTCCCGGCGACCGCATGTGTACGCACCAAGTCACTAAAAAGCCCTTAAGCCAGCGCGACCGTTGGCGCACCCAAGGCCACGGCCTGCAATTGGCCTCTTCAAATGTGACTGTGGGTAATATCTCGGTGGTATATCCATACCGCGCCAAGCGCAGCCCGAGATCGGCGTCTTCGGTGACGTTATGCGCATCCCAGCCGCAAAGCTCTTCTAATATGCGGCGGCGGAAGAACAATGTGGTGCCGCCTAACGGTACAACCAGCCCGAGCCGCGCCACACCGGGCAAGAGCATGCGCCACCAAGTCGCATATTCAATCGCAAAGCAGCGCGACATCCAATTGCTGCGGCTGTTGTAATAGTCCAGAACCCCTTGCAAACAAGCAACATTTTCGGGTGCTTGCTGGAAGCGCGTCACGATTTGTTCAATCTGGTCAGGTTCCGGCGCGTCTTCTGCATCCCATACACCGATAATGCTGCCATTGCAGAAATCGAGGGCGTAGTTTAGCGCCCGCGGCTTGGTACGCAGCTTGTCGGTCTCTGGCACCTCGACAATGCTAATCCAATCCGGCAGATCGCTACGGTTGATGGTCTCCCGGGTGACTTTGTCTCCCGCTTCTAACACCAGCATCACCTGAAGAAGCGATTTTGGGTAGGTCAAACGCGAAAGGCGGGTGATCAACGCGCCGGCAATTTCCTTTTCTTTGAAGAGCGGAACCATCACTGACACCCGTGGGAGACGGAAACCCGAAAGTTCGGACGGCGTGCAGGTAATTGGCGGCGCGACCGGGGATCGCAGCGTGCTGATCAACGCAGCACTTTTGAGAACGGTGGTCATGGCGAGGGTTACGACGGCCCAAAGCAAAGCGCCGGTGATCGCGATGGCAGGGACAAGATAGATGAATAGCAATAGTGCGCCGAGGATTGCGCCGGCCCACCCCTGCCGACGTGACGGGTGCGCGGCCCAACTGCGGCAGCTCTCGACGGCGGGCACGCGGTTTGTCGCTTTATGCGCGAGTTCAGTACCGTAAAAAGTGCTGAGGTGACGCTGAACCTGGCGATGCTCAGCGATAACCGGCATGAGGCGCTTTCCTGCAGTTCCCATACACGCCTGCAATCGCTCAAACCCGTCTGGATAACCGGTTGCCACCAACAACCTGTCACCAATTTCGAGCCAAGGTATCGCGCCGTATTTGAGACAAAGAGCCGCTGGAAGACGTTGGCGCGCGCGAGGATCAGGCGGGTCCCGCGTCAGATCGACTGCCGGCGCTCCATACTGCTGTGCGAGCGCGCGGATGACCTCCTCACGGGTGACCAAACCCTCGGCTACCAAGATTTCCCCTAAGGGCGCATCGATTCTGCGCTGAAGGGTGAGCCCATGCAGCAGGTCCGTCTGGCTAATGATACCAGCTTTAACGAGATAGCGGCCAATCGGAAGCCTGCGCTGCGGCGGGGAAGCCGCACGCGGGTCCGGTAGAAACAAACGAAGATTGCTCATCCAATGCTCCATCAAGACTGAAGCCAAGATGGTGGCAGTTAACCATTAATTGAGTGTTAATGGCGCAGATGCAATCGAAAGTTGAGCCCGTTTAAGCGGCGCGATCGTCCATCGCTTGGCTGAACCGCTCGAACAGATAGTAGCTGTCCTGCGGGCCGGGGCTGGCCTCGGGATGGTGCTGCACGGACCAGACGGGGCGGCCATCGACACGGATGCCGCAGTTCGATCCGTCAAAGAGCGAAATATGCGTTTCGCTCACACCTTCGGGCAGGCTCTGGCCATCGACCGCGAAGCCGTGGTTCATCGAGGTGATCTCGACCTTGCCGGTGTCGTTGTCTTTGACCGGATGGTTCGCGCCGTGGTGGCCGTGGCTCATTTTGACGGTCTTGGCGCCGAGGGCGAGGGCCAGCATTTGGTGGCCGAGGCAGATGCCGAAAACGGGCAGGTCGGTCTTGTCCAAAACCTCACGGATCATGGGCACGGCATAGGCGCCCGTGGCCGCCGGATCGCCCGGGCCGTTGGAGAGGAAAACACCGTCGGGCTGATGCGCCATGATGTCATCGTAAGTGGCCGTGGCGGGCAGCACAGTCACGTCGCAACCGGCGGAGGCAAGGCAGCGCAGGATGTTGCGCTTCGCGCCGTAATCCACTGCAACGACTTTATGTTTCGCCTCAGTCTGGGGGGCGTAGCCGTCGGGCCAAGCCCACCGCATTTCGTTCCACTGGTAGGTCTGGGCGCAGGTGACATCCTTGGCCAAATCCATGCCTTCAAGCCCCGCAAAATCGCGGGCGGCGGCGACGAGCGCTTCGATGTCAAAGTTGCCGTCGGGATCATGGGCGAGGGCCGCGTGGGGCGCGCCTTGCTGGCGGATCGCGCGGGTCAGGCGGCGGGTGTCGACACCGCCGATGGCGATGCGGCCCCGGGCGGCGAGCCAGTCGGAGATGGGCTGCACATTGCGCCAGCTGCTGGGGGTCGTGGGCATCCATTTCACCACCATTCCGGCAGCGACCGGATCACCGGTTTCGTCATCCTCGGGGTTGGTGCCGACATTGCCGATGTGGGGGAAGGTGAAGGTCACGATCTGGCCCGCGTAGGAGGGATCGGTCATGATTTCCTGATAGCCGGTCATGGCGGTGTTGAAGCACAACTCCGCGACGGTCTGGCCGGTGGCGCCGAACCCCATACCGTAGAAAATTGAACCATCTGCGAGGGCAAGGCAGGCGGTTGGGCGGGGGCGAGCGGGCGCGGACATGGGGCAGTCTCCGGGCAGGGAATGAGCGGGTAAACGGGTGGCAATCTAGTCGCGGTAGCGGGGCGGGTCAATAGCAGTAATGAAATGATATTTCGCGCGTTTTCAGGGGGTTAGCTGAACCCTCCCCCCATTGCCCGCAGGCTGCATAGCGGCTATGCTGCGACCCTTGGATAAAGCGGAACACAGGAAACCACCATGTCATTGCGGATACGCATCTCAGATGCCCTAAAACTGGCGATGAAAGACAAG
>Ga0209345_10006500_pt1 | contig 10578 bp, 13 predicted proteins | sample Cruoilmetagenom7_FD_187294 | JGI IMG/M metagenome (GOLD analysis project Ga0209345, IMG submission 187294) | Oil polluted marine microbial communities from Coal Oil Point, Santa Barbara, California, USA - Sample 7 (SPAdes) (version 2) | ecosystem: Environmental > Aquatic > Marine > Oil seeps ... | reverse complement strand
AGTCTTAAAACAAATATAATCCACACTGCTAATGACCTTAACTTGCCTTTCTCATGTTTTGATATGATAAATCAATTGATTTAAATCTGTTATAACAATATCAGGTTTCATCTCTTTACATCTTACATCTTTGTTTCTCAACCTTAACGATCTTTTGTCACCTGCAAAAAGCGCTGTTGAAAAACCGACCTTTTTAGCAGGATAGATATCATTTAACATATCATTTCCCACATAAAGCACTGAATTTTTATCAATCCCCATATCTTTAATTTTATTTGCAGCAAGGTTAAAAAGATAAACAGACGGCTTTGCATATCCTAACTTGTATGAAAAAAAAATCAACTCTGTTTCAAATCCAAGCTCCTGCAAATCCCTATCCAAAAACCATTCAAAAAGGTATTTGGTATAAAACTGAGCATTCGAAATTATACCCATTAAAAGATTTAAACTTTTGCATTCATCTATCACCTGATTAAGAAAAGGCATTGGATATACAGGATTTACTATCATTTCATATTCTGCTGCAAAATATTTTGCTGTATCAGCACCAAGGTCTTTGCAAACGTTTTGCCAAATTTTGTCAATTTCCACCTCAGCAAAATCAACTCCATTTTTCCTTAATTCTTCATGTTTTTTTTCAATTTGATAAAACAATTCAGAACTGATCTGATTTGGATCAGAATAAATTTTATATTTTTCCAGAAGATTTTTAACCTGTAGCTGTTTTACAGATTTTTTCCTTGAAATACTTATATCCCCGGAACTGCTAACAAATAGTGTGCCATAAATATCAAACAATATGCATTTGATATTTTTTTTAAGATTTCCAGCAGGTTTTACACAAGAAGAAATTGGAGAAATAGGTTGTATATATTGCAATATATCTTTTTTTTTTAAGATATCATCACCTATAAAATCTTTTAATTAAATATTTTTTAATTAAAGCAGCGTAAAAACTTTCATTTTTTAATTCGGTCACGTAATGAAATAACCTTTGATTCTGTTATATCCTGCTTTGGTTCATCTTCCTTGCTTTTTGATTTATTTTCCTTGCTCTTTGATTCATCTTCATCATTAAACTGAGAAATATCAGGACATACAATATGCTGAAAATGCATTTTTTTGCCATTCATTGTAAATGATTCACCATTTATATATTCTTCTCTCAAAATCCATGTTACAACCTGAACTGGAACCTGCAAAAGCAGCAGTTTAACAATATACCATCCTTTTTTTACATCTGGCGAAATGTCTTCAACTCTGGCAAAACTTGTGGGGTTATCTTCAAAATAAATAAGTATGATTTCCTTTTCTTTAATCATTTTTTTTCCTTATATCGTGTTTAATCCTATAATAAAAAATCCTGCCAGCATAAAAACACACGCAGTTGATTTTACTAAAAGATTTTTTTCGTTAAACATTTTTCCTCCCAGAATAATTGTAAACAAATTAGATATTCTTTTAACAGGCATAGCCAGCGAAACTACAGCCGTTGGAATGGAAAGTGCCCAAATATGTAAAAAATCACTTATAACCCAAAAAAAACTTATAATAAATATTAATTGCCATTTTTTTTTAACAAGATGTAATATATTTTTTATTCTTTTTTTTAACAGTAATAATGGAATCTGAATAAATAAAAGCGACATAGCATAGAAAAACATATATGAGCAGGCATCTATTTCAAGTAATACAACACGATTTAAAATCGGACAAAAACTCCAAAGCAATAAAGTCGATAATACAATTAAAAAATATTTTTTAGGCATTGAAGTAAAAGGACGAAAAAAAAATCTGATGTTTCCAAGTGTAACAATATATCCTCCTATCAAAATCAACAATACACCAAACATCTGAAAAGTATTTATAAGCTCTCCCAAAATAAAATACGAAAAAACAATTACAAAGAGCGGATTTACGTTCAAAAGTGGTGATACGCTTGATATTTCACAGTTTTTATATGCAATATTAAGTAGAAAAGATCCTGAAAATGCAAAAGCAGAATTTAAGGCAATTAAAAAAATATTTTTATATGAAATTTGAAACTCAACAAATTTTATCAGCGGAAAAGTCAAAATAAAACTTAAAATTCCAACTGCAATCATCATATCTAATACATTTGTATTTTCAAGCAGTTTTTTTTTACTAATATGGTTTAATGCAAAAAACAAAGACGATCCTAACATTATGATAATCCAAATCATTATTTAACAATCCCTCGAAAAATATCTTATTTTTTATCCACCAACCTGCCTTAACATGCATGGTTTAATGTATTTAATTTAAATCAATTTTAATATGAGTACAAGATCCTTATATGCAAAAACAAAAAAGATCGATATTTTTTACAATGTTTTTACTCTTTAACAAGTAGTAATATATTTATATTGACTTATCCAAACAATATCTATAAACAGCTATCATTTGAGCAAAACTTTATATACTTAATTAATTTTCAGCCATATATATATATGCGTGCGTTGATAGATATTTAGCTGACATGTAATTTCCAACTACTTAAATTAAAACCAGTTAACGGTTTAATTATTGATGGGCTTGTCCATGGAGAAATAATAGGAGAGACAATAAAATGTCTTCCCCTCACATACTGTCGGAAATAATTTCCAAAGATGTAAGTCTGAATCTCGTTGAACCGCATATTTATTCCGTCTATTCAACTGGAGCCTCACCAGGCTCTTATGACAGCATTGATGTGTCTACGATTTACGGCGTGGTAGCCTGCAACCGGGTTTATAACTGGATAATGTGGGGGTACTCCATCAAAGACTATGCCACCTTATGTGAAAAGTCCCTTGCTTCATCGTCTATAGAGTTTGTTACTGGATCTCGCATGCGGCTCCTTGGCGTTTACAGCAGAAATTTATGCAAATTTTTCGAATCGGTCTGTAATATTTCTGGATCAGTCACTGAAGCTATTGCGAAAAGGCAAATCCCGATTGGAAAAACTAAAAGGAAATATATCTGACAACATATTTTTTTTGCATGCAGATGCACTTGATTTACCTTTCGAGGAAAATGTTTTTCATACTATTATATCGCTCAAGCTCTTGCATTGTCTTAATGACGTAAAAATAGTATTGAGTAAAATCAAACGTGTATTGACAGTAGATGGAAATTCTGTGCTAATCACGTTAATACAAAGCAGCCGTTGGAGCAATCGCTATCTGAATATGCTTGCCGGATCAGGAGCGCTCATTTCTCGAAGGTCAGATGATCTGTTATCGACATTTGATGAAATGGAAATGCAAGTCACACACGAGATCAAGGGAAACTTGGCATTTATTAAGTACAGATGAATTAGTTACGGAAAGGCTCAACAAAAAAGGCGATAATATTATGGCCAGTTAAAACAGCACTGACTTTTTTTGATTTCATATAATAGATTTTATGGAGGTAAAGCATAAGATGAATTTTGACGAAACAAAAGAACATAAAATGATCAGAGAAGAGGTAAAAAATTTTGCACAAACTGTTATTGCGCCCATAGCAGAGGAAATAGATGCAACAGGGGTGTTTCCTCTCAAAGTTGTAGAGCAGATGGGAGAATTAGGTTTTATTGGCATACCATTTCCTGAAAAATACGGTGGAACTGGAGGGGACTGGGTTGGCATGCATATTTGTGTAGAAGAGTTATGTCGTGCAGACCTGTCGGTCGGTGGTATTATGGATGGTTCAACTGCTCTTGTGGGTCAGGAGTTGTATGTTTTCGGAACTGAAAAGCAAAAACAGCAATGGTTGCCGCAAATTCTTCAAGGAAAGTGTATGGTAGGTTTTGCCCTCACAGAATCACAAGGCGGCTCTGATGCAGCAGCAATAGAAACAACAGCTGAATTAGACGGTAATCAATGGGTTTTAAATGGAACAAAACAGTTTATTTCAAACATTGGTATGGAAAACACATCCATATGCCTTGTTGCAGCTGTAAGTGGCAAAAAAGAACGTGGTGGCAATATCATATCAACATTTATTGTACCGCAAAACACGCCAGGGTTTATTGTAGGCAAAAAATATAAAAAAATTGGTATGAATTCAACGCCAACATGTGAATTAACATTAAATGATTGCAAGATTCCAAAGGAAAACCTCCTGGGAGATCCAAAAAAAGGTCTTGCTCAACACCTTGCAGTTCTTGAAACAGGCAGGATCACAGCAGCAGCTATGTGCGTTGGGCTTGCACAAGCATGTCTGGATGAATCATCGAGCTATGCAAAAAAACGAGTACAATTTGGACATCCTATTTTCAATTATCAGGCAATTCAATTCAAGATAGTTGACATGGCTATTGCAATAGAATTAAGCAGAAATGCATATCTTAAAGCAGCCTGGCTTAAAGACCAGGGGCGCAGGCATACATTTGAAGCAACAGTTGCAAAAATCTATGCTTCTGAAATGGCAGAAAGAGTTGCAAGCGATGCTGTTCAGATACATGGAGGTTCTGGTTTTATGCAGGAAACTCCTGTATCAAGATATTTTAGAGCTGTAAAATGTATGCAGATTTTAGAAGGCACTTCTGAAATTCTTCGCATGCTTCTTAGTCGTTTTGTCTGATTAAAATAGAATACCTGATAATCACTTCTTTGTTAAAAATCTGATTGTCGGGTATTAGCGCTTAATTTTTTTATTATTACCTTAGGCTATATTGCATTTTCTGAGAACTGGAACCTATAACGTCAGTTTTCAAAGAATGTCTTTACGAAACAATAAAAATCTTTTTTTAGGAAATTTTAAAAAAAATAAAATGAATGTAAAAGGTAAACTTCTCAGAAAAAATGATCAGACAGGAAGCGGACGGGTAAGACAATATACCCTTGCAAATAATAAAAAGGTTACCCAGATTACCACATTTTGTCCGGATATTATAGGACCTGGCCCTACAAATCTTTATGTAATTGAAGATGATTTTCTAACACTTGTTGACACTGGCATACCAACACATCTGGTAAAAAAAATATTTTATTATTGGAGAAAACAGAAAATTCCCAAAAATGAAAAAAAACTTTCTGGTGATCACAGTGAAACTGAATTAATATCCGCTTTAAAATTAGCTGGTTATTCCATTAATGATATAGATCTTATACTCATAACCCATGGACATATTGATCACTATCTACTGGCAAATAAAATCATAGAGCAAAGTAAAGCAAAAGTTGCTGCACATCTATTTGATACAGATATGATCTGCAATTCATGGTCTTTTTTAAATAGAATCCATAAAAGGCGGTCTATGTATATTGCCATGGGCATTCCCGAGCCTAATTCAACAGATGACAGTTTTTTTAATGAAGTAGAAATTGAATCACAAAATATGTCATTACATGTTGATTATCCAATAAAAACAGACGGGCCTTTGCATATAGATAATATTAAAAGTGGTTTGATTAATGTTGTGCATACACCTGGTCATTCACCCGGCTCCATAAGTTTTTTAATAGGAGGACCCAGGCCAGACATAGAAAAAATCTTAATAAGTGGAGATGTTCTATTATATCCAATAACTCCACATCCTGATGATCTTGTTGCTTTTCTTCGCACATTAAATAAGCTAAACAGTATTAATAACATCTCACTTACTCTTCCTGCTCATGGCAGTAATATAATTTCTTTAAAAAAAAGAATCGCGTTTCTAATAAAACACCACAAAAAAAGGCTTGAAATGGCTTATAATGCCTGTATAGAGCCCAAATGCATATGGGATATTGCTTCAATGCCACAATACTTTGACGTTTATATAAACCCTAAAATGTTTAATCCCATGGCCGGTAATGAGGTATATGTTCATATAAACCTTCTAGAAATGGCAAAAGGGGTTCATAGATCAAATATTGTGGATAATATACACTATTATAAAAATTCGAATGAAAAATTTGATGATGTATATAAAAGAGTGCTGAAAATAGTAGATAATGAAAGAGAGACAGCCTTGCAAATATGTTAATTTTTGTGACTTTTTATCATCTGGAACGGTTTATGAGCAGCCGGTAATGGTCGTTGACGAAAATGATAAAGAACATAAATTCAGACGAATACGAGTATGTTTGAAAAAAGAAACCCGCGATGGTGATAAGAATATTTTTCTTATCACAAATTTGTCAAAAAGTTCAGCAACAGCAAAGACAATTGCTGATATATATCGAAATCGCTGGACGATAGAAACTTCTTTTCAAGAATTAAAAAAATGGTTTAATTCGGAAATTAACACGTTGGGATATCCACCTGCAGCGTTGTTTGCTTTTTGCATATCACTTATTTCATATATGATCATATCCGTTATAAAAGCAGCACTGTCATCTGTGCATGGTGTACAGAAAATTGAAAAAGAATTATCCGGATATTATCTGGCAGATGAGATATCGAGCGGCTATCAAGGCATGTTCATCGCGATTCCTGAGGAATATTGGGTAGAATTTCGAAAATTGTCAACCGCTCAATTGATAAAGCTATTAAAAATGTTATCACAAAAAGTAAAGTTATCAAGATTCAAAAAACATACGCGGGGACCTAAAAAGCCTAAACCGAAAAGAGTTTTTGATCCAAAGTATCCTCATGTATCTACTGCTAAATTAATTGCTAATAGAAAAAAATAAAAGTACTACCTTGAAAGGGCTGGGTTGTATAACTCATTGATAGTATGTCTATTATCTTCATTGGATACCTTAAAGCATATACGAATATAGCTTTATGTATCACCAATTGAAGGAAATATCTTGCTTTTATTAAAAAAAATTAATTTTTTCTGAAATCAGTTTGAACTTACCCGCAGTTTATACTGTCTGCGGGTTGATCAACAAAAATAGGTGGCCACTCTATACTGCTCTCAATCCTATTAAGTGGACTATAGTGATTAAATCCCCTTAGTTTCATCTCTTCAACCAGTAACTCATGGCGAATTACCAAAGCAGGTAAATGAGAAACCCAGCGCAGTGTTTCAGGATGGCGGGAATAGCCAGATTTGCCTTGGCTGATAATTGAATGAACACCATGCAGTTCACGATGTTCTCCCAATAGACTCTGAGCATTCAAAAAAACCTGGGTCAATATCCCAAATCCGCATAATTAGTCGTAACTACGATTTCAAGCAGTCAGTAACTGCTTCTTCGATAGAAGGAAAATCAAACTGAAAGCCATTGTCCAGCAATCTTTGGGGAAGAACGGTCTGGCCGGAGGTGATTGCCTGCGCTCCCTCACCGTACAGCAAACGAAGAATAAACTCAGGAACTGGAATAAATGTAGGTCTTGAAAGGGCTCTGCCGAGCGCTTTGGTCAACCCAAGATTGGTGGTAGTATTAGGTGCTGTCATATTATAGACCCCCTCATACGTTGAATCATTAATGGCAATCTCAAAAGCCCGGATTAGATCTTTTATATGGACCCAGGAAAAAGGCTGCCTGCCAGTACCGATGGTTCCACCAAGACCTAGTTTAAAAGGGAAAAGCATTTTCGCCAAGGCACCTCCGCCCTGTCCGAGAACTACACCGAAGCGGAAAATAGCTGTCCGGCAACCAAACTCCTTTGCCCTAAATGCCTCCTGCTCCCAGTCTTGGGTCAGGTGGCCCAAGAAATCATCAGCAAGAATATTGTCATCTTCGGTGTGGGTGCCTGTTGCAGAATAACAACCAATGGCAGAAGTTGAGAGAAACAGACGAGGGGGCTTTCCCAATAATTTACAGGCACTCACCAGTTTTTTGGTCAGAGTTATCCTGCTTTCGTAGATGACTTTCTTGTACTCTTCGGTCCAACGTCTGATCACAGGTGCCCCGGCCAGGTTCACAATAATGTCAACTCCCTGCAGGCGTTTACCAAGTTCCTCTGTTGGCAGGGCAAATTCCTTACGACCCAAGGCGATTATTTTCCAGCCGTTATCTTTGAATTTGCGACACATGTTGGAACCAACAAAACCATTGGCACCACTCATTGCTATTAATTTCACATTTTCCATGGTTTATATTATACCATTCCTTAGCCTCAAAAAAGGCCGCCGGAGATCTCCGCGTCGACCACCGACCTAATATGTCTTTTACTCATCATCTCTATGGACAGATTCAGATAAAATGCTGGCAAACAAACAGTACTATATTCAGCACCATTTTCATTTGGGGTGCTATATTTGGACCCACTCATTTACTTCAACAATTACTGCTTCACCAGCTTGAATTTTCAATTCTTGAGTTTCTGTTTTTACTCATACCATTCCTTGTAAAACAACTGTTGGTGTTTGTCAAGGAAGTTATCGCCTAAATTAAATTTTTTTATTTTATAATTAGTGCCTGAACGGTAATAGTAAACCAATGGAATAAAAGGTAATGGGTTAAACATGTAATTTTTTGCATAAATATTTATATTATGTATATATCATTCACATGACATGTTATCAAAAAATTATCTGCCCAAATTGTGGTAGTGATAAAATTATGAAATCTGGATGGAATTCCCTATGCTTTTCAAAGTTAGAAAAAATGCATGACATTGTCATTAGGATTGTTAATTAATAAAGTTAAATTTGGTTTAGATATTCATACTAAATTACAGATTTGACCCATTATCAAATTTCTATTTTAAAAAAAAATCAAATACCGATGAAGAGGAAAAATTAGGAAAATCGTTGAAATTTTATATTTTAGTTTTTTGAAGAAAATTTGATTCTGTAACAGCCTGTCGACATAAAATGTTCTCATATGCTGATGGATTTACAATTAGTTTTAAAAAAGATGGACTTGTTAATATGGGTGGAGGATTGTTTCTGAAAACTGATGGTCTGTTCATGAAAAAGTATCCACAAATACCTGATATGATTACGAACTATCAAATATTAAAAGAAGGTCATCCTACTTATGGTGGAATGAGTGGTAGAGATATTATGGCACTAAATATTAGTGCTTCCTATTGTAATAAAAAAGCAATACCTTGAATCTATAATTAATCAAGTTAAAAAATTTGGAGACAGCATGAAAAAAAGGGTTTCCAGTCATATCTCCATTTGGTGGACATGCAGTATATCTTGATATGAATCAGTTTTTTAAGGATACTAAAATGCAAAAATATGATTTTGGTGAAATTAGTTTTACAGCTGCATTGATAGGGTTGTATGGACATCGGGCATGCGAACTTGGGAATTTAGCTTTTGGAAAATATAATAAAAAAACAGGAGAAAACCTTTTTCCAGAAAATAATTTTATCCGATTTGCAATTCCAAGATTAAGGTATGAACAACAGGATTTAGAATCTGCAGCAGTAGCTGTGAAAATTTTATATGATAATAGAAGTTCACTAAAACCAATTGATGTTACATATGGGGAAAGATCTCGCACTAAGACATTTTAAAGCAAGATTTGCATATAAGTAATTAAAAACAATAAAAAAATTAATTCTACATCTAAGTTGCGTGACATGGTTATTTTTTTGCACACCGTGATCCTGAACAAAAATCCTCATTTCATGGGCAGACACTAATTAAGCTTTTCCAATACCAAATTTTAACGTTAAATCAATTATTGAGATAAGAACTGCTGCAATTAAAGTCCAGCCAAAACTATCTATTTTAAAATCATCAATAATTTTGTCTGTAATCCAGAGTAAAAAAGCATTGATCACAAATTTAAACAGCCCAAACGTTATAAATACTAATGGGAAAGTCAGCAGTAACAGCAGCCAGCCAAAAATAAAATTTATGATGCTGTAGACCACAGCAACTGTTATGGCTGTAAAAAAACCTTTTATGTGAATGCTTGGCAATAATTTTGCCACACAAAATATCGTTATGCTTAACAACGAAATATTTAATATCATGTTCATGACAATTTTCTAATTTTTTTTACCTGAAAATTTTAAAAAAAGATGTAAAATTAAATTATTTCATGATTATTTATTAAAAATTTTAGCTGCATGATCAATATCTTCCGGACAAAATATAAAAAGGCATTGTTTCTGAGCTGATGTTACAGAACCATAAATGTAATTAATGTTTATTCCTTCCTTGCCTAATTTATTAGCTATATCAGATAAAGCACCTGGAGTGTTTTTTAATTCAATGGCTATAACAGGAATAATGTCAAATATATAATTATTTTTTGATAGTATATCTATTGCTTTATCCGTATTATCTGCCAGAAGACGGATCAAAGCATATTCAGATGAGTCCTTTTGCATTGAACTGTAACTTGCAGTAGAAGCGATTTTTTTTAATGGTTTTCCTCTGGCTTTGAAAATTTCTTGTACATAATTTGATGCATCCTGTATTGTTAAAGCATCAATGTTTATATCTTGTTCAGCCAAAAGCAATGATAATTTTCCTAATTCACCTGGAATATTTTTTAAAAAAAGTGATATTTCTGTTCTAACCATTTCCTGACTCCAGTTTGTTGTAGTTGCCTTTGAAAAATATTTTTGCTTTTTTACCATTCATGTACTAACATTTAAATTAAGGAAAAACAATTTAACAAAAAGCATGTTATAATTAAAATTGGATAATACATTTAAACAGCTGCTTTGTCAAAAGCATATATTCAAAAATTTATTAAATTTTATATGTTATCTTTTTAAAAGTGATTATGGCAAATTATT
>Ga0209345_10006498_pt1 | contig 10582 bp, 7 predicted proteins | sample Cruoilmetagenom7_FD_187294 | JGI IMG/M metagenome (GOLD analysis project Ga0209345, IMG submission 187294) | Oil polluted marine microbial communities from Coal Oil Point, Santa Barbara, California, USA - Sample 7 (SPAdes) (version 2) | ecosystem: Environmental > Aquatic > Marine > Oil seeps ... | reverse complement strand
GCGTTAGTGCCGTGTCGATCAGGGTTTCGCCCTTTTTGATCGAGCTTGCCTGCATCGCCATGTTCATCACCGTCGCACCCAGCCGTTTTCCGGCCAGTTCAAAACTGGCCAACGTACGGGTCGAATTTTCGAAGAACATATTGACCTGTGTCAGCCCCGCCAGTGCCTTTTCATTCCCGCCGTGTCGGCGATTCTGATCGGCGTATTTGTCGGCCAGATCAAGGATGGAACAGATTTCATCAGGGTGAAGCGGCTCGATACCAAGTAGATGCTTCTGGCGGAAAGTCATAGCGTCCCATTCCTGATTTTTCAGGCTTATAGGGGGCAAAGTTTCCGCGGGCAAGGATGTGTCGTGAATTGAAGCATGAGCCGCGACAAAAACCAGTGTTCCGATGTTTGCAGGATTTCTGGTTTTCGTGGCCGGGCTGGCGCAATAGGCTCGGGTCATGGATTCGCAAATTGATTTTCATCAGGCAAAGGCCTTGCTGGAATGGCAGCTGGAAATGGGCGCTGACGAGGCGATTTGTGAAGAACCCCAGAACCGTTTTGAAATGCCAGAGGTTGCGCCGAAGGTTCGCGCACCTGCCGCGGCCACCAAGGCAGTATCCGAAAAGCCTGCGCCGCCTGACCCGAACATACCGGTGCTGGCAGCTCGCGCGGCTGCGGATGGAGCGAACAGTTTGGCTGATCTGAACGCGGCAATTGCTGCTTTTGACCATTGCGAATTGAAACGCGGCGCGAAAACCACCGTTTTTGCCGACGGTAACCCAACCGCGCGCGTCATGGTGATCGGCGAGGCACCGGGGCGTGATGAGGATATTCAGGGCAAGCCATTTGTTGGCCGGGCCGGGCAATTGCTGGACCGGATGTTTAAGGCTATTGGCCTTGATCGCACCAGCGAGGATGAGGACGGTGCTCTTTATATCACAAATATACTGCCCTGGCGTCCACCGCAGAATCGCGATCCTCTGCCCGGCGAGATCGCAATGATGCTACCGTTTGTGAAGCGACACGTGGCGTTGGCGCAACCCGATATTCTGGTGTTGATGGGCAATATCAGTTGTCAGGCTATTCTGGGGCGCAAGGGCATCACCCGGCTGCGCGGCAATTGGACAAATGCGCTGGATTTGCCGGTGCTACCGATGTTCCATCCGGCGTTTCTATTGCGCAACCCGATTGCCAAGCGAGACGCCTGGAATGATCTGCTAATGATTAAGGCGCGCCTGATGGGCGACCAATCTTGAATACGCATTATTGAGGACTGATCCGGATGAAAACAGTCGAAACCAAAGAATTTATACCGGTCCGCATCGCAGTTCTTACGGTGTCGGATACACGGACCTTGGCGGATGATAAATCTGGCCAAACGCTGGTGGATCGTATTCAGGATGCGGGTCACGTTGTTTCGGCCCGGAATATTGTTGCCGACGAGCGGGCGGACATTGCTGCGCAATTGCAGGTCTGGTGCGATGATCCGGATATTGATGTGGTGATTTCCACTGGCGGAACCGGCCTGACCGGGCGAGATGTAAGCGTTGAGGCGCACCGCGATGTCTACGAAAAGGAAATTGAGGCTTTCGCGACCGTGTTCACCATGGTTTCGTTAAAAAAGATCGGCACATCCGCGGTCCAAAGCCGTGCCACGGGTGGTGTGGCAAATGGAACTTACCTGTTTGCATTGCCCGGAAGTCCGGGCGCTTGCAAAGATGCGTGGGACGAAATTCTGGTGAAGCAACTGGATTACCGGCATCAGCCCTGCAACTTTGTCGAGATTTTTCCAAGATTGAACGAACATCAGCGACGGAAATAGCCGATTTGGGCGTAACACCTTTGTGGATTGGACAATGTCCGGCCCTGCGCTAGTGTTGGTTGGTACCTTTGGATAATAAATAGGCCCGTCTGATATGCGATTTCTGCGCCGCAGCCTTGTAGGTATTTTTCTGCTGTCTCTGACTTTGGGATTGCTGGCCTGGGCCGGGAACACTTTTTATAGTGCGCTTCAGATCCGCTGGGCCGAGGAACAAAACACCAGACCCGCGCGTGAACGGATTTTCGCTGTTAATGTGTTGCGGATCGAACCCCAGACCATCGCACCGGTTCTGACCAGCTTTGGTGACGTGCGCAGTCGGCTCACGCTTGATCTGCGGGCAGCGACAGGTGGTACCATTGTAGAACTCGCCGATGGATTTGAAGAAGGGGGCCAAGTGACCAGCGGGCAGTTGTTGGCCCGGATTGATCCCTCGGACGCGCAGAGCATGCTTGACGTCGCACGCGCGGATTTGCAGGAGGCCGAGGCGGAACTGCGTGACGGAACGCGTACATTGGCGCTGGCCCGCGATGAGCTTGCATCGGCAGAAGATCAGGTTCGGTTGCGCGAACGTGCATTGGCGCGCCAAAAAAATCTGCTCGACCGTGGTGTTGGAACAGAGGCGGCGGTCGAAAACGCCGAACTCGCGGTTTCTTCCGCTAAACAAGCGGTTTTGTCGCGTCGACAGGCGATTGCCAGCGCCGAAGCACGGTTAGATCAGGCCAAGACATCTTTGGCGCGGAAAAACATAAATTTGGCCAATGCAGAGCGCGCTTTGGCTGAAACGCAAATATTTGCCGGTTTTTCGGGCACTTTGGCCCAAGTTTCTGCCGTTGAAGGTGGGTTGGTTACCAATAATGAGCGGTTGGCCCAGCTCGTCGATACGCAGGCACTGGAAGTGGCGTTCCGCGTTTCAACGCCGCAATACGCGCGGTTACTGGACGGCGAGGGGAACCTTCTTCGGGCCGAAGTGACGGTATCGCTCGATATTTTTGGCGTCGATCTTATGACAGTAGGGCGTATTTCGCGCGAAAGTGCAGCGGTGGGCGAGGGTCAGACCGGTCGGTTGTTGTTCGCTCGGATTGATGACGCAAAGGGCTTTCGTCCGGGCGATTTTGCGACGGTCAAAATCATCGAACCGGCTTTGAATTTCGTGGCGCGGGTTCCGGCGTCAGCGGTTGTTTCGGGTTCCACTGTGCTGGTAATTGGCGAGGGTGACCGGCTGGTGGTAGCACCCGTTGAAGTACTGCGAAGTCAGGCTGATGAACTGATCATAAGTGCGCGTGGCCTTGCCGGGCGTGACATCGTTGCCGAGACTTCTCCGCTTCTGGGTGCTGGCATCCGGGTCCGCCCGACGGCACCACCAACGGCTGACGGCCAACCGGCTGCACCAAGTGAGCCGGATATGGTTGAGTTGTCGGATGAACGGCGTGCAAAACTGGTGGCGTTTGTTGAGGGCAATAAATTCATGCCAGCAGATGCCAAGGAACGTCTGCTTGGGCAGTTGAAAGCAACCAAGGTTCCTGCGCGCATGGTAGAACGTATTGAATCCCGGATGGGGGGCTGACCGTGGCAGGGCGGGTCTCCAGCGTTGCGGGGGGTGTTCTTTCGTATTTTGCACGGCATGGCACGGCGGCCAATTTGCTGTTGATCGTTCTGCTCGCGGCAGGGGTTGCCGCATTTCCGCGCATGCGGACACAGTTTTTTCCCGATGTCATAATCGACAACGTATACGTCTCGGTCAATTGGGATGGCGCCGGGGCTGAGGATGTCGATCAGGCAATTGTTCAACTATTGGAGCCAGCTTTGTTGGCGGTCGAGGGCGTTGAGGGTTCCAAAGCTACTTCTCGTGAAGGGCGGGCCAATATTTCGCTGGATTTTGGGCCTGATTGGGACATGGCGCGGGCGGCGGATGACGTACAGGCGGCCGTCGATGCGATCTCTAACCTGCCAGAGGATGCGGACGACCCCTATGTGCGCCGGGGGGCTTGGCGTGATCGGGTAACGGATGTCGTGATAACCGGTCCTGTCGGGCTCGATCAACTAGGGCGATTTGCTGACGAGTTGGTGGTCCGATTGTTCGCAGTTGGCGTAACGCGCACGACCATTCAGGGGGTCGCCGCGCCGGAAACCATCGTTGAAGTCCCGTCCATCGCTCTGATCCAGAACAATGTCACCATGGCTGAAATCGCCGCCGCGATTGCGCAGGAAGCCGAGGCCGATCCTGCGGGGGATGTCGGTAGCGGCAATGCACGCGTGCGCACCGGGATCGCCAAGCGCAGCGCCGGGGATATTGCAGCGATCGTTTTGCGATCCAACCCGGACAGTTCAAAACTGACTATCGGCGATGTTGCGCAGGTCCGGGTCGAGGGCATCGACCGGGACAGGGCCTATTTTGTCGCCGACAACCCTGCGATCTCTATCAGAATTGACAGATCGGACCGGGGGGACGCGATCAAAATTCAGCGTCAGGTTGAAGAAGTCGTTGCAGACATGCAGTTGGCGCTTCCGTCAGAGGTTCGTATGGACCTGATCCGAACACGGGCCGAGATGATCTCGGGCAGGCTGAATATCCTGTTGGACAATGGTCTTGTGGGTCTTGGTCTGGTTCTTTTGCTGTTGTTTTTGTTTCTGAATGCCCGCACCGCTTTTTGGGTGGCCGCCGGTATACCCGTTGCAATGACGGCAACGATTGCGATCATGTATTTGTCCGGGCTGACCCTGAATATGATGTCGCTTTTTGCGCTGATAATCACGTTAGGCATTGTCGTGGATGATGCCATCGTAGTGGGTGAGCACGCCGATTTTCGGGTGCGCCGACTTGGAGAACCGGCAGTAATTGCCGCCGAGAATGCAGCCCGCCGCATGTTTGCGCCGGTGTTTTCTGCGACGATTACCACGATTATTGCATTTTTTGGGTTGGTGGCTATCGGTGGGCGGTTGGGGTCACTGATCGCTGATATTCCATTCACGGTAATCGTCGTCTTATCCGCATCGCTGGTCGAATGTTTCCTGATCCTTCCCAAACACATGAGCCACGCACTGGCACACTCGGCTAAACAGCACTGGTATGACTGGCCAAGCCGGGTCGTGAATATCGGGTTTTCGTGGTTTCGCGATGTCGTATTTCGCAGATTGATGCGGCTGGTGATCTGGGCGCGCTATCCGGTCTTTGCGCTGTCCCTGGTGGCCTTGGCACTTCAGGCTTCAATTTTCGTGCGCGGAGATATTCAGTTTCGGTTTTTCAACGCGCCGGAACGCGGATCGGTGTCGGGTAACTTTGCCATGTCGCCGGGGGCGAACAAGGAAGACGGGCTGGCGATGATGCGCGAATTGCAGCGCGCAACCGAGGAAGTCGGCAACAAATACGAACAGGAACACGGCACCAATCCGCTTGATTATGTCATCGCGCAGATCGGCGGCAGTTCTGGCCGGGGTCTGGCCGGGTCGGATTTCAAGGAAAAGTGGCAGTTGGGTGCCATTTCTATCGAGCTGATACCGGCCGATGAACGCCCGTACTCCTCTTTTGCTTTCATTGCCGAGTTGCAGGATGCGGTTCACCAGCATCCGATGGCCGAGACTGTTAGTTTCAGGGGATGGCGTTCTGGCCCGGGCGGCGATGCGCTGGACGTCGAATTATTCGGTGCGGATGCGGACACGTTGAAGGCCGCTGCAGAGGCATTAAAAAACGTACTTTTGCAGTTTCCAGAAGTTTCGGCGCTTGAGGACAGCCTTGCCTACGACAAAGACGAAATGGTGCTTGAACTTACACCGCAGGGGCAGGCGCTGGGGATTAAGATCGACGGTCTTGGACGCGTTTTGCGCGATCGCCTGAATGGGATCGAGGCCGCGACCTATCCGGATGGTTCCCGCTCAGCGGCTATTCGCGTAGAGCTGCCGAAAGAAGAGCTGACGGCCGACTTTTTGGAACGGACCAAGGTGCGAACCGAGGCGGGTAATTATGTAAACCTTGTCGATATTGTCTCGGTTACGACGCGGTCCGGGTTTTCCACCGTGCGGCGCGAAAACGGGCTGCGTCTGGTGAATGTCACCGGCGATATTTCCGAGGACGACCCGGCGCGCGCCACCGAAATCATGGTGGTGCTGGAAGAAACCATACTGCCAAAGATTGAGGAAGATTTCGGCGTGGCGTGGCGATTATCCGGGCTAGCAGAGCAGGAAAATGCTTTTCTGAATGACGCGCTTGTTGGTTTTATTCTGTGCCTGTTGGGGATTTTTCTGACCCTTGCATGGATATTTTCCAGTTGGACGCGGCCGATTGTGGTGATGATCATCATCCCATTCGGGCTGGTGGGGGCGATATATGGGCATGTTGCCTGGCAGGTTCCGCTATCGATGTTCTCGATCATCGGGCTAATTGGAATGACTGGTATAATTATCAATGATTCCATTGTTTTGGTTACGACGGTTGATGAATTTGCACAGGAACGTGGGTTAATACCGGCGATCATTGATGGAACGGCTGACCGACTGCGCCCGGTCATGCTGACTACCCTAACAACGGTTCTTGGCCTCAGCCCATTGTTATTTGAAAAGTCGCAGGATGCGCAGTTTCTCAAACCCACGGTGATTACTTTGGTCTACGGTCTCGGCTTTGGTTTGGTGCTTGTTTTACTGGTGGTTCCGGCGGTTTTGGCGATGCAACAGGATATTGGCCGACAATTTGCAGCAATGCGACGCGGTTTGCGAGTAGAGAGCAGAACCGGCAGCGTTGGCGTCCTGACCTGGGTTGGCGTGGTTTGTGCAATTGCACTGTTTGCACTGACGCTTGGCCCGGCAATCCTGTCGGGTCAGATTTCCAGCCACCTGGCAGAATTTCTGGCGATACCTACAAGCTTGCCTTTGATGCCAACGGCGTTCGGTCTGTTCGCCACAGGTTTGGCAATTCTGATGGTGTTGCTCTATCTGGTCGGGGCGGTGCTTGGGCTGGTCGGTCGACGGCCTGCATAAGTTTAGCCAGCGCTACACCCCAGAATATCAACCGCACCGCGATCCCCAAGAACGGTGATGCGAACCTGTGAACGGTCCAACAAGAATGGCTGCGCGTTTGCAGGCACCATATCGGCCTCGGTTACAAGCTTGCCGCCCTGACGTATTGCGGTTGGCTGGGAAACCCAGATCGACTTGTCGGGCAACTCAACGACAACGTGTTCGGTCTGACCCATGTGGGGCATGTCAATTTGGGTCGTCAGGCGCAGGCCGTCGGAAATCGGGACAACTTGGCAGATGACCGATTTGACGCCAGCTTGATCGCCCTCGACCGGTTGATTTTGAATGCTTCTGCTGATGGCATTATCGACCATACCCGGCACGGCCAGATCACCGGATAATTTGACCGAAATCGGAATGCAAATGTCTTCGCACACGCCGATTTCCAACTTCGCGCGCAAAGTGATCGGCTGGTTTCCCTTTCGGCGCGGTGTAATTTCGATCGGAAGAACGATGTCGCCGTCGTAGCCGATAGAACGCATACCGTTAATATTGTAGACTTTGGGTGTCGGCCAAATGAGTTTAACAGAGCCAAGGTTTTTTGACCCGGACCAGTTTAACTGCGGTGGAATGCCTGCCTCGCCGGGGGCGCGCCAGTAAGTTTTCCAGCCTTTGGCCAATTTGATACGAATTCCAGCGAAGTGGCGCCCGTCAGCAGCTCGCCAACCCGGCAAAATTGACACTTTAGCGATATCCTTAGGTAGGACAGCGCTCTCGGCCGCTGCAACTGCGGGCAGCAATAACATGGCCAATGTGACCAGCAGGGATTTCAGATAGGAACGGAACATGAAATGTATTTAGGCTTCTGACGGGTGAAGTGAAATCACATTTGGGCGATGTGGCCCTGGGTGTGTCTTTTGGTACCCTTGAATTCCCTTGGTTTGTGGCGCCATGATCACGGCATGAACGACGCATCCGAATCCACCGATCTGACGGGCAAACTGTTGATCGCTATGCCGGGTATGGGCGATCCCCGCTTTGATCAAAGTGTAATATTCCTATGCGCACATTCTGCCGACGGCGCGATGGGCTTGATTGTAAACAAACCAGTGCCGGACCTTAAGATGGACGATCTGTTGGATCAGTTAGAAATTACCAAAAGTTCTGGCAGCCAGGGAATATACGCGCATTTCGGCGGACCTGTTGAACGGGGTCGTGGATTTGTTCTCCATTCAACTGATTATGATGCATCCGGGGCAACCATGCGTGTTAATACGGCGTTTGGAATGACCGCGACACGGGATATTCTTGCGGCTATCACCGACGGGAAAGGGCCTGCTGTATGCCTGTTGATGCTTGGCTATGCAGGATGGGGACCGGGCCAGTTGGAACAGGAAATCGTTCAAAATGGATGGTTGGTAAGCGATGCAACTTCCGAAGTTGTTTTCGCACCCGATACGACAACCAAGTGGCAAGCAGCACTGAAAACGCTCGGGGTAGACCCGATTTCACTGTCCGCTGCGGGCGGGCGTGCCTAAGAACGCGGCGCGGCGGCGCGTTTCAACCTGTCGTTTATAGCCAGACCTAACCCGTGATCGGGAATTGGGGAAACGGCGATGCACCGGATATTGCCGGAATCTAATTCTCGCAGATGATGGAATAGGTTTGCCGATGCCTCGATCAGATCGCCGCTCTCTGACAGGTTAAGGTCGCAAGGCGTGTTTCCAAAACCCAGCATAACTTCGCCCTCGTGCGGTTGGGATGCATTCAATCGCAATACGGCGTTCGGCGCGTAGTGGGACGCCAATTGACCCGGCGCGCTCGGTGTGGGCGATGTAGTGTCAGGGCGGGCAATTGGCTTGTTCAGGCAATCGGCCAAATCTTCGACGGGAACGCCACCCGGACGCAGTAGGACTGGCCCCGGCCGAAAGCCGACGATTGTGGATTCTAAACCGACCGCGCAGGGACCAGCGTCCACCACCGCGGCGATTTTTCCCGCCAGCCCGTCCAACACGTGGTCCGCCAAGGTCGGGCTTAACCTGCCAGAGGGGTTAGCAGAAGGGCCGGCCACGGGGCCGCCGAATAATGTCAGAAGCTGTCTGGCAACCGGGTGGGCGGGTATTCGGATTGCGATCGAAGGTAATCCGGCACTGACCAAGGGCGAAATGCCGGTTTTTTCCCGAAGCGGCAACACAAGGGTCAGCGGTCCGGGCCAGAAGCGTTCCGCCAGAGTTTTGGCATCTTCGCTGAACACAGCGATATCTTTTGCCATTTCCAGTGTTGCAACATGCACGATCAGCGGATTGAAACTTGGGCGCGCTTTGGCGGCAAAAATGCTTGCAACTGCCGCGTCATTACAGGCGTCTGCGCCAAGGCCATAGACAGTCTCGGTCGGGAATGCGACCAACCGTCCCGCCCGCAGCAAGAACCCAGCCCGGCCAAGGCTTTTGACGTCTACACCCAGAATTTCTGTTTTGGATTCAGGCATTTTATTACGCTGCGTTCCTGTTGTAGGTAGTGACCTATCGGATAACTTCCTGATAATGAACAGCAACAATTACGTGTCGGCGGGCGCAATGCCAAGTCGCAATTGTCGGAGATCATAATGCCCTATCGCGCACCCGTAGCGGATTTTCAATTCCTGCTCGATCACATCGTCGGTTTCAACGAGGTGAGCGCGACTTCGGATTTTGCAGATGCGACGCCAGATGTCATTGGCGCAATAATCACCGAAGGCGCGCGATTGAGCGAAGAGGTTCTAGCCCCACTGCGGCGTAACGGCGATGAACAGGGAGCGGTTCTTGAAAACGGAATTGTGCGCACTTCGCCGGGGTATGCAGACGGGTATCGTGCCATGGCCGAAGGTGGCTGGATCGGTATTTCCGCCAGCCCGGAATATGGTGGAATGGGGCTGCCCCAGACCGTTGGATCTGTCGTTAACGAAATGATGTCCTCGGCGTGCCTGTCGGTGCATCTAACCTCGTTGCTGTCTCAGGGGCAAATTGATGCGCTTAGCCATCATGCATCCGATGAAATCCGTGCGCTCTATCTACCCAATTTGGTCAGCGGTGACTGGAGCGGAACGATGAACCTGACCGAACCGCAAGCCGGGTCGGACGTTGGCGGGTTGCGTACGAAGGCCATACCAAACGACGACGGAACATATGCAATTTCCGGCCAGAAGATATTCATTAGCTGGGCCGATAATGATTTCACCGGGAACGTTTGCCATTTGGTTCTGGCGCGCCTGCCTGATGGCGGTGCTGGAACCAAAGGGATCAGCCTGTTTATGGTTCCGAAGTTCATACCGGATAGCGATGGCAATCCGGGCAAGGCGAATACGCTGCGTGTTGCCAGTCTGGAAGAAAAAATGGGCCTGCATGGCTCGCCAACTGCGGTGATGGAATTTGACGGCGCTACTGGTTGGCTGGTTGGTGAACGTCACGCCGGCATGAAAGCCATGTTTACGATGATGAACAATGCCCGCCTTGGTGTCGGCGTGCAGGGGGTCGGTCAGGCTGAAGGCGCATACCAGCAGGCACTTTCATTTGCGATGGAACGCCAACAAGGAAAGACCGCTGGCGGAGAAGAAACCATTATCGGCCATGCAGATGTGCGCCGGATGCTGGCGACCATGAAAGCAGACATTTTCGCGGCTCGCACGATTGTACTGGCCTGCGCCGTTGCAATCGACATGGCAGAAGCGACGGGTCAGGATGCATGGCGCGCACGGGCAGAGTTTCTGACGCCAATCGCGAAAGCGTTCGGAACCGATGTGGGATGCGAAGTTGCCCATCTGGGTGTGCAGCTTCACGGCGGCATGGG
>Ga0209345_10006497_pt1 | contig 10582 bp, 8 predicted proteins | sample Cruoilmetagenom7_FD_187294 | JGI IMG/M metagenome (GOLD analysis project Ga0209345, IMG submission 187294) | Oil polluted marine microbial communities from Coal Oil Point, Santa Barbara, California, USA - Sample 7 (SPAdes) (version 2) | ecosystem: Environmental > Aquatic > Marine > Oil seeps ... | reverse complement strand
GGTTTATGCTGCGCTCGGTAAAAAGTTATAGGCACGGTGACTTTATTCGTGTCGGCGAGCATTTTGGGCGTGTTACGGTAAGCAGCCTGTTTCATACTGAAATCCAGTCCCACGAACGAGACTTGATAACCTTACCCAACCTTTACCTTGCCACCAATCCGCTAACAGTGGTGCGCTCGTCCGGTACCTTCACCTCCTGTGAAGTCTCTCTCGGTTACGATGTGGCTTGGCACAAAGTTGAACCTTTGTTAAAACTGGCAACTCAGGAAGCGGGGCTGGATGAACCCTTCGTACAAATTCTGTCACTGGGTGACTTTTCCATTGTCTATAAAGCGGGAGGGATTTGTAGCGACATTAACCAGCTCTTAACTCAACGTACTCGCCTGAAAAAAGCTGTGCTCGACCAGCTACATGCGGCTGGTATAGAAATTGTGTCACCAAATTTCATGAATCAAAGGCAGTTGCCGGCCGGGCAAGTTTTTAGTGCCGCCCCGCAGTACGCTAATAGCAAAAGTGACACGGAACGATCCCCAGAAGAAAAAATTTTCGATAAAGCAGAAAAAGTGGTGAAAATTCGTACCATGCTTGATGATGTTGCTGGGCTGAAGGCGACGATCGATGAAGATAATTTATTGCTGGCAGACGCGGATAAAGAGCAGCGGGAACAAATAAAACTACGAATTTTAGAGGCTGGCGAGCGTATTAAATCACTGGAAAATATTATCGACAAAGCTCGTAAAAACCAACAGAAGGAAGAAGATGAACGATCTTAATTTAATCTGGATTGATCTAGAAATGACAGGTCTCGATACCGACAATGACCATATCATCGAGATTGCCACATTGGTAACAGACTCCGAACTCAATACTCTGGCAGAGGGGCCGATACTGGCCATCCATCAGCCTGATGATGTTATTGGCGCAATGGATGAGTGGAATACCCGCCAACACGGCCACTCGGGCTTGATTGATCGAGTAGCCAATAGCCGTTTAAGTGCAGCAGATGCCCAGCAGCAAACGATTGAATTTCTACGTGACTGGGTAGGCGCTGGTAAGTCGCCCATGAGCGGTAATTCCATCTGCCAGGATCGTCGCTTTATGGCGCGGGAAATGCCACTGCTGGAAGAGTATTTTCACTACCGAAATCTCGACGTGAGTAGTATCAAAGAGCTTGCCAGGCGCTGGCGGCCTGACTTACTGAAAGGCTTCAAAAAGAAGGCCAGTCATTTAGCAATGGATGATATTCTCGATTCTATAGCCGAGCTTAAATACTATCGAGAACACTTTCTGAAATAGTAGTCATTATTTAGCAAGTCAATATAAATTATCAGGTAAGGTTGGAGAAAAAAATGATTGTTGATCCTATTATTCCGCAACAGCGGATCGATGCCATGCGAGCAGGCGGTTGGTGGCAGGACGAAAACCTGCTCGACTATTTTGACGCCGCTCTGCAGGCTTGCCCCGATGCTATTGCCATTGTCGACTATCGCACCGAAAGCAGTGAGAAAATTCTACTAACATACCGTCAGCTTGCAGAAAAGGTAGAGCGTGTTGCCGTGGCTCTGGCCCACTACGGTATTGAAAAACAGGACGTTGTGTCTTTTCAATTACCCAACTGGTGGGAGTTTGTCGCCATTAATCTGGCCTGTCTTCGCATCGGCGCGGTGAGCAACCCTTTGATGCCCATCTTCCGCGAACATGAATTGTCCTTTATGGTCGATTTTGCCGAATCAAAAGTGTTGATTATTCCCAAAGAGTTTCGTGGCTTTGATCATGAAAAGATGATTGAGGACATGCGTGACAAGCTGCCACAACTTGAGCACGTCTTTGTGGTCGGTGGAGACGCTGAAAATAGTTTTGATACAGCCTTACTTAATCACAGCCTTACAACTGATAGCACCGCTTTATTTAAAGCCCGACAGCTGGACCCCAATGATGTGGTACTGATGTTGTACACCTCGGGTACCACCGGTATGCCCAAGGGCGTGATGCACAGTGCTAATACCTTCCTGTTTAGCGTCGATAAAATGATAGAGCGTTGCGAGCTATCTCAAGATGACGATGTTTTTATGGGTTCACCATTGGCCCATTTGACAGGGTTTATGTACGGCATGTGGATGCCGATGGTGCTAAAAACAAAAATGATATTCCTCGACGTCTGGAATGTTGATGTCGGTTGGCAATTAATTGCCGAAGAGAATGCTTCTTTTGCCATGGGCGCCACACCTTTTCTGGCTGATTTAAGCAATTCAAAACAACGAGAAAGCTGTAATTCAGCGCGTTTTCGCGTGTTTGTCTGCGGCGGAGCGCCCATTCCCAGCGCGTTGGCAGAAAAAGCGACAGCGGCACTGTCTATTAAGTTGATGGCCGTTTGGGGTATGAGTGAGTGCGGTGTGGTGACCACAACAAAGCTGACGGATCCGCCGGAAAAAATCTTTGGCAGTGATGGTGTTGCAGTGCCAGCCTGTGAAGTGAAAATTGTCGATGATCAGGGGCAGGTGGTGGCGCAGGGTGAGGAGGGTCGCTTAGTTGAAAAAAGCCCATCAACCTTTATCGGTTATTTAAAACGTCCCGAAGCCTACGACGTTGATGAAGACGACTTTTTTGATACCGGCGATTTAGCGCGAATGGACGGTGATGGTTATATTCGTATCACCGGCCGCTCCAAAGATATTATTATTCGTGGTGGCGAAAATATACCGGTGGTTGAAGTTGAAAATATTCTCTACAAGCACCCAGGTATTGTTGATTGTGCTGTGGTAGCTATGCCCGATGAGCGACTGGGAGAGTTAGGTTGCTGCTTCGTAACCTTAAACCCAGGTGTCAGTTTTAGCTTTCAAGGTATGATCGACTATCTGCAAGAAAACCAACTGGCAAAAAATTATTTGCCTGAACATCTCGAAATAATAAGCGACATGCCCCGAACTGCCAGTGGAAAAATTCAAAAATTCCAATTGCGAGAAATGGCAAAAAATATTACCTGCCGTTAGAAGTTGGTCGTTATAGTTTTTATGTAAAAAAACAAGAAGTGGTTACGGCCCGTACAGTGCGGGTGTTATTGATAGCGAATAGATGAGGATAGCTATGACCCTACCGTGGTTAAGTGAAGAAGAAAATTTTATTAAAGATGCTGCAGAGCGTTTTGCCCGTGAACAACTGGCCGAAGGCTATATGGGTCGTTCGAAAGATGAAACTCTCGATCGAGGGCTGCTACGTCAAATGGGTGAGTTGGGCTTGATTGCGCCGATCTTTGCTGAAGAGAATGGTGGCATCGGTGCTAGCAGTATGGTGCAAGGTGTGATTTGTGAAGCCATTGCCTATGCCGATATTAACTTGAGCTATATCTGCATGACTACGCCTCTCATTGGTTGCGTGATTGAAAAATATGGTAGTACCGAAACGAAAGAAGAGGTGCTGCCGAAAATGGCAGCGGGGGAGTTAATTGTTCAGCTTGGTCTGACCGAACCCCGTGGTGGTTCAGATGCGGCGAATCTTGTTTTAAAAGCAACCAAGAAGGGTGATAAGTACATTCTCAATGGTGAAAAAACGTCGATTAGTTATGGCGCTCAAGCGGAGATGTCTCTGCTGTTTGCGCGCACCGATCAAGATACTCCCGGTGCCCACGGTGTGTCAGCCTTTTTAGTGCCCCTCGATTTACCCGGCGTGACCTGTACTCGCTTTGACGATGTTGGCTCGTCGACTGTCGGTCGTGGCTCGGTTTTCTTCGATGATGTCGAAATACCTGAATCAGCACTTCTCGGTAATGAGGGCGAAGGTTTTACCAAAGTGATGGCGGGTTTTGACCTCAGCCGTTTTCTGATAGCCCTGCAATGTATCGCCTGTGCACAGGCTTCTGTTGATGAAACCTGGCAGTATATTCAAGAGCGAGAGGCCTTCGGTAAACCCCTGGCCAAATTCCAGGGCACTAGCTTTCCTTTGGCCGAGCACGACAGTCGGCTCGCCGCCGTTCGTGCCTTGTGTTATCAGGGATTAGCTCTACGTGACAAGAACCTGCCTCACACGAAGGAAGCCGCCATGGTGAAATGGATGGCCCCGAAGTGGGGGACAGATATTATTCATGCATGTCTCGTTCAGCACGGTCATTACGGTTGGGGACATGAAATGCCCCATATGCAACGGATGATCGATGTCATGGGTCTGCAAATTGGCGATGGTACTGCGCAAATTATGAAAACAATTATTGCCCGCGAAACCATTGGAAGCGTTGGTGTGGCTTATAAATAAATATGATTGTGTGGCATGAAAACCGGGGCGATTTAAACATTCGGTTTGTCAAGCTAGTGTGATGTGAAGGCGATCTTCATGCAAAGGCCGGGATACTTTTTAGTTGCGAAATAATAAAAGTGTTCCGGCCTTTTTTGATGAAGAGAACCTTAATAAACCTTATTCGATAGCCAAAGGCTCTGATAGGGTGCCAGCTCGATACACGCTTTGTGATCGTTATAGCACTCCCCACTGAGTAGATCCTGCCACTCATCGAGAGTGACCAGATTGAGATCGGCCAGAGAAATACCCTGTGGCGCGTTGGTGACATTGTTAATACAAAAAATACTTTGCTCCCTGTTCATGCTCTGTCGCCAGAAGGCAAAAATATGGTTGAGGTGGCCAGAGGTTGGCATGTGCAGGGTGAATTGCGTGGCATTGGGGTGAAAGGCGGGGTTATTTTTGCGTATAAGAATTAAATGGCTCAGTGCCTCGAAGGCCTGCTGATGCTCACTCCCATTACTTAAGGCCTCTTCCAGCGCGCTTAGCTCCCAGCGGTGTCTGTTAATTGATCGGTTTTGTCCGGTTTTCTTCAGGCGTTTTTCATCATTGTGTGTAGCGAAGAGGCTGTGGAAGTAAAAAGCCGGAATGCCTTCTAACGCCAGCATGATAGCGTGGGCGCAGATAAAACGGGCGTGATTATATTGGTCAGGCCCCTGGGTTGTGCCCTTCAAAGCATCGTAGAGGCTAATGTTGATTTCATAGGGCCTGCTGATATCGGTGCCATGGTTGAGCGCCCGCCAAGATATTCGACCGCCAAATTCAGCGAGGGTATCGGCAAGACTTTGTATTTCTTCTGTCGATAGCAGGCCCTCAGCGGGGCGTAGTCCCAGTCCATCGTGGGAGGCGATGAAGTTAAGGTAAGTCGTGCCATTTCGCGCCGGAGGGTTGCTCATCATCCATGTGCGTAGATAATGACAGTCGCCGGTAATCAGGGTATTGACCAAAAGTGGCGGCAGCGAAAAATTATAAATAACGTGGGCTTCGTTGGCGTTACCGAAATAAGACAGGTTCTCCTGGTTGGGGATGTTGGTTTCAGTAATCAACAGAGCACCGGGTTTACTGTGTTCGACCAGAGTACGCAACAGGCGTACCACCTCATGGGTCTGCGGCAGGTTGAGGCAGTCGCTGCCAATGACTTTCCATAGAAAAGCGATGGCATCAAGGCGGAAAACATCGACACCCCCGCGTAGATAGAGGGCGATGATGCGTACGAACTCTAGCAAAACGTCTGGGTTTTTGAAGTTGAGATCAACTTGATCGGGGCTAAAAGTACACCAGACATATTTTTTACCGCTGACGGTATCGACCTCGTTGAGCAGTGGGCTAGTACGCGGGCGCACCACTGCTGCGACATCATCATCGGGTTTCGCGGTGAAAAAATAGTCCTTGCCGGGTGATTGGTCGCTAAGAAAATTCTTAAACCATTCGCTTTCAGCGGAGCAGTGGTTAATGACCAGATCGGCCATGAGTTTAAATTTGTCAGTCAGTGCCTGGATATCCTCCCAGGTGCCAAGCTCAGTATTGACGGCACTGTAGTCAACAACAGAAAAGCCGTCATCCGAGCTAAAGGGGTAGAAGGGCAGAATATGCACAATGGAGATCAACTCAGCCAAGTAGTTGTGCAAAAAATTGCTCAGTGTCTTGAGTGGCACCTCGCCGGGATTTTTTACTGTGTTGCCATAGGTGATGACGGCAATGTCGCTTTGATCCCAATGGTTTTGGAACTGGATGGCCTCGTGGCACTGGTTTGTAAAATCCATGATCTCGATGATTTGATCAGCGAGTAGGTGCGTGTCAGCCTCGGGGTAAAGATAAGCAAGGTGGGCTTCAATGCGAAAGTGTAATTCGCTCAGTAGGGATGCTTTGCTCATGGAGTTTGATGTTTTCCTGAAAATTCTTGTAGATCAGCTTCTACGGCTTCGTGCAGTTGGGGCAAAATATCCGGGATGGCACTCATCACCCGGTTCCAGGTGGGAATAAAGGGCGTTTCCATGGGTTTTTCCAAGAAGCGATTGCCCGCTTTAATAATATTCTCAGCAAATAATTCGACCGCACTTTCTTCCTCGTGCACATCGAGTGTGAGTCCGTTAATGATCGCATCATTGCGGTAAGTCTCAACAAAATCGAGGGCAATTCTAAAGTAGCTGGCTTTGATTGAACGGAAAGTTTCGGTAGTAAACACATGACCAACAGTGGCCAGTTTACGAAACAGGGCTTTGCTGATGTCCACCGACATTTTCGACAAGCCTTGTTCATCATCGTCGATAGACATACTCTGGTGTTTGTGGTCGTAGCTATCGGCGATATCGACCTGACAAATGCGGTTGGTGGCGTAGTTGCGCTTCATTTCTGACAATACACCAATTTCAAGGCCCCAGTCGCTGGGGATGCGAATATCATTGATTACATCTTTGCGCATCGAAAATTCGCCGGCCAGGGGATAGCGAAAGCTGTCGATATAGTCCAGATATTCCGAAGGCCCGAGGACTTTTTTCAAGGCCCGAATTAAGGGCGTCACGAGTAGACGGCTGACTCGGCCATTAATACGGCCCTCTGCCGTGCGCGAGTAATAGCCCTTGCAGAACTCATAGTTAAAACTGGGGTTGGCTACCGGGTAGATCAATCGGGCGAGTAGAGCTCTGTCATAGGTGAGAATATCGCAGTCGTGTAGCGCCACAGCCTTGCCGCGCCCCGAAGAAAGCATATAGCCCAGGCAAAACCAGACATTACGGCCTTTGCCCATTTCCCGCGGAGCAAGGCGGTGTTCGTTGAGAAGAGCATCTATGGCTTGCAGTCGAGGGCCGTCGTTCCACAGTACTCTGACACGCTGTGGTAGGCGAGAAAAGAAGGACAGGGCGTGGCGGTATTGTTCTTCATTGGCACGGTCGAGGCCAATAATAATTTCTTCCAGGTAGGGAACCTGGGCTAAATCATCAATGATTTTAGGTAGGGCGAGACCTTCAAGTTCTGAAAAAAGTGAGGGTAGTACCAGCGACATAGGCCGGTTTTTTGCGAAAGACACTAATTCTTTTTCGAGCTCGTCCACTGGTCTTCGAGATAGATTATGCAGTGTTGTGATGATGCCATTCTGGTAAAAATCACTCATTGCTCTTGTCCTTATAAGTTGCGTTAGAAAGTTGCGCCATAAAGTTGGGTTTGCTAAGTACGCTTGAGACCTGTTTCAGATGGGTGGTTAGTGTTTTAGGCCGAACAAGTTGAGTTGGTTTCCATGCATCCATTTAACAATTGTACCCATTTAATTGTTCAGTTTTCTAACAAAGCTTGCAAAGCCTGACTCCAGCCGCTTGGCCCATAGTCCTGAGTCAGAATGGTGTTTTCATGTTGTACGGGGGGCGGACTATGCGCTGGTGAGCGGATAATCACCGGGATGTCAGCCTCCTCCAGCATGGCGATATCGTTTTCGCCATCGCCCAGCGCCACTGTTTTAAGCTTGGGCATTGTCTGCTGATAAAGTGACGCGAGCCAGCGCATGGCTATGCCTTTATCGCTATTGCCAATGACATGGATAAAACGCCCCCCTCGGAGCAAGTGTAGAGAATGATCGGTAACAAGTTGCTGAAACTGATCGAATTTTTCCTCGCTATCCTGCCAGATAATGGGTTCGGAAAAATCGCGCAGCAAGGCTTCTTCCGCCTGCGTTGTTGGTAGATCCGTGAGATCAACAAGCTCATCAACAGACATGTCGTTGAAGCCGGTAAAGCTAAATTGAGCACGCAAGGGTTCAAGTATTTCGAGTATGTGTTCGCGCCGTTCCCCCATTGTTATCAGTTGGAAACCTTGATGGACAAGGTCGCTAGTTGATTTTCTTGACGCTCGATGTAGCTGTGGTGGTAGGGGCAAAGGGTAGCCGATGGGTACCGCTATGCCACCACCGTTTTCGACAATCATCGGGTGCTGGTTGTTCAGCGTTTCGCGCAATGAGAGGAGTTCTGCGAGTGTTTTACTGGTATTGAATATCCACACGATACCCAGTTTGTTGATTAGTTTTATTGTCGCCACAGCTGAAGAAAAACTGTAATTGTGGTGATCTAGCAGTGTGCCGTCTAGGTCGGTAAAAATTAGCAGCTCGGGAGTGGCTGCGTCGTTTGTTGGTGTCAAAGGTCTTGTCATGGTCAACGCTGTTAGTTTAGGGTGCTTTCTATCAAGGGCGTCTTGTAGCGCACATTCACAATATTGTGGTCTTCGTTCAATGTTAGCAATATATCGGCCTGTTCGGGCAGTTGTTCGAGATTATGGCGCGTGAGTCGTTCATAGTGCTGGATAAAGCGGGTAATGCCCGCTTCGTCCATAAGCTGAAAGTCTATATTTAAAGCGTTGTCGGCGACGACAGTGGCAGCCAGTTTTTGTTCTTGCTGCCAACGCCAGCGATGAATGCTCTCAAAATCGGGTGCTTTTAGCATAATGAACAGGTTGTTGTAGGCAAAGAGCTCTCGGTAGCTGGTTTGTAGTTTGTGGTTAACGTAACGTCGCCACAGGCCGCTTTTGTCCTCTTGTGTCTCCAGTTCGTTGATCGGCTTGGTGAGAGCGTCTTCAGTCTCGGCCGGTGAGCCCATGCACCAGCCTTCGAAAATGACGATATTGGCGGGGCCGGTAAACGTTTCCCACTCGTCTTCTGCCATGGGCTCATCGCGGGCTTTGTCAAAGCGAGGCAGTAACAGCGTTTGCCCCGCTTTCAAATGGCTTAATTGTTGTAAGAGGCGTATGCCACGCTCGGTATCGTGGGTGCCGGGTACGCCACGGGTTTGCAGCAGGGGGTGAATGGTTTGTGCTAATACTTTGCGATCTGCCCGGGGTAAATAAAGATCGTCGAGAGAAATAATGGCGGTGTTGCAGTTGTAATTCTCTTCGAGAATAATCTTTAGCACAGCACTTAATGTCGACTTGCCAGTGCCCTGAGCGCCGTTAAGGCCGATAGTCCAGGTGCTATTTTGAGGGCGTTGCTGGTTTATCCATTGGGCTAGGGGCAGGTAGTACTCGCTAATGGTATCGACAAAGTTAATTGGGAGCTTGTTTTTCTCGATAAAGCTCGCGAATTGTCGTTGTAGTTTTGTCTCGGTCATGGGGGCTTAGTCGGGTTGGTGTGCGTAGGGTGGTTATAGGTGTCTATCTTTAAGTCTACTCGCTTTGGCCTCCATAAAAGAAGGGGTTTTAATGATAGTAATTATCAGTGACTATGGTCAGTTGCAGTGCCATAATCTGTCAGTAGACGATTAAACATCTTAGACAATTAGATTAAAAGGAGAGAGCAATGGCAATTCAAGTAGGTGATAAATTACCCGAAGGCCGCTTTACTGTAATGAATGCCGATGGCCCCGGCTCTGACAGCGTAGAAGATCTTTTTGGCGGGAAAAAAGTGGTGCTGTTTTCGGTGCCCGGCGCCTTCACGCCAACTTGCTCCAAAGATCACCTACCTGGCTTTATTGAACATTCTGGTGCGCTGCAAGCCAAGGGTGTTGATCTTATCGCTTGCATGGCGGTGAACGATGTTTTTGTTATGGATGCCTGGGGCAAGCAACATGGTGCCGAAGGTAAAGTTGCTATGCTGGCCGACGGTAGCGGAGCCTACGCCAAGGCACTGGGTCTTGAGCTGGATTTGTCAGATCGCGGGCTCGGGGTGCGCAGTTGTCGTTTTGCCCTGGTGATTGATGACAACGTAGTGACTCAGGCGTTTATAGAAGAGGGCGGAGCTTTCGAAGTTAGCTCTGCAGAGAATGTATTGTCTAATTTGTAAACATTCGCTCAACGGACTACAAAAAGCCAGTATCTAGAGATACTGGCTTTTTTTTGCGCATACAATTAGTTTTTACCTTTTAGATTAGGTCTCGAGAATGTTGGTGGGCGTCAGGCTGCGCTGACCGTGGTGGGTAATACTTGGTGGGTAATAAAAGGTGAGGCGCCGTATATATTGGGTTTTTGAGACAATGTCTTCTATACTCAACGTCGTTTTGCCGTCAGTTACGAGCTTGTTTGCGCTCGGTCATGCGCTGGGTGAACGAGGCTCGCTAAACTTAGCCGCTTTCTGATCCTAAAGTGATCATTTCTGAAATAAGCAAGAGCCTTAATGCGGTAATAATTTTTTTAAGTGTCTGCACTGCAGATGCAGATGTTTTTTCATATTTATCCATTTAATGACGAGGGAATATTATGAGTGATACACAAGCTATTGAACTCGATGCCGTTATCGTCGGTGCGGGCATGGCTGGGTTATACATGACCAAGCGCCTGAACGATCGAGGCATGAAAATTCAGACCATCGAAGCCGGCTCTGGTGTTG
>Ga0209345_10006496_pt1 | contig 10583 bp, 8 predicted proteins | sample Cruoilmetagenom7_FD_187294 | JGI IMG/M metagenome (GOLD analysis project Ga0209345, IMG submission 187294) | Oil polluted marine microbial communities from Coal Oil Point, Santa Barbara, California, USA - Sample 7 (SPAdes) (version 2) | ecosystem: Environmental > Aquatic > Marine > Oil seeps ... | reverse complement strand
GTGAATTATGATTTACCCTTTAAGCCAGAAGAGTACATCCACCGCATTGGCCGAACCGGCCGCGCTGGAGCCTCAGGCGAAGCCATCTCTTTAGTCGACATGAGTGACTTTAAAAATCTTTGTGCCATTGAAAGACGGTTAAAAAGCATTATTGAGCGCAAAGAGATTGCAGGCTTTCCGGTTCGTAAAGCAGTACCCGAGTCAAACTTAAACTACAATAAACAAAGTAATCGTTAATACTTACCAAAGAAGCTCACCTCTGAAAAAATAAAAGGTGAGCTTATTTATTATAGACATTTCACGAGGCTGGTAAAAACGCATCTAACAGCTCGGCATTCGTGGGATATTTATCCAATAACTCAAGCAACTTCTGGGCACTTTCTACTGGTTTAAGCGTTGTCAGCGCTCTTCGCAATGTCCTAACTTTCTCAATATCCTTTGCATCCTGGATTCAACTAATAAGTGCAGCACCTGCGGTTTCTAGTGCTCCTGAGTATTCACCTAAGAACACCTGGGCTGGGGTTCGGTATCCCAGCCGCTTTCTTGGTCTATCGTTTAGCTTATTGACGACACTTCGTAGCTCGGCATTGGTCACTTTGCGGAAGTCAGTACCTTTAGGAAAATACTGCCTAATCAGACCATTGGTGTTTTCATTAGTACCACGCTGGCATGAGCGGTACGGGTCGCAAAAATAGGTCTTAGCCGAGACGGCCTTGGCAACTTTCCGGTGCTCAGCGAATTCCGACCCATTATCCAAAGTGATGGTGTGCACTGCCCCTCGGCGTGGTGCCAATAACCGCGTCATTGCCTGAGCCGTTCTAGTGGCGGTGATTGTTGGCAGCCGCGCTGCCAAGAGGTAGCCACTGCGTCTTTCGACCAGGGTCACCAGTCCAGATTCTTTGTGGCCCTTAAGCACCGTGTCGCCTTCCCAATGTCCGATATGGCGCCGTTCTTCCACCTTGGCAGGGCGCTGCTCAATGCCTACTCGGTGCGGGATTTTGCCTAACCCCGCCCGCTTAGCCAATTGGCGCTGGTAGCGCCGCTGGCGTGGCAGTCGGAGCCGTTTCCATAATGTTCCACCGTGCTTCTTGTCGTCCCAGATTAACGCATAGATCCATTGATGGCTTACGCAGACCCCGTTGGCATTGGCCATGAAGCCACTGATTTGCTGAGGGCTCCATTCGTCCATCAATTGGTCAGTGACCCAGCGAATCAGGCTGGGCAGCCGCTTCGTCACTTTCCAGGCAGTGCGTCGGCGCTGATCACTTGCCGATTGAGCCTGTTCAGGCGCATAACCACTGGTCAGACCGTTGCGCTTTATCTCGCGACTAATGGTGCTGCTATGGACACCAATGGCCTTAGCTATCTTTCGCTGGCTAATGCCGGTCTCAAGATAGGCAAAAATTTGGTATCGTTGGATCTGGGTCAGTTGTCGGTATCCCATGCTCTGCTTCACTTTGGTAGGTAAGGCAGAGAGGGTACCGGCGCTGGCCCTCCTGCCTCTACCTTGTGGTCCAAAGTGCTGCGCTTATTCTATGAATCCAGGATTTGCATAAAGTCAAACGAGCATATTGAATCGCCCCGGGTTTCGTAGACACCTCCAGGCCTTATACTAAAGGTATCTAGGAGGATCCATGAGCCGTCCCCGTTACACTGAAGAATTCAAAATCGAAGCCGTTAAACAGGTGGTAGAGCGTGGCCATCGCGTGGCCGAGGTCGCTGAGCGTTTAGGCGTGTCAGGCCACAGCTTGTACCACTGGATCAAACGCTACGATAAGCCGGTAGAACAACGGCAAGAAGATGATGATCTCCAAGCTGAAAACCGTCGTTTGAAGGCTGAACTAAAACGCGTGTCAGAAGAGCGAGATATATTAAAAAACCGTTATGGGTTGGCACCCGCTTGTAGGTACAGAAACCCGACGGCGCCCTATACTCAGCTTGTGTGCCAGGGGCGCAGCCGTTGGCTTTTTGGTGGTCGACCCCGTTAAAAAACGTGGCTCGGGTGGCGTTCTGGACTTGAAAGTGGTGACACCGTTTGAGGTGATCCCGGTTAGGAAGGTAGATGTCATCAACGCCACCTCCTCTGGCCCTTCCGTCATTTTCGGTTGCTGAGGAGATGCTGTCATGGCTCGTCATTCCTCCCGCTCCACTCGGCAGCGGGACAAGTTACAAGTCGTTCACCCCAATGCCGCAGCGATAGATATTGGTTCACGTTTTCATGTTGTAGCGATTCCCCCTGATCGGGATCCGCAACCGGTACGACGCTTTGATACCTTTACGGGCGATTTGCGTCGCCTAGCTGATTGGTTAGCGGAAAAGAACATCGTGACCATCGCAATGGAATCGACAGGTGTGTACTGGATCCCCGTTTACGAACTCTTGGAAGAACGCGGTTTTGACGTGATTCTGGTCAATGCCCGTGAGGCCAAGAATGTCCCAGGGCGCAAGACGGATATCAACGATGCTCAGTGGCTACAACGCTTGCATTCCTATGGACTGCTGCGTGGCAGCTTTCGTCCGACTCAAGAGCTTGCCAGTCTACGAGCGTTACTACGCCAGCGGGAAAGGTTACTGGAATATTGTGCCTCTCATATTCAGCATATGCAGAAAGCATTGATGGAGATGAATTTGCAACTTCATCACGTTGTGTCTGATATCACCGGTAAAACAGGGATGCGGATTCTGCGCGCTATTGTCCAGGGGCAGCATGACTCCGCTGTACTAGCCTCCTTTCGTGATCCGCGCTGTAAAGCCAGTGAGGAAACAATTCGTCAAAGCTTGGAGGGCCACTACCGCGAGGAACATCTACTCACACTGCGTCAGTCTCTCGCTTTGTACGACACTTACCATGAGCATGTCGCCGAATGCGATCAGCTTATTGAAGCGACTCTCAAACGGCTTTCACTTGCAACGCCAGCGCCTGAAGGTTCCCTACCTGACGCTCGCCATCGGGATGCTAACCCTAATGCGCCAGCGTTCGACGTACGCCATTCCCTATTTCAGGTACTGGGCATTGATCTAACTCAGATCCACGGACTCGGTCCTTACTTGGTGCTCAAGCTAATTAGCGAGTGTGGTACGGATATGAGCCGTTGGCCCACGGTCAAACACTTTACCTCCTGGCTAGCATTGTCACCGGGAAGCAAGATCTCCGGTGGCAAGGTACTCTCGTCACGCACTCGACGAACCAAGAATCGAGCAGCTGCCTTGCTGCGCCTAGCGGCCACCACTATTGGGCGTTCTCAAACAGGGCCTTGTGCTTTTTACCGCCGGTTGGCGAGTCGGCTAGGTAAGGCTAAAGCTGTCACTGCGACAGCTAGGAAAATTGCCGTTTTATTCTACAACGTCCTGCGCTACGGCTGGGTTTATCAAGATCCTGGTGCTGACTACTATGAGGAACGCTACCACCAACGTATTGTTCGTAATTTACAACGCCGTGCGCAATCATTAGGCTTTGAATTGGCCCCAATAACAGACCCCAGCCAACGGGTTTCTTAGGAAGGCCACCGCGTACTTCGCCAGAGAGTCCGACTGAGGTACGCGTTTATTCAAAAGCATGCGAGTCAATATCCGGTACGGCGCTTGTGCCGCATGATGGCCGTGCATCCTAGTGGCTACTATGCATGGTGTAAAAAAGCACTGTCTAATCGAGACCGGGATGATCAGCGTCTATTGGGATTGATCAAGCATGCGTGGCTTGAAAGTGGCGGTGTATATGGCTATCGCAAGGTCTATCAGGATTTGCGTGAGGCTGGCGAAGCCTGCGGTAAGCACCGAGTGGCCCGCCTGATGCGTAGGGAAGGTTTACGCTCTCAGACGGGCTATCGACGACGCCCTGGCTGCTATGGCGGCGGAAAACCGGTGTTGTATCACCCAACCATTTAGACCGTCAGTTTGAAGTAACAGCGCCCAATGTTGCTTGGGTGACAGATATTACGTACATCCGAACGTACGAAGGCTGGCTTTACTTAGCGGTGGTGATCGACCTGTTTTCCCGTCAAGTGGTTGGCTGGTCGATGAAGTCTCGTATGACGACGGAGTTAGTGCTGGATGCTTTGTTATCGGCAGTCTGGCGACGCAAGCCACAAGAAACTGTGATGGTGCATTCAGATCAAGGAAGCCAATTCAGCAGCGGAGATTGACAAAGCTTTCTGAAAGCCAATCACTTGGTGGGCAGCATGAGTCGGCGTGGTAACTGTCATGATAACGCCGTTGCTGAGAGCTTTTTTCAACTCCTCAAGCGAGAGCGGATCAAGCGACAGATTTATTCGACACGGGAAGCGGCTAGACGCGACGTGTTCAATTATATCGAAATGTTTTACAACCCAAAGCGCCGACACGGCACAAGTGATAACTTGTCACCGGTTGAGTATGAAAGGCGTTACTTTAAGAGCCTAACGGGTGTCTAGAATATCCGGGGCGATTCACAATAACCAAGTAAGTTAAGTGTTGCACTTAGTTATTGAGACCGCACTAATGATGATCAGACGCTAATTCACTGGCAATGGTTTTCATTGCGAGTTTGCGTAATTTTAACCCTCTTGCTAACCGCTCTTCTCATGCTCTTTGAGATAACAGCAATTGAACTTATCATTGCTACTTTCAGCATTGGGGTGAGTGGCCTATCCCTACTACTGAGTTCAAGCAGTGTAAGCAACCCTCTGTACCTCCTTTTCCATCCTTTAGAGGATGAGGTTTTAGATACGCTTGACGCGATAGGTATTGCAGGGGTGGGCACTGTGGTTGTTTTATGCCTCTTGGCTTAATCGCCCCTGGCGACTTACGATTACCAGCTTTATACGACGGCAGTAAAACATACAATACTTGACCTATAGGCAACCCCAGGCACTACGCTTGTAGCCTTGATAAGGCAAAAATAGGGAGGTTGCCATGGCATCATCACAGCAAAACGCGCGGGTTTACCGGATGAAAACCGCCGAGCATATCTGCCCGTTTGGTCTGAAGACCGTTGATCTACTCAAACGCAAAGGCTTTAAGGTCGACGACCACACCTTAACGTCTCGCGATGAAATCGACGCGTTCAAGCAAAAGGAAAACGTCGACACGACGCCCCAGGTGTATATCGGTGACCAACGCATAGGTGGCTACGAAGAGCTACGCAAACATTTAGGAATGAGCGTTCCCAATGCAAAAGGAACTACTTATCGGCCAGTCATTGCCATTTTCGCTACTGCGCTGCTAATCGGCTTGGCGATTAGTTGGGCGACCCAGGGCACACTATTCACGGCGCGCATGCCGGAGTTCGCCGTTGCTACGGCGATGGTGCTGCTGGGCTTGCAGAAACTGCAGGATGTCGAAAATTTCAGCAGCATGTTTTTGAATTACGACCTTTTGGCCCAGCGCTACGTGCCCTACAGCTATTTTTACCCCTACGCCGAGACACTTGCAGGCATTTTAATGCTGGCCGGGGCATTGATTTGGCTGGTAGCACCACTGGCGCTATTTGTTGGCACGGTGGGGGCAGTCTCCGTCTTTAAAGCCGTGTATATCGACAAGCGTGAGCTTAAATGTGCCTGCGTCGGCGGTAACAGCAATGTGCCACTGGGTTTTGTGTCGCTAACCGAAAACCTCGTAATGATCGCTATGGGGCTGTGGATGCCGTTGCGGATGTTGTTGGGGTAAGACCCTCCCTCTTATGCCAAGCCATGATATGGGTCAGTTAATTGACTGGCCCGTATTCAGGTTGCGTTCAGCTAACTAAACCACACTTGGTGTTGAACTTATCCCACGCTGGCCCAAGGCAGTGAACATGCACGCCTTTGGCTTATTCCATAGGAGTGTTTGCATGGCTGACCAGGATAGAACGCCACAGTACGAAGAAGGAAGTCTCTCACTCATCGGTGCTGTAGCACTTGGCACTGGAGTAATGATCGGCGCAGGCATCTTTGCGTTAACTGGACAGATGGCGGAAATGACCGGCCCTCTATTTCCCCTAGCCTTTTTGGCTGCCGCGGTTATTGTCTCTTTCAGCGCTTACTCTTACGTTAAAATGTCCAATACCTACCCATCCGCCGGGGGTATAGGCATGTATTTGCAAAAAGCTTATGGCACAACGCTTCCTACCGCCTTTCACGCTCTCTTGATGTATTTTTCCATGGTGATCGCCCAAAGCTTTTTAGCGAGAACTTTCGGTTCTTACACTCTGGAGTTATTTGACCTGGGCGATCGCTTGCTGTTTGTGCCACTACTCGGTGTGGGCTTATTACTAGCGGCTTTTTTGATTAATTTATCCGCCAATAAGTTGATCGAGACAGTCGCCTCGGTGCTGGGTTTCATCAAAATTGGCGGCATCATCGTATTTGGTGTTGTCGGTGTTTTTATTGCCGATACTATCGAAATGGGTACTGGCAGGGATGCACCATCCCCAACTATCTCCGGTTTTTTAGGCGCAACGGCGTTAGGTATTCTGGCATTCAAGGGCTTTACGACTATTACCAACAGCGGCTCGGAGCTGAAAAACCCCAAACGTAATCTGGGCAAGGCCATCATGATCTCTATCGGCCTGTGCGTGGTGATCTATGCGCTTGTCGGCTTTGCCGTTGCCAGTAACCTTTCCTTATCCGAAATTATTGCAACGCAAGATTATTCGCTAGCGGCAGCGGCCCGGCCCGCGCTGGGTGAAGCTGCCGTTGGCTTTACCGTTATTTTAGCCATGCTGGCAACAGCAGGCGGAATCATCGCCAGTGTATTCGCGGTATCACGCATGCTCGCCATGCTGACCGAAATGAACCTGGTCCCGCACCGCCACTTTCATATGCCAGGTAGCCTGCAGAAGCACACGCTGGTGTACACCATTGTGTTTGGTTTAGTGCTGACCGCATTTTTTGACCTTAGCCGCATCGCGGCGCTCGGCATTATTTTTTACCTGATCATGGATATCGCCATCCATTGGGGAGTACTGCGCCATCTCAGGGAAAGCGTAGGCGCTAACGCGATCATTCCAAGCATCGCCATTTTGTTAGATGCCTTTGTATTAGGGGGCTTTGTATGGGTCAAAGCCACTTCCGACCCCCTGGTTCTTATCGTTGCCACCATAGTGATGGCCGTATTATTGGTAGGAGAATGGCTATTTCTTACTAGGCGCAATAATTCGGACGATAGCGGCACTTCGCACTCCCTCTAACCATAGGTTCACAGATGCAGCTTCACTGAGATCAAAATATTTAATAATAATTAGAATATTTAGCAACTTAGAAATGGATTCCTCGAGGTAAAGAGCTAAAAAAGCGGCGTTATTCTTAGTATTGCCATCCCACACAATATTTATAGTGGCGGTTTGAAGCTGTGAAAATCGTATTCAGAGAAACCGTATTAAGTTTAGAAAGCTGCTTTATGCAATTAGGCTTGATATCAATTCTGCAAGCATATGATTTCAAAAATAATTAGTGGCCATGAATGACACTGTCTAATTTTTTTCTAGACCCTCAAACGCAGAATGCTACTCAGGGGATGCACGACTCCTTTTTAGTCATACTTTCGTGGCTGGTAGCTTTGGCGGCTTCCTATGCTGGTTTGGATATCATCAAACTGGTGGGCAAAGTGGCTCACTCAGGGTGGCGCAGCGTATGGCTCTTCGCCGGGGCTAGTGCAATGGGGCTGGGTGTATGGAGCATGCATTTTATTGGTATGCATGCTTACCTTCTTGACTTCCCGGTCACCCATGAGCCTGCTTTAACACTGTTATCCATCTTTCCGGCGATTTTTGGTAGCTATAGCGCGATGGTGGTACTCGCCCGTAAAGCGCCGACACACCGTGCCATGGTGTTTGCGGGTATAAGCCTCGGTATAGGTATTGGTGTAATGCATTACAGCGGCATGGCCGCTATGCGTATGCCTGCTGAGCTGTACTATGCGATGGACCTCTTCTTGTTATCGCTTCTGGTAGCCATTGGTTTAGGTATTTTAAGTGTTTATGCCTACGGCTTATGCAAACAGGAGTGGGGGATGCAGCGCTCCAGACGCTGTGCCTTCATCGCAGCGTTTTGTGTCTCTTTAGGTGTCTGTGGGATGCATTATGTGGCCATGCAAGCAGCATGGTTTGTGCCTATTCCCGACTCAGCAGCTCCTTCGATGCTGCCAAAAGCTCACTGGCTTACTTATCTCATTGGCGGTATTGCTGTTTTTACCGCATTGCTGACGTTAGTGGCAACCAGCGTGCAGCGTCGTCTTCAGGATAGCGAGCGCCATCATCACATGACGCAAACGCGGCTACTTGAGGTTATCGCCGCCCTTCAAGACGGTGTCGTACTGCTAGATCACACCTCACGCATCCGTCTGTCCAATGCAGCGTTTGAGCGGCTAACGGGATTGAATCCAGCGCAGTTAGTCGGAACAAAACTTAGTCAAATACCGTATGCCAAAGACAGCCAATCGTTAAATGAAGATATTCGGCGAGCGCTAAAAACGCATGGTGAATGGAGCGGTATGATCACTGCGTTACATGCTAATGAACACCCATTTCCCGCCTGGCTGAGCGTTAATCGTGTTACCTATACTGACAGCAGCGAGAGCGACTATGTCGCCCTACTAAGCGACCGTTCAGAAGAGCAACAAGCCCAGCAGCGTATTCGCTATCTGGCTTACCACGACACCCTAACAACACTGCCAAATCGGCGGGCCTTACAAGAACGCTTGTCTGAAAGTGGGCAGGCCCATAATAGGGTCAACAGGCAAGCATTGTTGGCGCTCTTAGATATTGATCGATTCAAAGTGTTGAACGACAGCTTAGGCCAAGATATAGGCGATGAGCTGTTGCGCCAGTTAGGAAAACGTCTTCAACAATGGGCAGGGGCAGATGTATACGTAGCGCGGCTAGACGGCAATGAATTCGCCTTGTTAGGAGAGCTTTCATTCACAAAACAAACGGATGCTGAGCAGGAAGCAACACGTCTCATTGAAGATATATTGCGCTCCTTGACCGCTGATTACCTGCTTCAAGGGCACACTTATCCTTGTCGGATAAACGTGGGGATACTGACGTTTAGTCCACTCAAAAAAGAGCGTGCTGCACAGCTTTTTAAGCGAGCAGGTCTCGCGCTGCTAGAAGCCAAGCGACAACGTGATGGGCAGCCTCAGCTCTTTCGCCAAGAACAAGAGCACGAATTAGAGGAGCGCCTGACCCTTGAGCGTGAACTGAGGCATGCGATTGACCACGACGAATTGTGCTTATATTTACAGCCTCAGGTGGATGCCGAAAGGTGTGTTTTAGGTGCGGAAGCACTAGTGCGCTGGCATCATCCAGACAAAGGCCTTATTTCACCTGGGCGCTTTATTCCTTTAGCTGAGGAGACAGGACTTATCTTGCCGCTAGGAAAGTGGGTGTTACTGGAAGGGTGTCGCCTGTTGGGCCAGTGGCGCCAAGACCCATATCTTCATAACCTGAAGCTCTCAATCAATGTAAGCGTTCGCCAGTTCCAGCAGCCAGATTTTACGGATCAAGTGATGGCGGCGATTGAACAGAATGCTGTCCCACCCGAACGTTTAACGCTGGAGCTAACAGAATCCCTATTGTTGAGCGACCCTGCAGGCACCATCGAAAAAATGCAGCGGTTACGGCGTATCGGTATCAGCTTTGCGCTGGACGATTTTGGCACCGGATACTCCTCGCTTGCATACCTTAAGCTACTGCCACTAAACACCCTCAAAATTGACATCGCCTTCGTAAGAGATTTAACACTTGATATGCAAGCGACCCCTATAGCCGCGACGATCGTTGCACTGGCAGATAGCTTGAAACTTAAAGTCATTGCTGAGGGGGTTGAAACAGAAGAACAACGCTTAGTACTTGCCAATCTGGGATGCAAAATTTATCAAGGCTTCCTCTTTGGTAGGCCAGTGCCTGATAAATTGTTCCTCAACCACGTTAGTGCCAGAAATTGATGAACATTTTAAGCACTTGGTATGATGCTAAAAATTTCAATAGTGAAAGCAATTATAAATCTATATTTTAGTTAGGTGGTGGGCATTAAACGGAGGAAGTAATGGGAACATCGGACGATATAGGCCAAGCAATTTTCGCGTATCGTTCTTTCGATCTACGCGACCGTTTTCCTCAACCGTTAGAGACGTTTCGTGAAGCCCTGGCTTGTTTACAAAGCGATGATGCCTATATGGCCGCAATGAGCGGAGAGATCATAGCGTATTTGAGGGGCGGAGGTACGGTACAGATTCCTGATGACTTTTTCATTCATCGTTCAGTCAATAGTGTTGCTCTCTTGGGTGAAGAAGAAAATGATGCTATTTGCCTAGCAGTGGAAGCCTGGCTTCTTGAAAGGCTGGCTCAAATCAATGCTGATTTTTCACAACCCGAAACGTCAAGAATAAGGCCCTACAAGCTAGAGCTACTGCTCGACCAATGTGACGCGAATGCTGATGAAACAGACGAGGTACACGCTTGGCGTGACCTAACTGAAGTGGGGCGGGAGCAGCTTGATGAATGCGCGGCCCCCAAGAGGCCAATATAAATATTGTTTGATATCAGGCGCGCAAATTGTGTGGCCACATTAACTACGGGTGGGCAATTATGATCAAATCATCTGAAAAATGGGCAAGAAGACAACCGC
>Ga0209345_10006494_pt1 | contig 10585 bp, 10 predicted proteins | sample Cruoilmetagenom7_FD_187294 | JGI IMG/M metagenome (GOLD analysis project Ga0209345, IMG submission 187294) | Oil polluted marine microbial communities from Coal Oil Point, Santa Barbara, California, USA - Sample 7 (SPAdes) (version 2) | ecosystem: Environmental > Aquatic > Marine > Oil seeps ... | reverse complement strand
GTTCGAACGCGTAGATGCTGCACGCTTTTCCATGTTGATGTCAATCCCCGCCATTGTGGGCGCGGGTGTTCTGAAGGGCCAAGAACTTTATGAAAGTGGCAATGTCCAATTAACAAACGATGCCATGACCGCTGCCGGCATCGCCTTCATAGCCGCCTTCATAGCCCTTGCCGTCATGATGGCTTGGTTGAAACGCGCATCCTTCACACCCTTTTTCATTTACCGCCTGATCCTTGGCTGCGGCCTACTGTATTACGCTTATTATATGTAGGTATTAATCTCGATTCGGCGCGCGGGGATGATCGATTTACGGAGTTAGTGAAAACTTAGCGAAAAATCTGGTTTGTTTCAGTTATATGACAAATTTTTGACAGATTTTTTATAATTTCACTTGCGTCCTCCTAGATTTGGATTAATCTTTTTTAGGTAATTTACACAAACCTAATTAAGGGAAAAAACCATGGCTAATAAAAAATCTAAAAAAGTAATCAAAGCGGCTAAAAAGACGATTAAGAAAGCTAAAAAAGCAATCAAAAAAGCGAAGAAATAATCGTCTTCCCGTTTGAGATTTAAGAAAAGGCTGCCCCTTGTGAGGCGGCCTTTTTTTGTAATCTAATTTAACGCAAATAATCCTGCATTCTGGCTTTCAAGGCCTTCGGCAAAGACAAAGATTTTTCATTGACCGTGTCCGCCCAAACCATCACGGTTTCACAGGTTCCGAAACATTTATCATTACTGAACAAGCCTTGATCCAACATAATGGATGAGTTACCGATTCGATGAATCACGTTGCCAATGCGCACAGTTCCCGGATAATAAGCCGCTGACAAGAAATTAACCGTCATTTTGGCAATCAACCAGCCCACACCATGACCACCCGTACTGCCCGGCTCCAAATGTTCTAAAAAATCCACCCGACCCGTTTCTGAATAAGTTGCAAAAGCTACATTATTCACATGGTTTAAACGGTCTAAATCTGCAAAACGAATGATATCATCCGTCCAATGGGTATAATTTTCTGTGTTTGCAAGATCAAATTCGCTCATGATTGGACGCCTTTTATTTCTTTTGAAACATTAATTAGCAGATTTTATGCCTGCCTGTATAGGGTTCCAAAAACACTAAAAACCCTTGGTTTCTTGTTATCTTAGAATTTGTACCTAAATTCTGTAAGAGAGGCGCGTTTTGAGACTGGTCAAACAACGACTTTTCCTTTAGTGTCCGCCCGAATAATTATATACGAGAACAATAGTTGGAGACAGGCCCGTGAAGTCCATTAAACCCGTCATTATTTCTGGACGTGAAGTTCACCCTATCATCGAAGGTGGTAAAGGTGTTGCTGTCTCCAATGGTCAAAGCGCAGGCGCTTTCGCAGCAGCCGGATGCGTTGGGACATTTTCAAGTGTCAACGCTGACCATTATAATGCTGATGGATCACCTGTTCCCCAAATCTATCACAGCAAAACACGCAAAGAACGTTTTGAAGAACTGATTTCTTACGCCATCCAAGGCGGCATCGCCCAAGCACGCATTGCACATGAGGGTTCAAACGGTCTGGGCCGTATCCACATGAATACTTTGTGGGAAGCTGGCGGAACCGAACGTATCATCCATGGCATTTTAGAAGGTGCCAAAGGCTTGGTGCATGGTGTCACATGTGGCGCAGGTATGCCTTACAAAATGGCAGAAATCGCTTCTTCTTATAATGTACATTATTACCCCATCGTTTCCAGCATGCGTGCCTTTCGTGCCCTGTGGAAACGATCTTATTCCAAACATGTGGATTGGTTGGGTGGTGTTGTTTATGAAGATCCGTGGAAAGCGGGTGGTCATAATGGCCTTTCAAACGCAGAAAAATTTGATGAACCGCAAGACCCGTTCCCACGCGTTGCTGAAATTCGCAAATTTATGAATTCCGTCGGCTTAAACGATGTACCTGTCATTATGGCGGGTGGTGTTTGGTATTTGCGCGATTGGGAAGAATGGTTAGACAATCCTGAAATTGGCCCGGTGGCTTTCCAATATGGATCGCGCCCCTTGTTAACAAAAGAAAGCCCGATTCCTGATACATGGAAGCAACGCCTTCTTAACTTGGTCGAAGGCGACATCACACTGAATAAATACAGCCCAACGGGTTTCTATTCATCTCAGTTGGACAATGATTTCTTAAAAGAACTCGGAACACGCGCCACACGCCAAGCCAAATTTGCCCGCCAAGCGGATGAAGACTTAACCGCAGAAGTTAAAGTCGGCGCACGTGGTCGCGCAATCTATGTTGCAAGTGACGATAAACCCAAAGTTGATGGCTGGATTTCTGAAGGCTTCACAGAAGGCATGCGCACACCTGATGACACAATGATTTTTGTAACACCAAAACGTGCCCAAGAAATCTTGGCTGATCAAGCCGCTTGTATGGGTTGCTTATCTGCTTGTGGATTCTCTAACTGGGCAGATAACGAAGCTAACTCAACAGGACGCCTTGCTGACCCACGTTCTTTCTGTATTCAAAAGACATTGCAAGACATCGCCCATGGTGGTGATGTTGAAAACAATTTGGCCTTTGCAGGCCATAATGCATTCAAATTTGCGAACGACCCACTCTTCCAATCTGGAAGAAAAGGTGAATTTCCAACAGTTGCACAGCTTGTTGACCAAATTTTAACTGGAAATTGAAAAAATAATAACCCTACTTGACCTGTGTCAATTTTTCTTCTAGCGTTTTCTGACATTTTAGGCACAAAGTTGAAACGTTCTAATTAAAAACTGGATTGAGCGTTTCAACATTCTTTTTGTCGAAAACTTAGGTGATTAATATGGAAAAAGTACGCCCCTTCAGCCACGCACTTGATCGTTTACGTGATGCTGGTCTTCGTCCTACACGCCAACGTTTAGCGCTCGCTAAATTATTGTTTGATGACTGTGATCGTCACATCACAGCTGAACAACTTCACACTGAAGCGCTGTCAGGCAATATCCGAGTTTCTCTCGCGACGGTTTATAACACCTTGCACCAATTCACCACAGCTGGCCTATTGCGTGAAATCGTTGTGGATGCGGGTCGTTCATACTTTGATACGAATACATCTTGTCATCACCACTTTTTCGATGACGCCTCTGGCATTCTTTCAGATGTTCCAGAAGGTCAGCTTCAAGTAACAGGCATGCCTATTCCGCCTGCTGGTTCTGAAGTTGAAAGCGTTAATGTTGTTGTGCGTATTCGCGCTGCATCATAATTCGAAAGGCTGTCTCTTTCGAATTAGAAGGCCGAGTCCTGGGGGGGAGTCGGCCTTCATTTATTTTTAATGCTCAGAAAACAAACTTACAAAAAGGCCACTAATTAGAATCTTCTAGTTTAGAATTATAATAAATGATATATTGGCTTGAATTGACTCCTCAATTTTTAATAGGATTCATCAGGTTTAAACTATGGCTTATGCAGGATTTCCAGAGGGCTCAGTCTCTCAACAGTTTGATCATGTCATATCGACAGAAAATGGGCAGGCCGTCACTCTTCCTGAGGGGTTTATTGCCACGCAAGGTGGATATACACAAGCTGGGTCTGACCTGATCATATCGGGTGCGAATGATGAAGTTGTCTTGTTGCAGGGTTTCTTTGCCAATCAACCAAGTGGTATGGAGCAAGGCGCTGGTTTCATCTCCTTTGATCTCGCATCAAAATTAGCAAGCTCTGAAACCCCGGTCAATACGCCCAAGCCAACGCAAGCCCTGATACAGACGCCATCGGTCAAATTGAAACATCTGAAGGCTCCGTCACAGCTGTTCACGCAGATGGCACAAGTGTAACACTGGAAGTCGGCTCCCCTGTATTTCAAGGGGACGTGATCCGAACAGCCGACGCATCCAACGTCGGCATCACATTCAAAGATGAAACATCGTTTTCTTTGGATGAAAACGCTGAGATGACCTTAGATGAAATGGTTTATGACCCTGATACAGGGGATGGCTCATTTTCTTCAACGCTCACCTCTGGTGTCTTTTCATTTGTATCCGGGCAAATTTCAAAAGCCAACCCCGATGCCATGTCCATCACCACACCCGTTGCGACCATTGGTATTCGCGGAACCCAAGGTGTGCTTAAGCTTGAAAATGGTGGAAAGTTAGAAGCAGCGTTATTGGAAGAACCGGGCGGTTTCACGGGCGAATTGATCTTAACGAACGGCGCTGGCTCATCAATATTAAACCAACCAAACCAATTTTCGTCTGTTGTTTCGTTTACCAGTGTACCGGGAAAAGGTGTCGTTGTTGATTCAATCCAAATTTCAGGATCATTTGGTACAAAGACGATCCAAATTTTAAATAATACTCGAAAAAATGCCACCGCACGTAAAGCTGCTGCAGCTGAAGCAGATGCCGAAGCTGAAGCCGCTGCAGCAGCAGAAGCAGAAACCTTAGCAGCCGATGCCACTGTTGAAGCCGAAGAACTCGCATTGGCAGCAGAAGCCGCTGCCGCCGGGGATGATAACATCAAAGGCGGGGATGGTGATGATGTTATAATCGGTGGTGAGGGTAACGATTATTTATGGGGTGATGCGGGCAACGACTACCTACATGGGGATGTACCCGATGGCACAGGTGATTTCTCTGAGATCATTGATTATTTTGGGACACTCGGGACGGTTGCCACGTCTGGTGCTGACCATCTTTATGGCGGGCTTGGTAATGATCATCTTTATGGTGGCAATGGCGCTGACACGCTAGAGGGCGGTGACGGTGCAGATACTTTATCCGGTGGCGATGGTGATGATATTTTCAGCTATGTCCTCGGCTCAATTAGCAGCGAAGGAGGTGATTATATTTCAGATTTCGGCGCTTCCGGTGCCGCTGATCATATGTATTTTTCTGCAATGACAAGTACTCTTCACCTTAGTACCTATTCAGCAACCATCTCTCGACCTATTGGCACAGATGTCCTAGGAACATCCTTTTTTGTTACTGCTTTAAACAGTGCTCAATTGGCGGGCTTTACGCAATCGACCTATCAGACGACTGCACAATTTATTTTTGTTGCTGCCAATGATCAAGGGTTACGGGAATTGATTTATGCCGGGGGTGGCATTGCTGCCACGCGTTCTTATGAGAGCGTAGCAACATTTGCCGCTGACACGACACTGACGGCAAATGATATCACAATTTCATTGAGTGGCGGTCAAATGGCCTAAAAGAACGCGAAGGAAATAATCATGTCCAAGAAGGTAGCACTTAGCCCTGAACAAGCGGTCTCTCTTGCAGCACAGCACCTTAATGAAGGTAACGCAACTGAAGCAAAATGCATTTGTGAGATGGTTGTAAATGCTGATCCAAATCACGCTGCGGCCTTGAACCTTTTGGGTACCATATCCTTAAAGGCGGGAGATATTGATGGCGCAATCAAGCTGTTTGAAAAAATAATAAAAGTTAATCCTGAGGACGAGATCAGTTGGGTTAACCTTGTTCAATGTCATATCCAACTCGAAGACTATCAAAAAGCCATTGAACTGGTACAAGCCCGATTGAAAGATAAGCCTGATGACATCAAGACACTTGCCCTTTTAGAACAGACAAGCTCAAATATGGGGCGCTATGACATTGCCCATAAAACTTTACAAAAATTATTAGAATTAAAACCTGAATCAAACACTGTCATTAAGCTCGAAATCGCAGCGCTTTTTATCAAAATGAATTTCCCCGGTCAGGCGAAAAAATGGATTGAAGAAGTCTTGAAAGCGGAGCCTAAAAACAAGGCTGCCCTTTGGATTTATGGCGAAATGTTAAAACAATCAGGTCTGGTTGAAAAAGCAATTGGATATTTTGAAGCTGCCTGTGTAGGACAAGAAACGTCTCAACAAAACAAGCTCTCACTCGCCAATACCTATGCCGATTTGAACAGAACAAGCGATGCCATAGCATTAATTTCTGAAATTTTTGCATCAGACCCAAATTGTGTTCCCGCCTATATGCAAGCCTCTCACCTGCAAGAGGGTGGTTTAACAGATGACCAGATATCAAGACTAAAAGAAATTCAGCAAACGTCACCTGACGTTCCACAACGTGAAGAATGTATTGAGTATGCATTCGCCCAAACAGCCGAGGCCCGAGGGGAACATATTAAAGCTTTTAAACATTATCGAAAAGCCAACAAACTGCATAAAACCTCGTTGGATAAACAGAAAAAAAACTATGACCGCAAGTTCGTTGAAAATAAATTCATACGAATTAAACAGGTCTTTACACCTGAACTGATCTCGCGTTTATCGGTATTTGGGAACCCAAGCACTGTCCCTGTTTTTATTGTGGGAATGCCGCGTTCAGGAACGACCTTAACCGAGCGCATCATTGGAAATCATTCAAAAGCCACTGGTGTTGGCGAATTGATGGATTTACCCCATTTGGCAATCCTGATCCGTGAACTCTCAAAGTCAAAAAAAAACTATCCAAATTGTCTGCTTGATCTAGACGAGAAATATATTTCAAACTTGGCTGAAGGATACCTAAAACGCATTCAAGATTGGGAGCCTCAGGCTGAGCGCATCGTCAATAAATTGCCTGGAAATTATATGTTTATAGGCCTTATTCGCATTCTATTCCCCAATGCCGCCATTATTCATTGTCTACGTGACCCGCGCGATACTCTCATTTCTTGCTTTTTTGCGAGATTTAACCACGGCCTCAATTTTTCTTTTGATCTGGATGATTGCGCTCATCAATACGAACTTTATAAGGACATGATGGCCTATTGGAATACCCTATTTCCAAATGACATTTATGCGTCACTCTATAGTGATTTGGTGAGCCAACCTGAACAAGCAATCACAAACATTCTGGCCCATTGTGGGTTGGAATGGGAAGAAGAATGTTTGAATTTCCACAACTCACCAAAGGCTGTGCGCACCGCAAGTCGCATGCAGGTCCGAAAACCGATTTATACATCCTCTATAGATCGTTGGAAGCGTTATGAAGGCCAAATAGATGAAATACAACATCTAAGGCTAACCTAATTTATTCAGAATCTTTTTTCACATCCATGCGTTCTAAATTAAGGCGTGCCAGCTCTGCCGTCGCACTATTGGGGCTTTGTACGATGCAATCAAGCCAACTTTCGCGCGCTGCATCATCCTCGCCTTTAATGCGATAGAGCATTCCGCGCTCTAACAAAGCTTCTTGGTGGCCCGGCTCAAGCGCAACTGCAAGGCTTATATCAGCCCATGCATCTTCAAATTTTTCAAGTTGACGATTAAGCGATCCACGAAAAACCAACGCATCCACATGAATATCGTTCAAAATTAGCGCATGATCTAAATCTTCAATCGCATCCACATAGGCTTGAAGAGCGGCGCGCACTTGTGCCCGGTCTACATAAAAATCAGCTTGTGTATCGTCTAATTCAATTGCCTTAGTTAAGACCGCACGTGCCCGATCAAAATCATTTGCAAGAAACCAACCTTGGCCCGCTTGTGCCAATAACTTAGCTTTAAATTCTTTCGGTCTGCGCGATTTATCAGCCAGTTCTTCCAAGCGTATGGCACCAATTTTATAGCTTCTCAACTGGATTAAGGCACTCGCGATACAATGTTCTGATGCCTCACCACCGCCAACACCTTGCCAAGCTAAGGCTGCATCAAATGCATCTGCTGGATGGCTATATACCAACTTCATACAGGCATCATATTGTGTAGCATGATCAATAGATTTCGCAGCCACATCCATTGAAAACAAAAATAAAAGTGCGCTGCTTGCGAAAAAGACCTGACGTATCACGAGAATTCCTCATAGAATATGAAAATCATCTTTAAAATAACGGCAAGTTTACATGAACACACTCTTTATCTTCGGCCTTGGCTTTTCAGCAACTCATTTTGCCAAGCAAGCAATTAAAAAAGGCTGGCGTGTAATGGGAACCTGTCGCAAAGCTGAACATGTAAATGCTTTCTCTGATTTGGGGATCGAAGTTATTTTATTTGATGGCGAAAATCCCATCCCAAATATAATAGAATCCTTAAAAAATGTAACCCACATACTTCATTCCATTGGACCTGATAAAGAAACGGGTGATTGTGTTTATAACTTGCATAGGACTGATCTAGAAAAACTAGATCAACTTCAATGGATGGGGTACCTATCGACCACAGGCGTTTATGGCAATTGGGAAGGCGCTTTGGTCGATGAAAACCATGAACGCTGCCCCGGTAGTGCCAGATCATGTGCTCGCAAAATGGCAGAGGACCACTGGCTCAGTTGTGCCCTTCCCGTCCATCTCTTCCGCCTTGCAGGAATTTATGGCCCGGGGCGCAATGTGTTCGAACAGATTAAATCCGGTCGTGCAAAAATGATATCAAAACCCGGTCATGTCTTTTCGCGCATTCACATCGATGATATCGCAGGCGTTCTATGGGCTTCGATCCAGAAGCCCAACCCAAAAACTGCTTATAATTTATGTGATGATGAGGCTTGCGAACCTTTTAAAGTGATCCAAGCAGCCTACAAAATGTTGGGCCAAACACCCCCACCCGTTCAATCTTTTGAAGAAGCATCTAAAACCATGTCGCCCATGGCCTTGACGTTTTGGCAAGATAACAAAAGGGTTGATAACTCACGCATTAAACTTGATCTAGGCTATCAACTTATCCACCCGGGATATGTTGAAGGGCTGACTTCCATTTTGTCTGCGAAAAATGCATGACTTATGATTTCGTCTATAGCCTCGCCATGATCGGAACTGCCGTATTCGCCCTGTCCGGTGCAATGGCAGCAGCACGCAAAGAACTCGATATTTTTGGCTTTATCATTGTTGCGATTGCTCCTGCTGTTGGTGGTGGAACGGTGCGTGATTTGTTATTAGATGCGGACCATGTCTTTTGGGTCAAGGACCTTAATTATATCTATGTGGCAAGCTGCGTTGCCATCGTCGCTTTTTTCCAAGTTCATCGCTTAGCTGGTAAACGCTATACCTTGTTGATGTGGGCCGATGCGTTTGGACTGGCCTTGTTCACCATTATGGGAACACAAACCGCCATGGCATATGACATCGCGCCCGTCATGATCGTCATCATGGGGGTCATAACAGGGACCTTTGGCGGTATGTTGCGCGACATTGTCTGCAACGAAGTCCCCTTCCTTTTACAAAAAGAAATTTATGCCCTTGCCGCCATGGCAGGCAGTTGCGTCTATCTCGTCTTCATTGAATTCGGCATGAGCCAAGATATCGCCATGATCACAAGTATCTGTGCCACATTGGCTGTACGCGGGCCAGCCATCATTTTTGGTTGGAGCCTACCGCCCTATCAACCCAAAGAATAACTACTGAGCTAACTTATTTTTCATGATTTTTGAAAGTTCCGTCCAAAAATGTTCAATCGTTTTTGGATGATCCATATATGTATCACCGAAAATAGGCACATAAAGATAAGTTGTCAGTACAGCTGGATCCACTCTGCGAATATTTCTGCCTTTTTCAGCCATTTTTTTAACCATGACGCCTGCTGATTCTTTTGCAAAAACATAAGCCCGCAAATTGCCTGTCGCCACGCGCTTAAGACCTTCTTCTGGTGTCAAGTTTTCAATAACGTCAAACCCTTTATCTTTTAGGAGTTTGGAAACAGCATAACCACGCGGTGCACCGATTAACATCTGGCTTCGATCAAAATCAAAATCACCTTTCCAACCCAGCGGTTTTTTCTCATTCTCATAAAAGTTATAATTTACAACGGAAACAGTGCGTTGTGTATCAATTTTACCCTTTAATGTTTTAGGGAATCGAGAGAATTGTTCCCATTCAGGTCGATAAATTGCAACAGCTACACCCCTAGTCAAACCTGTTTTGAACATAGCGATACAACGTTTCCACGGAGCACGTATCCAGTTAATTTTAATCTTACTTTTATTAGAGGCTTCATCAATTGCATCAACGATAATCCCACGTTGTCCCAATTGAGGAACAAGCGCCCCTTTACCCAAAAAATAAGGAGGCCGATTATTATCTTCATAACACATTTGCAATTCAAGTTTTTCTGCCCGGGCAGGTACAGCCAACACGCAACAAAAAATGGATAAATATATTAGGAAATTCATTTTCATTCCATAGGCCTGCGTGCAGAAAGAGCCGCACTCAGCGTGCCATCATCTAAATAATCCAGCTCGCCACCCACTGGAACACCATGGGCAAGGCCTGAAACCACCACATCCAAATTTTCTAAACAATCAGCAATATAATGGGCTGTGGTTTGGCCATCCACCGTAGCGCTCGTTGCCAAAATGATCTCTTTTACAGAATCTCTTTGCGCACGCGCCACAAGAGCGTCAATTTTCAAATCTTCAGGTCCAATGCCATCAAGGGCCGAAAGCGTGCCGCCCAAAACATGAAAACGACCTTTAAAATTGCCGGAACGTTCCAACGCCCAAAGGTCTGATACGTCTTGGACTACACAGATCACACTGTCATCACGTCGCGTATCGGTACAAATGGAACAGGGATCAAACGCATCTAAATTTCCACAGGTCGTACACGTCTTCACATTGGCTTCCACCCGCGCTAAGGCATGCGCCAAAGGTGCTAATAACACCTCTTTTTTCTTCACCAAATGTAAGGCTG
>Ga0209345_10006490_pt1 | contig 10589 bp, 8 predicted proteins | sample Cruoilmetagenom7_FD_187294 | JGI IMG/M metagenome (GOLD analysis project Ga0209345, IMG submission 187294) | Oil polluted marine microbial communities from Coal Oil Point, Santa Barbara, California, USA - Sample 7 (SPAdes) (version 2) | ecosystem: Environmental > Aquatic > Marine > Oil seeps ... | reverse complement strand
CTTTGGAACAAACAATTTAAGTAAATTGATATGCCCTTGAGGGAGTTCTATCCCCAAATCCCGGATATTCCAGGTGGTAATCGGCTTATTCTTAGATTTCTTGATATCATGCATCGAAGGATACCGTAGATCACCAACTTCATGGCTCACTGTGATCAATACAGGCATGGACACCCTAATAACCTCATAACCGTCTGGTAGTACACGCTCCACCATCACATTTCCATCCTCCAACTTTACGTTTTGAGCCAACGTAATGCTTGGAATTTCAAAAATCTCAGCGATACCTGAACCTACTTGACCGAAGTTCCAATCTGCTGCCTGTCTTCCCAATAGGATAAGGTCATATTTACCTATCTTCTTAATAGCGGTAGCTAACACATAGGCTACTGAGTAACAATCAAGTCTTTTGGGATCAAAGTTCTTATCTTCTAATAGAATTATCTCATCTGCTCCAACAGCCAAAGCTTTTATTACCACTGCTCTTGCTAATTTTTTCCCCATGCTTATCGCAGTTATCCTCACATTCTTATTGGTGTCTTTAATGTGCAGTGCAGATTCAAGCGCATTCTCATCAAACGGACTCAATACTGGTGGTATTCCTTTAGGAATAACCCACATTTCCTTAGAATCAACTTGAAAAGCAGAAGGAGGACCCTCTGGATCCGGGACCTGCTTTATACAAACGATAATGTTTATTTCTTCATTCATCTCAACAACTCTTTATGCGTCTTCACTCACTCCCATGAGCCGCGATTTTTCGAAGATTTTCTATAAAAGCTGGAAGAACTTTTCTATAATCACCGATGATACCTATATCAGCCACTTTAAATATATTAGCTTCAGGATCTTTATTTATGGCCACGATGTTCTTAGATCCTAACATTCCAGCAAAATGTTGACTGGTACCTGATATACTAATAGCTATGTAAAGATTAGGAGCTACAATCTTGCCGGTTAAACCGACCTGACATGTTGATGAGACCCAACCCATGTCACAGGGAGGTCTACTAGCCCCCACCGCCCCACCCAACAGTTTGGCCAGATCATCGATCTGTTTAAACCCATCAGGACCGCCAATTCCTCTACCACCCGAAACGACTATATCAGCATCTTCAAGCTTAACTCCTTTTGCCTCTTCTTTTACCCTTTTAACTACCTCAGTCTTAAGCAAAGAGGCATCAATTTTGGAGTCAAAAGGGATAACTTTGCCTCTCCTGGAATCATCACGTCCTGAAGGTGACATTGCTCTTGCTCTAACTGTTGCCATTTGAGGCTTTGTTTCACAAGCGTAAACAGCCAAAACATTACCACCATATACTGGTTTTGTTTGAAATAGCAGTTTTGTCTCAGGGTCGATGTCTAAATTAATACAATCCGTGGTAAGCCGCGTTTTTAATCTGAACGCCAATCTTGGAGCCAAATCTTGTCCAATTGAAGTTTGGCCAATAACTATGATGTCTGGCGTAACATATTTAGATAATCTCTGCAAAGCTGTTACATAGGGATCTGTCTGATATTCCTTAAGCAGAGGATTATCAACTAAGTAAACATTATCAGCACCAAAAAATATTAGTTCCTCTGCGATATTACCAATCTCGCTTCCCATTATTACAGCAGATAATTTACTTCCTAAATCATCTGCAAGTTTTCTTCCAATACCCAGTAGTTCTAATGTAATAGGAGAAATCCGTCCTTGGTCTGTTACTTCTGCACAAACTAATACACCCTTCTGTTCAACCATCATCGAGCCCCCTTCATTGTTGATTATATAAACGTTCCACACCCAATTTTAGCCTCAGCAACTAACTATTATATCCATGGCAAACATTTTATTTTACTTACCCTCGCTGTCTGCATAACTGGCTAGGTAAGTGCTATTTTTCCTCTGGTGTTATATAGTAAGTTGAGTCTGCAAGGTCCTCTTTATCGAACGCTTTCTTGACTTTTCGCTGCCATATATGGTAGTTGCCGGCAAGTGGACCAAATATATCACCCTTCCCCAATGCTGAAATTCCAACCCCCATTGGCGTATCTACAGCTGCTTGAACGCAAGTTTTTTCAAATTCAACCCATCCTTTGTGCGTTTTAAGATCGTGGGCATCGAAGAAAGCAATCTCTTCCTGATGACCGAAGCACGTACTACCTTCATAGATCCCGCCCCAGGGGTTATCAACTAGATCCTCGAAAAGTTCACCCCTCTCTACAAACTGTTTCTTGATCTCGCTTCCTGCTTTTGATTGAAGTACCGCATTATCCCATGCAACCAAAGACCCAAGAGTTGTCGCAAAACTACTCGAATATCTGAATGCCAAGGGTGTCAAACTAGATCGAATAGAACCCCACAAGGCCATAGAAGCGGTAGTGGGCATATCAGAGATAGTTATAAGTACTCCCTCTGTTTCGGATATAATCTTCTTCAAAGCCTTCTCTTGGTATTCTAAATCCCTTTTAGAGTTAGCAGCAATCATAAACATGAATATATGTTCGAATGCATTTAAAGCGGCTTTTATCGACTGATTTTGAGCGATAGCCCTTAGCAAATGAGGTGCCATAGTTGCAAGTGTTGAGCCTATCGTTTGTTTAACCAACATATATCCTATCTCAGCCTCACCAATTTTATATGCCGCATCGGCAAACCTCTCAAAGCTTGGGAGAAAGCAGAAATAAAATTTGATATTTTCTGGAATTTTAATCATTGTATCTAGCAACAGCCCTTCAACGTGCACTTCATGGGGAACGGGCCAATGAAAAAGTTTAACCGCACATTTTGTAAAAACACCCAATCCTCCAGCAGCTCCAAACATGCCCCGCATTATACCTCTCAGGCTTGGTCCCGGGCCATCACCGCAAAACCAGCCGGCATTTGATCCAGGTGCACCCAATTTTAGGATATCTCCATTTGGCATGACCCATTCCACGCCTAACACGTTACGCCCACTCATGCTTGTAGAGATACCCGTCCCTCCATATCCACCCATCGAAGTAGAACTCGCGAGGACAGAAGTATTAGCGCCGGCTCCAATTATGTGGGGAGTTAGACCTTTTTTCATAGCCTCAGCTTGAAGCTGAGCACCCACAACGTAGGGTTCTATCAATGCATACATATTCTCTTCGTTTATCTCCAGAATTTTGTTCATCCTTCTTAGGTCTATCTGTATCACACCCTCTGTTCCAGGTGAATTCCAAGCACCCCAACCGGTACTCATCGCTTTAAACTTTATTTTATATCTGTTACACACCTTTAATATGGCTTGAACGTCCTCCGTACTTCCCGGTAAAACGACAGCTTCAGGTCTCGGGCGCCATAACCATATATCCAGTTTTTCTTTAGGAGATGATGAAAAAGACGGTTGCCACGCATACCCATCTAATAATGCCTGTTCTTCCGATACATTCTCCGGACCGATAGTATCTTCCAATTCTTTATAAGCATCTCTCTGTAACATTTTATTTCCTCCCCATTTAAATTGCCCGCAAAACAAGCTCTATGACATCATAAACCTCAACTCTCTCCCCACTTTCTTTGATTGCATCTTTAAAATTCCTCTCGCACCATGGGCAAGCCGTCACTATGGCTTCAGCCCCAGTTGCTTTTGCCTCCTCTACCCTTTCCATCGCTGTCCAGATGCTGAAATCTGGATAAGCTTCCTTTACACCTCCCCCGGCGCCACAGCACCAGCTATACTCCTTGATGCGTTCCATCTCAACCAACTCTAAGCCGGGAATGCTCTTGAGTATATTTCTTGGAGGGGTGTAGACACCTTCTTTTCCAGTTCTCTTATATTTTAGCGGTCTCAGGAGCTTATTATCCCCTTTCCACTCTCCAACATAGGATTCACCACGTCTTCCAAGGTGGCACGGATCATGATAGGTGATTCGCATGGGAACGCTCTTCGTGGGCTTGATCTTACCCTCTCTTATCAACCGGTCAATGTATTCAGTGATGTGTAGGACTTCCACACCCAACGCCTTACCAATCTTGGGATAGTAGTATTTGAATGTACTGTAGCAATCCGAGCAGGCTGTTACCAATTTATTCGCACCGGATGCTTTGACTCTTCCTATAACATCTTCAGCATACTTTTCTAACTCTCCTTGGTAGCCTATCTCATAAGCACGGCCTCCACAGCATGATTCTTCCCCTCCCGCAATTCCAACATCCACACCCGCATTTTCTAGAAGGGTCACAGCCCCCCGCACGATAGGCCAAAGTTCTTCGTCGTATGAATAGTTACAACCAGCATGGAAGAAGACATCTGCTTGTTCCTCATTTATGTCTTTCACGTCCAACCCTTCGGCCCATCTCCCCCGCTCGGTCTTTGGTTTTCCAAATACATTACCTTCTCTCCTTAAGTTATCTATCATAACTGTGTGCTCGGGGATTAGTTGCCCCTCCTCTACACACCTAATCCTAAACGCCTGAAGTGTTTCTGATATATCTATATCATCTCTATATTGTTTGCATGAAACATCGCATGCGCCACATAAAGTGCATTTATATATAATATCTGTTACAACCTCTGTCAGTTCGCTCCTCCCTTGCAAAATGGACAATCCCATAAGCATTCTTCCGCCCCCGGAGTAGGCATGAAAATTATATCTGCTTATGGACGGACAAACATTAGCAAATCTCCAGCTTTTTATCTGGTTTAGTGGTATCCATTTGCAAATAGAACATCTTGAACAACCTGTCATATCTCTTTCATAGTCTTTTAACTCCATCTCTTTCATCTCCTAAAAACACAATTTACCTGGATTCATAACTTTGTTTGGATCAAATATCTCCTTAACCTTTCTCAAAGCCGTAACTGTATCCTCACATTTATCATAAGCCATATCTGCCCATGAACCATATGGTCTAGAAAAGAAACCTCCATCGTCTATCAATTTTTCGCTTGCGCTATTGAACAGATCTTTGACCATTCTCACCGCATCCGAATCTGTTGGATCATATGTGAGATTGAATTCACAATGACATGCTCTTCCCTGTTGTATTGGCTGGATGTAAACTCCGAGATCTTCTTTTGGATATTTGTGTTTTTCTACCTCATCATTCATAGCTTTTATAAATTCTGGGACCTTATCAAGCGTTGTTAGGAAGAATATGTCCTGGCTTGCACCTTTATATCTTAGCTTCCAGTATGGCTCTTTTGAAGGCTTAGTACATATCAAATCCTGCAATTTGGTCGCTATAATGCCTGGTATTTCAGGTGTAACCTCCAAGCCAAATTGTTGAGCAACATCCTTGATATCTTTCTCCTGGTATTCTATCCTCTCTTTTGGTAGCATATCATATCCCGCTATGCAGAAGGCGAGGGTCCATAAGGGCAATTCCTTTTTTAAGTTCTTTATCTTCTCACTTTCTTCATTGAGGATGGATGCCATGTTAAGGTTGTTCAGTACAAAACACTCATCCCCCAATTTAAGCCTCAGGATCCTGTAGATAAAACCAATCAGATTATCAAAATTCTGAGATAGCACAAAGAAAGATTTTTGTACCTTTGGTAACAATTCCAACTTCACAGACGCCCACGTAACGATGCCCATTGTTCCCTGTGAACCCTGGATGATCTTGACGAGGTCTGTCTGAGCCGGCCCCATTGGGTTTTTCTGTGCTTGTCCAGATTCCCACTGTTCCTCTAACGTACCAGGCCCTGCTGCAGACCCTGTCCTAAATATGTCACCCGTTCCAAAGACCACCTCTGTACACAACAAAGGATCTGTCATATCCCAATGATATTTGGGTATGATTATTGGCTCTCTTTCTAGATAGCTGCCTATCACTGATTTTGTGGCTCTAGGACAAAGTGGCATCAATACCTTTAGGCCATGTTTCTCAGCTTCTGCTTGGAGTTCACCAAATGTTACACCTGGCTCAATCAGAGCCACTTTATTTCTTCGATCCACCCTTATAATCTTCTTCATCCTGCTGAGATCTACAATAACGCTACCATCTTTTGATGGTATAGTGTCCCCCCTAAATCGTGGAACACCAGAACTACAAGGTATTAATGGCACATAATTTTCGTTTGGAAGTTTCACTATCTGCTGAACTTCTTTCATACTTTCCGGTTTTACCACATACATAGGCTTTTTCGGCTCAACGAAGCTATAATCACTTGTATATTCTTCTAATGTCTCTGAGTCTTCGAAAAAACTTTCTGATCCAACGATACCTATCAATTTGTTTTTCAGCTCACCCATTATATTCCCTCCCACTTTACCAAAGCGAAGATGCTTTTCCAACCTTGATTACTTCCCCGACCACTCTTCCAAGCAGCGGTACTATCAGTGATTTCAGCGGAGTTAAAATGTATTTAACTACCACCGCCACGAGAGGTATTAAAGATAAGAGGACCGGGGTTATAGCCGAAAGCATGCTTCCCAGTATGCGGTCAACTATGTTCAGTAGGCGTTGATAGTGACCGATCCCATCCAACATTTCAAACAACTCGCCAGCTCCTATTCTTCCACTCTCTAATGCGCTTCCAAATATCTTAACTACATTATCCAATATACCTTCATCATAAGATGCTTTCAAAAGATTCCATACGTCCTTTGTTTCTACTGACATATTTATGCCTCCAGTTTTAAAGCATTAATTATCCTACTTATCACGTGTTAATTTTTATCAGTTCATGCTATTTAAATCTATTGCTTTTGTTGCCGTATCTAACAATTGAATAATTCCTCAATCAATCGATAGATGGATGCCCTGGCCGTCTTTACCTTACCCTGGTGAGCATATCATGTCATAGAAGATGGATCTCATATAGGTATTCAAAAACTCTTCGAGTTTTGAGCACTTTATGCATAGCCCCTTCTATACCTGTAGCTCTTATCTTTATCCACAAACCCTTCTTTATTCCAGAGATTCTTCTTTATTCACGCCTAATGCTGTCTTCTCTCACGAATTGGGTGATGGACTCACCACTTCTCTCAACCACCTCTAATCTGGGAATGCTCTTCTTTTTTGATCCCAAAGCTCACCATCGGATTTCTCTCTACCCCGAGCTGTCGATGAAAAGAAGGTTTTGACCGTTTACCTCTCAGAAGGTAGATCTGTCATAGGCACATTTTTTTGGGGAAGGACGTTGATCTATTGTACCAACAATCTTAAGGTAATAGCTGATAAAGGTCCTTGGTATCCCTGGACGATAAAGAGATTAGGGTTGGAGTACGATCATCAAACGTTTGGTGAGAGAAATGCGATAGAACAATGGTTTTCTCTATTCAAGTATTCAAAAAGCAGAGCTTTTTGATATGCCAAAAATCTTCGATTTTTGAGCACATAGATTGAAAAGATTCTGGAAGAGATTTCTCTATGGAAGCTTAGCTACACTCGATAGAGCTCTGGTGTCTATCATATGTTACCCTCTAACAATTTATGGGGGTGTTTATCTTGACACCGTCCAATACATTAAAGGGAAAATATAAATATCATTCAAAGAGCAAAGTAGTGGGAAGGGGGACAAAATCATGAAATACGATGTGATAGTTATAGGCGCGGGCGCTGGAGGAAGTGCTTGCGCTGCATTGCTATCTGCACGTGGATATAAAACTCTGCTGACCGAGAAAAACAATTGGGTTGGGGGAAAAGCCGCCACGGTTGAAAAATTCGGGCATAAAGTGGATTTGTTCGCTCATTTGTTGGCAGGGGGAGGCGCCGAGGTAAAAAAGGTTTTAGAAGAAACAGGGAAGTCAGGTACTTTGGAAATAATAGCAAAAGACCCTGTCATATGTTTCGTTACTGAAGACGGCACCCATCTCGGATTCGGTTTTGAATATCTGAAAGATATGCTGAGTGGTATCCTAGTAGATACAGACGAGGAACTTGAACGAACGTATGAAATAACCTTAGATCAATATTTGAAGGAGATAAACGCTCCCGGGCCTCTGCGCGCTGCTATGAACGTTATGACCTTGATGTATTTTGTCATTTCTGCGAAGTACGCATCGGCCGGTGAATTCATCCTTTCGAGTAAAAAGATAATTGAGGGAGATCCTCCCATTGGTTACCCAAAGGGCGGTATAGGAAAAATAGCTGAAACTTTTGTTGATACACTTAAAGAAAATGGAGGAGAACTTCTGAGGAAAAGAGTAGAGAAAATATTAGTTGAGGAGGGGAGAGCATTGGGTGTTAGGGCGGATGACGGTAGCATATACGAAGGAAGAGCCATAGTGAGTAATGCTGGGATCCAAGCTACTGTTTTAAAATTGGTTGGTGAGGATCATTTTACAAAAGAATATATCGATCGAGTAAAATCCCTCTACCCGTCGCTTGGTGCCATTAGGATCTGGTATTTTTTGGACACCAAGCTGGTCTCTGAACCCTCTTTAGTATACATGCCCACGAGTATGCCATCTAAAGAAATTCGAGAAGGTGAGAGAAACTTGCCCGAACCAGGAGGATATGTCATGGTTCCATCAAATTTTGATCCGGATCTCTCACCCCATGGTAAACAGGTTTTGATCGCTACGATGTCAGCCCCTGCTCACCAAAAATTTGATCAGAAGGAAGCCAATGGATGGTTTGACGTTCTTCACGATACGGTTAAAAAGATGATTCCAAATCTTGAAGAGCATATCGAGCATGTGGATTACAGGTCCTCCGATTTTATTGCAAAGATTTCGGGAAGGGATGGAATTATGGATAAGGTCGGTGGAGAGTGTATTGGTCTATCTCAAACCCCATCACAAGTCGGCAAAAACAAGCCCGATCCAAGATCTCCGATCGAAGGATTATTCCAGGTTGGTGCAGATGCTGGAGGCGTTGGTATTGGAGTAGATCTAGCTGTCAATTCAGCAAGGAATGTCTCAAAGATAGTTTCGGATTATCTGAAATAATTTCATATTTTAGCTAATTCTTGTTTTTCAAAAACTAGGCGATTACGAGCGATAGGGAAATTAGATCTTTCATAACATTTTTATTACAACAACTGAAAAATGGGTATGGCTCCATTAACTCCAGAGATTATATCTTTCTTTACTTCTCTACCGCCAATCATTTTGACTTTTTTGCCTATGAGATCTAGTGATGCGGCATCGGCTTCAATATCCGAAAGATGACCCAATATAAATCCCCCCTCATCTAATTTGATATGAGCAATGATTAAAGGCGCAATATCTTCCATCCAAGTTGGAGCAACTCGTACAACTGTAAATGTATTTATTTCTCCCGTACCATTAAATTCGATGATGTTCAAATCTGTGCTATAACATTTCGGGCAGATCATTCTAGGCGGATGAATATAATTACTACATTTATTACACTTTAATCCAAGTATTCTTCCACCCAATAGATTTTTTGTATACGTTTCAAATGTAAGTTTATAATCAATCATTTTTTACCTCCTCAAAATAATAGTGGTTATCGTGCCAAATTCTCCACCCATATTATCAGCTAATCCTACTTCTACTTTATTTACCTGTCTTTTCCCCGCATCTCCTCTCAATTGTTCTACTATCTCATGTATTTGTGCACAGCCGGTAGCACCTATTGGATGTCCTTTGGCCTTTAAACCTCCGCTTGTATTTATGGGTAATTTTCCATCGACGGCAGTCTCTCCCTCTTTTTCAGCCTTCCAGCCATGTCCCCTCTCAAAAAGTCCCAATGCCTCTATCGCAATGATCTCAGCACTTGTAAAACAATCGTGAACCTCTGCGATATCTATGTCCTTTGGTTCTATTTTAGCTTGTTTATATGCCTTTTTAGAAGATACTGCCCTACCTATTGGATATGTAATATCTGATTGGGTACAAAGGGACCCTTGGGATGATTGCCCCACACCCGCAACATAGATGGGTGTATCTGTAAGTTTTTTTGCTTTCTCAGCTGAAGTGAGTACAAGTGCAGCAGCACCGTCTGAGAAAGGACAACAATCATATAATTTTAAAGGATCTGCAACTTTTGGGCTTTGTAGTACTGTATCTATTGTAATTTCTTTTTGGAGATGCGCTTTTGGATTTAACGCACCATTATGGTGATTTTTAACACTTACACAAGCCAGGGCCTCCTCTCCAGCCTCTTTGGAAATATCGTATTTCTTCATATATCGATTTGCCGCCATTGCAAAAATACCGGGAAATGTCAATCCCGTAAATTGGGTATACCGCTGATCCGCGCTACATTGAAATACCCTTGTTGCCCACCCTGTTGGTCTCAATGTCATGTTTCTCTCTGTACCCGCTACGAGTACCGTATCATTATACCCAGCAGCAACTTCCCTATATGCGTGTATAAATGCGACTGCAGAAGATGCACATGCACCCTCAAACGTCGTTGAAGGGATCTGATGCAAACCTATTTCCTCAGCCGCATGCGCACACATATTTACTTGCCCCTCATTTATTGCACCTGCACAATTACCCAAATATAATTCTTCGATATTTTTTGGCTCTATATCAGAGTTGTATATACTATCCAATGCCGCTTCAGCAAACATCTCTAACTCTGTTTTGTTTGATCTACCGAATTTTGTCATGCTTGTACCTACTATTGCCACATCTCTAATAGACATTTTTTATCACTCTCCTTTAAATTTAATGACTTTTCATATTTAATCTTTCAATCTTTCTAACGTTTG
>Ga0209345_10006489_pt1 | contig 10590 bp, 12 predicted proteins | sample Cruoilmetagenom7_FD_187294 | JGI IMG/M metagenome (GOLD analysis project Ga0209345, IMG submission 187294) | Oil polluted marine microbial communities from Coal Oil Point, Santa Barbara, California, USA - Sample 7 (SPAdes) (version 2) | ecosystem: Environmental > Aquatic > Marine > Oil seeps ... | reverse complement strand
TCTTGCACTTATGGCTGCATCCCGATACGATGTCGATGGAGTGATTGCAATATCTACCCCATACACACTTTCAGATGATTGGCGAGCCAAGTTTAGTAAACAGATCAGCTTTTTTATGCCATTTGTAAAAAAGGGCCAGAGTGATACAGTAGATCAAAAAACATCTAAAAAGCATGTGGATTACCCTGTGTACCCCATGCGATCAATCGCTGAGTTATATGATCTGGTTGAAACATTACACAGGTCTATTGATCAGATTCGTATTCCCGTTTTATTAATCAATTCTAAAAAAGATAAGACTGCCTCACCAATACATGCAGAGAAATACAGCCACAAAATACATTCAAATCATTTTGAGTTGCTTACTCTGAAAAATAGCGGTCATGTGATTACAGAAGATATCGAACGGGAATTTGTTTTTAACTCTGCGTTAAATTTCATTCATAAATATTCAAAACAATAATTGAGGTGATATATATATGGCATTGGTGATTGATACTTTTATTCTAGGCCCCATTGAAAACAACACCTATTTACTCTCAGACAAAACGAGCAAAGAAGCAGTTCTGATAGATCCCGCAGCCCCCAGCAAAAATATTTTTCAACATATTAAGAAGAATAATTTATACCTTAGAGAGATTTGGCTCACGCACGCACATTTCGACCATATCGGAGGTGTTCGCTGGTTCTTGAACCAGTATGAAGGAGAAATTCAAGCAGCAATACATAAGGATGCTGTTAACCTTTGGAAAATGGGCGGCAGCGCGCGGGATTTTGGTTTTGATTTTGACCCAGGTCCCCCCCCAGAAAAATTGCTCTCAGATAACGATATACTGAAAATCGGCACCACTCAGTTTACAGTTCTCCATACACCTGGGCACACGCCCGGGCATGTGACTTTCTATGACGCCCAGAACAATATCGCATTCTGTGGTGACCTAATCTTCCACCATGGAATTGGAAGGACTGATCTGGCAATCAGCAGTACTCCCGATTTGATGAAAAGCATTTCGCAGAAAATACTCACACTGCCAGATGAAACACAACTCTATCCAGGTCATGGGCAATCTAGCACAGTTGGAGAGGAAAAGAAAAACAATCCTTTTCTATAGAAAAGAGCGGAGATGAAACTTCCGCTCTTCAATTTGTGAAATCCTATTTCGCGAATTCGATTGATCGTTTCTCTCGGATTACCACGACTTTTATTTGCCCGGGATACTGCATAGTTTCTTCGATATTTTTTGCCAGATCACGTGCCATTCTGGCCGATTCCAAATCGTCGATCTCCTCTGGCTTAACGATAATTCGTATCTCACGGCCAGCTTGTATAGCATATGCTTGGCTGACACCCTTAAAGGAATGTGCCATTTCTTCTAACGCTCGCAATCGTTTTATATATTGTTCAAGATTCTCCCGCCGTGCTCCCGGCCTGGCTCCGGAAATAGCATCTGCAGCTTCAACAATCACTGCCTCTATCGATTCCTGCTCAGTTTCATGATGATGAGATTCAATGGCATTAACAACTGCCTTATTTACGCGATGTCGGCTGCAAAACTTCGCTCCTATCATCGCATGTGTCCCTTCTGTATTATGATCCATTGCTTTTCCAATATCATGTAAAAACCCAGCAACTTTTGCAACTTCTATGTCAGCACCAACTTCTGCTGCTATCATTGCGGCAATCATAGATGATTCAACAGCATGGGTAAGTTGATTCTGCCCAAAAGAAGTGCGGTATTTTAATCTTCCCATCATCTTCAACACATCTCTTGATAAACCCGTAACTCCCGCATCAAAAGCTGCTTGTTCACCAGCCTCCTCGATAATTTTCAATACTTCCTTTTCCTCGTTTGCTAATACTTTTTCAATATGAGCTGGGTGAATGCGGCCGTCAGAAATCAGCTGAGTAAGTGCCCGCCTCGCAATTTCTCGCCTTGTAGGATCAAAACAGGAAACTGTAACAGCTTCTGGGGTATCATCCACAATAATATCAACACCCGCCGCTTGTTCAAACGCTCGAATATTGCGTCCGTTGCGGCCAACAATACGGCCTTTCATCTCTTCATTTGGTAACGAAACCTTTGAAGTAGTTACATGAGCAACCTGATCAGAGGCGACTCGCTGGATCGATTCTGTTATCAATTCTCTCGCCCGCTTTTCCCCATCCCGCCTGGCTTCGGATTCAATTTGACGCATAATACGTGCCATATCCGAACGGGCTTCTTTTTCAACCTCTGCAAGCAAAATCGCTTTGGCTTCCTCATCCGTCATCCGGGATATTTCCTCCAATTTCTGCATTTGTTCATCGTAGATTTTCTCTATTTCATTGGAACGTTTATCTACGGAACTCTGCCGGCGGTTCACCTGTGATTCCCGCTGCTCCAACCGTTCTAATCGATTATCAAGGTTTTCTCTTCTTTTTTGCAGTCGGTCTTCCTCTCTTGAGAGATCATTCCTGCGCCGGCTTATTTCCCCCTCCGCCTGTTGTTTAATCTTAATTGCACTATCTTTCGCTGCAAACTCAATTTCCTTCCCTTTTTCTTTTGATTCTTGCAGTATCATCCCCGCTTTTCTCCTGACGGATTTTCCCAATATTCGGGATAATATTTGCGAGCCAATGAAAGACAGAATCAATACTGCCATTGTTCCAAATATTATTGTCGATACATCAATTTGTTTCATCATTTCCTCTTTATCTAAGTTGATTCTTCACGAATAATTATTAATTCTTTTAGTACAGTTTTTATCACTGAAAAGGAAAATGCCCGGCGAGCAAGCACACCAGTAATTTTCTTAATAAATTCCTTCTCCTCAATATGGGCAAATCGGCGCAAATATTTCTTTCCCAAACAAAGCGCAAGCTCATTATCATTTGGAGCTGTTTCCAGAGCTTCTTCAATAATGTCCTCAGGGATTTGTTTTTTTAGCAATTCATATTTAATCATTTTCTGGCTGCGTGGTTTCGATCGAACACGTGATGATATCCAGTTTTCCGCGTATTCACGGTCATTTAAATAATTTTTTGTAAGCAGTTCATTCACAACAGTATCAATGACTGATTCGCCAAATCCCAATTCCTCCATCTTCTGCTTTACTTCGTGGACAGATCGGGGACGATAATTTAGAAATTTAAGTGCTTTCTGATAAACCTTTTCCTTAGTATCTTTTTCTAATAATTGAATTATCGAAGATTCATCTAATTTCTCTCCCTGCTTTAACCTCGTTCCTACAAAACGGCTGATTCCAAAAGCAAATTCGTGGTCTAAATATACATTTACCCGGTTTGTATTTTTCTTTTGTAATTCAAGATTTGTGATTGTTTTTTCCATAATATAAACCGCACCCAATTTCTTGGCTACGGTTTACTGGTCTAATACATCAGATTACACTTTTTCTGTTTTAGATAAAGTTTTTTAATTAGGTCTATTTCTATTGATCAGTAAATATAATAATCCCTAAATTTCGTAAACAATTCTTATGTAATCTTAGCTGCTAAGATTAGCAGTTCTTCAGCAATTTCCGTAAGCCAAAATTGGCGAAATATATAAATCTGTATTCTAGAACTACTTAGATTATACTTGAGTTCAATTATTAAATGCAACATTTACAAATATTTTATGTGCAATTAATTATACGATATTTTATACCAAGAATCCATAATTATTTTTAAAGTCAAAAGTATAACTCCAGCATTACTCACATGTCAGTAGTTTCCAAACTCAGAGCAAATGAATCCTCACATTGATGTTTATGAGCCAGAACTTGAATAAATGGTAGACGTTCTAATGCATAACTTGGATTTTGGTTTTCCCCTAAACGGATGGTCCATAAATTAACCACTTCTCCCCAATTGTTGTTCTCAGCTGCTAAACTAGCTTTTTGGTAAAAACAACAAAATTTATTTGGGTTTTCATCCATAAAAATCAGATTATCCGTAAGGTTTTTTTCACTATTTCCTTGAGACCGAATAAATTCATTTGGATAGTTTTCTGCGATTTCACGGAAATATAATGGGATATCTGGGTTATATTTATCCCATTTTTCGTTGACAATATGTAAGCATGCAGGTGGTTGATACCAAAAGGTAATCAAACTGGAAGAATTAATCACGGATAGCACAAAAGCAATTTACCCTATTCATTACGCTGGGGTAGGTTATGAAAAGGACCAAATACTAGAAATCGCCTAAAAATATGGACTAGATATAGTTGAAGACAACGCACATGGCTTTTTTGGCAAATATAAAAGGAAAATATATGGGCACTTTTGGTAAATTCGCTACACAAAGTTTTCATGAGACCAAAAATATATCCTGCGGTGAAGGTGGTGCTTTATGAATAAATGACAGCAGCTACATAGAACGTACTGAAATCATTCGCGAGAAAGGAATAAACGCAGGTGATTTTTCCGTGGTCAAGTTGATAAATATTCATGGGTAGATGTGGGTTCAAGTTTCCTCCCCTCTGATATTCTTGCGGCTATCCTTCTATCCCACCTGGAAGAATCACAAATTATTCAAAGAAAAAGAAAGGAGATTTGGGATACTTATGATTCCGTTCTTAAGGAATGGGCTCAGGAAAATGAAGTGATACAGCCATTTATACCTGATTACTGCATACAGAGCTAACATATGTAATATCTTCTTCTTCCCACCTTGGATACTCGCCAAGCGTTCATCCAGCATTTACAGGACTAAAGTGTTCACTCAATTTTTCATTATGTCCCTTTGCATACATCTAAAATGGGTAAAAAAAAACGGCTATGTAGATGGAAGTTTGCCCGTAACAGAAGACATAATTAATCGCTAAGTTCGTCTGCCTATGTATTATAATCTCACACATAAGGATCTCGAGGTAATAAATCAAGCAGTAATAAATTTTAGATTTAATTAATTTTTGCCTATGTTAAAATGATTTAATTAATAAATAAGAAAATGTTACAAAAAACCAAAAAGACCCGTTCTCAACAATTTTTTCAAATCGTTATGCCAATGATTATTTTTTTTATAATAATTGGTATCTGTGGATTCTTATTAATTGGTGGATTGAATAAAGGCTCTTTCAATTTGGAAAAGCTAGGTGATATATCTGCTGCTTTTTTATTAATTCTAATAATCCCACCAACAATGTTCTTTCTTGCAACTGTGATTGCTCTTATTTTTCTAACTAATAGATATTCTAAATGGATTCAAGTTATGACTCCTAACATTCAATCGATTATGATTAGGATTGAAGCAAGTATTAATAAGATTTGTAAAACAAGCGCACATCCATTTATTTTATTTGAGTCGATTTACGCAATTATTAAGAATAAATAAACTCTAAAGGATAAAAAGAAATGTCTGAAAAGAAAAGCAATTCAACTTTGTACCTTTTTGGTGGCATACTCGGCGCTCTCATCGGATTAATCGCCGCATATTTATTAGAAAAGTCGGCTGAGTTAGATGGTGAAGATAAAATCCTTACCAGTAAAAAGATTTCAAAAATTGGGATAGGAACTATCTCGTTTTTATACACTTTTGTCAAGAAAGGGAAAGGAAAGGGGAAATATTCTTCATAAAATAACCTCCTGCAATCCAATTTTCTTGTCATGAACCGTTTTTTTTCCTTCAATACAATCATTGCAGGCCGTGTATTTAATGAAACCATCATTAATAAAAACAAACAGGTTTATATAAACAAGCCTGGCGGTGGAGTTCTATACGCCGCGGCAGGATTCCATTTATGGAAAAAAGGAGCTGGGTTAATCGCAAAGATTAGCAAGCACAATTCAATTGAATGGACCCAAGAATTTGAGAGTTGTCATTTTAATACTTGCGGAATTACCAACATTTCCCGTAATTTTGAACAGCGTAGATTTTACTCCATCAAAAACTCTAATACAGTCTATGTAAATAACCCTCAAAAACATTTTTTCGAGATAAAGCATCCTCTTCCAAAATCTCTGCTCGGATATGAATCATCCCAAAAAGTTTTAGACAAAAGAAACACACCTGCTCCATACTCAATACGCCCAGATGATTTTTCAGAGGATTATCTTCAAGCGAACAATCTCCTATTATGCCCTGTTGATTATTACAGCCACAGTTTGATTCCACCTTTTTATCGGTCACAAACAAATGGCAATGTGATCCTGTGTGCTTCTAATGGTTATATGCATCCTTCATTCTGGTTTGATATACCTTCTCTCATTAGAGGATCTTCCGCATTCTTAGCAACCGAAAGCCAGATCAGGAATCTTTTCAAAGGAAAAAGTGAAGATGTTTGGGAAATGATCGAATATATTGCCCAAAGTGGCGTTGAAATCGTGGTTATCGTGAACGGAACAGAAACGCATTATTTATATGATGCTGTCTCAAAGAAAAAATATAAAATACCTTCTTACCCATCAAATTTAGTTGATACTATTGGAACATTCGCAGCGTTTTGCGGTGGGTTCGAAGCTGGTTATTCCACACATTTTGATCCCTTACGCGCGGGGTTGATGGGGAGTGTATCAGCAAGTCTGAATGTTGAAGGGTCTACCCCCCTCCATACCTTACACTCCCTACCTGATCTAGCTAATGCCCGTTTGGAATCAATAAATAATTCACCAATCCTTGTTTAATAAGCAGGCCTGTAGAAATCTATTTTAATTTGCACCCCAACAGGTTTGCTCGAGAGGATCAGCCATAATACAAGTAATCAGAAATATATTGCTCCCAGCAAAAGGGGTCAACCAGCAGCCTTCTGTCTTCACTATATTTTGCATTTACTTAACACAAATAGAAAGATCAATTATTCACATGTATAATAACGTAAAATTATTATTGAATTGACTATTTCTTCCAAAAGGAGCTCTTACATGAACAAATTTAGCAGATTCATTTTTGGTGTATTTATTGGCGCCTTCGTTGGCAGCTCAATTATGATATTACTGGCACCAGAAAGCGGTGAGGAAACAAGAGCGGCTCTGTCATCCAGGATGAACAATTTTGCGAAACAAATCAGCACAGCCGTTTCGGAAAGAAGAGCAGAATTATTGAAAGAAATTGAAAACCATAACAATTCAGCGATCTGATTAGTCTATTCGCAAAATTGATATTTCATATCGCGCTGGTATATGTGTAAAACGAGATAATCCGCTAATTGCAACAATCTCGTGTTTTTCCTCGTCATTATTTTTGACGATATATGAGATTTCTGTTTGGTTTCTAAAAATAATTTTTTCAATATTCAATCCCCTATCTTTCTCTAATATCGAAATACCAAAAATTTGTGGTAGCGTGTTCTCTATTCGGACAAACCCTTCAGCAATCCATTCCTCATCATCAATTTCAAAATCATCGAAATAGTTAATTGCTTTTAATTCAACATCGTCTATCATGAAACCCTCGCCATTAACAGACGCATCTGTAATATACTCAAATTCAACAAAAATCTTTTTTCCGACATAATCACTTAAATCAACTACTTCCTTAATCCACCCAGCAGATTTCCCATTATACCCACACCCCAAATTTGAACCAGTCGGGTCGTCACACGTGCAGGAAAGAGTCTCAAGGTTGCGCCAGTTCTTGCCATCCTCGGAAATATTTATATAAAGATAATCATAATCTTCTTCAATATCGTACCAGATCCAGTAAGATATTTCCGCCGGACTTGTTATCTTCGTAAGATCAAATTTCCTTGATAATCTCATTCCAGATTCATCACCAACATTGGACCAGTAATAATAGTTACCTGATTTTGGATTCTCTGAAAGAACAGGAATATCCTGATCCCACCGCACCGATATTTCATAATTACTTTCGCATGATATTTCTATAAAATCCGTCCCAAATTGATTAACCGTTCTGCTGGCTGCTTCTGAACCACATTCGATAATCTCGGTTGGGAAAAATGGAGGAATGCTGCTATCTTTTCCATATCCATAAACCCCATCTGCAAATTCATCATTCTGTAAAATATTAGCAATCGTCCAATCCTGAAAAATTTTTTCAGATGTGATTATTGTTAGAGGGTTATCTCCTGGGTTTGAGGATAATACTTCATCTAAACCTCGCATTCCGTTTTCGGGTTGTAATACAAATTCACTGATAAAGTCGGAGCCAAATCTTTCTAAGATATATTTCATAAAAAGGTATGAAGCACCATAATGAGGTGTAGGATCGCCTTGATAATTTCCAGGCCAATAATTTAATTGGAGATCCGGGTCAGCAGCAAAAAGAAATGAAAAACCCCCGGTACTAAACCCGTTAAGTTCAACAGCTAATTCAGATAAGCCTTCATTTACCCATGACGTTTCATTTCGATCAATATTCCAATGAATCATATGCTGGAATTCATGCGCAAGAACACCATAAGTAAACTGATCACCCAAATTGATGTGATCTGCTGATAAGTAGAACATTTCCGCCATATTTGAAAATCGCTCGATCTCAGGCATCAACGAATCTGTGGATGAAAAATAACCGGCTGCACTGCCAAGTTTGTGGGCGTACAAAATGGTTAGATGGACATCATTATCAATTCCAGGAGACCATTCTTTTCCAAACACATCTCTGTTTCGCTGATAAATTTGGTTTTCAAACATATTTACCAAATTTTCAACTTCAGGAGTGGTGTAATTAACACCTTCCTCAATCCAAAAATATACATGGGGCGTCTGGTAAACGAGTTTCGCGTCAATACTTCTGTAATTATTATCGTCCACGTTAAGCACCCAGAATTTCATGCATTTCCCATCAATGTAGTTTATTGGTGGTTCAATTAACATTACTGGCGCATTTGTGATTCCTCGATATTTTTCCGCCAGAGCGATTGGATCATTCTCTAAGATGGTTGTTGTATCTAAAATATCCAGCGTTGATCTATAATCTTGATCTTGATAATTTTGTTTTGAATTTCCAGAATCATTCTCAAAAGGTCGAATTTCCTCATTTTGAGTATTATCGAATCCCCCCTCGCTATTATCCACGGATTGGGTTAAACCAAACCCTTCAACTTGCTCAAAATTCTCAGTTTGACTATCTATTACGAAAAGGTAAATCAGTCTAACGCTAATAATAATTCCCAATAATGTAGAAAATCCTATCAAACTCAAAAAGGAAATGAATAAGTAGTTCTTTTTTCTTGTCATAACATCGCTACTAAACCAAGATCATGATGCCATCAATTGCATTCATCTCATTTTGCGGTTTGAAAATTAATGATCACAAGATTTCTCTCACAATCAGCAAAAGTATCAAAAGGAAAAGAATCTGAGATTGGAATGCCGTCTAAATTAAAAACCTGAACAAAAAGTGCTTTCTCTGAAGCAAATACCTGATCAGTAATCTTAATTTCAAATCCACCAGGCCCATAAATGTCTGCTTGTGGAACTCCGGTTACGCCAACAAAGTTGACAATTTTTCCTTCAATTTTTCCCGTAACCATAACAACATGATTTATCAAAGGTTTCCCTTCCTCATTAAAAACCTGCCCGGCAACTCCCAGCCAATCACACCCATCTGAAGGGTGGGCGAAATTCTTAATATGAACAAGTGAACCGGTTTGAAGATTAAAAGGAAAAGGAGTGGCGGTGTTTTCTGGAGTGCTCGTTTCAACAGGTACCACTGTGACTGTTTCAGTAGGAATGCTGGTATCCGTAGCTATTAAAGTAACTGTTGGAGCTGTTGTATTGATTTCTCTTGGTTCAGGCGATTCCGTGTTTTCGGGTGAAGGGGAGGGATCGTTAATTAGAGTTATAGATGCCGGCATTGATGTGGGCAAATTTTCAGGCATTAAAATACAACTCGATAATAAGAAAACTGACAACAAAATTACAATGTATTTTTTCATCTTTTCCCTTAGGTTTTCCATCTAAAAACCATTCCTATTAATCTTCAAATTCATCCTTGTACAAATGCATCTCTTCAATAATTTTATAAACTTCAAATGGCAAATAATATCGATATGGCTTTTTCGAAGTTATTAAATATCGAATCTGATTTGAAGAAATTTCCAGCAAAGGAGCATCAACAAATTCAACTTTTCTTGAAATTCCTGGTAATGCATCCTCTAGATCGCCAAAATCTATCTTTTCACCAGGCCGGCGCATAACACCAATTTTGTCACACGCATCAATAAAATCTTTAGGTTTATGCCATTTTGGCAGATCATGGAGTGAATCTCCTCCCATGAGAAAAACCAACTCATTGCCAGGGAATTTATTTCTTAACAGATCCATCATATCAAGCACATAATGCGGACCCGGGCGGTTAATATCCACAAACGAAAAAGTAAAACAAAGATTATCTTCAATCGCAGCCTGAACCATTTTTATTCTGGCATCTATCGGTGTGATCTTCTTTCCCCGTTTATGGGGAGGGTCCGGAGTTAGAACCCAAAGGATTTTATCAAGATTTAATTGGTCTGATGCCTCCATGGCTAAAATTAAGTGCCCTACATGCGGGGGATCAAAAGTACCTCCGAATACTCCGATTCGTTTTTTACTCACTAAGCATTACCCCATTCGTCTGCCCACTCAAATTCATGCTCGCCAATAAACACAGAATCCCCTTCATGAATACCAGAATTACGCAGCGCGCCACCTATACCCATCGATTCA
>Ga0209345_10006488_pt1 | contig 10590 bp, 9 predicted proteins | sample Cruoilmetagenom7_FD_187294 | JGI IMG/M metagenome (GOLD analysis project Ga0209345, IMG submission 187294) | Oil polluted marine microbial communities from Coal Oil Point, Santa Barbara, California, USA - Sample 7 (SPAdes) (version 2) | ecosystem: Environmental > Aquatic > Marine > Oil seeps ... | reverse complement strand
CGCGTTCCATCGAGCGCACACCTGCGTCGATGTATAAAGCCGCAGCAAGACTCTGGGCCGGGAACTGCTCACGCGTTATATGCGGCAGAAAGCTGGCGGCGTCTATAAAGACCCCATGCCCCCCAAGCGGTAGAACGACCGGAACCCCCGCGTCAATCAACTTCTGCCCGAGGTAATGTACCTGGCCGATCCGTGATCGGATGTAGTCTTCATGCACAGATTCACGGATGCCGATCGCCATCGCTTCCATGTCGCGTCCGGCGAGGCCGCCGTAGGTGTGGAGCCCCTCATACACGACGACGAGGTTTCTTGCGCGTTCGGCGAGTTCATCGTTATTCACGGCGAGGAACCCCCCGATGTTGACGAGGCAGTCTTTTTTCGCCGAGATGGTACACCCATCTGTATACGAGCAAATCTCTAGCAGGATGGACTCAATGCTCCGTTCTTGATATCCGGGTTCACGAAGTTTGATGTAGTACGCATTCTCCACGGCACGGGTCGCATCGAGAAATACAGGGATATCGTGCTCGTGACAAAGTTCACATGCCTCACGGATGTTCTGTATCGAGCACGGCTGGCCGCCTGCCATGTTCACATTGGTCTCGAGCGACAAATATGGAATCCGCTCAGCACCGACTCGATCGATGAGTGATTGCAACTTCGCCAGATCCACATTGCCCTTGAAAGTGTGTGGATTAAAGGGGGAGTGTGCTTCGTCGATGATCACATCAACAAAGGTGCCTCCTGCGGCTTCTTGGTGATGACGAGTCGTCGTGAAGTACATGTTCCCAGGTACATAGTCGCCTCCCTTGATGCAGAGTTTGGACAAAAGGTGCTCCGCACCTCGCCCTTGATGTGTTGGGATCAGGTGCTTGTATCCATAATACTTCCGAACGGTTTTTTCGAGGTGGTAGAAGTTGCGAGAGCCTGCATACGCTTCGTCGCCGAGCATCATGCCAGCCCATTGATGATCGCTCATCGCTGATGTCCCCGAGTCGGTCAGCAGGTCGATATAGACATCATCACTACGGAGGAGAAAGGTGTTGTATCCAGCATCCTCAATCGCTCGCATACGCTGCTCGCGCGTCGTGATCTGCAGGTGTTCGACCATCTTGATCTTGTATGGTTCAGCCCAGCTTCGTTTGGTTGTCATCAAATTCTCCGCTAAAGGTGTGAACGACGGCTGTCTGACGCTTATTTTGCTCACTGATTGACGTATCCGGCGCTCATTTTTTACATCAATTCTTTGGATTATTGCCAGTTTGGCTTGTGTATACCGATAAATAGATAAATATATCCACTATTGTAGTCGTAAATCCATCCAATTCCAGACCATCAAGCCCACAGCGTAAGTATCGAGCAAAATGAAACGATTTGATCATCCGCCAATTAAGCGTTCAGAGGCCCTCATTCCGTTGAGTCGAGACCATTTCACGGGTCTGGTCCGAGCACAGCGATTGATCAAAGCCGCGAATCGAGATCGCATTGAGCGTCACAAGGCACTCGCAGGGTTCCTGGACGCATGGGATGCTGAGATGGCGGCACATTTTGAGTCGGAAGAACAGTTGTTCCTCGAACTCATCTCAGATGAGGATGGGGCGAGACTCATGCGCGAGCATCAAGAGATGCGTTCTCTCGTGGAACAAGCTTATGCAATGCGATCATCGATTGATCCCGAACCCGAGTTTATTGAGACTCTGGGGTGTACTTTGAGGGATCACATCCGATGGGAAGAGCGTGAACTGTTCACAACGATCGAGTTAACTCTGAATAAAGAGCAGCTCTCGGAAATTGCGACTGAGACCGATCGAATTGAAAACACACGGGCTCGGTATCGGTCATTCGGTGGTGAGCCAGGTTAATCTCGTGTGAAAGGATCAGAGACTTTGTCATTCATTGGGTCCAGTTTGAATAAACTCCGGTTTAGGAGATCAGGTCGCGCCCATGATGTGATCTCGCTGCCTGTGCTGATCCCGGATCACCCACAGGAATATATTCAACGACGACAAACCAAGACTCAGAGATGGCGAGCATTTTCGCTGCTCATGATACATGCCTTGATTGTGGTGCATCTCTTGCATTGGTATTTCCAAGGCACCACAGTGGGGCGGTTCGTACTTTCTGATTCGATGGAGACACTCGAACTCGGACGCTTAAACCCAGGATTTCTACTGTTCTCAACAGCAATGATTGTGACCATGCTCTCCGGGCGTTGGCTCTGTGGTTGGGGGTGCCATATGGGTGGGCTGCAAGACGCGTGTGCATGGCTCATGCGCCGCATCGGGATCAAACCCAAACTGATGCGTACCCGATTGCTCGGGTACGCCCCGCTGATGTTTGGTATTTACATGTTCATTTGGCCGACGCTCAGGCGCGATGTCTTGGTTCCGCTGTTCAATCGTGTGTGGCCCCAAGGTGTGCGACTCCTTGGGCATTGGCACCCGTTCCCAGGCTTGGAGTCACACTTAGTCAGTGACAATCTCTGGAACGGTCTGCCCGGGCTTGCCATCGCCATTCCATTCCTGCTTATCTGCGGCGGTCTCACCGTGTACTGCCTAGGTGCGAGAGGGTTCTGTCGATATGGGTGCCCGTATGGGGGGATGTTTTCGAGCGTAGAACGACTTGCTCCGCTCCGCATCCGTGTTGATATGAATGCGTGTGATGGGTGTGGGAAGTGTACCGCCGCTTGCTCTTCGGGAATCCGAGTACATGAAGAGGTTCGAGCGTACGGCCGTGTCGTTTCGGAGGGGTGCATTAAGACGCTCGATTGTGTCGCGGTGTGCCCACATGATGCCCTGACCTTCGGGCTGACAAAGCCCGCTCTGATTAAGGGCAGGGCAAACGAGCGGAAGCCCAGAAAGGTATACGACACGACATGGGGTGAAGAGATCTATGTCATCGGGCTCTTCCTGATCACCTTCTTTACTGTTCGGGGACTCTATGCACTGATCCCAATGCTCATGGCGGTGGGAATCGGTGTGTGTGCCGCAGCTGGTGGCTGGTTCGTGTGGCGGTGCGTGAAGCAAACCGATGCGCGGATGTGCGGCATGCAGTTAAAGCGTTCTGGGCGATTGACCGGCATTGGGCTGTTCCACATCGTCACGATTGGGTTGGTGTGGTTGCTCATCATCCACAGTCTAAATGTCAGACTGATGCAATGGTACGGCGGTATCCACGATCGTCAGGTGCTCCGTACGCGTGATGAAGTATTTCGTATGAATCCAGTACCTCTTGATCCAGCAACGAGCATGTATGCAAAGGAAGCGCTGCATTGGTACAATCGAAGTAGCTCGCTCGTGGAAGGCGGAATCGGGCTGGTGAATACTCCCGAAATCGAAATTCGTCGTGCATGGCTCGAACTCGTCTTGGGGAATGTGGAACAGGCAGAATATCGCCTCGATCGAATAGCAAACGCTCCATACGGAACAGACGCACACCATGCTGATCTCGCTCGCATTGCGCTGATGCGTCAGGATCAGGTCACCGCCTTCAATCGATTGGAGGCGGCTATAAAAGATCACCCGGACTATGTGACCTGCCGAGAACTCCTCGTGTGGTTGTATATGCAAACGGGTGACATCAAGTCAGCTCTCTTGGTGTACGAATCACGCTTACGCCAAGCGCCGGAGGATGCCGAGTGCCGCATGCGATATGGTACGGCACTGTTGAGACTCGGTTCTTTCGAGCGTGCTCGTATCGAGCTTGCCGCCGCACTCGAGCAGCGTCCTAGGGATGTTCGTGGGTACCATGATCTCGCACATAGTTACGAGGGCGAAGGAAAAATAAAGGAAGCAAGGGCGGTGCTTGAGCGTGCCATATACTCGGTCCCACTGGCAAAGGATTCATTTGAAGCACACCTACAACAGATATCAGAGTAGAAGCCGATCCGTCTGGTATCGGGTGTCATAACCCTCAGGATATTCATGGATGAAGAGCACGGGTGACCCATTCCGGGATCAGATTGAATCGGCCGAGTCCTATGTAGATGCTTTGATCATTGGCGCTGGTGCGATCGGGTTATGGGCATCAGTTAAGTTGGCACAACGAGGCGCACGAGTCGTTGTGCTTGATCGGGATGCGCCGGGATTGGGGGCATCCTTTGGGAACGCGGGGCTGCTGACTCCTTCGCTCTCGCTTCCGCTTGCTCGTCCAGGCGCGGTTCGACAGGCGTTGAAATGGACGCTCTCGCGATCAAGCCCGTTTGCAATCCATCCGAGCCTCGACCCTTCGCTTGCAAGTTGGCTCGTCCGCTTTGCACGATCAGGTAGGCAAAACATATTTGAACGAAACACCCGTGCGATGGTACAGCTCTGCTTGACAAGCATGATTGATTGGAAAGATCTAGATCAGAAGGATTGTCTTAGCGGAATAGACTTAAACAGCAGGGGTCTGCTTGCATTATACGAGTCAGCGGAGTCGCATGAACACGGTTTACGTCTTGCGGAACTGACCGAGCGTTTCGGAGTCCATTGGGAGTCTTGGGGCGCAGATCGGCTCCGCGATGAAGAACCAGTTGTGTCTGATCAGATCAGGCATGCGATTCATTACCCGAACGATGGGTGTGCAGAACCGGATCGTGCGATGTATCGCTTGCGAGCGCACGCAAGAGAACTCGGTGTGCGGATTCATGATCAGTGTCCTGTAAAGGGCTTTCGTTTGAGCGGCAATCGCATTCATTCAATCGAAACGCCCTCAAGTAACTTCAGGGCTAAGAACATCATCATCGCTGCTGGCGTGTGGTCAGGCGAGCTTGCTCGGCAGTTGGGGCTGAGGATTCCTATGAGGAGTGCGAAGGGCTATTCAATGCTTCTCCCGCGCAGTCAATCCCACCCAAGTCGTGCGTTATATCTCGCGCATCGGCGTGTCGCGATTACACCTCATGAATCCTTCCTGCGTCTGGCAGGAACACTCGAGATATGTAAGAACAACAACTCGGTGAACCACCGTCGCGCAGATGAGATACTCAGAGGAGCGGCCAGCTTGGTCCAAATCCAGGAGCCAACGAAGAAGCCGGAAGTTAGGGCTGGATTAAGGCCATGTCTCAGCGATGGAATGCCGATGATCGGGCGTGTTGCCCGATTCTCGAATTTGTGGGTCTCGACTGGGCATCAAATGACCGGGTTCAAATGTGCCCCCGCAAGCGCACAAATCCTTGCAGAACAGATCAGCGGAGATGCTCCGACACTGAGCCCCACGCCATTTAATCCATCGCGATTCGGTGTATAGTGCAAATGGGACATTATCAATCAGATTCTGCAGAGCGGTGGGCTAGCAGATTGTGACCACTGTGAGCAAAAAACGAATCGGCGAGAATGATGATTGATCGTCGTTGATTTTGAAGAGGTTGTGATTTTCCAGTGCCGGAGCAATCATCGAACCGAGCATTACATTTGATCTGGCAAGTTGTTGCTGGTGGCCTGCTGTGCTTGATCAGCTTGTTTCCAATCCCCTGATGCGGACGCTCATGGTGGTTGTGCCCGATCGATGTGTGCATTCATCAAGGGGGCTTGATCAGCAATGGGTATGGCTTCACACCTACGCAGAGAAGCGTCTTTCCAGTAGAGGCACAAGAATCGTGGGGGCTGAAGACCAAGTTGCTCGAACATCAATGGGAAGCACTCGGCAACCCAGCCATCAATCGTTGGTGGGGTGCCGTGTTGGCTTTGTAACGATGACTCCGGCTCTCAATGTGCGTGAAAGCAAGCGTCGTATACCGTTTGATCCCACTTGCAGTGAGTACTTTCTTCTCAGGAAATCTCCGCACCCTTATCAACATCACGAATGAGTTCTTGATCAAAGCGTTCGTTGGGATCCGAAGAATGCAAAACAGAGATATCCCCGGTCGTCTCCATGACCACTGCCCGTATCTGGTTGTAGTTGAGAACATTGGCTTCGCGGAGTTTGGAACGCAGCTCGCAGCGCGAAACATGAACGCGGCGGAGATTCTTTTCCAGAATCCGAGATCCATCCATGAGCAAGACGGGTTGATTACTGATAACGCTCTCAAAGGCTTTGGACCGCTGGCGGATGACGGCGATGACCCATTGAATAGCAAAGATTGTCGCAAATGCCACAGTCGCCAGAACAACCGTCGGCGAAGGTGAAGCAATCGCTGATGCGAGCAGCGAGCCCGTCGCGACCGTCCAGAGGAAGTCCGTCGGGGACATTTTTGCAAGGCCTCGCAGCCCGGTGATGCGAACGCAGCACAGCACGACCACATAAAGCAACAGCGCGGAAACCATGACCATCGTGGCTTCGATCCAGTTCGTGACAATCCAGTTGAGCATGGTTTAAACCCTCCATCCTGAACACCATTTTGAGCTGTCCGGTTCGATGGCACACACATTCCTGTCATCTCGTCCGGATCGCGGGTAGCCCGTCGGATCCAGCTTGCCACGACTCCGAGTCATAGACGACGGCTCTTTGAGTGAATTCTAGAATCCAGGCACTTCATACGCCGACAGCCCATAGAACAGATCCACATGCTCTTCAGAGAATTTTCAATGGGAATGGTGTGGCCACTTATCGTGAGTTTCGAAGCGCCGAAATCAGTTCCCCTTTATTCATATTTGATCGGCCTGAAATATCCAAATCCTTTGCTCGCTCAACAAGTTGTTTCTTTGTCCAGTCGTCAAACGAGTTTGGCTTTCCTTCATGCTGTTGAGCAATTTTTTTATTGCTGGTGTTTGCAATCTTCGCCGCGGTACTTTTTTTGTATCCTTTGTCACGCAGTGCTTCGTACTGGTCTTGATTTTTGATGTGGGCATACTTCTTTCCAGGCATGGCTCATCTCCTTTTGGGTCTGCATGGGTGAACTCACGCGGGCTCTCCCGTCACTGGGAGGACAATCCCGGTTACATAGCTTGAATCAGCATTCGAGGCAAGATATACATAGGCAGGTGCCAACTCCTCCGGTTGAGCGGGTCTACCCATTTGTGTTTTGCCCATCTTTTCTCCGAAATGGGCAACTTCCTCGCCGTCGACTCCGGTGTCCGACGGATTGAGCGGGGTCCATACAGGGCCCGGCGCGACACAGTTGACTCGAATTTCTTTGTCGTTTAACTCCAGGGCAAGCGATCGCGTGATCGCGTGTATCGCGCCCTTCGTTGCGCCATAATCGCTCAAACGCGGTGACCCACTGAGCCCGACGACTGATCCGGTCGCGATGATTGAAGACCCGGGTTTCATCCGGGGCACAGCGGCTCGAGCGAGACGCAGATACGAGTACACATTTACCTTCATGGTGGTCTCGAGTTCTTCTTCGCTTACCTCTTCAATATCCTTTCGGTTCTGCCATGCTGCGTTATGGACAAGGATATCGAGACTTCCGAAGTGCTCAAAGACCTTGTGGATGACATCGTCGCAGAACGATTTATCAGCCAAGTCGCCCTGAATGATCAGGCAGCGTTTTCCCAGATCTTCGATCGCTTCTTTGATCGTATTTGCATCTTGCTCTTCTTCCGGGAGACAAACAATCGCGAGATCCGAACCCTCGCGGGCATAGTGATACGCCACAGACCGGCCAATTCCTGAATCTCCACCAGTGATCAGGGCGATCATCCCTTCAAGCTTCCCTGCTGCTTTGTAGCGTTGCCCCTTCCATCGTGGTGCAGGATCTACCTCTGATTCCAACCCCGGGGGTTGCTGTCGTTGCTCAGCGAACGGTGGCTTTGGTTCTGTGATCGGTTCTGATGTGGGGGTGTTCTTTGTAGTCATCTTTTGCTCATTTCAAAAAATCTGTATTCGAATGCCCGATGAATAACTCTGTGGGATTGACTGCTTGTTATCTGTGATCCGGTTCACGGCGTGTGGCGGGGGACCCCTTCCCGGGATTGTGATCCACCAAGTGTCCGGGATTCTGTTTGGGTACCGGTTTGGTCGGAGACCCGGGAATCGATGCAGTGCTCGATTTGATGCTTTGATCAGCCGACATAGCGTCTGAACAGTTGCAGCCTATATGGTTGCAGCCCCGGCCTTGCATGCAGGCCTTGCTGCAGTACCATTGGCCACCCCCTTCAATGCCGTCGTAGGAAATGCTTGAACAATGGCAACCAGACATGCCGCATTCCTGTCTTTCGGTTGTTTGTTGCTTGTTCATGAATCATCCTTTCGCGTTGTATTTTTTTGACATCATGAATATCATCTGCTCGGATGAACCACCAGTGAAACAAAGATGAAAGCACTAAAATTTTATCTGGTAGTGAGGGGATTCGGTTCGAAATGATGGATCGATCGGATCGCTATTGACCCCGGGCGCCCATGCGCTCTGGTCAGCGTCATGTAACGATTGGAGTCGTGCCCACAGGAATGACTCGAACTCTTCTTCCGACGAGATGATCTCATCCAGGAATATCGCTATGAATGTGGCGTATCCATCATCGAGATCATCTTCATTCTCCGCGAAGATGCACAAAGCGTTCCCGAGTTGAAGATCAGATGGAGTTGCATCCGTCATGGTCAGTTCAGAAGCTGATGTGGAATGCAGGATCGAAATCACGCATGCACCTTTGGCGAGGGCCGACTTCGCGCCTACGCACGGATACGAGTGGATGAATGCTTGTTGTTCATGACTCTATAGATCTTTGTTCAGCATGCAGCGACGGCTAATCCAGATAAAATATTTTACATGCTCAGAAGAAGTCTGGATCCGCAGTGCTCTGGATCCCCCAAAATAGAGATCACAGACTCCTTTTGCTTTCCCCGGAGTTCTACAGGTTTCACGATTGGGATCAATGCTTCGTGTGCATCGCATCCTCGACAAAATCAGAACGCAACCATCTCATTCACCACGCTCATTGAGTAAGAGAATGCATTGCTGCGGGTCATGGGAAAGGGAAATAGTGCACAGTCTTTGAATTAAACGCGATTTCATATGCCGCTCACTCATAGTTCAAGTGCGCGGATCAGTATGTAGTCATGAAAACGGCACTCGACATCCAAGCGCCTGAAGTCACCCGTTTGAGAGAACCAACTATGACTCACAGTTCATTCCCGGTTGAGCGTTCCAAAGGGGGCTTGTCGCTCAGACCGGCATCAACTCCACCCGCTGCAGATACCTCAATCATCGTTGTTGCGAATCGGCTTCCTGTCCGCGAGGAGGAGGGTAGGTGGTGTTTGAGCCCCGGCGGGCTCGTGAGCGCGTTAACCCCGATCGTTCGCAACTCATCCGGAATCTGGCTTGGCTGGAGCGGTAAGATTAATGAAGAAGGGGGGCGAGTGCATGTTGACGAACTCAATCTCATCGATATCCCGATGAGCGAACGCGACTATGACGAGTATTATTGCGAGTTCTCCAATCAGGTGCTCTGGCCATTATTTCACGACCGTATCCGACAGCCACCGTTTTCTGAAAGAGGGTGGGAGGGGTACCTGCGTGTCAATAAGAGATTTGCTCAAGCAACTGCCGAGATCGCTCCGGAAAAGGGATGCGTCTGGCTCCAAGACTATCACTTGTTGCTCGTCCCGGGTCTGCTTAAGCAGATGCGTCCTGATCTCCAGATCGGACTGTTCCTGCATATTCCTATCCCGCCAAATGAGCTCTTTGCGACTATCCCATGGCGTGACCAACTCACCGGCTCGTTACTCAAGGCTGATCTCATCGGAACGCAGACGCCGATTGATGCGATGCACATGAGAGCGATTCTCTGTGAGCACAAGCACTTTCACGATGATGAAATTCAACGGCCATTAAGCGTAGAGATCGATGCATTCCCGATTTCGATCGATTCAACTAAATTTCTCAAGGCCGCAAAAGAATCGGAGGCAACTGGACGCGTCAGCTTCCTCCGCCAGGAGCTAGCGAACAATCGGCGCATATATTTGGGCGTCGATCGACTGGACTACACCAAGGGAATCGATCTCCGTCTGCTCGCATTCGAGCAGGCGCTTGAACAAGGGTATCTTGACCCCGCGCAAGTCTGCTTTGTACAGGTAGCTGTTCCATCGCGTGGTGGTGTGAGCGATTATCAAGAGATTAGCGAGAAGGTCGATATGCTGGTGGGTCGAATTAACGGTCGCTTCGGAGGGATTCGCGGCCCGGTAGTCCACTATATCAAAGAATCGATTGATTTCGCGGGACTCGTTGACCTTTACCGTTCTGCTGATGTCATGGTCGTGACCCCGGTGCGTGACGGGATGAATCTTGTCGCCAAGGAATACATTGCAACTCGCTATGACGCTACTGGCGAACTGATCCTCAGCGAGTTCGCTGGTGCTGCCCACGAGCTCACCCAAGCGACGATTGTCAATCCACACGACCAACGAGCACTCACCAAAGCAATGGCCGAGGCCTACGACCGGCAAGGCTCAGGCAGTCACGCACACGCGATGCAGACGCTCCATGATCAGGTGCTGGAGTTTGATGTGAACCGTTGGGCCAAGGAGTTCACTCGACGGCTTGAGCAGGCGACTCATGATGACCACTATGAATGCGTAAAAGATGATAGGTCTCTGGATATAGATCCCAAGGAGGAGTCGTGACCATTGAGAGTGCAAGGATTTTGAGTATATGGCTTGGTGCTTCCTCTGAGTTCGAGTTGCTCGGCGCTGTTTCGGTAGTCATCTTGGCAGGGCTCATTGTCACGACTCCTC
>Ga0209345_10006487_pt1 | contig 10591 bp, 10 predicted proteins | sample Cruoilmetagenom7_FD_187294 | JGI IMG/M metagenome (GOLD analysis project Ga0209345, IMG submission 187294) | Oil polluted marine microbial communities from Coal Oil Point, Santa Barbara, California, USA - Sample 7 (SPAdes) (version 2) | ecosystem: Environmental > Aquatic > Marine > Oil seeps ... | reverse complement strand
TGGCGCTGCTCCGCCTTGCTGTAGCCGGAGACTTACCACCGCCTGAATTGGCGGCGCAACTATTAGCGGGCTTAAAGGATGTAAAAGACGCGCCAAAACCATCCGTAGATGGTTCAAGTTCAGGTGGCACAACTGCCGCTAGTATGGCTGCTGAAATTTCAGCAACACCTCTTTCGCGCGGAAACACGGCCCCCCAATCGGAAATGCAACCAGAAACTCAAATAGCTCCGCAGGCACACGCCGTGCAGGCGGATGCGCCTAAGCTTGAGATTAGCACGCTGGAAGAATTGGTTTCCGCCATACCAAAAAACCAAACTGGTTTGCGTTATGATATCGAAAAATATATTCGTCCTATTCGGTTTGAACCGGGCACATTTGTATTTTCCTTTGCGCCGAACGCACCAAAAGATTTGGAATATCAATTACGGGCTTGGGTAACCGATGCTACGTCAAGACCTTGGCATATTGAAGTCGATGCCAAAACTCAAGGCGAACCAAGCTTGCTCGAACGTCGCCGCGCTGCACAGGTTGCGGAAAAAGACGCAGAAGATAATCATCCTGTCGCCACTGCCGCGCGTGCATTATTTCCCGGCGTAGAGATTGAATTTCGTGACCGCGCCACCATATCTCCCCTATCTGGGTCAAATGTCATAGAAGCAGATTTCACGAATAAAGAGGAATAGTCATGCCAAAGGATATGCAATGAAAGACATTATGGGCCTGATGAAACAGGCAAAACAAATGCAAGAAAAAATGGAAGTTGCCAAATCCAAGGTTGCCGATTTGGTCGCCGAAGGTGTTAGCGGCGGCGGTATGGTACGTATAACACTATCCGGTGAAGGCCATATGCAGTCCATCAATATCGACCCCAGCATGATTGTTGCAGACGAAGCCGAAATTCTAGAAGACCTAATCATAGCCGCTTTCCACGACGCCAAGGTTAAACTAGATCAAAAACAGTCTGAAACAATGCAAGACGCTATGGGCGACATGCAACTCCCTGAAGGCATGAAGCTCCCGTTTTAAACAGGCACGCCCTCTTTCTCGCAAAATTCTTTCACCGTCTCGCGTAAGGAATTTGCGTCCGATGCTGAAGCTATTTTTGGCTTCAGTAATTTAGCTAATTTACCTGCGTCGAGCGCCAAAAGAGCACTTTTAACGGGGCCGACACCTGTAACCGGCATGGACAAGTTTTCAAAACCGAGCGCCGTTAGGCAAATGGCCTCAAGTGGTTTCCCGGCTATTTCCCCACAAACCGTGACTTGGGTTTTATTGGCCTTACAGCGATCGGCAATATGCGCCATTAAAGACAAAGCTGCCGGATGTAGACCATCATACAAACTCGCCACGCGCGGATTATCGCGGTCGGCAGCGAAGAAAAACTGCATAAGATCATTGGCACCGACCGAAACGAAATCTGCGTGTTTGCAAATGGCGTCTATCTGCCAAGCGAGTGCAGGTGTTTCCAACATCACACCAACTTCCAACTTGTTCGGAAGCTCTCCGCCTAATTTTTCGATACGCGCGATTTCTTTGTCCAGCAAAGCCCGTGCAGCTTGAAATTCTGATACAACGGCCACCATGGGAAACATAATTCGAAGGTGCTGCCCCGCACCCGCCTGCAATAAAGCTCTGAGCTGATACCGAAGCATGCCCGGACGGTCGAGACCAATACGAATTGCGCGCCAACCGATAGCTGGGTTTTCTTCAGGGACGGGATCAGCATATGGCAGGATTTTATCGCCGCCCAGATCAAGGGTGCGGAAAGTTACAGGACGATCACCTGCCGCAACCAGCGCACGTTTATACAGATCAACCTGTTCATTAAGGTGCGGCATACGTTGTGAGACCATAAATTGAAATTCGGTACGAAATAGCCCGATACCGTCCGCGCCCACTGCATCAAGTCCGGGCAAATCTACCAACAAACCTGCGTTCAATAATAAGGATACGGGCCGCCCGTCCTTAGTTACGGCTTTCAAGTAACGCTGCTTTTCGAACGCTAAGTCGAGTTGTGCGCGAATGCCGACCCGCACTACAAACTTGTTAATGTCGTCGAGAGTGGGTCTTATCCCGACTTCACCAAGCTCGCCGTCAACCAATATTTCGTCGTCCGCCTCTACTCTGTCGAGGACACGTTCGGCAAGTCCAACAAGTGGAATTCCCAATGTGCGGCAAATAATAGTGGCGTGGGCGGTGGCCGCCCCTTCTTCCAGTACAATGCCTTTTAATTTCTCGCGGTCATAATCCAGAATTTCTGCAGGTCCCAGATTGCGCGCAAAGACAATGGCGTTGTCTGGGAGTTGCCGCTGCCCCGGATCGAGGTCTTCCCCGCCCAAAGAACGTAACATACGATTGGCAAGATCTTCAAGGTCATGCAGTCGTGCCCGTAAATACGGGTCGCGTGCTTTGAGCATACGTGCACGGTGTTCATTACGGACACGCTCTACGGCAGCTTCGGCGGTCAGGCCGCTATGGACGGCTTCGTGTAAGCGGTCGAGCCATTGCCTGTCATAGGCAAACATGCGGTAGCTCTCAAAAATTTCTTTGGACGCCGCCCCCATGCTGGCCATTTCACCGTCTACCATAGCATCAACAGAGCGCCGCATTTTTCGGATAGCTTTGGATAACCGCGCTTGCTCTTCACTGGTGTTGGCAGCAATCATGTGTCCGGCAGTGACGGGCGGTAAATGCAACACGGCTCGACCTTGCGCGAGCCCATCTGCGAAAGCACGTCCGGCAATGGTTTCTGCACCGGTTGGCGTTAAGCGAATGCCTTTGAGGCGCGTTTCTGCACCGCCCGTGCGTTCGTCTTCGACGGCGATTTCTGCAAGCAATGTGGCAGCAGTTAGCAGGTTTTCTACTTCAGCTTCATTATATACCCGCGCGCGCTTGCCTTGCACCACCAACACACCAAGATTACGTCCACCGCGCAAAAGGGGCACGCCTAGGAAAGAGTGAAAACGTTGTTCGCCGGTTTCTGCCTTAAAGGAGAAATCTGGATGTTCAGATGCTTCGGCCAAATTTAGTAGTTTTGCCCGTCTAGCCACATTACCAACCAAGCCTTCATTTAAACCAAGGCGGGTTGTGTGAACGGCGGTTTTTTTCAAACCCTTGGTGGCGCACAACTCTAACTCGTCGCCAGCCCGTAAATAGATCGATGCCACATTGACCTTCATGGCCGAGCTTATTACTTTTACGAAATTATCCAGCCGAGCCTGTACACCGTCTTCTGATGCCATAAGCGCACGAATACGCTTAAGTAAAATCACGCCCGGATCGGACTTGATGCTTATAGGGCCCGGAATTTTCAACTAGGTATCACCCAAAGAAACGCCCAGCTCAAATGCGCTGTGTAAGGCCCGCACGGCCAGTTCTGTCATGTCGGTATCTATCAACACGCTGATTTTAATTTCGGAAGTGGCGATAACTTCGATATTGATGTTACGATCAGCCAAGGCAGAAAACATTGTGTGCGCTACGCCTGCATGTGATCGCATACCAATACCAACGACCGATACTTTGCTAACCTTGTCATTGACAAGTAGACCGTCAAATCCAATTTTTTCTTTGTTCGTTTCTAGTGCAGCCAAAGTTTTATCCAAATCACGGCGACCAATGGTGAACACCAAATTTGCACTGTCTTCACGGCGCGATGTGCCTTGGACAATCATATCGACACTGATGTTAGCTTCGGCCATGACACCGCACACACGTGCAACAACACCCGGTATATCATTTAACCGTAGCAGTGAAATTTGGGCTTCGTCGCGGGAATAAGCAACACCGCTTACAACACGTTCTTCCATAGTTTTTTCCTCCGAACACACGAGCGTTCCCGGATTGGCTTCATCAATACCGCGAAAACTGGTCAGCACCCTAATGGGTAGATTATTATTCATAGCCAGCTCAACTGATCTGGTCTGTAATACTTTTGCACCTTGAGACGCCAATTCTAGCATTTCTTCAAATGCGATGCGGCTTAGCCTGCGCGCTTCGGGTACAATACGTGGGTCTGTGGTATAAACACCGTCCACATCCGTATAAATATCACAGCGGTCTGCTTGTAAGGCCACCGCGAGAGCAACCGCCGAAGTATCAGAGCCGCCGCGCCCAAGCGTAGACACCCGTCCTTCAGGACTGATACCCTGAAACCCTGCAACAACACCGACTACACCGTCTTTGAGCGATTGATTAAACGCCAGTGTTTCAATGCCCTTAATGCGCGCCGATGCATGGGCGCCGTCTGTTTGTAAGGGAATTTGCCAACCCTGCCAAGATCGGGCTTTTACGCCGCGTCTTCTCAGGGCAATTGATAATAAGCCGCTGGTTACCTGCTCGCCTGATGCAACGATAGCATCATATTCATCATCTATGAGGCCGCCAAGCTTAGCATTGCCCATTGGCCTATCACTGGATAACTCGTCTACAAAGCCAACCAAGCGGTTGGTTTCGCCGGACATGGCCGACACAACCACAGCAACCTCGTTGCCATTTGCGTGTTCTGACGCCACAAGCGCAGCTACATGGCGGATCCTGTCAAGATCTGCCACTGATGTGCCGCCAAATTTCATGACAATACGCGCCATAATGCCTCTTTGTTTATTCGCTTCATTGTCTATAAGGGTTTTTCTATTTTGGAAAGACCGATTATGCCCAGTTCCGCTCACGATACTGCGACCCACAAAACAGAAACAAGCGTTGATCCGTCTGAAATGGCACATTTTGCCAAAATGGCTGAGGATTGGTGGAACCCGAACGGCAAATTTAAGCCGCTGCATATTATGAATGGTTGTCGGGTACAATTCATCAAAGATGAAATTTGTGCACATTTTCTGAGAGACCCCCAAAGCGAGCTGCCCCTCAAGGGTTTGCGTATTTTGGATGTAGGGTGCGGCGGCGGCTTGTTATGTGAACCCATGGCCAGGTTAGGCGCGGACGTTACAGGTGTTGATGCGCTCGAGAAAAATATCAAGACGGCTATGGTACACGCGCAAAGCTCGGGCCTTGATATAGATTACCGTTATTCAACTATAGAGGCGCTGATTGAGGGCGGAGAGGAGCCATTTGATGTTGTGCTCAATATGGAAGTCTTGGAGCATGTCACCGATCCGGGCATATTTATCAAGCATTGTGCTCACATGGTACGAAATGGCGGTGTTACATTTTGCTCGACCATTAACCGCACCGCCAAAGCTTTTGGGCTCACTATTTTAGGAGCAGAATATATTATGAACTGGCTTCCTAAAGGTACGCACCAATATGCAAAGTTTATTAAACCTATAGAGATGTTACGGATGCTGAAAGATGCAGGACTTACGCCTGATGACCCATTAGGTATGGTGTATAGCCCTCTTGGGGGTAGTTGGAAAATTACTGATGATGCCAGCGTTAACTACCTAGTGCGATCTGTAAAAGAAGGCGTAAAAACATGATACTCATTGCAATTTTAGTTCCGTGGTTATCGTTCTTTTTGCGGGGAAAAATCATTCAAGGCATTGTCTGCCTTGTTTTACAAATCACGATCATAGGTTGGCTTCCGGCTGCAATTTGGGCTGTGGCTTCACGCAATGAAGCGAAAACTGTTCAGGCTATTAGACGGGCTGAACGAAATATTATTGATGCCAATAGAAGGTAGTTTTGTGACTTCAGCAGCTAAAATTGACCCAATAGAGCTTGCCCATCAACTCATTCGTTGTGCGTCTGTTACGCCTGCAGATGCGGGCGCGCTCAGGATTTTACAAGATATACTTGAGGAAATGGGGTTTTCTTGTGCCCGCTATCCGTTCGGGGAAGTTGATAACCTATATGCGCGACTGGGGACCTCAGCGCCGAATTTTTGTTATGCAGGTCATGTGGATGTGGTGCCCGTTGGTGAGGCTACCCAGTGGCGGCACAACCCATTTGGCGGCGAAATTGAGGACGGGAAAATATGGGGGCGTGGTGCCGCAGACATGAAAGGCGGTATCGCCGCCTTTGTTGCGGCAGTTTCAGAATTTCTTGCGGACGACAAATCGGCAGAGGGTAAACCGTTTGATGGCTCCATCAGTTTTCTAATTACCGGTGATGAGGAAGGGCCAGCATTGAACGGGACCAAAAAAGTATTGGAAGCTATTACAGCCAAAGGCGAAATTATAGATCACTGCCTTGTAGGTGAACCAACCAACCCGAACACACTCGGCGAGATGATAAAAATAGGACGGCGCGGTTCGCTGAACGGCGTTCTTCGTGTTATTGGCACACAGGGTCATGTTGCTTATCCAGATCTGGCGGGCAATCCCGTGCCAACCTTGCTGAAACTTTTGACGGCTCTGACCTGCAAAAAACTAGACGACGGTAATGACAGTTTTCAACCCTCTAATCTAGAAATAACGTCTGTTGATGTAGATAACCCCGCCCACAATATTATTGCAGGTGCTGCGAGCGCTAAATTCAATATTCGGTTTAACACTGAGCATACGGGGGATGAGTTGCTAACTTGGATTAACAGTCAAATTGAGCTCGCGGGCAAAGGTTTTGACGGGCATATTGAAGCTGACCTCTCGGTGCCCGGACATCCTTTCCTCACCAAACCTTGTGTGCTCACACAAAAGCTCTCTGCCGCAGTCAATGAAGTCACGGGGCACATGCCGACATTGTCAACGGGCGGCGGCACATCTGATGCGCGTTTTATCACCAATTATGCGCCCGTTGTAGAATTTGGGCTAATCGGTAAAACTATCCATAAAGTCAATGAGCACGCAAAACTAACAGACATAAAAAACCTCAAGGAAATTTACAAAGCGTTCTTAGTGCGCTACTTTGCAGTATGAATTTACTTGGAATGTTTATAGGCGCGGTGAATGCGCTGCGCGGCAAACCATGGGAAGATGGGTTTGATCTATCTGCACCTGCCTTGCCGAGATCCTTTATTGCTGTTGCAGCCTATGTTCCGCTTGGCTTGGTTGTCGCCCGCGCGGCGGTTCAATATAATGATAACACCAACAGTATTCCCTACGGCCCTATTGCGATTACCCTGACATTAATCGCGTTGACATTTCCGCTCATTGCTTATGTGTTATGTATGGTGTTTGATAAAATGGAGAGGTTTCGCCCTTGGGTAATTGTTCGCAATTGGACAATTATGTTTGCCCTGATGCTAATCGCCGCCGTACTTGGGCTTTATCTTGTCGGCCTATTGCCGTTCTTCCCAGCCTATGTGATTGCTTTGATGATTTATATTGGAACTTTAGCGATAGATGTTCGGCTTGCTTGGCGCGTTGCAGAATTTGATTGGATGGGCGCGGTGTTTGCTGGAATTTTAATCAGCGCTGCAACTATGATGGTGTTATCGTTGGTTGTCAGCCAGTACATCGCGTAAATTTGGATGGCGGACCTGAAACAAGACTTGTTTGATTTGCTCGTCAAAACGCCCTTTTTGTTTCTGCGTGATGTCCACCGCAGGTTTGTTGCAGACGACGGGTTCGCACTTTCTGGCAATATAGCTTTCTCGTCATTGCTAGCATTTTTTCCTTTTTTAATTTTCCTGACGGCGTTAGCGGGGTTTTTAGGGAATGAGCCTTTGGCGCGGACTGTGATTGATTACTTACTGTCGGTCGCGCCTGCGGAAATCGTGGGGCCTGTTTCTGATGACATCCACTCAATTCTTACGGAATCCAATAGCCGTGTGTTGACGTTGTCCATTGCTTTTACTTTGTATATTGCAACAGGCGGTGTTGAAAGCTTGCGCGTTGGGTTTAATCGGGCTTACGGATTGGGTGCAGCTGATCGGCGGCCTTGGTGGATGCGTGTTATGCAGAATTTAGCCTTTGTTATTGGCGGCGCGGCAGTACTGCTTGTTTTGGCAGTGCTTATTGTATTTGCGCCTTTGTGGTGGGGCGCGGCAGAGGCTCGCATTGCATTTTTAAGCAGTTTTTCGGGCTGGTTTCATTTGCTCCGCTTACCTATTGGCCTTTCTGTTATGTTTTTAGCGCTGTCTTTTGGGCATTTGTTTTTACCGCGCAAGCGTTTGCGTTTTCGCCAAGTTCTTCCCGGCATATTGGCAACTATGGTCGTGTGGCTGCTCGCAGCGCAGGTTTATGCAAAATACACAGCCGAATTTTCCCGCGCACAAATTATGTATGCGGGACTGGGCAGTGTTGTCATCGCGCTGTTGTTTGTCTATATCTCTGCAGCACTGGTTATTTTGGGCGGAGAGTTCAACGAGGTGTTGATGTTAAGACATCAAAATAAAAAGAAAATCAAAGAGGACTAATATGGAATCGATTATAGCTTATCACGGAACAGGAGTCGCTATGGGAGCGGCAGGAGGGCTTTTGTTTCTCCAGCTATTGGTAGCAGATATTGCAGGTATGAGAGTAAAGCGGATTCCGGGTGCGCCCGTTGCGCCTGACCATAATAGTTTCTTGTTTAGAGCCACCCGCGCCCTTGGTAATATGAACGAAAGTGTGGCTATATTTATTATTTTCACACTGGTTGGCATATTATCAGCCGCAGATCCAGTATGGCTTGGCAGGCTGGCCTGGTTATATGTTATTACAAGAGCTGCTTACATGTTGTGTTATTGGCTCAATATAAAATTGATGCGTTCTGTGTTTTTCGGTGTTAGCTTTTTGGCCTTACTCGGCCTTGGCATAGTAATGGTCGGCGGATTAATTGGGTAGTTCCGATTTAGTATGTATTTCTTGACTAAATGTGACAATGGTCACACAATAGGGCATGAAAAACATACCAAACCCGCCTGAATTGGTTCTGCTCAAGGCCCTCTGGTCTAAGGGCGCGCTACCCGTCCGCAGACTGCATGAAACTTGTGTTAATGATTTAGCGTGGTCTTTCTCCTCAACCCGTAAAACCTTGGAGCGCATGGCTGATAAGGGGTTTGTGGAAATTTCCAAGCCCGATAGGACGTCCTCTGCGCCCGCCGAAGTCAAGGCACGCGTATCCAAAACCACAACGCTGGCCCATATGGCCCGCGAATTCTTTGGCCGCGTCCTAGAGGTCGACGGCCCTCTCCCCACATCCGCGTTCACAGGTAGCACACTGCTATCTGATGAAGAACTAGATGAACTGGAGGGTCTTCTGGGTGGAGGCAGATAATGAGCCCAACTCTGAACAAGTAGCATTACAAACTGAGTGTTTTTCAGTATTGACGGTACACTATAGATCAAGGTTTTTTCTCTTGACCCAGAATTGACAAACGGCGTATATATTGGTTATCTGATAGCGAAACTTGTCTGTTTTGCATCTCCCCAAAAATTACATCGTCCTGATGTGTTATGCTTTCGCATTATTTTATAAAGAACACCCATGAATATTACTAAAAAACTCGATCCTGCAGAAATAGATGTCGACTCTATCACTAAAATAGGCCTTGACGACCTTAAGAAGAAAAAACCCGCAGAGTTGGTACAATTTGCCGAAGCCGTAGGTATTGAGAACGCAGGCGCAATGCGTAAGCAGGAAATTTTTGTTGCCGTTCTCAAAGAACTGGCTGATCAGGATGTCGAAATTTCGGGTACGGGTGTTCTCGAACGCCTCCAAGATGGTTTCGGATTTCTACGCTCTCCAGAAGCTAACTACCTTGCTGGACCTGACGATATTTATGTTAGCCCCAAACTTATCCAAAAGATGGGCCTGCGCACCGGTGATACCTTGTCTGGAGAAATTCTGAGCCCACAAGGTGAAGAAAAATATTTCGCCCTAACCAAAGTTCATTCGGTAAATTTCGAAACACCGGAAGAAGCGCGCAATAAAGTCCATTTTGATAATTTGACGCCGCTCTATCCTGATGAACGCTTGACCATGGAAATTGAAGATCCGACTTTGAAGGATATTTCAGGGCGGGTAATTGATATTGTCTCACCCATTGGTAAAGGTCAGCGCTGCTTAATTGTTGCGCCGCCGCGCACAGGTAAAACCGTTATTTTGCAGAATGTTGCCCACTCTATTGAAGCCAACCACCCGGAAGTCTACGTCATTGTTCTTTTGATCGACGAACGACCGGAAGAGGTAACCGACATGCAAAGATCGGTTAAAGGCGAAGTGGTTAGCTCCACATTTGATGAGCCGGCAACTCGCCATGTACAAGTTGCCGAAATGGTTATCCAAAAAGCCAAACGCCTAACCGAACACGGTAAAGACGTAATCATCTTGCTCGATTCCATCACCCGTTTGGGCCGCGCTTACAATACGGTTGTGCCGAGCTCCGGCAAGGTCTTGACTGGTGGCGTTGATGCCAACGCCCTACAGCGTCCAAAGCGTTTCTTTGGGGCTGCGCGGAATATTGAAGAAGGTGGTTCACTTACTATTATTGCGACTGCCTTGATTGAAACCGGTTCACGCATGGATGAAGTTATTTTTGAAGAGTTCAAAGGTACGGGTAACTCAGAAATTGTTCTGGACCGCAAAGTGGCAGACAAACGTGTGTTCCCGGCCATTGATGTGACCAAATCAGGTACGCGTAAGGAAGAGCTTTTACTGACCCCGGTAGAACTACAAAAAACTTATGTGTTGCGCCGTATCCTCAATCCTATGGGCACTATGGACGCTATCGAATTTTTGATCGGTAAACTTAAGGACAACAAAAACAACG
>Ga0209345_10006486_pt1 | contig 10591 bp, 9 predicted proteins | sample Cruoilmetagenom7_FD_187294 | JGI IMG/M metagenome (GOLD analysis project Ga0209345, IMG submission 187294) | Oil polluted marine microbial communities from Coal Oil Point, Santa Barbara, California, USA - Sample 7 (SPAdes) (version 2) | ecosystem: Environmental > Aquatic > Marine > Oil seeps ... | reverse complement strand
AATACGGTCTTCTTTTCTATGCTACTTTTTTCGGGGGCGAATATCAGTTTAGAAACGCTTCCCAAATGGATGCAAGTTGTATCCATTTACTTTCCTTTAACCCGCGGTATTGCCTCTACTCGCCTTGTTGTTGCAGGGGCAGGAATCAATGAGATATTGCCCTTGTTACTGGAAGAGTTTCTGATCGGATTAATTTTTACCCTAGTGGGATTTTTCCTGTTCAGTACATTTGAAAAGCAGGCAAAGAAATTAGGCACGTTAGAAATATTTTAGGAAATAGTATGCAAACGAAAATAATTTATCTAGATTACAATGCGACCACACCAATTGATGAACGAGTTGTTGATGCGATGCTTCCCTATCTATATGAACATTTTGGGAACCCATCTTCCAGTCATATATTTGGAATCGAAGCGAAAAAAGGTGTGGAGAAAGCCCGATCGCAAGTCGCAAATATGCTAGGTTGTAAAGTGGATGAGATTGTTTTTACCAGCGGGGGTTCTGAATCAAACAATCAAGCCATTAAAGGTGCAGCATTAGCAAACCGGGAGAAGGGGAACCACATCATCACATCATCTATTGAACATCCAGCAGTATTAGAGGTGTGCGGTTATTTGCGCAAGAATGGATTTAAGATCACCGTCTTATCAGTGGATGAAAAAGGGTGGGTAAACCCACATGATGTAGAGAAGGCCATTACTCCAGAGACAATTCTGATATCTATCATGCACGCCAACAATGAAGTGGGGACGATCGAGCCGATCAAGGAGATCTCGGAAATTGCGCATAGCCATAATATAATCATGCATACTGATGCTGCGCAAGCAGTCGGAAAAATATCGGTACGAGTAGATGATCTGGGGGTTGATTTGCTATCCATTGCTGGTCACAAATTGTATGCGCCAAAAGGTATTGGAGTGTTGTACATTCGGACGGGAACTGAAATAGAGAAAATAATCCATGGCGCGGATCATGAGAGAAATATGCGCGCCGGAACAGAAAATGTATTAGAGATTGTGGGATTGGGCAAAGCGTGTGAATTGGTAGACATATATTTAGAGGACTTTGCCAATCAATTTAGTGAGCGGCGCGATCAATTAGAACGAGAGATCACACAAGAATTTCCTTGGGCAAAAATAAATGGAGATTTGAAAAATCGCCTTCCGAATACCAGCAGTATCAGTTTTAAAGGGATAGAAGCGAATCTCATTCTTTCCGAACTTGATACTATAGCGGCTTCGGCGGGCGCTGCATGCCATACGGATCGTGTGGATATATCATATGTATTGAAGGCGATGCGTATCCCTCCTGAAATCGCTATGGGGACGATTCGCTTTTCTACAGGCAGGATGACCACTAAAGAAGATATAAAACTGGCATCAAACGAGGTTATTCAGGTTATCAAGAAACTTAATCTATCCGCTTACGGAGATATTGTTAAGGACGAGAAAGACAAAGTTCGTTTAACTCAATATACACAAGGATTAGGATGTGCATGTAAACTGCGGCCTCAGTTATTAGAAACTATTCTGGCAAAGATGCCACCTCCATCTGACAGCAGGATTCTGGTAGGAACAGAAACGGGAGATGACGCTGCTGTGTTCTCAATAAATGATAAATTTGCGTTAGTTCAGACCGTTGATTTTTTTACACCGATCGTAGACGATCCTTACCAATTTGGTGCTGTCTCTGCTGCTAATTCCCTCAGCGATATTTACGCGATGGGCGCTGACCCGTTGTTTGCGCTCAATATTGTTGGTTTTCCCAGCAATCGTTTACCCATTTCTGTATTAGAGGAAATCCTGCGCGGCGCTTATGACAAAGCGGCTGAAGCGGGGATCGCAATCATTGGGGGGCACACCGTGGATGATACAGAACCAAAATTTGGTTTGGCTGTTACAGGATATGTTGACCCAAAAAAAATTCTTACGAATGCAAACGCACAACCTGGTGATAAATTAGTACTCACAAAGCCAATCGGTACGGGAATTATTACAACGGCGATTAAGCGTGGAATGGCTTCGGAAGGGGATTCTGAAGAGGTTTTTCGTGTGATGGCGGAATTGAATAACACAAGTGCTGAACTGCTGCGACTTGTACAGGTCCACGCCTGCACAGATATCACAGGTTTTGGATTACTGGGACACCTTTTAGGAATGGTAAGAGCTTCACATGTAAGCGCAATTATTTCATCAGATTTCGTACCTTTTCTTAAGAACACGTACTCTTTAGCGGCTTCTGGAATCATTCCGGGAGGGACAAGAAATAACCAGAATTATACGGATCCTTTCACAAGATACAAAAAAAATATTTCTGCGATATCCCGTTTGCTGTTAAATGATGCACAGACTTCTGGAGGACTTATGATTAGTTTGGATGAGAAAAATGCTGTAATATTTATTGAATTGATGGAGAAGAAGGGTAACCCTGTGTCCCTGATTGGTGAGATCATACCCGAATGCGAACCACGGATCCTGGTTCGATGAGAAACATTTTACCCAAACTAGATTCTCACCAAAAAGCTATTTTTCAGATATTGATCACAGCGATCCTGTGGGGAACAACCTTTGTGGTAGTAAGGATTGGCGTAAGTGGGATCGGTCCACTTTCTTTGGCTGGAATCCGATTCTTTACAGCTGGTTTGCTCCTATTACCTTTCTTGATGGTGAAGAGAATACCTACTGAAGAAATAAGGAGTAATATTCTCCCACTTGCATTGATAGGAATCTTTTCATACGCTATTGGGAATGGAGCTTTGAATTACGCACTTCAATTTCTTCCAGCCACTCTGGTTTCATTTTTAACGAGTTTCATTACGCCAATAATTTTAATTTTCAGCATCATCTGGCTAAAAGAATACCCAACCCTCGTTCAAATTGGAGGATTGGTGATTACATTTTTTGGTGTCATTCTCTATTTCTATCCCCAACAAATTCCATTTCGTGCAAACGGGTTCGGCATCTTAATGCTGGGATTGCTTGGATTTGCTTTACAAACAACAATAGGAAGATTCCTGGCTCGAAATAAGAAGGTACATACGATCACGCTCACTACGATACCGTTAATTATCGGAGGAGGTATTTTACTTATTGTCTCAATTTATATTGAAGGATTCCCGGTTATTTCATTGAAAACTATTTTGATATTTGGGTGGCTGATATTTTTTAATACGATCATTGGGCAGCTTTTATATAGTAGTGCAATCGCTGAGATAACAGCGATACAGGTGAATCTTGTACTAAATCTATCTCCATTCTTCACTGCAATTTTTGCGTGGTTTTTATTAGGCGAACGATTAGGTGCCAAGCAGATTGCGGCTATGGGCGCGGTTTTTATAGGTACTTACTTAGTTCAAAAGAAAGCTAGGAATTCATCAACTTAGCTGGTACCTACTTCTAATATTTGTCTAATAAAAAAAGCAATCAGAATTCGTTATCATATTTTAAAAATGGAAATTTAAATGAAATATCGATTGTTTTTACTTTCTATAGTTAGTGTATTTTTAGTTGCTGCTTGCTCTCCCACAATATCAAGTGGTGAAGAGCCAGCCGCTGATGTTTTTGTTGAAGCACCTGAAATTGAAGCTGAAGAAGTTATCTCAGATGAAATGGATTCCGACATGGATACGCCATTAACTGACAGCGATATGGAGGAAGTAAGTTTTTCGCAGGAAGTGTGGCCAATTTTCGAAAAATATGCGTTGACTGCGCATGGGGGAAAGGGAGGAGTATTTCTTGAGAACTATAGGGATATTATGAATTATGTTGAACCAGGAGATCCAGAAGGCAGCTACCTTTATCACGCATTGATTGGTGATGGTGTGGCGCAGATGCCGCCAGGAAATCCGCTTCCCGAAGAATTAATTGAGACTATTAATAATTGGATTGAACAGGGCGCAAAAGAAAATTAAGAAATCAATCCCGCTGAAAATTAGTGGGGTTGATTTTTCAAGTGAACTTTATTTAAGCATAGTTTTATACTGCTTGATGTTTTCAATTGGCTGAGGGTAGGTCATTTTCAGTTTCTTCAAAGTTTCTGTTATGATTTTGATAATCACATAATCACGATACCAATTCCGATTTGCTGGAATAACATACCAGGGAGCATATGTCGTGGAGGTTTTTGTCAGGGCGTCTTCATAAGCACGCATATAGTCATCCCACAGTTTTCTTTCGTCTATATCCTTTGGGTTGAACTTCCATTGTTTTTCGGGAATTTCAATTCGTTCAGTAAACCGTTCTTTCTGCTCGTCTTTGGATATATGCAGGAAAAATTTTAAAATAGTTGTTCCTTCATCAGAGAGAGTTTTTTCAAAATTTTGAATTTGTTCAAATCGTTTCTTCCATACTTTCTCTGAGACCAATTGATGGACCCTGACAACAAGAATATCTTCATAATGAGATCTGTTAAAGATAACAATCTCTCCGTTTTTCGGAGTTTGTTTGTGGATACGCCACAAGTAATCATGTCCTATCTCTTCATGTGTAGGTACTTTAAAACTAGCTACACGTACACCTTGGGGATTCACTCCCTTAAAAATGGAGCGAATAGTGCCATCTTTGCCACCGCCGTCCATCGCTTGAAGAATGATCAGGATTTTATGCTTTTGTTCCGCATACAGGAGACGCTGCAGGTTGATCAATTCCTCGCGGAAGCCCTTTGTCGTTTTCTTCGCTTCTTTTTTGTCTGATTCCCATAACTTGGTATCATCGGGGTCATATTCTGGCAGTGAGAAATTCTTTCCTTCCTGGACTTGATATGCGTGCATTTATTACCTCCTGTTTAGTGAGTACTTGATAAGATTTTACGCATTACCTGTGGATCTTTGGTAAGTAATCCGGAAGCAGGCAGGCGCTGTACAAGGAGTACCCAATTTCTATTTCTCCTGAAAACTCGTTTGAAGATAGGCAGCGCTTGATCTATTTTTCCAGTATCAGCCAAGGTAACTGCGTACCAAAATGGCAGTTCCTCATTATTGGGTGCTAATTTCACTGCTTGTTGGTATTTTATTCCTGCTGTTTCATGCTCGTTTTTTGAGAGAAGGTTATCCCCTTCATTCATTAAGGTATAGGCAGATTGGATATCTAATAACCTTTCCAATTCGATAATTGGGTCAGGATGGTCATCTACGCGAAGATCTGTAAGGATATGTTTCCACGGAGTATCATCTTTGATGTTCTCGGAAACGAGCAGTGAAGCACTCTGCTTACCCCTAATATCACCACCCGCTCTTTGTGCTGCTTGCAAAGCTGAAAGTAAACGTTTTGCGAGATTACCCTGTGAATTTTCAAATGCGCTTGCCATCGCCGGCCAAACAATATCATTAAGCATCATATTTGCCTGAACAGAAAAAGCATCACCTGTTTGATGTCCAGCTTCCGCGATGCATCGTTTTCCGGTATGGGCAGCTACGTTTCCTCGTGCGTCAACTACTGCCACCTGGCGCAATTCTTTTCCGTCATCTACTGCGAGTAATTCATCTAAAGCTTGTTGTGCAGATTTTCCGTCACGAAGCAGAGATAGCCCTTTGGGACCATAACTTATTTCAACCATTGATTGGGTTGCGATCACTCCCACACCCGGTTCAATCCATGGGCAAAGAGAACCAACCGCGAACCAATGCGATTGGACAGCAACTCCGATCTGATTGGTTTTTCGATCCACCGCAACAATCGAATAGGTATGTAAAAATGGCGTTTTTATCTCTTTCATAATGATGACCAGCGTGCATAAATTGCCTGATGAATTTTTCTTCCTGACGACTTTTCCTGTTGGATCAGATTGCCATATTCAATTTTTCCATAAAATATATTCATTAAATTTTGAAGCCACAAAGACAGTTCGGTTGGGGAATGATCAACATTATAGGCAGTAATTATGAAGAGAATTGGGTCATTAGTTAACAATTCACCACATAGGGTTAGTAAATTTGTAATGGAATGGTTGAAATTCCAGATCTCTCCTTTAGGTCCTCGACCAAAATTTGGGGGATCCATGATGATCCCGTCATATTTTCTTCCCCGCCTGATTTCTCTTTTAATAAATTTAGATGCGTCGTCAACCAACCAACGGACAGGTTTTCCGGCGAGGCCTGATAACGATAAGGATCTTTTACCTAATTCCATCGCTTTTTGAGACGAATCAATGTGTGTTACATGTGCACCTGCACGAGCGGCAAATAGAGATGCTATACCCGTGTATCCAAAGAGGTTTAAGATATTTACTTCCTTTTTTGACCTGTTTATTTTCTTCTCGATCCAACGCCAATTTTCTAGCTGTTCTGGAAATATTCCAATATGGCGGGATTTGGAAATGTTCAGAACAACATGCAGTTTATCGATGGTTATTGACCAAGAAGGTTTTAATTTGGATCGAAAAGTCCATAATCCTGTTCTTTCACCCTTGGAAAGAGTAAATTCAGCGTCTGTGGAGTCCCAAACCCTTTTTTTATAGGATGGTTTCCAGGTTGCCTCTGGTTCAAAACGGATAAGGTGATACGAGCCATAACGTTCTAGTTTTTTCTTATTACCGCTGTCCAGTAATTCATAATCTGACCAGCCACTGGTTGTAAGATTTTTCTTTTCTCGATTAATTTTGTTTTTGTTTTTCATTATCATATTGGTTAATAATTTCAGTATACCAATAGGTTGGCATATTCGTATTATTCTCTAACAAGGTATAATCCTCAAAATTTGAATGGTAATGATATGGACGAATACAATTTCGATCGGATCATAGACAGAAGGGGATCTAACGCAATAAAATGGAATCTTTTTAGTGAGGGGATTCTTCCATTATGGGTGGCAGATATGGATTTTGCTTCACCAAAGGAGGTCATCTCAGATGTCCAAGCACGATTAGATCATCCTATCTTTGGCTACCAAAGCAAAGACATGGAATTATTGGATGTAATTGTAGACTGGATGTTCAGACAGCATAGTTGGAAGATCACACCTGAAGATATCCTTTTGGTGCCGGGCGTTGTGGCTGGATTTAATTGGGCAGTGCGCAGCTTTACTGAAATCAACAATTCGATTATTTTCCAAACGCCAGTTTATTTTCCTTTCTTTAATATTTCCCAAAACAACAATGTTCAGCAAATTACCGTCCCATTAAAAAACACTGATAATGGATATAAAATTGATTTTGACGAGTTTGAAGGAAAAATCAGGGAAGATACTCGCATCTTTATCTTATGCAATCCACACAATCCCGTTGGTAGAGTTTACCGCAAGGATGAACTTGAACGATTGGGAGAGATTTGCTTAGCCAATGATATATTAATTTGTTCGGATGAAATCCATTGTGATCTGGTTTACCCGGGATATACGCATTTGCCGATTGCATCTCTTTCAAAAGAATTAGCAATGAACACAATCACATTAATGGCACCAAGTAAAACGTTTAATATACCCGGACTGCATTTTTCTTTCGCAGTAGTACAAAATGAAAACCTCAGAAACAAAATGACCAAGGCACGAAATGGTATTATTGGTGAGCCGAATATATTGGCTCAATCCGCCGCAAAAGCAGCTTATAAATACGGGGGAGAATGGCTAGGAGCATTATTGAAGTATTTAGATCAAAATCGCCAACTGGTTGTTGAATTCACAAAGGCAAATATCCCAGGGATACAGGTTCATTCCCCAGAAGGCACCTATTTAGCATGGCTGGATTGCAGCGCATTAAACTTAAAAAAAGGACCGTATAATTTTATTTTAGAAAATGCGAAGGTTGCTCTAAATGATGGGGAGACGTTTGGCGGTAACAGCAGCGGGTTTGTCCGATTAAATTTCGGATGCCCAAAGTCAGTGTTAATAAAAGCTTTGAATAAGATGGCTATTTCAATTCAGCAAGCAAGGCATTAGACAAATTAGCATGGAAACGAGTAAAGAAAACCAGGAAAAATCCTGTTCTAGAGGGTGTTTTAGAATTTTTGGAAGAACAGCTGGCGTAATTATTACGCTATTGTTTGTTTTTCTTTTTGGATATATAACTCTTCGTGCTGCTGGCGCGTATCTGATTATTGCTGATGATCTTACTCCTGTGGATGCAATAATTATTATGGGGGGAGGTGGTGAGGGGAGGATGAATGAGGCACTGGAGTTATACAGCGAAAAATATGCACGTATCATCATTCTGACCGAAACTGGCGAGCGTATTGGAGATCTTGACTACTTGCAGAGTTTCGACCTTCGTATTCAATTATTGAATAATGGTGTTCCGAGCGGAAATATATTGATTACAGAATCTGAAGTAACAAGTACTTTAGAGGAGGCACACGCCGTCAAACAATTGCTTGAGAGAAGGCAATTATCTACTGCTATCATTGTCACAGATCCTTTCCATACCAAACGAACGTCGATCATTTTCAGAGATGTGTTTTCTGGACAAGATATTAAACTGTATTTCCGTCCAGTAACCCCGTCCTGGTATACATCCCGGACATGGTTCCTGACTTCTGACGGCTGGAAATTTACAATTCTCGAGTACGTTAAATTACTGGCGTATAAATCGGGTTTTCAGGATTAGGTAGATCAGCGGCTTGTCATTTTTAGTATTTCACTATTTTTTTGATCAATGAAACTCACTCTTATTTTTAGAATGGAAACAATATATTGTTAGCCAATCTTTCTGACAACTCATTATCTAATCCAATATATCTAAAGGAAAATCTGTGAATGGGGAAAGTGAATTTTTTGCAAGGAAATAAATCAAGCCTATATGTAAAGAGAGATTATCACTGATAATAAATTATGTAAACCAATGAGGTTAATGTGGTTTTTATTTCGACTATATAATTATGGCAGATGCATTATCTAATGGACATTAAACAACTGCGAATGCGTTTTATATTGATTATCATTATTTGCCTGGCAATCCTCCTTGCTTGTCAGTTTTCCCTGTCTCCTTATTCAAGTGGAGATGTTATCTTTGCGGATGATTTTTCAGAAAAAAATGAGATCTGGGATATATGGGAAAAACCTGATGAGTCAGCTGTCAGCTTTTTTGAGGATGGTTTGATTATGATAGTGAGCAAACCCAATTTGGATATTATCACTATAAACAACGTCTCTTATCCAGATGTGTTGATTCAAACAACAGCTCAAAAAAGATTGGGTACAAGCGATAATGCTTACGGGATCGTTTGCCGTTATCTCAATGATAAAAATTACTATGGGTTTTTGATTTCCTCAGACGGATATTACGGTATTGTTAAAGTAGTCGAAGGGGAATATGAATTGCTTTCTTCTGAAAACATGGAGTTTGATGAAAGCATCCAACAAGGCAAAGGGGAAAATAGCATATCAGCGAAATGTGAAAGAAATACTTTAACAATTTCGATAAATGGCGTTGAAAAAGCCAGTGTATATAATAATGATCTTACAGCGGGAAAGACTGGTTTAATAACCGGATCTTTTTCAGAGGTAAATGAAACCGCTGTTTTGTTCGATAATTTTATTGTAATGGTTCCCTAAATGAAGATATTTTTAGACACTATTGGCTGCCGATTGAATCAGAGTGAGATTGAAAAAATTGCAGCGGGGTTACGGGAAGCAGGGCATCTTGTGGTTGGGGAGTCATCAGATGCGGACGTAGCTATCGTAAACACCTGCGCAGTAACTGCAGCCGCGAGCGCAGATTCAAGAAAAATCATCCGAAGAATTGCAAAATCGGGTTGTAAGGAGATCTTAGCTACGGGTTGTTACGCAACTATTGACTCACAAGTTGTCATGAGATTACCGGCTGTGGTTGGTTTGTATAAAAATGACAGAAAGAACCACATAATTTCAGATTTAAACAGTAAATTTCCAACCTCACATCTACTTCCAAATGTCAGGACACCTCTTCCTGGAAAAAATTGGAGAACGAGGGCGTTCATTAAAGTGCAAGATGGATGTGATAACCGGTGTACTTTCTGTATAACAAGAATCGCCCGCGGTAAAAGTTGTTCGCAAACGGAGGAAGAAATATTCGATGATGTCAAAGCGGCATTATTAGGAGGTGTCAAGGAAATTGTTTTAACGGGGGTGAATCTGGGGTCATGGGGAGAAGATCTTGGAGGTGTAAATAATCTTCAAGGCTTATTAGAAAAGATCATTGTCCGGTATTCACCAGACAGAATACGACTATCTTCATTAGAGCCATGGGATATTAACGAATCATATTTCCCGGTTTTCAATCACCCGACGTTTTGCCGTCATCTCCATTTGCCGCTGCAAGCAGGATCAGATGCGATTTTGCAGAAAATGGGTAGAAAGATATTAACGGAAGAGTTTCGAGTGCTTATTGACAAGATTCGATCACATGTTTCTGGGATAGCTATTACGACAGATATTATGGTAGGGTTCCCGGGAGAAACAGAAAAAGATTTTCAAGAAAGTTTATCTTTTGTAAAAGAGATGAATTTTTCAGGTGGGCATGTTTTTAGATATTCTGCCAGACCAGACACGGCGGCTGAAAAATTCGATCACCTTGTTCCAGAACAAGAAAAGAAATCCAGAAGCAAACAAATGCGACATGTTATCTCTGAATCAGAAACTGAATATCGGAAGAAATTTATAGATCAGAACGTATCTGTGTTATGGGA
>Ga0209345_10006485_pt1 | contig 10591 bp, 11 predicted proteins | sample Cruoilmetagenom7_FD_187294 | JGI IMG/M metagenome (GOLD analysis project Ga0209345, IMG submission 187294) | Oil polluted marine microbial communities from Coal Oil Point, Santa Barbara, California, USA - Sample 7 (SPAdes) (version 2) | ecosystem: Environmental > Aquatic > Marine > Oil seeps ... | reverse complement strand
AAACATTGACTGGACAATAAGTTCTTTTACGAACGTTGTTGAGTTTGGTGGCTTGCTGCATTAATATATCTAAATGTGTAAGCCACCTCCTATCTATGGCGTGAGATAGCTAAGATGATGTACGCCGAAGGGAATGAAAATATAATGAAATCTTGTTTAATTGTAGATGATTCCAAAGTCATTCGAATGGTGGCACGGAAAATTCTCCAGGAATTAAGTTTCCATACTGAAGAAGCAGCAGACGGAAAACAGGCTTTGGATGAATGTATCCGCAGCATGCCATCAGCTGTTTTATTAGATTGGAATATGCCGGTAATGAGCGGCATTGAATTCCTGCGTGAGCTTCGTAAACTTCCTGGTGGAGATGAACCCGTTGTTGTTTTCTGTACAACAGAAAATGATATCGAGCATATTCAGGAAGCGATAGAAGCTGGTGCAAATGAATATATTATGAAACCTTTCGACAGCGAGATTATTCAAGCAAAATTCTCTCAAGTCGGATTGTTGTAATAAAAACAAAAAATTGAGGTTCTCTTGACGAGTCTCGTTGGAAACAAAATGCCATTAAGCGCAGCAAAAAAAAGTGATAATCCGATCCGGGTGATGGTTGTTGATGACTCTGCAGTTGTTCGCGGTTTGATTACACGCATGTTAGAAGCCGAAGCCGATATTTCAGTGGTTTCTTCTGTCGGAAATGGCAAGATGGCTGTGGACAGTTTGGCGCGTAATTCTATTGAGGTTATTGTCCTTGATATTGAAATGCCTGTTATGGACGGCTTGACTGCTTTGCCTAAGCTGCTTGAAACAGATAAAGCGATACGCGTTATTATGGCGTCAACGCTGACATCTCGAAATGCGGATATTAGTTTGCGCGCTTTGCAGGCTGGCGCAGTTGATTACGTTCCAAAACCATCGACATCACGGGAATTATCGGGCGGCCGCGATTTTGGTAAGGAATTGGTCGAAAAAGTTCGTATTCATAGTGAAGCGCGACGAAAAGTTGTTGGTCTTCCTAAGGGGGGGGCTGTTCGTGCACGCACGGTTGCGCCGCGCCCTACGGCATCCCTTGCGCAGAAAGCGAAAGACGTCAAACTTCGTGTATCAGCTTTAAAGGAACGCCCAGATATAATTGCGATTGGCAGTTCAACTGGTGGTCCACAAGCTCTGTTCTCTGTATTAAAAGGCATGTATGGGAAAGTAAAACAACCTATTGTGATTACACAACATATGCCTGCGACTTTCACCAAAATTTTGGCTGAACATATAACCCGAATGACAGGTTGGAAATGTCAAGAAGGCGCTAATGGCATGGTAATCGAGGCAGGAAATGTTTATTTAGCGCCAGGTGATTTTCATATGCTGGTTGAAGCATCAGGTGCTCAAAAAGTATTACGTTTGAACCAAAATGAACCTGAGAATTTTTGCCGTCCTGCAGTTGATCCGATGTTGCGAAGTATATCGCAAGTCTATGGGCACAAGGTTTTGAGTGTCATTCTGACGGGCATGGGCTCAGATGGTTTGAAGGGAAGTACTGTTGTTGTTGAAAATGGCGGTGGTTTGATTGCACAGGATGAACCTACAAGCGTGGTTTGGGGAATGCCAGGGGCGGTTGCAAAGGCTGGTATATGCAGTGCTGTTTTGCCTTTGGATGATATCGCATCACATGTTGTTAAAATAGCTGCGGGAGGCACATTATGAAGCCTGATGATTTTCAGTTTCTCGCAATATTAGTGAAAGAGCGTTCTGGTTTGGTCCTAACGCAAGACAAAGCCTACCTTCTTGAAAGCAGGCTTATGCCTGTTGCGCGTAAACGCGGAATGAAAGGCTTAGAAGAACTGGTCACGTCGTTGCGCACGCGTATGGACACAGCTTTGGCTGAAGAAATTACAGAAGCAATGACGACGAATGAGTCCTTCTTCTTTCGTGACATCAAACCATTTGATATCTTTCGTGATACGGTTTTACCGAATCTTTTGAAAACACGCGCACATAAAAAGTCTTTCCGGATTTGGTGTGCTGCGGCATCAAGTGGTCAAGAACCCTATTCGATTGCAATGGTTTTACAAGAAGCCGCCGCGCAATTGGCCGGTTGGCGTTATGAAATCATTGGTACTGATATTTCAACTGAAATCTTGAATAAAGCTAAATCGGGTCTTTATTCACAGTTTGAAGTCCAACGTGGTTTACCTGTTCAACATTTAGTTAAATATTTTAAGAAGCGTGATGATCTCTGGCAAATAGATTCAGCATTACGCGGTATGGTAGAATATAAAGAATTCAATTTATTGGAAGATATGAAAAGCTTAGGGACATTTGATGTCGTCTTCTGTCGTAATGTTCTGATTTATTTTGACCAACAAACAAAAGGCGAAGTTTTAGGTAAGATGGCGCAGCAAATATCGGATGATGGTGTTCTTTATTTGGGTGGAGCTGAAACGGTTCTTGGTATTTCTGATGCGTTTAAACCTGTTCCTGGTTTACGCGGTATTTATGCGCGCACAGTAAGTGAAGTCTCTTTGGGGGCTGGTGGAGCTGCATCTGCTGCCAAACCAGCGGCAGCATCCTCAGGTTTCGCAAAACCGAAACATATGGTTGAAGGACGCCCCGTTGCGGGCTCAACTCCTGCATCACGTCCAGCTACAGGCGCTACAGGTTTCGCAAAACCAAAACATATGGTTGAGGGTCGTCCTGTCGCAGGAGCAACTTCTACACCGCGCCCGGCACCTGGTGCGACGCCACGTCCCGCACCGCGTCCGGCACCTGGTACGACACCACGTCCCGCCCCGCGCCCGGCACCTGGTGCGACGCCACGTCCCGCCCCGCGCCCGGCACCTGGTGCGACGCCACGTCCCGCACCCGGTGCGACGCCGCGCCCTGCTGGAAGCGCAGGAGGTACGCGTCCTCTCCCACCACGTCCCGGTATAAAAAAGCCTTAAAGAAAATGAATTCCTAAAGAAAAAACCCGAACCATATTGGTGCCGGGTTTTTTCTTATTATCACATTAGAAGAAAAGCTTATGCAGAGGCAGCTTGTTGTGCTTCGTCCGCATCCGGGTCACGCAATACGTAACCGCGTCCCCATACTGTGTGTATGTAATTGTCGTCTGTCGCTTTTGTTAATTTTTTACGTAATTTGCAAACGAAGACATCAATGATTTTCAATTCTGGCTCGTCCATGCCACCATAAAGGTGATTTAAGAACATCTCTTTGGTCAGTGTGGAGCCTTTGCGCAAAGAGAGCAATTCAAGGATGCCATATTCTTTGCTGGTTAAATGAACAGGCTTGCCTTCACTCTCAACAGTTTGATTGTCCAAATTAACAGCTAATTTGCCTGTTTGGATGATGGACTGTGCATGGCCTTTGGAACGACGTACAATCGCATGGATGCGCGCAATCAGTTCTTCTTTATTATAAGGCTTTGTCAGGTAATCGTCAGCACCAATTTCGAAACCTTTTATTTTTTCAGGGGCTTGATCTAGGCCAGAAAGAATAAGAATTGGTGTTTCAACTTTTGCACTTCGCAAAGCGCGCAGAACTTCAAAACCATCAATGTCTGGAAGCATCAAATCAAGAATGATGATATCGTAATCATAAAGCTTCCCAATTTCGATGCCTTCTTCCCCATAATTAGTGACATCAACTACCATTCCTGCGGACTTAAGCATCAATTCAATGGCTTTAGCTTCGCTTGGGTTGTCTTCAACGAGTAATGCACGCATGGTCAATCCCCGATCCTGTTTTCGCGTTAACTTCTTATTAACCTTTCGTTAACCTTTATCATAACTCTAAAAACTTTCCTACGACTTTTTTTCATTAATGCTATATTTTCTAGCGAGTCGCAAATAAGAACAATTCTTGTCAAGTTGTTTGTGACTTTTTCGCAAATGCGGTATATTAAAATATTATCACTAAAACACGCGCTTGAAACGGAGCATTATTGTGGCCCTACTGGTCAATAACGTAATCGCAGAAGTTGATAAACTACCCGATTACAATGTGTTCGGACGTGTCGTTGGCGTTCAAGGTTTGATGATTGAAGTTGGCGGGGTTCAAGGGGCTCTATCTATCGGAGACCATTGCCGAGTGCGTGTCAGGAGCCGTGATTGGGTAACTTGTGAAGTGGTGAGTTTTAAATCTGGTCGTGCCCTTGTTATGCCTTTTGGTGCGGTCGAGGGAATCGCCATGGGTGATCGCGTGGAAGTTGGGCAACGCGAACCTGTATTATTTCCATGTGAAGCATGGCTTGGTCGCGTTATTAATGCGATGGGGGAGCCTGTCGATGGTAAAGGCCCACTTCCGGTTGGTCCCAAACCCTATAAAATTAAAGGGACACCACCACCTGCACACGAAAGATCGCGTGTGGGCGAAAAAATTGATTTAGGTATTCGATCCATTAATACATTTTTGACCTGTTGTCGAGGTCAACGCATGGGTATTTTTGCAGGTTCAGGCGTTGGTAAATCCACTGTGCTTTCCATGATGGCGCGTAATACAGAAGCCCAAATCAGTGTGATCGGGCTGGTCGGGGAACGTGGGCGTGAAGCGCGTGAATTTATTGAAGACGATTTGGACGAAGAAGGAATGGCGCGCAGTATCGTGATTGTCGCGACATCGGATGAGCCGCCTTTGATGCGTCGACAAGCGGCTTATGTAACCTTGGCTGTTGCAGAATTTTTCCGGGATTTACAACAAGATGTTCTGTGTTTGATGGATAGTGTGACGCGTTTTGCAATGGCACAACGTGAAATTAGCCTGTCTGTTGGTGAACCACCCGCATCAAAAGGTTATACGCCCTCTGTTTTTGCAGAATTACCTCGTTTGTTAGAACGCGCAGGACCTGGTGGGGAAAATCAAGGGGGTATTACAGGCCTTTTCACTGTCCTTGTTGAAGGTGATGATCATAACGAGCCGATTTCAGATGCGGTACGTGGTATTTTGGATGGTCATATTGTTCTGGATCGTGCAATTGCAGAACGGGGGCGTTATCCAGCGATCAATTTGTTGCGCAGTGTGTCTCGGACCATGCCGGATTGTAATAATGATGAACAGAATGCTTTGATCTTTAAGGCACGCCAATTGTTATCGACTTATGAAGACATGGCAGAACTTATTCGCCTTGGGGCTTATCGCCAAGGAACGGACCCTCAGGTTGATGAAGCGGTTTATTATAATGCAGCACTCGAAGCTTTCTTGGCACAAAATAAGAATGAACCCATGACGCTTGAAATTGGTTATATGGCCTTGGCCCAGTTATTGGGAATGAGCTATGGAGATTTCAACGGTGATGTTGGCGCACTTGGTGTTCCACAAGAACAATTACAAGCCCCGCAAGGCTAATAGGTTATGAGCAAAACCCTTGCTAACTTAATCCGCCTGCACAAATATCGTGTTGATGAAAAACGTCGCACACTTGGTATATTGTATGGTGAACTGGCTGATTTAGAACAGAAACTCAAAGATCTTGAAAACCAAGTTCTAGAAGAACAACGTATTGCAAAAGAAGCACCCGATCAGGCGTTGTTTTCATATGGGCGCTTTCATCAGCGCGCCATGGGTATCAGAGAAGAAATTCACGCGGCGATACTGGCAAAAGAACAAGAAGTTGAAATTGCGCGCGAAGATGTGAACGAGGCTTTTCGCGAGCTTAAAATATACGAAGAAGCCGAAAAAAACCGTCTTAAAAAAGAAGCCGAAGAACTAAATCGTAAAGGAAATATCGAGATGGACGAAATTGCACAAAACCTATTTCGTCGTAAAGATATAGATTAGTTTTTTATTTGGACCTGCTAAATTCACAAACGAAGTGCAATTCCTTTATAATCAGGAATTGCTAAGTGCCAAACAAACATCCAATTTAACAGGTCTCGTACCAGTTGCTAAGATAGTGGAATGTATCGTGGCAGACGCAAAATCAGAGCATGCCGACATGGGCCGAGAATGCCCTCTATATGGCTGCAGTAGTATCACTTCGTTTTAATCAAGATATGGTGAATTTTTATGCGCGGCTCAAACAGAATGAAAAGCCTTCAAAAGTTGCCCTCGCTGCCGCCATGAGGAAAATATGTTTTTTGGCGAATACCCTTATTGTGGAACAGAGTAAATGGACGTTAGAGACTTCTTGACTATTTTGGATACTCCACTTTATAGGGACGGGATCACTACTTTTATGGACTTCTAAGAATGAGAGTATTACTCCGTGTAGCCTTATTCTTGGCCTTGGTCTCTGGGTGATAGGATTGGGTTATTTATAGGCCAGAATATATTTAATTTTGGGTCGTTCCAAATTAATGTAAATTGGCCTGCACGATTGTATTCGCTTGTTTGCTTGTAATGAAAAATAGCTTCATCGGATAGAACGACGTGACCATTTCCATGTTTGGGGGGAATGAGAATTTGCTGCCTGTTTTTGGCGGAAAGTGTATGACCTTCCCATTGCCCATATTGATCGGAAGCCTCATCCCAATTAACAACAACAATATAGAATTTACCATGCAAACAGGTTACAAGTTTCCATGTCTCTTGGTCGCCATGAATGCCACGTAGTACGTACTGTGAAGAGAGCGATACATCGTCTTGTATGAAGTCTTGTGTGATGCCTGCATCGTTATATATACGTCGGTTATATGTTTCCACATATTCTCCACGAAAATCTTCAAAAATTGTCGGTGGCGTTATTTTAAGAACGCCTTCTAGCTTAGTTTTATCAACTATCATAATTTCATTTCCGAGAATGAGGAATGGGAGGCTTCATTTGAAACAAAGTTATTGAGCGCTGTTGCAAATGAATTATTGGCTTTTTCAAAGCGTTGCGGTGTACCGATATCTATGAAATAACCTTGAAAGATTAGGCCAGCGCATGTTTCTTTGGGGATAAGAGATGGAAAAAACTCTTGCTCAATAGAAAAGGCTGGAGATGTAGGTTTGTAATCCATAAGGATTTTTTTACGCATGCAATAGACACCAGCATTTATAAGACCAGGATTAGTGTCACCCCGTTCAGAGAAATTCGTAATGATGTTATCTGTGTTAATTTCAACGATGCCAGAGGAAGATGTATCTTGCTTTAAACGTAACGCCATGACCACTTGGAGAGTGCTATTTCTTTCGATGTTTGTGGAAAGTGTTCGAGGGTCAAATGCTAACCAAGAATCGCCGTTTGAGACTATGAATTCATCATCAAGTTCATCTAATGCATTGATTAAGGCACCTCCCGTACCAAGTGGAGAGGGTTCCTGAATAACGCGAATAGGCACAGCTGAAGTAGAAACTTTGTTAGCAAATTCTTCTACTTGGTCTCCTTTGTATCCAGAAAGTAAAAGAACTTCATGTGCACCTGCACATTTAGCCCATTTTATAAGATGCAATAGGAACGGAGAGCCTATAATTTCAAGAAGTGGCTTAGGTGTTGTTTTGGTACGAGAACCTAAGCGTGTTCCAAATCCACCAACAAGAAATACATATTGCAAATATTGTCTCTCTTTAACAAGGAGGGCTCGTCGGTTAAGATTAAGCTTCTTCGTTTAAACCTTTGAGGAGCGCGGGGTCGACCTCTACAGGTGTTTGTTCTGCTTGAGAAGGGCTACTGATTTCTTGAGAGGCTTGTTGCTCTTCTGTTAACTTAGCACCTTCAAGTAAGCCGTTTGCAATATTACGATTAATATCCACAAGAACAAGTAAACGTTCAGAATCTGGCTTTGGAAGCTGTTGAACTGTGTGGTTATCAACGAATTTTGCGAGTGTTAGCATATTGATACGAATGTCATTAGGAATATTGGTTTCTTCTTCGACAGCAAGTTCAGCTTGAAAAATAGTCCATAGCTTCCAATTTTTTCGTAGCGCTTCCTGCATTTCCTTCTTGCACTCTTTTTCATCTTCAATTTGAGTGCTTTCTACAAGCTTACGTGCAGCGGCAATTAGTGCCCATGCCTCACTATATGTGGGGTGGCCTCCTGCAGGAGCTGATGTATATCCCTGATCGGGTTTATTCGTATAAGTCATTTAAGTATCTCCGTGCAGATCCTGCAAAAAAACAGATTAGGAATGTTTACATTCACAAAGCTAATTGTAAAAGGCTGAACACATATATTCAATAGCTTAAAGTAAACCTTTTCCTTTTAATGCATCCACAAAGGCACCTTCTAAATCCTGAGATAGAGTTTCAGCTTGGAAAGGTGGCATTTGGATTATCTCGTCATGTAAATCTGATTTGTTTATCGTTTTATAAGATGAAGCAAGGTTACAAACGATTGCGATGTATTCTTGAGGTGTACTTGCTAACCATTCATTCTTGCCACAATGTTCAATTAGGTCGGTATTTGTAGAGATGCTATTTTTATTTTTCTCATTATCTTTTAAGGCAATAAGAGGAGTACCAGAAGTCAAAATTGCCGCTGCATTGTTAATGTTTTTATCAGCAAATGCCGCAAGATGTATGTCGCTCATGCTGAAAAGCTCTCCTAGATTTAGATCATCTTGTTGAGAATTGTGAAAGAAAATTCGATCAGCGAGCCCAAAATTCATGAATAAGGATGTGTATTTTTCGCGAATAGCATTTTGCGTACTACCGGGTCCACCAATAAGCAAACTCGAATCAGGGATATTTTTAAGAATTTCAGCCCATGCCAGAACCGTGTCATGGGTTGTATTTTCAAGTTCGCATAAGGTCGTAAAGATAAGCGGTGTATCTTCTGAGCGTTCAGATCTAATTGTGTGATCCATTTTCAAGAGGTTCGCGCCTGCATCAAATGAAATTCCACCTTTTGATAAACTTTCAGAATTAAGAATCGCGTCAACAGCTGCAAGGTTCGTGGCATCAACTTGGTTCAGCCATGATAAAATAATGGGAGCTGGTTTTTGTGCAATGACATTTAAGCGTTGGTTTCGACTAACCCCGATGCAATCGATTAAAATGTCAATGCCATCACAAGTCATTAAGTATGCAGCTGTTAGGTCATCTAATTCCCTAACGTCACGCCAATCATTAGCAAGGACTTTTAGGCGAGAGGTTGTGGCATCAGATTGGGTATTTTGCTGATAGCAGAAAATTTCAAATTTTGATTTATCGTGCTTATTGAAAGCACGTTCTAGAAAATGTCCTTTTGAGCAATCATAGAAAGAGTCAGAAAGGTAGGCAATACGAATTTTACGACTCGCCATATCTTCTCCGCCACTAATCAGGATTGCTTCATCAACATCTTCTAGAACAATCGCTTCAACTCGTTTTAAAAGCTCTTGGTGTAAGGTTGACGTATCGCAATCTAGGCTACTAATTTCTTCAATAATCTGGCTTAATATTTCCGTCTCAGTCTCTAGATCCGTACAACATTGTGCTGCAATACGGTAGGCTAGCAGTGAATCTTTTGCTTGACCAAGTTTTCTATGACTGAATGCGATTTCAAGTAAAGCATCGCTGTTAGGTCCATGCATGCCAGAGAGATTGGTTTGAAGGGAAGTCAGTGCTTCATCATGGATATGAAGTTTGTTCAACGCCTTGCCCAGTAGAGTGTAAGCAGCCCAGTTATCTGGTGAGGATTTAATATCATTTTTACATAACTTAACGCATTCTGCATAATTACCTTTTCCAAATGCAAGCGCAGAAGAAATACGTTTCCCACTGTCAGAAGAGGCCGTCAAGGCAGATGCAAAGTCACGAAAAAATGTGGGTACGAGGTTATGAATGTTGGGGTCTGGGTGTAGAACAGTGGCGAGTTTAGCAAAATAAGTCGCTTCACCAAGATTTCCTGAGCGTGCAAAAATAATAGCTAATGCGTCAACTACTTCTTGAGTATCTGGTGTTATTTCATGGAGCTGCTCTAATAATGTTATAGAGCGTGCCGTATCCCCCATTAAGTAAGCCGTTAAAGCCAAAAATAAAATGCCATAATGATGATTTTTATTTTCTTCTAAAAATTCGCCGCATAATGTTAATGCAGATGTAAAATCATTTGCGACAATGCAAGAGCTGCAATTTTGGATTTTAGAGAGATCAAGTGCTGGTGTCATTATATTTTCCCATTTGTAGAGTACAGCATCAGCCAATCAGGAGTTGGCTATCTTGTTGCAAGGTCATCATAAAAGGTATTTGCATGTTCTTTCAACATTAACATCGAATTCCTTAACTCTTCACGAACAATTTTTTTAACCAAAGGCCTATTTTCTTCGTCGATGACGCGTGTAGGATAAAAAATAGTTGTCATAAACATCATGAAAATAGAACCGCGTATCATGAATTGCCCTGGTGTAGTGTCAAGGTCACCAGCGACGATTTGTCGTGCGATCCGTTCCGCATAACGCGACCAATAATTTTCGTCTACTTCATCATCAATAATAGCAATAATACGATCTATAAGGTCGTTGATTTGCTTTTGCCAATCGGTACGGCCCCATGTTCTTTCGAAATGTTCTAAGGAATAGAGTTCAAAATTATCTTTGATTTGCTTTAGGGCTGCATTCTTATCTTTTTCTGGGAGAGACTTGAGAGTTTGCGGAAGCTTTGGAATTGCATTCTCAATGAAGCTACCATCGCTGCAATTATAATACGTATGTCCAGATTGAAAACGCATGATGCTTCGTTCTGCAATGCTACGTGCCC
>Ga0209345_10006483_pt1 | contig 10592 bp, 8 predicted proteins | sample Cruoilmetagenom7_FD_187294 | JGI IMG/M metagenome (GOLD analysis project Ga0209345, IMG submission 187294) | Oil polluted marine microbial communities from Coal Oil Point, Santa Barbara, California, USA - Sample 7 (SPAdes) (version 2) | ecosystem: Environmental > Aquatic > Marine > Oil seeps ... | reverse complement strand
ATCATGGTGGCAAAGTCATTATACTTCGGGTCATCTTCCAGCATCTTGGCCTTTGCCTCGGCCGAGGCGCTCCATGACACGCCGTCCGCGCCATAAACCTCTTTAGCTATCTTATCAACGCGATCACGGAGTTTCATGTCTAATGGATAGAGGAATTTGAAGTCGTTTTCTTCTTTGCATGCATCTATAACTGCATCGGCGAATTCGAGAGAGCCTTCGCCACCCAACTCCCAATGTTTTGATTCAGCACAACGGGCGCCTGCTGCTTCAGCAGCCTTTCTCACTACTGCCGCCTCAGCATCCGTATCTGTATAGAAGCGGTTGATACATACCACAGGATTGATACCGGCCTTACGGATGGTATTGATATGATGCACCATATTCTCGCATCCCTTTTCAACCAGTTCCAGATTCTCTTTGGTGTATTCATCAGCAAGAGGTTTGCCTGCAACAACCTTAGGGCCTCCACCGTGCATTTTGAGGGCGCGGATAGTGGAAGTCAACACGGAAACATGGGGTTTCAAACCACTGAAACGACATTTTACATTCCAAAACTTCTCAAACCCGATATCGGCCGCGAAACCACTCTCTGTTACATGATAATCGAAAAGTTTCAGGCCGACTCGGTCAGCGATGATGGAGGACTGGCCTACTGCGATGTTTGCGAACGGTCCGGCATGAACCATGCAGGGCTGATACTCGGCAGTACACATAAGCGTAGGGTTAATTGTATTGCGCATGAACGCAGTCATGGCCCCGCCCACTTCCAGGTCGCCGGTGGTAACAGGGTTTCCGCTCTTATCAAAGGCCACGGTAATATCATCAAGACGCTTCCTCAGATCTGCCAGATCCCTGATAACGGCAAGAATAGCCATACATTCGGAACCTACGGCAATACCGAACTTGGATTGCATGGTGAACCCGTCCATTCGTCCGCCGATACCGATGATGATATTTCTTAAAGACTGAGCACAAAGATCCATAATCCATCCCATCTCAACCCGGGTTGGATCCATGTTGAGACGTCTCATACCGGTTAACCTTTGCAGCTGCTCATCATTGTAATTTCGCTCATGCTGCATCCGGGCCGTCATGGCCACCATTGCCAGGTTGTGGGCGTTCATGATGTCATTGATATCACCGGTGAGGCCAAGGGAAAATTCCGTCATGGGGATAAGAAGAGAATTGCCGCCTCCCGCCGCTGTTCCTTTAACGTTCATGGTGGGACCACCCGAGGGCTGTCTGAGGGCGCCTCCGACATTTACGCCACGCATGCCGAGACCTTCCATGAGGCCGCATGATGTGGTGCTCTTGCCTTCACCAAGGGGAGTGGGTGTAATGGCGGTTACTTCAATATATTTCCCATCAGGTTTATCCTTCAATCTATTGATAATTTTGAGAAAATCCAATTTAGCCAGTCTTCCCATAGGAAGCATCTCATCCTTTTCGAGGCCCAGCTTTTCTCTCCACTCATCCGGCGTAGGCATATTTTTTTCCGCTGCTTCGGAAATCTGCCAATCCGCCATTTCTACCGCATTGTAAGCCATTTATCAAACCTCCTTTTAATGGTTATGCCTAGGCAAGGCCTGCAGCCGCGAGGATATCGGGAACCTTATCCTCCTTGCCTATGGCCATTATATGTACCCCGTCACAAATTTTCTCATCTTTAAGCGTCTTGATCATACGTCCTGCAATTTCAATACCTTTTGCCAGGGCCTTTCCTTTTTCAGCGCCAGCCATCTCATCTATCAAGTCTTTGGGAACGAATATACCGGGCACATTGGCGTTCATGTACTTCGCCATACCTGCCGACACGAGAAGGACTATACCAGCCATTATCTTTACATTGAATTTGCGGGCATATTCCATGAACTTCTTGAAATTATCCAGATCATAAATGGCCTGGGTCTGTATGAATTCCGCCCCTGCTTTGATCTTTTTCTCAAACTTGAGAAGCTGAGGTTCAATTGGGTTTGCTTCAGGCGTGACTATGGCCCCTTTACAGAACGTAGGGCGGGCCTCGCCCGTAAACTCGTTGCCCGCAAAGTCTTTCCCTTGCTCCAGCCCTTTGATTGCCTCCAGCAAGAGAACCGAATCAAGATCAAAGACGGGCTTAGCATCAACATGGTCGCCAACAGTTACGTAATCACCTGTCAGACAGAGAACATTCTTTATTCCCAGTATATACGCGCCTAAAAGTTCCGCCTGAAGGGCAATACGATTTTTGTCCCTGCAGGTCATTTGCAGGATAGGTTCCCCCCCTGCTTCCTGAATAAGCCGACACACAGGAAGGGTACTGATTCGCATAACAGAGCTCTGATTGTCAGTCACATTGAGCCCATCAACCGTATCCTTGAGTATCTCGATATGATGCTTCATTTCTTCTATATCGACCCCTTTAGGAGGTCCAACCTCTGCGGTTACGACGAACTTCCCTGATTCAAGGGCCTCATTAAATGCCTTTGCCATATGTTACTCCTTTTCTTTGAAAGCTTCGTGGATTCTACGTCCAGGGGTAGTTTGAACGCTATATTTTTTTGCAGGGAATATTTCCCGAATATTATCAAGCTTACCTAGCTTATTGAGTCTATTATAAATAAGGGTCCACGCACAATCTTTTTCCTTGCTTAATTCGCACTTTCCATCGTTTGTGCCTCCACAGGGGCCATTTAGAAGCCCTTTCGCACAAACGGCAATGGGGCAAATTCCTCCAGTCTCAGCCAACACGCAATCACTACATGCCCTGCACCTCTCACTCCACTCTCCTTCTCTTTCCGCAACTCCGATAAACTGAGTATTTAAGGCCGGATAAACATATTTGGAGTCGTACATCTCTGCAAGAAACTGAACACCGGCGCCACATGCCATAGAAATAACAGCATCGTAATCATCTATCTTGTCCTTGATTTCCTCCAGGTATTCCTTGTCGCATTGTCTTTCCAGGGTGGTCTCACCTGCTTCAAGTTCCTTTCCTTCTTCCTCAAAGGCGAGTCTTAATTGGGAGGCAAGTATCTGCACCTCTTTTTCCCCCCCTGCCATGCATACTGAAACACACTCGCCGCAACCAACTACTAAAACCTTCTTACAACCCTCGATCATTGCCTTTATCTCTTCGAAAGGCTTCCTTTCTGCAACAATCATAAGAACTCCTTATCAATAATTGTTATTTATTTAATAACTATGCCGCTTTGCTCACAATCTTCGTTGGTCCGAGCTTTTTCGCCACTTCTGTCATTTCGTCAACAGCTTCTTTGAATTTAGGTGCCATTGAAGAACTTAAATTGAACATTTTTAGTCTATCCGGCGCTATACCGCTTTCCTCAAGAAGCCCTTTCGTATAATCAACCCACATCTTAGCCCTTTTATTTCCTTCCAGGAAATGACATTCTCCCTCCATTCAACCGACTACCATCACAGCGTCCGCCCCTGCCTCAAAGGCCTTGAGCAGATACAGGGGTTCCACCTTTCCTGTACACAGCAATTTTATAACCCGTACATTCGGCGAATATTGCAGTCTCATGGCGCCGGCCAGGTCGGCGGCAGCATAGGCGCAATATGTACAGCAAAAAGCCGCAACCTTCGGTTCAAAATCTCCCATAAAAATCTCCTCTCTTCCCTCTATTGGTAGTATATTTCCAAGAACCATGCAACAAGTATATATCTCCTACCCAACCCACTCGTTAGACAGCACCCATCCATTAATAATGCAGTCACGAACTAATGTATAAGCAAACACCCCGAAAATAAGGTGAGATTAATAAACGAATTTCCTTTTATATGGCAGCAATGCTTTCCAGTATCTCTTCATCTGAGTAGTTATTCAATTGGATTGCCTTTCGAGGGCACATGCTGACACATATTCCGCAACCCTGACACTCTGCCGGTTCTATCTCCGCCGTACCTTCCGAGTTAATTCGGGGCACATCGTACGGACATGCACGAACACATGTCAGGCAAGCCGCGCACATTGTTCCGTCAACAACGGATTTTTCTGCTGAGAGCTTAAGGTCATCTTTAGTCAATAACGTCAATGCCCGAGCTGCCGCAGCTCCCGACTGGGCCATGGTATCCCTTATCAACTTGGGTCCATGAGCCAACCCTGCCAGAAAAACGCCTTCTGAGTGAAAATCTACCGGCCTGAGTTTCACATGGGCCTCCTGGAAAAAACCCTCTTGATTCACTGGGAGTTTGAGCTGATGAGTTAAAGGATTTTCCTTATCCGCAACTACTCCTATGGCCAGGGATACGATATCGGCCTCTATCTCCAAGTCTACACCGAGTACATGATCCCTGATATGCACCACCAGGCTTTCCTCTTCCGCTTCTACCCGGGGCTCTTGATCTTTGTCAAAATGAATAAATATGACGCCCTTCTCTCTTGCCTTTCGATAGAAGTCTTCCATCAGCCCGTAAGTTCTAATATCCCTGTAGAGAACATAAATATTTATATCAGGGTTCATCTCCTTGAGTTCTAAGGCATTTTTTATGGATCCCTGACAACAGATACGACTACAGTTAGGGTTATCATCATTTCTGGATCCAACACACTGAATCATAACTAAGCTTTTGATATTCCTGAGGTCTTCATCTTTATTGGTAATCCGCTCTTCTATTTCCAGGCTGGTAAGGACTCTATTGTCTTTACCGTAGAGGTGTTCCTCCGGTTCGTAAGGCTTGGCGCCTGTTGCGACTATGGTGACGCCGTGGGAGATATCCTCCTCCTTGCCTGAACTTGATTCAATAATGGTCTTGAAGTTTCCCACAAAACCCGAGTGAGACCTTACCTGTGCGCCAAAGTGTACCGTTATATTCGAATTTGCCTCTACTTTTGAAGTAAGATCGTCAACAAAAGAAATAACGTCATCACCTTCAATAGTATAATGAACCCTTCTTGCCAGCCCACCTAATTGCTCTGTCTTCTCAAGAAGATGCACCTGGAAACCCTGTTCAGCGAGGCTGAGGGCGCTATTCATACCTGCCGGCCCTCCTCCAACCACTAATACAGTATGATCGATTTGTACTATTTCCTGCTCCAATTGACCGGCTCTTCTGACTTTTGCCACAGCCATTCTTACAAGATCTTTTGCCTTTTCCGTCGCTTTTTCCGGAAAATCCTGATGGACCCATGTACACTGATTCCTTATGTTTGCCATGGTGAACAGATATTTGTTAAGGCCTGCATTTCGTAATGTCTCCTGGAACAACGGCTCGTGGGTCCTGGGTGTGCATGCCGCAACAACAATGCGATTTAATTTGTGCTCCTCAATCACTTCCACTATCTTGTCCTGACTATCCTGGCTGCATGTAAAGAGATTCTCCGTCACATAGGTGACACCAGGCAAACCCTTGGCATACTCTACGATTGACGGAACATCCGCTATGCCTCCTATGTTGATACCGCAGTTGCATACAAAGACCCCTATACGGGGCACTTGATCCCTGACATCTATTTCATCAGGGAATACCAGTTCCTTTACAAGGGTCCCCCTGGCCTGTGTCAAGCTCATGGCAGCACCGCATGCTGCGGAGCTGGCTTCCATTACGGACTCGGGAATGTCCTTGGGTCCTTGAAAAGCGCCGCATACAAATATTCCATCCCTTGATGTGGATACGGGTTCAAAGGAGTTGGTTGCACAGAAATTACCATCCGTCAGGTCAATGTTGAGTCGTTCGGCAAGGTTTACTGATTCCGGAGATATCTCCATTCCCACAGAGAGAACAACCATATCAAATATCTCGTTCACTACCTCCCCGTTTTCCGTGATGTATCGAATATTAAGGTCATCGGTTCCGGGAACCGGAACAATGGTATGGACACGACTCCTTACAAAACGCACACCATGCTTTTCCTGGGCATCATTGTAGTACTTCTCGAAATCCTTTCCGAATGTGCGCATATCCATGAAGAAGACAGCGCAGTCCAGGTCTTCATCCGAGTGTTCCTTGGCAATTGTGGCTTCTTTGATGGCATACATACAACATACGGAAGAGCAATGAGGGTTATCGCACCTGTTGATATCACGGGACCCGACACATTGCAGCCATGCGATCTTCTTAGGCTCTTTTTTGTCTGAAACACGGATGAGGTGACCCATGGTAGGACCTGTTGCCGAAAGAATTCGTTCGAATTCCATTGAGGTCATCACGTTAGGATGGTTTGCGTAGTCGTAGTTTTCAAACCTGGAGGGGTCAAAGGGCTGAAAGCCCGGAGCCAAGACAACAGACCCCACGTTGATTGATACGGTTTCTTCTTGCATGGCGTGGGTATCCAGGCTCACCGCCTCCGCCTTACAGGCCGTTACACACTGATAACACTCGCAACATCCCCCGCAATCCAGGCAGCGATCCGCTTCTTCCCGGGCCGCGTCTTCACCAATAGGAAGGCTTACCTCCTCAAATCCTGAAAGCCTCTTTTCCACAGGCATGGTAGGGACTTCCAATCTCTCTAAAAGGGGTAGATCCTGGGAAATCTCGATCCAATTCGTCCCCATGGGGGGCTCTTCCTGCCATTCGGTAGGCAATTCTTTACCCTGCAAGTACCTGGCAATATATCCAGCGGATCTTTTACCGGCCTCAACCGCCTCTATAACCGTGGCAGGACCGGTAATTGCATCGCCACCGGCAAAAATCCCGGGAATATTCGTGAGAAGTGTCTCGGGATTAACCACCAAGAGATTCCATTTGGACAATTCCAAACCATGGTCTTTGCCCAGGGATTCGTAATCCGGCTCCTGCCCAATGGCGGGTATGATATGATCCGCTTCAATGAAAAACTCAGAGCCCTCTATGGGGATCGGCTTTCTCCGGCCCGTGGTATCCGGCTCCGTAAGTCGCGTGCGAATACACTCGATTCCCGTTACCTTCCCACCTTCCTCAGATATCCTCAAGGGGGCGGCTAGGAAATGGATATTGACCCCTTCCTTTTCCGTCTCCTGCACCTCTTCGGGTTCTGCGAGCATCTCCGTTCGGGAGCGGCGGTAAAGAATGCTGACCTCGCTTGCCCCCAATCTAAGGGCCACCCGGGCACCGTCAAGAGCGGAATGACCGCCTCCGATTATCACAGCCTTCCCTTCCATCTTCTGAAGTTCCCCAAGGTGGACCTGCCTTAGAAAAGAGGTTACATCGGACACTCCTTCGGAGGCATCCTCCCCGGGTATCCTCAGTTTCAAACCCTTCCAGGCCCCTATCCCTAAAAAAACGGCGTCGGCCCCATGTTTCTGAAGCTCTTTTATTGTAATATCTTTCCCTATAGTCGTGTTGGTGTGTATCTCTATCCCATAGCGTTTGAGATTTTCTATCTCAGCATCGAGCACGGACCTGGGCAATCGGTGTTCAGGGATACCGTACCGCATCATTCCGCCCGCTTCAGGCATTGCCTCATACACAATTACTTTATACCCGTCAAGAGCAAGGAAGTATGCAGTGGTTAGTCCGGCAGGGCCTGCTCCGATCACAACCACCTTCTCATCTCTTGGTGTTATGTCGGGCACAGGTATCTCACTGAGATTTACATGATCCGCGGCTACCCGCTTAAGTTCCCTTATGGAAATCGCTTCGTCCACTTCAAGACGGCGGCAGCTCTGTTCGCAACGATGCGGACAAATACGGCCGAGCACACCGGGGAAGGGTAGATCCTTCATAATGATATCAATGGCTTCCCTGTACTTCCCCTCTTTAACCATAGCTACATAACCCTGTACATTAAGATTGGCAGGGCAGGCCATTCTGCAAGGCGCTGTATCAAGTTTCTCCAATGCAAAACTGCCTGGGATTGCCTGGGCATATTGCATATAAATAGCCTTGCGATTCCCCAGTTTCATGTCGTATTCATTGGGTCTCTCCACAGGACAGACCTGGGCGCAATCACCACACGCAGTGCATTTATCCGGATCAATGTGACGTGGAATTCTATTCAGGGTTACCTTAAAATCCCCCTCTTCCCCTTGGATCTTCTCAATGTTTGAACCAGTAAGGATATCTATATTTATATGCCGGCCGACCTCGACCAGTTTAGGAGAGATAATTCACATGGCACAGTCATTGGTGGGAAAGGTCTTGTCAAGTTGAGACATCACCCCACCGACGGATTGAGATTTCTCAAGCAAGTAGACATGATATCCGGAATTCGCCAAATCGAGAGCGGATTGCATCCCTGCAATCCCACCGCCAACTACAAGTACAGATCCAATTACATCCTTGGGCATCGTTTATTTCTCCTGTTGAAATGAGATAGAGTCCAGCCGAAAAAAGATTGGCTGATCCCTTAATTAGAAAAAGTATAAATTGTGATATAATATACAGATTTCAGTGGATTGTCAACAAGTATTTTGAATTCACGGTAACTAATGGACGTTGAGTTTGTCAGCATAATCGAACACGAATAATCGGCCTTAATGATGACTCCCCTTTGCACATAAAAAAGCCCCCCGTTCTTTTTCATAGCGGGAGGCTTTTTTATGTGTTCATGCGAATTAAGAGTTAAGAATGAAAATGTAGAATCTACGGGTCAGGGGTCAGAAGGAGTTTTTTCTATTTTATTCCTGATTCTGAATTCCGACTCCTGACTTATGAAGAAGCGGCCGACGCTACAGCGCGCTAAGATTGAACCCTTATACCTTAAGCCTTGTACCCTATGCCACATTAAACATAGATGAAATAATTATCAAGTCCAATTTTTCATTCTTAATGTTTAAGTCTTGAGAAAAGTCTTTACAACTTTGGCCCAGCTTTTCTCTTCCAGCTCTTTAAAAATATCTTCCACTGATACACCACCGTCAGCGGCAATTGCCATATTCTCATTGGCCATGGACAAAAGCTTTCCACTCTCTTCATCCATGAATTCATGAGCTCCTTCGCCATAAAAAAGACCCTTCAGGTTCTTCCTCAGTTGGGTCGGTTCAACAATAAATAACCACCCGTCTTCGTAAGGAGAGCTGTAGGGCAGGTCGGGATGATCTACGAGTTTATCGTTAATATGGGCGACAATTCCATCAATTGGAGAGAGGACACGGGCCGACTCCCCGTTACGTCTTACTTGAAATCCCACATCACCCTGCTTCACTTCGCAACCGATGTTTGGTAGTTCGACTCTTCCCTGTCTTCCTATGAGTTTTTGTGCAAAATCGCTCAAACCGACTCTGACACGTCCACCATATTCCGGTCTTGCCCATGTATGTCCTTCATGATAGTAAATGTCTTCAGCGAGTTTAAACCCTCCCACATGACTGAGAGCATGCACGGGAAGCACTTCTGCCTGCACTCGCTCCTGCATCATCTGGTCAAATGAACAGTTACCGCACTCATATGCGTTGGGACATATCTTCCGACTCACCTCACCCGTAATCATGTAACGACATTTTCTCCCTGACGCGGGAAGCATCATCATCTTTTCCACCCATGTTTCATTGAATTTGTCGGCCGGCGTCGTTAGAGGTTCACTAACAGCAGATTCCTTCTGCCTGGTGACCTTGGCCTGCAGCGCATGGTCGTACAAACAAGTGGAGCAATCATAATTGTTATCACAGAGTTTATAGGATACGACCCCTGCCTCCATCCAGATACATTTCTTTTTACCTGCGGGAACAATCTTCATTGATTCTTTTCTTGCCCTGATCCCCATTGTTTTTTCCTCCTTTGTATCAAAAATTTAGATCCTTTTGGCATCCTTCATACATAAGTTTATTCGAAAGTGTAAACTACTTTATAGCTTTTATGAAGGATGCCATCCTTTTCTCTTTTTAGTGTTAATAAAAAGCAAGGGGCATGCCAATTTAAATTAAAACCTTTTAAAATATCATAACTACTTAATATTATTTAATACATTTACGCTTAAAAGAGAACAAAGCCTGTCAATCCAAGATTTCTACACTGCCGAAAGTTTCGACAAAAATAATCCTGCAAAATGCAAAACTATTGTTAACCACTTGTTTATTTTAGTTTATCTGATGATTGCAGAGAAAATAGACAGGGTGTAGAATAATTCGACACTCAAGGAAGGTTATGGAAGAGCTTCTTCTTGAGATACCACCTATAAAGCTCAAGACATGTGGGGCAGAAGTCCGGTTTTTTTAAATCCGTATTCTCAATACGGGTGGAAGAATGCATGACACAATACCGATCCCTGCAATGGGTGAGTCCGAATGTATGGCCAAGTTCATGCAGCGCCGTTTTTTCAACACGTTCTAATAAGAGATCGGGGTTTGCGGGTTGGTCATAGAACTGGGGACGAAGCCGATGTATGGAGATGATTGCGCATTGCCCCTCGACCTGGGCCAAACCAAAAATATACTTCAGGATAGGCACATATAAGTCCACATAAGTAACGCCGATGAACCTTAGTGTATCCGGGGGACATTCTTTAATAAGGCGTTTTAAAATCTCTTTTGAATTATACTGGCATCGAGCTTCGTTGTATGCATATTCAGGGCCTTCCATATCAGGATAAACTCTGCATACAAGACTTAATCGTGCGGAGATCCGTTCAGCAAGGTGATTGAGAATCTCCCTGTCCACGGATCCGACAGGGCGGATAGTTATCCATTTTGATGAGGCGATCTAAAGTTACCCCCTTCTCTCAATGTATAGCTTACCAT
>Ga0209345_10006481_pt1 | contig 10594 bp, 13 predicted proteins | sample Cruoilmetagenom7_FD_187294 | JGI IMG/M metagenome (GOLD analysis project Ga0209345, IMG submission 187294) | Oil polluted marine microbial communities from Coal Oil Point, Santa Barbara, California, USA - Sample 7 (SPAdes) (version 2) | ecosystem: Environmental > Aquatic > Marine > Oil seeps ... | reverse complement strand
GCCGTTGATCCATACCGTTCGGGGCGCTGGATACAGCCTTCATGGATAACCCTAAGCGCAAAGGTCCTTCAGCGTTGCGGACATCCATACGGCTGTCTTTGCAATACTCGTTCCTCTATTCGGTGCTCTCTGCGCTCGTTTTCGCCTTGGCCTATTGGTTCACGCAATACGAGGTCCAAGACTGGGTGCTCGATCAAATGCGCAGCGATGCGGCGACGCTGATTGAAATCTTTGAGTTGGGCGGCGATGAGGTATTGATCGACCGCGTCGATGCCCTCGCCGAAGTCAGCTTTCAGAATGCTCGGGTTTACCAGCTTCTGAACGCCGAGGGCGCGATTGTTTCTGGCAACTTATCTTCGGCCTTCGAAAACCCATTGCCGGACTATCTTCCGGCACAGAAATTGCCGCTTGCCGGAGAAATTCATGATGAGGTCACTGGCTATTGGCTACGCGCAGATGATGTTGGGCCCTATCTTCTGATCCAAGGGGCAGGAGACCATATCGTCTTGGAGATACTGGAAGCGCTCGGCATGGCTTTGGTGGTGGGCTATTTGGCGGTTGTGATCCTCGGCCTTATCGTGGGTGTCCGAATAGGCCGCATCACCGAGCGACGGATTACGGCGATATCCAATACCCTCGCGGAGGTTTCCTCTGGCAACCTCGCCTCCCGTATTTCAACCGCCCCAAAGGCTCGTGATGATCTTTCGCGGGTATCAACCGAGATCAATAGTATGCTCGACCAGATCAAGCGTCTGCTCGAAAGCCAAGAGCAAATCTCCAATGACATTGCCCATGACATGCGCACGCCGCTTCAGCATCTTCGGCAGCGACTGGAGAAACTACGAGACAGTCCGACTATCAACCCGGGCGACATTTCCGCCAGTCTCGATCAAACCGAAGAAATTATAGCGACCTTCAACGCCCTTTTGCGTATCGCTCAGATTGAGGGAAGTGACCGACGCGAAAGGTTCGCGTGGAACGACCTGCGTGAAATCATAGCCAATGTTACTGAAGTCTTTGAACCTACGGCCGAGGATGCTGGCATTGAGTTGACCACTAAGATACCGAGCGAACAGCTTGAGGTCGTTGGTGATAGAAATCTTTTGACGCAATTACTGTCGAACCTTGTCGAGAACGCAATCAAACATTGTCACGTTGGTTCTAAGGTTTTGGTCTTGGCGGAAAGCACACCTGTCGGTCCAACCTTGCGCATCACTGACGATGGTCCGGGGATCGAACGCGAAAATCGAGAGCGTATTTTTCGACGGTTCTTCAGGGGTGAGAAAAGTCGGAACAGTCCTGGGAATGGCCTTGGCTTGGCATTAGCAAAAGCAATTTGTGATCTGCATGGCGCCGAAATAACCGTGTCGGAGAATTATCCAGGAACAACTTTCGAGATCAATTTTTTGCGGTAAATGCGATCTGGATCTGAACATAGGCTTTCTTTGCCGTATTCAAGATGCGCAGTCAGAGTCGCCTTAAAGCAGACATTGCTCAATAGAAAGAGCAATGTCACCTGCGGGTCGCTCTTGCCAGATCAATTTATGCTGCAATTGCGAAGACCGTCATTACTTACGCGGTCAATTTGGGCTCTTTCCAGACGTTGGCTGCAACGAGCACCAAGGTCTGCAGCGCGGACGGAGCGGCCCTTCGGGGTTGGGGCAGAGTCCACAAAATGCAAGTTCTGTGGTAATGAGTGGATCACCGTTAGCTTTGAGGCGCTACCATGGAAGTTCATGAAACAGATTTCATAGAAGCGGGAAGCGGTGAGAAGGTCATCCTTATCCATTCCAGCGTTGCAGGTGCGAAGCAATGGCGGAGTTTGATGGATGCACTCGCTGGAGACTTCCACGTTATAGCGGTCAACCTGTTCGGCTATGGTAAGACACGCCCTTGGAACGAAAAAGGCAACTTACAGCGGCTGGAAGATCAAGCCAGACTTATCGAGCCCTTCTTGCACACGGACGGGAAGCAGATATCAATTGTTGGTCACTCATTCGGTGGAAGTGTAGCGATGAAGGCTGCTGCACTATTTAAGGATTACGTAAAACGTTTGGTTTTAATAGAGCCCAATCCTTTCTACCTGCTACACAAGCATGGACGCACGGCTGCATATGGGGAAGCCGTTGCATTGCGCGATTTGATCAAGGAACACGGCAAAGCGGGATCGTGGGAAATTGCCGCCGAGAAGTTTGCCGACTATTGGACCGGTGCGGGCAGTTGGAGCGCCATGCCTGAAGAACGGAAAGAAAAGTTTTCACATGCTCTGAAGCCAAATTTTCATGAATGGGATGCCGTCATGAACGAAGAGACTTCTTTGCTTGAGTGGGAAAGAGACCTGCCCAGAGAGACGACTGTCATTTCGGCCGCCGATACAGTCAAATCTATCGATGAAATATACAAGCTATTGAGTGAAAGCATTTCAGGGTGGAAGTTTGAACGGATCGACAAGGGAGGCCACATGGCGATTATGAGCAAACCTGATCAGGTCAATCCGATGGTCATCGCAGCGTTGAACTAAAGACTTGTTGGGCGGCTCATGCCCGCCAATTGTGAGACCGCGTATGATGGTCATATTTGGGCAATTCGTGCCGGATCAGGTTGTGTTGTGACTTCAAAGACGTCCGCCCCGCAGGCAGGGCTCAACCTGCTGTTTGCCGCGCCAGCAATCAAGATCAGGGCCGAACCCGAGCGCTAACCTGTAACTAAGCGGACCCTCCTGCCGTTGCTGTGGGCGCTCAGTTTTCGCTGCAGTTGCGACGACCTCTGGGAGGATGGGCGGTTTGCGGACCTTCGCCGCGGTAAGCATCAAGGTCCGCTGTGGCCAAACCCATACGCCGCCAAAACCTTGCTTAGCGCGGTTGTCGGCAAGATTTTCCTGCACTGAGATCAGTAATAGCGGCACGTAAAATTTCGCCTGCCAAGCACCGAATTTCCACGCTGGATTCAGCATCTGGAATTGATTGGCATTCCTTCGTTTTCTGCGACCTGGATCGACAATATTTCCTTTTTACTTTTCAGGCTCTGTCCAAATGCGCCTGCGCGTGTGGCATCACCTGATCTGTTTTGAGCAAAATAGAGGTGTCGGAGTTGCATCTCTGAGTACCCATCAGCCTCCATGACCATTTGCACCATAGGATCAGCCAGCATCTCCTCAAGAAACCGCGTTGAAAGCTGCGTCCCAGTCTTTTTGTCTCTTGCCTGCGCTTGATCGAGGTCGGCCATTGATAGGGTCAATGTTCTCGCAAGACCCGGATGAGATGCCAGAGGATGTAGTTTCACCATAACAGAGGCCTTCCAGCTGCCGGGGCTTTGGTGGGCCGGGGCCGGGTGCAATTCGGTTTCTAATTCATACTCACCTTCCGGCAACGTTTCATCGTGACCCGGGACCCTAAAAGGTTTGGATAGGAAAATGACGCTTCTGCTCGTAAGGCTTTCCATTGATTTGTTCCTCTGAATGGTTCGAGACTGCACGACTCCTCCTGGCCAGGGATAAGATGCTCGTAGCCTTACTGCCGATGGCAGCGATTACCGCTGACGCTGGGCTGGTGGAAAGAACGCAAAGCGATGCTCAGCCTCCATCTGCCAACGTGTTTATGGCGTCAGGTGACCGACGATGAATATCGAGTGCAGCAAGGCAGCCGTTTGCGAGATCTTGATCTGGGGTGTCGGTTCCTGGCACGGTGGCCCAGCCAAATGCCATAAGAGCATCGCGCTTCCGCAAGGATGAGGCCGCCCGAATGGTAGCTAATTTCTTTGACCGATCCGGGTCGCCCTCGGCCAAGTAGAGGCAAACAGGCACCATGGATGCAACAACGTTGTCGTGAGACAGGATGCGCGCTCGGGCAACTGCGGTTCCGTCGGTTACCCAACCGCCCCATGTAAAGCCGACGATGCTGGCAAGCACAGCACCTATGAGTGCGCCGTAAAGGCCCGGCTTTAACCATACAGGGGTTGTCATTTCGAGTCCTCCGGCAGAGGCAGTGCTGCGCCGCTGTGTCCGTTCGCTTTGTGGATAGCGTCATCACGCCTAAGCGCCTCGAACAGAGCTCTTTCGGTTGTTTCACACAAATCAACTTGGCCCGCCCGCACTCCCCTTTGTCGCACGAGCAAGTAGGTTGTTATCCGCTGCCAGGTTTCGAATGTAGGACCCTGTAAGCATTCCTCCTCTATGAGGACTTCATAAGGGCCAGCGGGCAGCACCTGCGCATTACCCGGCAGACAAAATACATTCGAGAATTCAACTGTAAATTTAGACGACCGCAGGTTCATATTAAGATCCCGATATAAAGGCAGGCCCTTATCGACCTCGTCACCGGAACGCTCCCAAGGTTAAGGGGCGTAGCGTCTACACCAGTCCGTTACGATACGCCCTAATTGCGAACTAAGCACTGATGTAGGTTAGCGACGCCTTCGTGAGGCAATCCGGGTGGGCTGTAAACAAGTGCCAGGATAGGTCCTGATCCCACTGATCTATGTATGGGCGCTGGCGTCGATCCGAGATTACAATCAACCAGATTGATGCTTGCAGCGCCACGCCTCTGAATGATGATTTAAGCGCGCAGCTCAACATCATAGGAAGGAATTTCCATGTTGAAGCACAGCAACAGCCACTACCCACATTCGCCTGATTTTGAGCAGTTTCTCTATTCGCCCATCGGAGAGGACCCGAATAGCAACGTCGTGACGGTTCTATCGGCACTGGCGAGGCTTGATCTTGATGCTTGGGTGGAAACTGCGGCGCTGGTCTCAATGGACCAAGGTGCAGCACGAGCAAGGCTGGCGCAGTTGCTATCCCAACTTCGGGATGTGCCTACGCTGAAACGTAACGCTGGCCAAGTGGCGCAGGATTTAAGCCTCTTGCTTCCCGACCGCCAGGCGCCCGACCCAAGACCCTCTTGGAAGGCGCTCGCTCAGGGCCAACTGGCAACTATCATTTTGATCTGGTCTCTACTCGCGCTCGTATTGTTTATGGTCCAGTTTCTATCGATCAGCATATGGGGGGTGGTCGAATGAACATTCCTTTGCCAAACCCTCCTGTGCTTGGTCACATTGCGCATCGGGCGGGCACAGTATCGCCCATAGATCAAACCACGCTTTGGGACATGGAAGAACGGTTCTGGACCAGCGGTGCAGACAGTGCTCGGACAACGACAGCAACCAATGCGGTTATGATTTTTCCCTACCCACCAGGCATTTTTCAAGGCGATCAGATATGGGAGCATATCCGGGCGAGAACCGGTTGGCGCTCTGTCATCATGGCCGAACGTCGCGTAATGCGTTGCGGCGATACCGCTATACTCAGCTACCACGTCTCAGCAGAGAAGGCTGAGGTTCCGATCTATAAAGCCTTCTGCGCCTCTACATACTTCCACGATTCAGATAAATGGCTGCGGATTGCGCACCAACAAACTCCAGCAGGATGATCTTTTGTAATTTTGGATACCTTCCGGTCGATCCGGCTTCAGTTTGGGCCGTGCCGAGGTGCATCAGCTGCATACGCCTCAATCTACGTCGGAAGAATGATAACGCTTTTTGATGCGGCTAACCTGTGTCAGTGCAGCACCGTCTTGAAATGGGTTAGAAGCAGTCGTGGCCGCAGAAACCTCTGCGGCACAACCATCCTGAGTCTTCGAGGATTTTGTGGATAGACTGGCCAAAGCAGGTCAGCGCATCTTGCCGTGGTCTTGGGAGCGTCCATGAAAGGACAGCATTATGACACCCGAACAGAACAACACCGCCAACAAAATGACATCCGTGAAAGCCGCGTGGGATAAGGCACCCTCCGGGCCGAAAAAGGATGCGGCGCTGAAACACTACCAGGCTGCCGAGAAGGCACATACTGCCAAGAACGACAAAGAAACGAATAGAGAACTCGATGCGGCAAGCCAAAAACTATCGTAGAAACCGGTTTCTAAATTAGCCAAGATGGTCGCCTACCGTGAACGGAGGGCGGCCATTCCCGTTTCAACATATTTGAAGAAATGATTCGGATCGCCCTGGACGGCTTGCGTGGCGAAGATATCATTGCTGATCTGTGAAGCCGTGAAGGGGGGGTACTGCAGGCGGTACCAATCGGGTTTACCAGAGTTGTATCCCCGAGCCGCATTTCTCAGCTGGACCAATAATAATAGGCGTCATCTGATCAGAATTTCAGACTACGGTGGAAATACGGGGCGCGAGATAAGGGTGCATCCTGATAGTGGATGAGGATATCCCGCGCCTCGTGAGTGATTAAAAACCGTTGCGGTCCGAAATTCATGAACACAGGATATTAAAGCATTCTGCTAATCTGAAGTAACTGCCGCAGGTTAGCTTTCCGTTGTTTTCTCCCATGGAATTCAGAATCAATGGACACTCTTCACGTTGAGGAGTGTCCATATAACGATGGCTGGCAATCAGCGCGTTGCTCAAACTGGAAAATTGTCGAACCAATCGATCTCTTCATAAACCCGATCCTGCGCCGGTTGGGTCGTTTCGGCGACGACGTTCAGCCTGCGAGATCGCTGCATGGCGAGTTGTGTGTTATCTTGGTCTACTGAAGAAAAATGCCGAACGAGTTCAGCTATCGCATCTGGGAAATTCGAAGTAGTCATGGCAGCCTCTTTTCTGATGTGAACTGGGTATGGAACGCGCTTCGGGGCCTGTATCGCCCTTCCACAGTACGAAGTTCCTGCGTGCATAGATTGGCCACGAACATAGAAAGAAAAAGCGACCACAGGAACGAGGAAGGGATGCTGCACCTGAACCTCCCTGAAGGGGCTGGTGCAGAGTAATACTTATCATTCTATGAAACGTCGCTCGCTAACACAGGTTGGGGTCAGAGCAACAATGGCGTCATCTTGCTGGAACAGTCGGTAGCGAGGCGTGTTACTCGACGGGTCTTGAAGAAATGCCGGACCGCGAAAGCGGCTGAGATTGAGTAGTACGCTTACACTCTACGAACAGAGTTCCCACTGGCGATGATCCTATTGATCAAAGCGGCCACGGCCTTATGCTCTTCCATCTCATTATCAGAACCGCCAGCGTTTTCATGAGTGATAGCGGCATCCTGAAGAATGCCCATGATCTCGTGTTCCGGTAGAATATGTGCATCGTTCAAAGCAAGCAATAAAGCTTCGCAAATTGAAAGTGCCGCAATACCTGAATTGATGCTATGCTCAGCCATGTAAAATGCCTTTCAAAGCGATTGTCTCTGCATGGCCTTCCTCGACCGTGCTCCCCACAGACTTTCAGAAAACGCACGTCCACAACCTGATCGACATCAGTCAATTGTGCGCTTTCTCAGGCAAAATGCTGGGAATGAATGCAGAAAGGAGGACATCATCGAAGGCCAGCCACTCGCCCGCAAACTGGGCGCATTTGTAGCCCTCTCTGAGACAGAATTGTGCGTACTTGATGGTCTGCATAAGCGCCGCCGTACCTTCGTGCCTGGGCGCGATCTGGTGCATCAGGGGCAACTGGACCATGCGGCATACATCCTAATTTCCGGCTGGGCCTGTTCCTACAAGCTATTGCGGAACGGTCAGCGGCAGATTGTCGATTTCCAGCTTCCAGGGGATTTTTTGGGGTTACGCAGTGTCGTACTACACATTTCAGATCACAGCATAGTGCCGGTAACCAAGATCGAAGTGACGGAGGTGAAAGGTATTGATCTTTTGGATGCTTTCGCGCGGACACCACGTCTTGCCACCGCCGTCCTTTGGGCAGCATCTCGTGACGAAGCCATGGTCGTAGAACATCTGGTGGGAATCGGTCGCCGCGATGCGAATGTACGTGTGGCACATTTCTTGCTGGAACTTGGTGCAAGGCTTACTCTCGTCGGTATGGGAACTAAGGCTGGGTTTGCTTGCCCACTAACGCAATACCACCTTGCAGATGCTCTGGGGCTAAGCGCCGTCCACGTAAACCGGGTCTTGCGACATTTACGGGAGCAGGGATTGGTCACATTTCGCGATGACTATGTCGCGTTCGATAATTATGATCTTCTGGCTGAATTCGCTGATTTTGAATTAGCTTATTTGGATCAGGCAGGGCCGCTCCTACCGTAAGGTTCATTCTCATTTACTTTGCAACATGCCCCGCATCGTCTGGGAATGCTGGGAAGGTCGCGCGGTGCGCAAAGAACTTCGGGTGGATGGCGAAATCCGCAAGTGGCCATGATCGGCTTTCGCACGGGGGGTGCGGCGAATGGCCGGAAACCGCCCTTCCTTTTGAAGGCCCTCACAGGCGCTGCGCAGATTGAGCAGGTGCCGCGAACTGCATTAACGTCCGCACTGCGGGCTATCAGCCGCCGAAAATGCTGCGCGATACACGAACGGCCGGTCTGGGGAAGCCGCGTTGCGGCATTGGAAGGCTGGTTCAATGGCCGGTTAGGGCCGAAAGCTGCAGCCAACACGGTGCTTAACTCACCGAGAAAATCCAAACTCTTTAGTCGACCGTCGGTTGCATTTCACTGGTACCTCAAAATGTGTCCGCGTCGGGCACCGGGAAGAGCAGGGTGACTCGATCGGGGTTCATTTCTGCGATAATGATGGTCCCATCCCCCTGCACAGCCAAACCGTGACCATAGGTGGAAAAGGTGCGACAGCGCCCGATCAACTCACAACTCGGAGTATAGGCAGATAGACGCGGGGTCTGGTCACTGACCAGCAAGAGGCCATCGGGGGTCAGAGCCAGCGCCATTGGTTTGTACAAGCCTTCAATTTGACCCAGCCAGGTGCCTTCGCCATCAAAGAGTTGTACGCGATTGTTTTCTCGGTCCGCGACGTAGAGCCTTCCGTGGCTGTCGAACAACAGGCTGTGCGGGGTCGAAAACGCGCCCGGCTCAGTTCCGGGATGTCCAAAAGTTTTGAGGTAGCGCAGTCCCGGATCAAAGATATGAACGGCGCTATTCCCATATCCATCGGCGACATAATAACGCCCGTCCGGACCTCGGGTACAATCGCAGGGATGATTGAATGGCCGTCCCAAGCCGGGCCGCTCCGAGCAATCCATACGGGTGATCTCTTGCATCGTATCATCGAGGAGCACGATCTTGTGGCCGTCCATATCCGTGGCGGCAAGTTGGTTTGCACAGGTTGCGCGCAGTCCATGACCACATACGAACTGCGGCAGATCGGCGCTTGCGCCCAGCATCCTGCCGTTCAGCCCGAGCATGACCAGTTCAGGCGCTTGCCGTCTGAGGACCACGATCCTGTCGCCTATGACCGTGACATCGGAAATGCCCGATAGCATGGGATCGCTGAGATGGGCCACGCGGTAGCGCTGTGCGCCCAAGGCCACATACGCAGAGGGACGCTTGGCCGTTTCAGTCACAGTACACCCTGCAACGTTTCGGCCATGGAGACGAGCATCGCATCCCGACTCGCCGCAGCGGTCAGCATCAGCCCCGCGCCGGGGTGGCTGGAGATCGGCATGCTGACTGAACAGCCGTCGATCACATTCGCAAGGCTGGTGTTGCGCAACGCCAGCAGATTGATCCGGTCATAGGTGGCGTCCTCGTTTAGATGATCCAGCTTTGGCGGCATGATGGCCACGCTCGGCAAGGCTACTGGCGTGTCGCCAAAGAGGCGCGCCGCCCGTGCCATGAGTACTTCACGCGCGGCTATCGTACGGGCAAACTCGATACCGGTGACACCATCCGCCCGCTCCATACGGGACGCCACGCGCGGATCAAGCTCTCCGCGGGCCTTGTCGAAATGCGCCCCGTGATGGGCGCGGGATTCCACTGCCGAAAATTGCCAGACGGGCAGGGCACGATAGTCATCGAAGAAATCGAGCATTTGTCGGCGTATGCTCAGGCCAGATGCCTGAAGCGCTTCGAGGGCGGCTTCGAAGGCCTCGGCAACCTCGGGGTCCAATCCGTCCATGCCGAAATTTTCTGGCACGATGACGGCGCGCGGCTCAGCGGACGCGGCGAGCGGTTGGTTGCGTAGCACGTTCAACACGGGGCGCAGCAGGCCGACTTCTCGTGTCAGCACGCCGACACTATCAAGCGAATGGGACAGCGGCACCGCCCCCGTGCGCGGGATTGTCTGGGCCGTTGCCTTGAACCCGAACAGCCCACAAAAGGCCGCCGGGATCCGCGCGGAGCCGCCGGTGTCTGTCCCAAGCGCGATGTCAGCCACCCCTCGCGCCACGGCAGCGGCACCGCCCGAGGTCGAGCCGCCTGCGATACAGCCTTCTCGCAACGGGGTAAGGGGCGTGCCGTAATGTGGGTTCAAGCCAAGGCCGGAATAGGCGAACTCTGTCATATTAGTGTGACCGACCAGCCCCGCGCCTGCACGGCGCAGCCGCGCGACCGCTACGGCATCCTCGGCGGCGGGTGACGCGTCTTTACGGACCAGCGACCCCGCGTGGGTGACTTGGCCCCGCACGTCGAACAGGTCCTTGACCGCCACGTTCAGCCCTGACAGCGGCCCTTCGCCTTCGACCGGATCATCGAAGGTCCGGGTGAAATCGGGCGCGGCAGCTCGGGCGCGGGCCGCGTCGAGGAGGGATTGAGGGGTGTGTGTCATCAAATCAGCCTTTAAATCGTTTGTTCCACAAGCCACGTCGCGATGCCGGGGAATGCCGTCAGCAGGATCACGGC
>Ga0209345_10006480_pt1 | contig 10595 bp, 9 predicted proteins | sample Cruoilmetagenom7_FD_187294 | JGI IMG/M metagenome (GOLD analysis project Ga0209345, IMG submission 187294) | Oil polluted marine microbial communities from Coal Oil Point, Santa Barbara, California, USA - Sample 7 (SPAdes) (version 2) | ecosystem: Environmental > Aquatic > Marine > Oil seeps ... | reverse complement strand
GCTGGACATACTGATAGTTTTCGCTGGTTAGAAAAAGTATTGGTTGATTTGATGCGTGAACAGTCGGGCTGGAAAATCGCAGCGTCTGATAGCACACTCAATAAACAGCAGTTATGGCAAATTTATAATTTAGCCCAAGCTGCCAATACTAAACTGAAAACATTAGTGCAAGTAAATCGACAGTTTTTAAGTGAGAAACTCTTAGCCGATATTCGCTTTGCTATACAAAATAGCGGCCAGAAATAGAGGAACAATTTTGGAAAATATTACACTTGAATTTATTTCAGATCGTGATTTATACCAGTCATATATGCCATTTATGAAGCATGGTGGCTTATTTATTCGTACGACCGAGCATTTTGAGTTAGCAACAGATATTAATTTGATTGTTACTTTGCCAGACTCTTTAGAGCCTTCTGAAATTAAAGGCAAGGTATCTTGGATCACCCCCATTGGCGCACAAAATGGTACACCGGCAGGTATCGGTGTGAGTTTTGTTGAAGATCCTGATAATGTCCGTAATCAAATAGATAAATTGATCGGACGTTTACTTAGTTCTTCCGAGCCAACCTTATCAATGTAACGCTAGTATTTAAATAAGTTAGCAACTTAAAATATTAATAACAATATCAAGCACACTCGTGCGGAGTAACCCCTGTGTTTATAGATTCCCATTGTCATTTAGACCGATTGAAACTCGAAGATTTTGACAATAATTTAGATAATGTCATTGATGCTGCCTCTGCAGAGAGTGTCAATACTCTACTGTGTGTTAGTGTCACCATAGCAGAATTTCCAGCTATGGCGGAAAAAACGGCTAAATATGATAATGTTTGGCTAACGTGTGGTGCGCATCCGCTAAACCAAGGTGATGAAATAGATCCTGAGCAGTTAAGTCAGTTATCGACACACCCCAGAGTGATAGCCATTGGTGAAACAGGCTTAGACTATTTTTATGCACCAGAAACTAAACAAGTACAGTTAGATTCTTTTCGTAAACATGTGCGTGTTGCTAACCAATTAAACAAACCGTTGATCATCCATACTCGCGATGCTCAAACAGATACCTTAGCAATTTTAAGAGAAGAAAAAGCAGCAAGGGTTGGCGGTATCTTACATTGTTTTACTGAAAGTTGGGAGATGGCAGAGCAAGCAATCGCCATGGGCTTTTATATTTCTTTTTCAGGTATTATTACCTTTAAAAATGCCAACGCATTGAGAGAAGTGGCAAAGCGAGTACCTGCTGAGCGATTTTTAATTGAAACAGACGCGCCATATTTAGCGCCAGTGCCACATCGTGGTAAACAAAACCAACCAGCCTACGTGGTTGAAGTGGCAAAGCACCTTGCTAGCATTCGTGGTACTTCTGTTGCCGAAATAGCGCAACAATCGAGTGAAAACTTTCATCGCTTATTTCCCAGTACACGCAAAACTTAATTGTTTTTGCTATGGGTAAAAAATAGCCCAAAACTACTGCTAGTTTTGGGCTCAGGGAATGGCTCAAAAGGAGATGAGCCTGCGCTAATAAACTGTCAAATTTATCGAATGACTAACATTAAAACACTAATGCTAAATTTTACTTCCTCAATGAAGAGACCTGCGAGCAGTAAGCTGATAACTTACCTGTAGAATTAAGTGTAGTGTACGCTTTTATAAATGCAAAATTAATTTATTTAATTGAATTGTAAGGGTTTATTGTGATCTTTCGGTTGCGTTCATGAGCCAGTATTGCTTCTTGATGCTCAGTGTTCTGATCGGCTGTTAGGTAATAATGTCGTCGTGTGTCATGATATTTAACATCATAAGTCAGCAAAAAATATAAGAGATCAGGTGTGTTAAATCGTATTTGGAGTGGTTTTTTCTTTGTCGCGTTTATTTCTTCCCTTGTCCAATGGTTGGTTTTTGATCAAGTTTTAATTTTTGAAGAAATAGTTAAAGCCATTTTTGACATGTCTCGAGTCACAGTTGAAATTGCTATTGGCTTAATTGGTATTTTAAGCTTTTGGCTCGGCATGATGAAAATAGCTGAACATGCTGGCATTATTGATAAATTTGCCCAGTTTATTTCGCCGTTATTTGTTCGCCTTATGCCTGGCGTGCCAAAAGGCCATCCGGCAATAGGTTCAATGACGATGAATTTATCAGCAAACTTTTTAGGCCTAGATAATGCCGCAACTCCGCTAGGTTTAAAAGCGATGCAAGACCTGCAGTTACTGAATCGAAAAAAAGAAACGGCGACTAATGCGCAAATACTGTTTTTGGTATTAAATACTTCCTCGGTCACTATGTTTCCTATTACCGTTTTTGTTTATCGCGCTCAACAAGGGGCGTTAAACCCTACCGATGTTTTTGTGCCCATTTTACTAGCAACTTTTGCTTCAACCTTAGCGGGTTTATTAGCAGTGGCTTTTGTACAAAAAATAAAACTTTATCAACAGGTGATCTTACTTTATCTCGCAACAGGTATGGCGTTGGTCGGAAGTATCGCCGTTTACTTCACCACACTCAATGCTGAACTGTTAGCTCAGCAATCATCATTAATGGGCAATTTACTCATTTTTAGTACTTTGATCAGCTTTATTTTCTTCGCACTAAAACGCAAAGTTAATGTCTATGATAGTTTTATTGAAGGGGCTAAGCAGGGCTTTGAAACCAGTATAAAAATTATTCCTTATTTATTAGCGATGCTATGTGCAATAGGGGTATTTAGAGCCAGTGGAGCGTTAGATATCTTGGTAGACGGCATTCGACAAATGGTTTTATTCTTTAATGTCGACAGTGGCTTTGTTGATGCGTTACCTACCGCATTTATGAATCCATTAAGTGGCTCTGGTGCACGTGCTATGATGATTGAAACCATGAATACTCATGGTGCTGACTCATTCGCTGGCCGTTTAGCTTCAATTGTACAAGGCTCTACAGAAACTACTTTTTATGTTTTAGCTGTTTACTTTGGCTCGGTGGGGATTCGTTATAGTCGCCATGCGTTGGCCTGTGGCCTGATAGCTGATGTCGCGGGCATTACGGCAGCAATTGGTGTTTGCTATTGGTTTTTTGGCTAAAAAGTTAGATTGTCGACACTTTTTTGTTTATGTAAACGCTCATCTCACCCTTGATAAAAACGTAAATGCTTCGCTAGAAGTACGTTTAATTAACCTGATTAACAAACGCTTAGTAGATTTCTGCCTTTCGAAAAGCTTTGTTTTTACATGATAGTTCATCCAATGTACAACTAAAGTATAATGATAATTGTCGACAATATAGTGTTTTTATCATTGACTAATCAGTATATGACGCTATCATTAAGGCATCTTTATAAAAAGTGTCGACAATTATGGCGTTAGATAACCCCACAACTCAAGCCGCGGTGACTACTGCAGATAAAGTATTTGAACAAATACTTCATGCCATTGTTAATGGCAATATCAAAGCTGGCAGTAAAATTAGTGAGCCTGAGTTAGCGAAAAACTATCAAATTAGTCGTTCTACTTTGCGCGAAGCATTAAATCGCTTGGAAAAGTGTCATTTAATCGAACGTAAAGCTAATGTCGGCTCGCGCGTTGTTGAATGCTCCATTGCTGGACTGTTAGAAATCTATGTTGTGCGAGAAGCACTTGAAGGCATGGCATGTCGTCAAGCAGCGAGTAATATGACTGAAGATGAAATTATTGAAATGAAGGCTATGCTCAAGCAACATGCGAGTGCGAAAGCATTGCGTGATGGTGTGTCATATTACCAAGAAGAGGGTGACTTAGACTTCCATTATAAAGTGATCCTTGGTAGCCATAATCAGCAACTGATTAATATATTATGCGGACAACTTTATCATCTTGTACGTATGTATCGTTGCCAGTTTGGCATGAATAGTCCACGAGCAACGAAAGCTTTCGATGAACATTCACGGATTATTGAAGCCATCGCCGATCGTGACGGTGAACTAGCTGAAATGCTGATGCGACGTCATATTGCCGCGTCGCGTAAAAATATTGAAAATAAAATTGCTCTGCAACAATAGCAGTAAACTTTAAATGAACTTACTTATAACTTATAGATAACTAAAAAAGGATAAAGCAATGTCTAACTCATTATCTCCTGGCGCTAAGTTTCGTCAAGCTTTAGTAAATAATAAACCCCTGCAAGTGGTTGGTACTATTAATGCCTATTGCGCAATGATGGCTGAGCAATTAGGCCATCAAGCCATTTACTTATCTGGTGGCGGAGTTGCCAATGCTTCTTACGGTTTACCTGATTTAGGCATGACATCACTGAATGACGTCATTGCTGATGTTCAACGTATCACTAGCGCATCAAGTTTACCTTTATTGGTCGATATTGATACGGGTTGGGGCGGGGCATTCAATATTGCAAAAACGATTCGTGATATGGAAAAAGCCGGCGCTGCAGCCGTTCATATCGAAGATCAGGTCGCGCAAAAACGTTGTGGTCACCGTCCAAATAAAGAAATAGTTTCAATTGATGAAATGGTTGACCGTATCAAAGCTGCGGTTGATGCACGTATTGATAAAGACTTCTTTATTATGGCTCGTACTGATGCCTTTGCTCAGGAAGGCCTAGAAGCCGCGTTAGAACGTGCCAAAGCTTATGCTGCTGCGGGTGCTGATGGCATTTTTGCTGAAGCGATTAAAACTGAAGAGCATTATCGCGCCTTCACTGAAGCACTTGATATACCTGTTCTAGCTAATATCACTGAATTTGGTCAAACAGAGCTGTGGAATAAAGCGCAGTTAGGTGAGTGGGGCTGTGCGATGGTACTTTATCCTTTATCAGCATTTCGAGCGATGAATAAAGCGGCTGAATCAGTTTATAAAACTTTGTTAGAAGACGGCGACCAGAAAGCGCAAATAGATAATATGCAAACTCGCATGGATTTGTATGATTACTTGGGTTATCACGATTATGAACAAAAACTTGATGTTTTGTTCTCTGAAGGAAAAAACAAGTAATTAAACGCTAAAATATATTCACAATTATAACTAATTTATCCCCTAATCTCGTATTGGATACGTACTTTTGGTTAAATAGCAGAGGAAAGAATGATGACAGATAAAAAATTATCAGGTGCAGGTTTACGTGGTCAAAGTGCAGGTGAAACCGCGTTATGTACGGTAGGTAAATCAGGCTCAGGTTTAACCTATTGTGGTTATGATATTGCTGACTTAGCTGACAATGCAAGCTTTGAAGAAGTTGCTTACTTACTGTTTAACGGTGAACTGCCTAATGAAAAAGAGTTAGCAGCATATAAAGCAGAATTATTTGCCTTGCGTGATTTACCGTCTGCATTAAAAGCTGTACTCAAGCTTATTCCAAAAGAAACCCATCCAATGGATGTCATGCGTACCGGTTGTTCATTTTTAGGTAACTTAGAGCCAGAAAGTGATTTCTCTGAACAACAACAAGCAGCTAATCGTTTATTAGCGGCATTCCCGGCTATTATGTGTTACTGGTATAAGTTCTCTCATGAAGGTATTGAAATTGACTGTACTTCTGATGAGACATCGTTAGGCGGACACTTTCTCCGCTTGTTAAACGGTAAAAGCCCATCAGCCCAACATCAAAAAGTGATGGATGTGTCATTAATTTTATATGCAGAGCATGAGTTTAACGCTTCGACGTTTACCGCCCGTGTGTGTGCATCGACATTGTCTGATATGTTCTCTTGTATCACGGGTGCTATCGGTACTCTGCGTGGTCCACTTCATGGTGGTGCTAATGAAGCCGCAATGGATATGATTGAAAAATTCAAATCACCTGCTGATGCTAAAGAGCAAATGGCCGGTATGCTTGAGCGTAAAGAAAAAATCATGGGCTTTGGACACGCGATTTATAGTACCTCTGATCCACGTAATGTCATTATCAAAGCTTGGTCTGAGAAGTTGGCCGCGAAGAACGGTGATACTTCACTGTATGATATTTCAGTTGCCTGTGAAGAGTTTATGTGGGATAGCAAAAAACTATTCTGTAATGCTGATTTTTTCCATGCTTCAACGTATAACTATATGGGTATTCCAACCAAGTTATTTACGCCTATTTTTGTTTGTTCACGTTTAACGGGTTGGGCTGCACACGTAATGGAACAACGACAAAATAACCGCATTATTCGTCCTTCAGCAGACTATACTGGTGCAGAGCCGCGTAAGGTTGTAGCAATCTCAAAAAGATAGATAAGACTCGCTCTTTAGTGCTATTTCAGCAACAGGAAATAATCACATATACTTATATGCTCATATTTTGTCTTTGAAATAGCAATAACTTTCGTCGTCTATTGGCTGTAATAGACAATAGCGTCGTTGAGAATCAACTATATTTATAAAGGCGAATTTATTGATTGAAATTCGCCTTTATCATATAACAGAGAATGTGGAATAAATTATGAATTACGATTACCGCAAACCTTTGCCAGGTTATAAAATAAATGGTGTAGGAATAGATTTTTTTGATACTCGCGAAGCGATTGAAGCGATTAAGCCCGGTGCCTATAAAACCTTACCTTATACGTCTCGTGTACTTGCTGAGCAATTAGTTCGCCGCTGCGAGCCGGCAACATTAACCGACTCTCTCAAGCAGATCATCGAAGGTAAGCAAGATTTAGATTTTCCTTGGTATCCAGCACGGGTGGTATGTCATGATATCCTTGGCCAAACTGCTTTGGTTGATTTAGCCGGTCTTCGTGATGCAATTGCCGAGCAAGGTGGCGATCCGGCTAAGGTTAACCCAGTTGTACCGACTCAACTTATTGTTGACCATTCATTAGCAGTTGAAGCGCCAGGTTTTGACCCAGAAGCATTTGATAAAAACCGCTCAATTGAAGATCGCCGTAATGAGCAGCGCTTTCATTTTATTGAATGGACTAAAACGGCTTTTAAAAATGTTGATGTCATCCCAGCTGGTAACGGCATTATGCATCAAATTAACCTTGAGAAAATGTCGCCGGTTATACAAGCACGTGATGGTGTTGCGTTTCCTGATACTTGTGTTGGTACTGATAGCCATACTCCGCATATTGATGCCTTAGGTGTTATTGCCATTGGCGTGGGTGGTTTAGAGGCTGAAACCGTTATGTTGGGCCGTCCATCAATGATGCGCTTGCCAAACATTATTGGCGTTAAGCTAACAGGGAAACGTAAAGCAGGTATCACAGCGACTGATATGGTTTTGGCGATCACTGAATTTTTGCGCAATGAGAAAGTGGTTTCGAGTTACTTAGAGTTTTTTGGTGAAGGCACTGAAAGTTTAACCATTGGTGACCGAGCAACTATCTCAAACATGACGCCAGAATATGGTGCATCGGCAGGTATGTTCTATATCGACCAACAAACTATTGATTACTTGAAAATGACTGGTCGTGAACCAGAGCAAGTGGCCTTGGTTGAAACTTATGCTAAACACACCGGTTTATGGGCAGATGATTTAGTTGAAGCGCAGTACAAGCGTGTACTTGAATTTGATTTATCTACCGTTGAGCGTAACTTAGCCGGGCCATCTAATCCGCATCGTCGTTTAGCGACTGCTGAGCTGGCATCAAAAAATATTGCTAAAGATTTAACGGCTTGTAAAGCACAAGAAGCGAACGGTGAAATGCCAGATGGTGCGGTTATTATTGCGGCTATCACGTCATGTACCAATACCTCTAATCCACGCAATGTTGTTGCGGCAGGGCTTATTGCCAAACGTGCAAATGAATTAGGTTTAGTACGTAAACCTTGGGTTAAATCATCATTTGCACCGGGCTCAAAAGTCGCCAAGCTTTATTTAGAAGAAGCAGGGCTATTATCTGAAATGGAAAAATTAGGTTTTGGTATTGTTGGTTATGCCTGTACAACTTGTAATGGTATGTCCGGTGCGTTAGATGCTAAAATTCAACAAGAAATTATTGACCGTGATTTATACACAACGGCAGTGTTATCAGGTAATCGTAACTTTGATGGTCGTATTCATCCACACGCTAAACAGGCATTTTTAGCTTCACCACCACTCGTGGTGGCCTATGCTATTGCTGGCACGATACGTTTTGATATTGAAAAAGACATCTTAGGACAAGATCAAAATGGTAATGACATTACTTTAAAAGATATTTGGCCGAGTGATGAAGAAATTGATGCCATTGTTGCGTCTTGTGTTAAGCCTGAGCAATTTAAACAAATTTATACGCCTATGTTTGATTTAGGCGCTTTTGAGCCAGCAGAAAGTCCGTTGTATGCTTGGGATGAAACTAGTACTTATATCCGTCGTCCGCCATATTGGGAAGGGGCCTTAGCTGGTGTTCGTACCATGAAAGGCATGCGTCCTCTAGCGGTATTGGGTGATAACATCACAACCGATCATTTATCACCATCGAATGCGATTCAGTTAAACAGTGCTGCTGGTGCATACTTGCATAAAATGGGCTTACCAGAAGCTGATTTTAACTCTTATGCAACGCACCGTGGTGATCATTTAACCGCGCAACGTGCTACGTTTGCTAACCCGAAATTATTCAATGAAATGTGTAAGGATGATAACGGCGATGTAAAACAAGGCTCGCTTGCTCGTATAGAGCCAGAGGGCATTGAGTCACGTATGTGGGAAGCTATTGAAACCTATATGGAGCGTAAACAGCCACTCATTATTATTGCTGGTGCTGATTATGGACAGGGGTCTTCACGTGACTGGGCTGCTAAAGGTGTTCGTTTAGCGGGTGTCGAAGTGATTGTTTCTGAAGGATTTGAACGTATCCATCGTACAAACTTAGTGGGCATGGGCGTTTTACCGTTAGAGTTTATTAAAGGTGAAACCCGTCATACTTATAGCATTGATGGCACTGAAACATATGATGTAGAAGGTACGACCGCACCGGGCGCAGCAATGACAGTTGTGATGACGCGTAAAAATGGTGACGTTGTCAATATTGCTGTTAAATGTCGTTTAGATACTGCTGAAGAAGTGTCTGTCTACGCCGCGGGCGGGGTATTGCAAAAGTTTGCTAACGATTTCTTAGAGTCAAATTCATAATTGATTTTTAGCTTTTTGCCAAGGTTGGAAGTGCTGACTTAGATGCTAATCTCAGTAACTAGACGCCACATTTTTGCCTTGTTAAACACTAAAGCTCTTCTGATGAAAATTAACTCAACCTATTTATAAGCAGCAATAAGTTAGCGCTTTTTGTTGCTTTTATTTTAGTAAAATATCAAACAACCAAATTCAGAGGTGTTATATGTCTCATGTTCCTCAAATACACTTACCGCAAGTGAAAATTCCAGCTACCTATATGCGTGGCGGTACATCCAAAGGCGTATTTTTTAATTTAACTGATCTGCCTGAACAGTGTCAGGTAGTCGGTGATGCGCGTGACAATATGCTACTGCGGGTTATTGGTAGCCCAGATCCATACGGTAAACAAACCGACGGTATGGGCGGAGCGACCTCAAGCACCAGCAAAACAGTGATCCTTGCTAAATCAGCACAAGTGGATCACGATGTTGATTACTTATTTGGTCAAGTGGCTATTGATAAAGCTTTTGTAGATTGGAGTGGTAATTGCGGTAACCTTACTGCTGCTGTTGGCTCTTTTGCTATCAGTTCAGGATTAGTTAGTGCTGACAGAATTCCAGAGAATGGTATTTGCCAAGTACGCATTTGGCAGAAAAATATCAGTAAAACCATTATTGCCCATGTACCTATCAGCCAAGGGCAAGTGCAAGAAACCGGTGACTTTGAGCTTGATGGAGTAACTTTTCCAGCTGCTGAAGTGCAAGTTGACTTTGTCGCACCAGTTGATCCAAGTGAAGCGATGTTTCCGACAGGAAATTTAATTGATGAGCTCATCGTACCAGAAGTAGGTACATTCAAAGTCACCATGATCACAGCAGGTATACCTACTATTTTCTTAAATGCCAACGAGATAGGTTATACCGGTACTGAGTTGCAAGAAGCGGTTAACGGTGATGAACAAGCACTGGCGCGTTTTGAAAAGATTCGAGCTTATGGCGCTGTGAAAATGGGCTTGATTAATGATATTTCAGCAGCTGTATCACGTCAGCACACGCCTAAAGTTGCATTTGTTGCACCCGCACAGGCTTATACTTCTTCTAGCGGCAAAGATATTACCGCCAGTGATACTGATTTACAGGTACGAGCGCTCTCAATGGGGAAACTACACCATGCGATGATGGGCACAGCTGCAGTTGCTATCGGTACGGCGGCAGCAATCCCTGGCACCTTGGTTAATTTAGCTGCGGGCTCCGGTGAAAGAAGTACAGTAACTTTTGGTCACCCTTCAGGAACATTAAAAGTAGGTGCACAGGCCGAGTGTATTGATGATAACTGGACGGTAAAAAAGGTCAGTATGAGTCGAAGTGCCCGTGTGTTAATGGAAGGTTGGGTTCGTATACCGGTTGATGCCTTTTAATACCAAGTCTATTAAGTTTGTTCCCACTCAGCGCCTTACCAGCGTTTTGATAACAACGATCATTTTGTAAATATAGTTATTCTATATGAAGGAAATTAACGGCGGTTATCGAATCACTGGTAAGCTCTTGAAGGGTGATTTTAAAAGGCTTACAGGCCGTGTTATTGATTTCGATAATCAATGCCTTGCC
>Ga0209345_10006479_pt1 | contig 10597 bp, 9 predicted proteins | sample Cruoilmetagenom7_FD_187294 | JGI IMG/M metagenome (GOLD analysis project Ga0209345, IMG submission 187294) | Oil polluted marine microbial communities from Coal Oil Point, Santa Barbara, California, USA - Sample 7 (SPAdes) (version 2) | ecosystem: Environmental > Aquatic > Marine > Oil seeps ... | reverse complement strand
CAGGAGACTTATATTCTTTGAAATAGGCGCAGTACTCTTCGTCATCCTTTTCATGGTAGAAATAAGTCTCCTGTGCCGTGTGAATTTGGATTGTGAGAGAAAGCCCTTCGACCAGGGGAGCTAATTTGAATAAAATATCACCTGGTAGATTTTCCATGTGGATCACGGTCCAATCCTCAGGATCGGTGATGTCCAGGATCAACGCCCCGCCCATGGTGCTGATCGGATCCTTTAAACCCAACTCTGGGATCAAACCCGCCAGGGCGCAGGGGGGTTTCCCAGAATTCAGCACAACATGAATATCATTCTTGATAGCTTTCTGGATCACTTTTTTATTCTGGTCCAGAAGTTTTCCCGTTGATGTTAATAATGTGCCATCTACATCGAGAGAAATGAGCTTGATATCTGTCATAACCTGTTTATCTCCGGAATTATTAATAATGATACCTCCTGAAGGAAATTAGACAGGAGGCAATAAGTCACAATAGTGGAAGATTATGTGAGGGAGAAAAAACCAATAAAGTCTCCCTCACATCAAGATTCAATTACTGCTTCAAACCAAAGATCTCTTTTTCACCAGCAACTCCCCATTTCTCAATCGCAACACCCAATTCTTTATGCTTGGCAGCTGCCTCTTTGAGAGGAATTCCTGCCGCCGAAGCTTCAACAGCCTGGCGGAGTGATCTCGCTCCTGCTCTTGAACCCAGGGGGTGGGCATGAACTGCTGCGCCGCAGCCCAAAATCACATCATTGCCCAATTCATTGACCATGATTTCAGTCATGCCGGCGTGTGTGCCTCCCCCGGGCATTGGCCAGGCAGCTTTTTTACCAGCAAAATCATTCTGCAGAGCGAAGGCAATTTTGACATAACTTTCCTGCCGAATGGGGATCTTACCATGGGAGATCGGGTAAACAACAATATCAGCTCCAGCCAATCGCGGTAATTTTCCCAGAGTCAAATGAGCGCTCATACCCGTCATTGGAGCCCAGGAATATACGCCCGCAAAATCAGGATGAACCATCAAGGGAACTTTCAGGTCCATTTCAGCCAGCATTCTAACTGAACCGATTCCCGCCGTCAGGAAGTTGACCATGATCATATTTACACCACCATCGAGGGCAGCTTTTACATTATCCAGCATGCGGTTTGGTGTGTCTGTGACATTTACAGCATAATAGGTATGCTCACCAGTCTCTTCATAAGCTCTCTTTTCTGCTTGCATGAAGATCGCCACACGTTCCGCGATGGATGAATAGGATGCATTTGCGATCAGTTCATCATCTTTCACGATGTCAATGCCACCCATTGCAGTTTCGTAGAACATATCTCCGGCTATTTCGGGAGAAAGTCCAGAACAGGGTTTGATCATACAATTAGTGATCGGCCTTTCTTTCACACCCAGGTATTCCCTGATCCCTTCAATACCAAACTGCGGCCCAGGAAAAGCATCTGTAAAGCTCCTTGGGAAAACCAGGTCAACGAGTTTTAGATTTCCCATCATGGAAATATTGCCAATAACCGAGGAAAGAAGCATTGGGATCTGAGTCCCAAAGTTAATGATCGGAAATGCAATATCCAGAACGAAAGTGCGCGGTCCATCTGGAAGATCTCCAAATGTATGGTCTGGGACCTCAAAAGCACCAACGACCTTGCCGCCATGGTCCCGTACCAATTCATCAGTTTCCAGAGGCACTTTGACCCAGGTGCCGCAGGTTTGTTCAACACCTATCTCAGCTGCAAGTTTCAGGTAATCCTTGGTGCTTGCGGAAACTATATATCTCGCGATTACGTATTTCTCTCGATCTAAACCTTCAACCGTTGAATATAAATTTCTTCTATAGACTGACATGTTCCAAATCTCCTTTTATGTTGGTATATCGTTCGTCAACTTTTACAATCAAATCAAAAATTATTTTGTGAATCAGGCGAAGCCCCTTTGCTAGCTGCATTATTGCATAAAACAGGACTGCGCACCTATCCACCTCAACGACTTACTTGGTGACATAAGTGAGGTTATATGGACAATTAAGATTGAGAATAGACCATCGCAATTTCAATCCCGAAAGGAGCTTAAGTAAGATTTATCTCCATTATTCCATCAGGATTTCATTGGAGTCATGACAAAGGAGTCAACATGAATTCATTATTATGGATTGTGCAAGGAATCCTGGCGGGTGTATTTCTGATGACAGGAACTATGAAATTACTACAAAAGAAAGAGGGTCTAGTTGATAAGATGGGTTTTGTAGAAGACTATACCCAGCAGCAGATCTACGCCATTGGTATATTGGAAATTGCAGGAGCGATGGGTGTTATTCTTCCCTGGGCGACCGGGATCCTGACCTGGCTTACTCCCCTGGCTGCTATCGGCCTGGCAATGACCATGATCGGAGCATTCCTGACCCATCTGCGGAGAAAAGAATTAATCCCAATGGGTATTATTAATATAGTCCTGTTCAGCCTGGCAGTATTTATAGCAGCAGGAAGATTCTAATACCTTCATATCGGATTAAAAATCCAGGATTGTAGGAATGATTATTTCTAACCCACTATTGACTCAGAGATCCGGGATCCATTTCCTGTTGGAATCATAAACTGGAAAGTAGAACCTACTCCCAATTCTGATTCAAAAGATATCTCCCCCCCTAGTCCTTCCACGATTTTTTTTACCAGCACCAATCCGAGCCCCGTTCCTGCGATAGATGTGTTTTTGGCATTCTCGCCCCGGAAAAATTCGCGGAATATCTTTTTCTGATCTTCCGTTGAGATCCCGATCCCACTGTCCCGGATCCAGCCAATAAGCGCTTTGTCCCGAGCCTGGAGACCAATAGAAATCTCGCCATTATCTGGAGTATATTTCAGGGCATTACTGACCAAATTACACCAGATACTTTTTGACAGCTCCGGAACCGCCTGAATCTCTGGAATATCTTCCCCGATTTCCAGGGTCAGCTGAAGGTTCTTATCAATGACATCGTCCTGGCATTCACTCAGCACACTTTGCAGAACCTGATCCAGATGAACCGGGGTTATAGGAAGAGATTCACTTTCCTCTATCCGGCCCAGGTCTAGCAAGTCATCAATCAACTGTCTTTCCTCACAGGTCCGGATGATACACTTTTCCAGGATCTTGTCTTGATCCTCCAGATTAATATAGCCTTGCAGGATCAATTTGAGATAATTTTCAACTGCCGCAATGGGAGATTTTAGCTCATGGGTAACAAGGCGGATGAATTGCCTTCTGGCATTGAGAAGCTTTTCAAGACGGTAATTCTCCTCAGTAAGCTTTATAACTTGAAGTTCCAGATCTTCAATTATTTTCACATCCCGGGATGTAGAAACTATATTTCCAATACCAAAGCCAATGTCCAATCTTTCCTGCATCCCTACCTCCTGATAAAATAATTCACAATAATTTAAAGAATATTATTCCTACTGAATTCTCAATGATCTATGCCAGAATCCTGCGGACCTTTTTTACCAGCATCGTAGGATCAACCGGTTTGTTTAGATAGGCGTCAATGTAGATATATTCATCTGTTGGGAATAAAGCCGCATAATCAGTTTGGGCAATTGACGATACCATAACGATGGGAATAGCACTGGTGTCAGGATTCTTATGCATTTTGCGAGAAACTGATACGCCTTCCAGGATCGATTCCATCATCACATCGAGAATTACCAAGTCTGGATCGATATCCTTGACCGTTTCATAACCGTTTTTGCCGCCGGTGACATATTTAACCTGGTGTCCTTCATGCTCCAATAATATTCGGGTTGCGTCAATAAAATCTGGATCATCATCAACAATAAGGATCTTAGACATAACAAACTCCTTGTCTGAATACTGGGTTGGATATATCGCTTGTGAATATATTAACAAGGAGGCGTTATAAACCCCGTGAGAATCGCATGACAAATTTGTGACAGAATCTAGCAGGATAACCAGATGAAAAACTTATCTCCCCCAACTCACTCAAATAACTAATGGCTCTACCAATCCCCCATTTCCCAACTCAACAATTCATAAACCTACTTCTTTTTTTTCAGCAAGCCCTTTACCAATTCGAGGTCCACTTTCTGATCAGGGTCTAGAAAATCTCTCCAATCAGCGATGTGCTCTTGTAAGCGGCGCTGAAGGAGACCCAAAGCCAAATCTCTGTTTTGCAGCTGGCTGCGGGTCTGGTCACTCTCTGACTGAAAAAGCGTTGGGAGGTGGACCAGGACCACCCTGGTTTCCCTTTTATTGACATTCTGTCCTCCGGGCCCACCTGACTTGCTAAATTTTGCTTCGATCTCAGAGGGATCCAGAGAAGCAAATTCATTGAGATTATCTGCAATCCAATCGATATATCGCTCAAGACGTCTCTTCTTCAGGTCACGGGCCTCAGATTGCGGGAACTTGGCCAGCGCCTGGAGTAGGGAGGTTTCTACTTCTGCCCTCCGTTTATCACGGGATTGGATACGCTCTCCCTTTTTCAAGGCCTTGATAGTCTTTTTGCCTTTTCTGCCAGAAGATTTAGTCCCGCTTCCTCCACCGCTACTCTTCTTGGTGAATCCTTCTTCATAGCTTAAGTAATCATCCGGGTTTATTTTTTGATAATTAGGAGTTGGTTTATTCTTTTTTGTCATAGTATCTGCCTGTTATGAACTACCACATAAAGGATATCATTTTCAGAAACACATATCACTAGATTCCTTTCTCGCTGTTAAATGAAACGATGCGCAATCCCCATGGAATTACGCATCATTTAATATTTTTTCACTTGATTTTAGGCAGCTTCGACTTTAACCGCACAAACTTTATATTCCGGGATCTTTGCCACAGGATCCAGCGCGGCAATGGTCAGCTCATTGGCAGAGGCTTCAGGGAAATGGAAATTGGCATATACCATTCCCGGGGGAACACGATCCGTAACAGTGGCTTCCGCTTCAATGGTTCCACGCCGGGAAGATACCCGAACTCTTTTATTACCGTTCAAACCCAGCTTCTCCGCGTCAAAATCATTTACCTCGATCAGCGCTTCCGGATAGATCTCTAATAAACCTTTTGAACGGCGCGTCATTTGACCGCCATGCCAGTGGTATAAAACCCGTCCAGTGCTCAAGATCATGGGAAATTCCTTGTCAGGCATTTCCGCCGGTGGCACATGTTCAATGGGATTGAACAGTCCTTTTCCACGAGAGAATTGTCCGACGTGGAGGATCGGTGTACCTGGATGTTCCCTGTCTTTCACAGGCCATTGCAAATTTTCACCTTCAAGCAGTCGTTTGTGGTTAACACCAGCATAGATAGGCGTCAGGGCTGCAATCTCATCCATGATCTGAGCTGTATCCTGATAATCCCAACCACTGTATACAGCTTTACTGACTTGACGATTTCCTTTTTCAAGGATTTTCTTTGCCAGCTCAGCTATTATCCACCAATCCGGACGGGCAATTCCCGGCGATTCAACCGCTTTGTGAACCATCTGAATTCGTCGTTCGGTATTCGTAAAGGTACCATCTTTTTCAGCAAAACTCGCCCCCGGAAGCAGAACATCCGCATATGGGGCAGTTTCCGAGGGGAATATTTCCTGGAGGATAACCAGCTCATATCTCTCCATCGCTTGACGAATATGGTTTGTATCAGGCTCACTCATGAGTGGATCCTCGCCCAGAATATAAATGGCCTTCTGTTTTCCCTCAAAGGCCAAGGGCATCATTTCTGTTGCAGTTAATCCCAATTCAAGGGAAAGCTGCTCTTCTAACAGGCCCCACGCCTTGGCATATTCACTGCGAATCTCGGGATTAGTAACCTTCTGATAACCGGGGTAAACATTGGGCAGTCCACCCAGATCACAGGCTCCCTGTACGTTATTTTGTCCACGGAGGGGATTTGTCCCACCGCCAGGGACTCCCATATTTCCCAGGAGCATCTGTAAATTTGCCAGGCTCATCACATTTCCAACACCGGTAGTGTGCTGGGTAATCCCCATCGCCCATAAGACCGCTGTGGGTTTGTTTTGCGCCATTATCTCGGCGGCTTGCTGGAGATCCTCCACCGGCACTCCAGTTATTTCTGAAACTCTCTCCGGGGGATATTCATCAACAACAGCTTTGAAATCATCGAAACCTTCCGTTCGGGTTTTAATAAACTCTTTATTTTCCCAACTATTTGAGAGAATGATATTCATCAACCCATTTACCAGCGCGATATCCGTGCCAGGTTTGTGTCGAAGATGAAGTACCGCGAACTTAGTTAAATCGATTTTTCGCGGATCAGCAACAATCAACTTTGCTTCCCGTTGGCGGACTGCCTGGCGGATGCGCATGCCGATCACAGGGTGATTCTGGGTAGTATTTGTGCCAATCACGAAGAATACCTGAGCATCATCAGCGATATCATCTATTGAATTTGTCATTGCTCCCGAACCAAATGCGGTGGCCAGACCGGCCACAGTGGAAGAGTGTCAAAGCCTGGCGCAGTGATCAATACTGTTGGTTCCGATCACCTGCCTTGCCAGCTTATTCATCAAATAATTCTCTTCGTTGAGACACTTTGCAGAAGTTAAGAAACCCATACTCCCAGGACCATGGTTATCTCTTATCTGACACAATTTATCAGCAGTAATTCCCAATGCTATTTCCCAATCTACTTCCACCCACTGCCAGGGGTTGCCTTCTTTCTCAGGAGAACGCTTGCTGGCGGCAGGTTTCTTCTTTCCATCCAGGAGGTATTTCCGGACCATAGGTTTGTCTAACCGATCAGGATGATGGACAAAGTCGTATCCAAAACGTCCTTTAACGCAGGTCCAGCCATGATTTGATGGTCCCTCCCAAGCTGAGTCTACTTTGACAATATGGTTATCTTTCACCTGAAGGTTAATCTGGCATCCAACACCACAGTATGGACAGATTGTTTGGATAGTCTCTGTTTGCCACAACCGTCCTTTGCCAAGGGAATTCTTTGGCCATAGCGCACCAGTAGGACAAACCTCTACACAGCTGCCGCAAAATTCACAGGGGCTATCTTCCATGGAACTATCAGCCCCGAAACCAATATAGGCGCTGAAACCCCGGTAAAATACGCTGATCGCTTCAACGCCATTGATCTCGCTGCAGGCCCGGACACAGCGCCGACACAGAATGCATTTGTTACGATCTACCTGGATAAACGGATTGGGATCATTAACAGAATAATGATGCCTAGTACCCTCGAAACGGTCCTCGGACACATCGTATTCATAAGCCAGATCTTGCAACATACAATCTCCAGCCGCTTCGCAAGTCATGCAGTCCAGCGGGTGGTCAGAGATCAGCAATTCCAGGTTGAACTTCCTGGCTGCTCTTACACGCTCGCTGTTGGTATCAACAACCATACCTGGAGACACCGGATATGTGCAGGCAGGGTGCAGCGCCCGCTGACCTTCAATTTCCACAAGGCATATTCGGCAAGCTCCCTCAGGAGGCAATGCTGGGTGATCACATAGGATAGGAATATAGATTCCCTTATCCCGAGCTGCCTGCAGGATTGTCTGTCCAGGTTCTGCCTGGATCGTTATTCCATCAATGGTGAAGTTAATAGTTCCCATGACTTGGATTTCTCCTTCTATTATGCAGTTTCAATCTGGATGATTTCATGTTTTTTCTTGACGAGAATCGCGCTGAAGTTACAGGCGTCATAACAAGCGCCGCATTGAATGCACAGTGACTGATCGATCACATGAACCACCTTCTTTTCACCAATAATCGCTTCGGTTGTACAGGCCTTCATACATAATCCACATCCTGTACAGCGGTCTGCATCGACCACATAAGTGAACATATCCGCGCAGACACCAGCTTCACAAAAACCTTCCGTGATGTGGGCTTCATATTCCTCTCTGAAGAAACGCAGTGAAGCCATTACCGGTCCAGGAGTAAGCTGTCCAAGCGCGCACAACGATCCTTCCCGCATATATTTGGAGATATCTTCAATCTCATCCAGGTCGTCCAGCGTCCCCTCGCTGTTGGTAATCCTTGTCAGGACCTCAAGCAAACGTTGGCCGCCAATCCGGCAAGGCACACATTTACCGCAGGATTCTGCGGAGGCGAAAGTCAAGAAATAACGGGCGAATTCCACCATACAGGTGTCCTTGTCCACAACGATCATGCCGCCAGATCCCATGGTGGCGCCGGCTTCAGTCAGAGAATCAAAATCAACAGGCGTGTCCAGAGCTTCTTCGGGCAGACATCCACCCAGGGGGCCGCCGGTTTGCACTGCTTTAAAGTCCTTTTTATCCGGTATGCCGCCGCCAATATCATAGATGATTTCCCGCAGGGATATTCCCATAGGAACTTCGATCAACCCAGTATTCTTAATTTTCCCCGTTAAGGCAAAAACCGCAGTACCTGTTGATTTTTTGGTTCCGATCTGATTAAACCAACCTGCACCTTTAACCAGGATTTGACCGGTCATGGCATAGGATTTGACATTATTGACATTGGTTGGTTTTCCCCATAATCCAGAGACCGCAGGATATGGGGGCCTGGGACGAGGTTCTCCCCGTTTGCCTTCAATGGAAGCGATCAACGCGGTTTCTTCTCCGCACACAAAAGCTCCTGCGCCTTCCTTGATCTTTAAATGAAAGGAAAAATCAGATCCCAGGATATTATCTCCCAGCAGGCCATATTCATGGGCTTGATGGATAGCGATCTTCAAGCGCTCGATTGCCAGGGGGTACTCTGCCCGGCAGTAGATATAACCTTCAGGGGCGCCGATAGCATATCCGGCAATGATCATGCCTTCCAACAATGCATGTGGATCCCCTTCCAGTACAGAACGGTCCATAAAAGCGCCGGGGTCCCCTTCATCTGCATTGCAAATAACATACTTGGGATATCCTTGGGCTTTTTGGCAGAATTGCCATTTTAATCCGGTCAGGAATCCAGCTCCACCCCGGCCGCGCAATCCAGAATTCTTAACTTCCTCAATCACCTCATCCGGGTTCATTTGGAACAGGGTTTTTTCAAGGCCTCCATAACCGCCGGATGCCAGGTATTCCTCTAAACTCTCTGGATCGATAATGCCGCAGTTCTTGAGGGCAATCCGAACTTGTTTCCCATAGAAAGGAATCTCTTCGTAGGTGGGAATCCCATCCACGGTAGTTCCATCGCGGGCGGGAAGCTGCCCGTAAATCGAGCGTTTGGTGTACTCACCCAGAAGATGTTTTTCAAGGATCTTACCGACCATGGCCGGTTTTACATTTTTATAGGTTATCCGTGGCTGTCCTGGCTGTTGTATATCCAGCAGTGGTTCGTTATGACACATCCCAATACAGCCCACATTCACAATTTCCGCATCGAGGTTGCGGCTCTCGAGTTCGGTTCGCACCGCCTCCGCAACCTGGCTAGCACCTGCGGCGATACCGCAAGTACCCATACCAAGGATGATAGTGAGTTTATTATCTTCCCTGTTTGATAATTGCGATCTAGATTGCTCCCGAAATTCATTCAACTCGGAGATATTCTTTAACACCGGCATTGGGAATCTCCTAAACTAACTAATTCTCCATTTCTTTGATATTTTCAACCAGGGAATTGGCTGTAGTATTTCCATAAACCTGCCCATCCACAAGGGCGATCGGCGCCAGGCCGCAGGACCCCAGGCAATAAACGATCTCAAGTGTATATTCGAAATCCGGATCACTGCCGCCTGCCTTGAGATTAAATTCATCCTCGACAGCTTCGACCAATTTTGGCGCGCCTATAACATGGCAGGCCGTCCCATCACAGATCTGGATGATATGTCGTCCCCGGGGTTCGAGATTAAATTGGGCGTAAAAAGTGGCCACGCCATAGAGTTGGCTGATTGAAATGCCGCTTCTTTTTGAGATCTCCTGCATGGCATCTTCCGGTAAATAACCATAAAGGTCCTGGGTGCGCTGCAAGATCGGAATCACTGCCCCTTTTTGTTCCCGGAATTCCTCAAGAATCGGTTCAATTAATCCGACATCGATGCCATTTTCACTCATGAGATGCTCCCTATACTACAACTGAACCTGATAATTATGTTCTACAGTTAATCCGTTTTTGGCTCATAACCCAGACGTTCTGGATTACAGTATACCCGCAGTTTTCCGTGGCGGGCATATCCAACCAGGGTTATGTTCCAGGTTCTAGCCAGACCAACAGCGGCTGAGGTCGGCGAGGTCCTGGATGCTATGATAGGGCATTTCATAAATGCGCCCTTTCGCAGCATTTCCGAAGAAATCCTGCCAGTAGTTATCAATCCTCTGCCTTCCATCTTAATCTCCTGCAACAGGCAGGCGCCATGAAGTTTATCAATGGAATTATGCCGGCCAATATCCTCTGTAACCTGAAGCAGTTTCCCGGTTTCAAGGTCAAGAAGGCCGGCGGCGTGTACTCCGCGGGCCCTGGCGTAAAGACTATCTCTGGTTTGTAGGTGTGTAAATGCCTCGAGGATCAAACCTGGTTCGATTTTCGTTTCAATCGGGACGGGTTCTATTCCAGGTCGGGGATCTTCCTGGGTAAGTCCTCCTCCACATCCAGAAGTAAGGACCATCTTCCGGGGAAGATCAACGGTCCGGTTCAACCAGACATCAATACAGCAGC
>Ga0209345_10006478_pt1 | contig 10601 bp, 9 predicted proteins | sample Cruoilmetagenom7_FD_187294 | JGI IMG/M metagenome (GOLD analysis project Ga0209345, IMG submission 187294) | Oil polluted marine microbial communities from Coal Oil Point, Santa Barbara, California, USA - Sample 7 (SPAdes) (version 2) | ecosystem: Environmental > Aquatic > Marine > Oil seeps ... | reverse complement strand
AGGTGTAGGTGTAGGTGTTGGCTCTTGTGTACAAGCTGTTAAAGTAACAAGCGCTAATACTAAAACCAGCACTATAATGACCAATCTTTTCATATACTTTTTCTCCTTTTGTTTGTTTGCTTGTTTAACTTGATCGGTTGCCCTATTATGTAGTAACTCACATTTTATGTCTCCTTTCTGAAGCAATCTGCGCTAGGGCCAGTACAGTTTCTGAGCCTCCTTTTTTAGATCAGCGCGGAAATCAGGGTGGGCGATGGCGATGAGTTCCTCGACTCTTTGCCTGATGGTTTTTCCCCTGAGTTTAGCAACACCATATTCAGTAACCACGTGATCAGCCAGGTTGCGCAATGTAGTTATTGCTGACCCTTGCGGCAGTGTAGGCATAATCCGAGAGACTTTACCCCCTTGAGCTGTAGAAGGAAGTACGGTGATAGAGCGACCACCGTTGGACATCATGGCGCCAAAGACAAATGGTATCTGTCCGCCTGCTACAGATATCATTCTTGTTCCTATAGACTCGGCTGTAATCTGACCTGTAAGGTCAATAGCCAGAGCATTATTAATTGCCACCATATTGTCGTTGGAAGCAATTACTCTGATGTCTTCAAGATAGAAAAGGTCTACCAGGTAAAAAAGTGGATTATTATTAAGCCATACCATCTCTTCCTTGGTGCCACCGCCGATAGAGGTTACCACTACTTTCCCAGGGTAAAGGGTTTTACGCTTACCATTGATTACACCTTGTTGCACCAAGGGTATTACACCGGGCGGTGTAGCTTCGGAGTGGAAACCGATGTCATGCTTACCATCGAATAGGCCAAGTCTGACCATGGGTTCAGTGGTTCGGCCCACACCAATCTGCATGGTATCGCCATCCTTAATCAGTTCAGAGACATATTCCGTGATGCGTTTAACATAAGGCTCGGGCTCTTTAATCACCCTGCCGCCGAGGCTGCCCATTCCGGGTATTGCCGCACTTGGTATATGCTCCACGAAGTAGTCTATCTCTGAGACATGGACGTAGTTGTCGCCGTATGTTCTGATAAGGTTCTTATTTACCTCGGCTATGGTTAACTTGGCTTCTTTAATCTCTTTTCTCTTGGTCCACAGCGAAGCACCGAAGCTGCAGAAGCCGCAGTCGTCAGGTGGCGATATCTCAGTAAGGAGGACGTCAGGAGGTTCAGCTTCGGTAGCAAAGGGAATTATGGTGGTGAGATTGACATCGCATCTTTTTTCGTCGAGCATTTTCTGGACGGTTGCCGTGGGCCAGGATATGGTTATAGCGAAGGAATCCTCCCAACCAGGATCATACCAACCGAAGTCATATCCAGGGGAAGGCACAGAGACCTTTATATCTTTTAGTTCTCCTACACGGGCAGCAATTGCCAGGCCTACGGCATGAGCTTCCCTGCCAGCGGTAAAACCAATGGTATCTCCAGATTTAACAAGCTTGGCTGCCTCCTCCGTCGAGAGCATCTTCCTGTTAAATTCTTCTTGCCAACTAATCATATATATGATCTCCTTTACATAGCGGTGCTTACTTTTTCGGAGCTGAGTCCGGAGTAGCGTTGATTGCACGTTCTTTCATAAAGCCTTTCAATCCCTTGTCTCTCTTGGCCTTGTAAAGGTTAACCTCATAAGGTCGGAAATGTACGTACTGAATCCCGAGATGTAGTATAAAATGGCTCCACTGAGCGCTTCCCACTCCAGTTATATCAAGGCTCCCATTTATCCATTCCTTAGTTATAGTAACAGCATCTGAGGGTAGATTGGCCAGTTTCTCTGCCCACTTGATAGTTTCTTCTTCCAGCTGTTCCTGGGGAACTGCCTTGTTTATAAAACCCAACTCTGCAGCCTCCTTTCCAGAGGTCTCGGAAATCGCATGTCCGGCATAGGCCTTATTTGACCAGAGAGGCCAGATTGGCCAATCAGTAATTCCATGGTGCAAATTGCCGAAACCGCGGATACCAAACTGAGCATCCTCTGTAGCTATAATCAGATCACAGCAGGATGCAAACATCTGACTGGCACCGATGCAGTGGCCGTGTACCTGGGCAATGGTGAGCTTGGGGAAATCAGTTATAGTCTCCCATTTGGTGCAGCGGCGCCGTTCAAAGCCATAGTAATCAACCATAGTGGGGTTGTTATTGGGATGAATCGGTGGTGAATCTTCTCCTTCAGGGGAGCTGAGCTCATGTCCAGCGCCGAAACATATGCCAGCACCCCTTATGATTACCACCTTTACATCAGGGTCGTCATTAGCCTGGTGTAGCCCTGCAAATGCATCTTCAAACATTCTGTCACTGAAGGCATTTCTCTTCTCGGGTCGGTTAAATGTAATTCTGGCTACTCTGTCACTAACTTTATCGTAGAGCGCATCCTGGAAGTCTCTACCCTTGTACTCTGCATTCTCCCATTCACATTTCTGATATTGTGTGTGGAATTCTCGGCCAAATCCAGTGGGCATATTGCACCTCCTATATCTTTTATATGGATACTATCTAAGGAAAATCCTTGAATGGGGTATCTCTTTCCTCAATAGCGGCTTCTAATCCTTTCTTATCCCTCACTTCGAAAAAGTTAAATTCACCAGGTTCCTTATTGCGGTGTTGCATGATTAACTGCATCTCGTTGGTGAATCTCCATGCTTCTCCAATGCCCCTGGCCTCCATAACGGAGTTGATGCCATCCTTACAAGTTGCCAGGCCATCGCCAGGTAGCAGACTTATCCCTTTTGCCAATCTGAATACTGCTTCTTCGAGCTTATCTGCTGGAACAACCTTGTTTATCAAAGCAAACTGCTCTGCCTCTGCTGCTGTAAGATATGCACCTGAATAGAGAAGCTCCTTGGTCTTCTTTATACCGACCAGCCAAATCCAGAGAGGGTTACCGGGAAGGAGTCCCATCCTGATCATAGGATCGCCAAATGTGGCATCTTCAGAGGCTATTGTTATATCACATACCATCGCCAGGGAGCATCCCGCGCCGAGACAATATCCATGGACCTGAGCGATGGTTGGCTTGGCAAGATGAAATATGTATTCCCACCTTCTATTGCGGCGGCGTTCTGCTTCCAGTTGATTCTTCATGGATATAGACTCTCGCGGGTCAAGTATTACTTCAGAGGTTCCCACTCCACTCAAGTCCTGACCTACGCTGAAAGCTTGCCCGGCGCCTTTTATCACCACAACCTTAACCTCCAGGTCCGGCTCTGCCAATGCAAGCGCTGCATCCAGCTCTTCCAGCATCATATCATCTATGGCATTTAGCTTCTCAGGGCGGTTGAGTGTAATATAACCGATTCCATCCTTTTTCTCGTAAGTGATAGTTTTATAACTCATTTAAATCAACTCCTCCTCGGTTGTGGTGGGGGAAAATAGTCTGCGAAAGGTGCATCCCTTTCAGCAATAGCCGCCTTAATTCCCTTCTCGTCGCGGACATCATAGAAATTGAAGTCGCCGCGGTCTATGATACTGCGCCCTGGCCTTTGAGTAGCGCTCAGGACGTGGACGCTGGCTGCCAGTCTGCGGGCGGCTGAAAGTCCACCAAGGTCAAGGTTTGCCATATTATTAGCCAGGCTGATAACCTCCTGATCGAATCCGCCTATACCGGCTGCTTTAGCAAATGTCTTTGCGGCTAGATTGACTTCGTCTTCAAGTTGCTCGGCTGGGACTGCTTTCATTATCAGTCCGATTTTTTCCGCTTCCTTAGCATCTATGTACTTCCCTGTAAGAAGAAGCTCTTTGGTCTTCTTCAGCCCGACTTTATAAGTCCATAGGGGGTTGGGAGAAGATATTCCCATTCTTATCGAGGGGTCGCCGAACACAGCATCGTCCGTGGCAATGATAGTTCGACAGGACATTGCCAGGTCAAGGCCGGCACCAAGGCAATATCCTTGCACCTCGGCGATAGTACGTTTATGAAACTCGAAAATAGACTGCCATCTGAAGTTATTACGCATGGAGGTGACCAGCATGTCACTGGCGTAGGCCTTCTGCCTCGGGTTTGGGGGCATCACCTCGTCAGTTCCAACACCACTCAGGTCTTGTCCTACGCTAAAGGCTCTTCCTGCTCCCTTTATGACGAGCACCAGGGAATCCGGGTCTCGTCTTACTTCGTCGAGAGCCGCCTCGAATTCCGTCATCATAGCATCATTTATGGCATTCAGTTTCTCTGGGCGGTTCAAGGTAATAGTAGCGATATTCCCCTCGATTTCCAGGAGCACATTCTGGTATTTCATATACTTTCTCTCCTTTCACAAAGTAAAGCTCATTTTAATAGAAAACAGGGCGGTATGCCAACTATTGACTTCGCTGCATGCCCTTATCACTAATAAATGACCTTATCTTCTGCCAACCTGGAGATTTCCTCCTTGGGTATACCCAGGAGTTCTCCAAAAACATATTCATTGTGTTCACCGAGTAGCGGCGCAGGACCAGTGACCTTTGCAGGAGTGGCGGAAAGCTTCCATGGAGGAGCCAGGACGTATAGCTGACCTTCTTCCGGATGTTGAACTGGAGTGAAGCACTCCCGCTCCTGGCAATGAGGATCATGGAAAAGCTCCTCGTTATTAAAGGAGGGTATTGCTGCTACTCCTGCTCTCTGGAGCATTTCCATTACTTCGTAATGTGTATAATTATTCGTCCATTCTCCAATCAATATATCAAGCTCTTCCTGGTTCTGCCAGCGACTGAGCTGGTCACTGAACTTCTTGTTTATAGTCCACTCGGGATTTCCCATAACCTGGCATAATGCCTCCCATTCCTCATTAGTAGAGACAGCAATACTGATCCATTTGTCCTCGCCCTGGCAGCGATAGCAGTTATGGGGAGCCATAAAATCATCTCGATTTCCATTGCGAGATTGGATATTGTTATTCATGGTGTAATCCATGATAGTCTCTCCTATGCCGCAACTTATGGCCTCACGGGCGGAGAGGTCTATGAATTGACCTTCACCTGTCCTCTGGTGGTGATTCAATGCGGCAAGGATGGCAAAAGTAGTGGCGCTGCCGGGTATCAAATCCATACTGCTCCTCAGGATTGTGGGTGATCCACCAGCATAACCGGTTAGCTGGGATAACCCGCTGAGCGGACCTAATGTAGCCGCAAAGCCACTATACTTGCTTTCAGGGCCAGTTGCTCCATGGCTGGAGGCGGTGATCACTATGATATCATGCTTGATTCCTTTAAGGGCATCATAGCCCAGACCGAGTTTATCCATCACTCCTGCCCTGAAGTTGTCTACCACCACATCGCTGATTTCTACAAGCTTCTTGGCCAAATCCACTCCTGTGGGAGTTTGGAGATTGAGGGTTATACTCAGCTTGCCAGCATTCAAACTATTAAAGCCAGCGCCGACCGCTTTCATTGAACCTAAGCCTGCTGCGGTCGTGGGCATTCTGAGTACGTCTGGATATACCATGCCTTCGATCTTAATCACCTCGGCTCCCAAATACGCTAAAAGCAGCGTTGCTTGTGGCCCGGCATAATAACGGGTAAAATCCAGTATTCTTATTCCCGCCAGGGCATCCATAATAAAAGGTCTCCTATCATATTACTCCCGTCGCTTTGAGCTTAATTAGCTCTTCCTTGCTATATCCCAGGCGCCTGTTAAAAATTTCCTCGTTGTGCTCGCCGAGCAAAGGAGCGGGCAGCTCTGCTATCCAAGGTGTCTCCGAGAACTTATAAGGCGCCGCAGGGTATTTTACCTTACCTGTTTTAGGGTGGTCGATCTCAACAAAGAATCCTCGTGCGTTCAGTTGTTCGGAATTAACCAGGTCTTTTGTAGTACAGACCATGCCGAAGGGAATGCCTGCGGCCTGCCCTTTGTGATATAGCTCGTCTTTAGTATAGTTCGTAAGCCATTCTGTTAATAGAGCATTCAACAGTTCACCATGTTTAAAGCGACTAAAGTAGTCTGTAAACTTCTCATCCCGAGCCCACTCCGGGTTTCCCATGAATGTTACCATTCTGTCCCACTGCTCCTGTGTCCAGGTCATGAATACGGTGTATTCATCCTTACAGGGCAAGATTCCCCCGAAAGCGACTCCTTGCTTGGCCCTGGTAATAATATTTCCTTCGTTGGCTGCTCTAACCATGTCCAGGCGGTTAAGGGACATCAGTGATTCCTGTTTTGAGATGTCTATCCTCTGTCCTGATCCAGAGGTGCCTCTCCAGTAAAGTGCAGCGAGAGTAGCTATCGCTGCATTCAGCCCACTGTTATATTCTCCCAGGAAGTTCCCAGCCTTAAGGGGAGGGCGATCAATATTCTCAATACCACTGGGTGTCAGGTAGCCTTCTCCACCACCCTGAAAGGCGTTCAAGGGATAGGCTTTGTAGTTTCGATAGGGACCTGTTTGCCCGAAAGGTGTGATGGAGGTCATTATTAAGCGCTGGTTGATTTCCTTGAGATGCTCGTAATCCAGTCCCAGCTTTTCCATCGTTTGGGGTGGAGTATCCTCTACCAGGATGTCAACTTCGTTTATCAGTTTCTGGAAGAGTTTCTTGCCTATCGCAGTCCCTACATCCAAGGTAATTCCCAGCTTACTGGTGTTAAGATAGAGAAAAAGCCCGCTCATCTCAGAGTCGGGGATATCGTGGAAGAAAGGGGGCTTCTTTCTGGCTTCATCACCACATCCCGGCTTTTCAATTTTCACCACCTCAGCACCTAAGCCAGCTAATAACTTGGTGCAGTAGGGTCCAGCTACCATCTGGCAGAGTTCCAGTACTTTTACTCCGTCCAGGGCTTTTTTCGCCATAATTACAATTCCGTAAGCTATAAAACACTGCAGGTTATCATCGCACCTGTCTGGAGAGGGTGAAGCGCGTTCTTCAGTCCGCTCGACCCAGTATAGTGACGATAGGTAACAGGCATCCTGGATGCCCACCCTGGTTATGGGATACCCCCAGCTTTACATCCTTCTTTAGTTGCCGAGCTGGCAGTTGTGCCCGGCCCTGGATTTGACTGTACACTTCGTAGCACTCCCTTAGCCCACTGGCGCCTACAGGATGCCCAAAGCATTTTAGTCCGCCATCAGCATTGACTGGTAATTCTCCATCCAGAGCGAAAGTGCCAGCATCCACGTCCTCTTTCGCCTTTCCTTTAACGCTGAATCCCAGCGCTTCGTAAGTCATGAGCTCGCTGATAGTGAAACAGTCGTGTACTTCAGCAATATCTATTTCCTGTCGAGGATTCTTTATACCTGCCTGTTCGTATGCTTGCTGGGCAGCGATTTCGGTTTGAGGAAGGTGTATATGGTCATAATCACAATCCTCTTTGCCCAAACCTGGCCCCACGGCGAGTCCGATCCCTTTAACCAGGACATAGTCTTTCCTGAAGTTCTTGGCCATATCAGCTCGGGTCAGGATAGCAGCTGCTGAACCATCGCTGTTACCACAGCAATCGAACAGCCCGAGCGGCCAGGCGATTATAGGAGCATTCAATGCCTGCTCCAGAGTTATTTCCCTCTGGAAGTGGGCTTTGGGGCATAGAGAACCATTGTAGTGGTTCTTGACTGCTATCTTAGCTAAGGTCCGCTTTCCTTCTTCAGGGGTGAGACCATAATGGTGAAAGTACCTGGTGGCTCCTAAAGCCCAGTTTGCTGGAGCAGTAACGGACACTCCGAAAACAGGATGGTCCCCAAGTCCGGGAAGTCCGGCAAGACCAGTATCCTTTAATTTCTCTACACCCAAGACCAGAACGACGTCATACATTCCGGCGGCTATAGCAAAGCTAGCGTTTCTCAAGGCTTCCATTCCGGTAGCACAGCGGTTCTCCACTCTGGTAATGGGGATATTGCGAAGCTTTAGAGGAGCACTCATGACGATGGCGCTTATCAGTTGGGTAACGCCCAGCCATGCTGCCTCAATGTCTTTAGGCTCAATACCGGCATCTTCATAAGCACCGTAAGCAGCTTCAATAATGAGGTCATCTATCCCCTTATCCCAAAGCTCTCCGAATTTTGTACACCCCATGCCGACTATGGCGACCTTATCTTTTATGGACCCCATGTTACTTGTCCCTCCTTACAGGCATACATTTCCAAAAGTAGTTGGGATAGCCTCCTCCGTCGTGTATTTTCCTAAAAGTCAGTTCCACCGGCATGTCTATCTTAACCTCATCTGGCTCCCTGTCGGTCATCAAGCAGTAAAACCCGACAGGGCCATCCAGGCAAACCTTACTTACAATGGTTGGAGGGTCTTCACTTAGAGCCAGATTATCCTGGCAAAATGTAAACAATGTCCCCTTTCTATCGGAGATCCTGACGTATTCAAACTCGTCTTTAGCCCAGCAATAGTTACAGACTCTCTGGGGCGGGAAAAAAAGCCTGCCGCATTTCTTGCATTTGGAGGCATGAAGGCTGATAATTTTCTCGCGGTCTCTCCATAACACAGTGGGGGAGGAAAACCATGCAGGGCGGCGTTGTGCTTCGAGGCTTACCAATTTTCGGTAGCGCATATAAGTCTCGTAGTTAGGGAGGGTCTTTCTTGATGACAGGTATCCCTTTACGCCTTGATGTTTTCTGTGCTTTTCTATCTTCTCGGTAACTTTAAGAATGAAGGCATCACATCCGTCCCCATAATTAACAAAGAGTATCCTCTCCCCCGGTTTGGCCTCGTCCAAAGCAGCCACTAGCATCATCAGTGCGAAAGCAGACCCGGTATTGCCCATAGTGTTGAACATGGGATCCTGAACTTGAGTCTTATCCAGTCCCAAGCTTCTGGCTATCTCGGTATGTCTCCGGGCGTCTGGGGCATAGAAGATGACCTTGGCGAAGTCCTTTGGTGTCAGGTTATGTTTTTTCGTGATTCCTGCGATTGCCTCCTTGATATTCAAGACATATCCTTCAGTCAAGACAAATCGGTCCTCCCAGGACTTGATAAAGCGATCGTCTTCTGTTCTCCATAAACCAATCAACTCATCAGCATGTGAGTAGCTGCCTTCGATAGTGGCAACAGCGTCTGAATCTCCAATTATAAAGGCGGCAGCACCGTCGCCGAAGATTTGCTCGAATTCGGAACTCTGGGCACCCAGTCGGTAGTCGCTGGCGGTCACGAGAACCTTTTTTGCCGAGCCAGCCCCGATGGCATCTATAGCTGCCTTGATGGCTGTTGTTCCTGCCCTCAGAGAATTAGTGAAGTCGGCGCTGAAGACTTCCCGGCGCAGGTCTGTGGCAGCAGCTACTGTTACCGCACATAGCTTCTCTTTATAAGGTGCCGTAGTGGTAGCGAAGTACAAACCGTCAATTGCTTCACGGTTCATACCATTGAGACAATCAAGTGCTGCGGCCACTGCCATAGTGATACTGTCTTCGTCATAGTTGGCTATGGCCTTTTCCCCTCCCATAGAGCCCTGGCTCCAGGCTCGGGCGATTTCATCCCGACTGAGCCGGTACAAAGGGACATACGCGCCATACGATACTATCCCGGTCATTTGACACCGTCCTTATATGTGTATTCTCTATGTAGCAGGAGCCCAGCTATTCAATCCTTGCTTTAAAAGATTACTTCTGTTGAGATGGGGCGGGATTAATATAGCCATCTGCTAATGTCCTAGGAACCAATTGGATCAACTCTTCTACGTTGAATTTACCCTCAGATTTGTAAATGGCCCTTACTTCAACTGGTTCAGAGTAAATAGCTATTCTTCCTCCTTCAGCATGAAATACCTGACCATTCATATAACCTGCTTCATCAGTAGCCAGATATACAATGATTGGAGGAACGAATTCTGGTCCAGGCATTGACAGGAATTGTTCAGCTTGCTCCTTGGTCATAACTCCTGCTTCAACCCTCTTCCATACATTAGCCTGAACATCCTCGTCCATGGTCATTCTGGTAGCGGCAATAGGGGCAAAACAATTAGCAGTTACACCGTAGCGTCCCATTTCTCGAGCGATTGACCTGGTTAAGCTAACAACACCGCCTTTTACCGCACCATAATTGGCATGCCCTGCTGTCCCTCGCCAAGCATCAGATGTAACGTTGATGATCCTACCTGCCTTCTGTTCCCTCATCAGTACACAAGCATGACGGCAGGTATTAAAGGTTCCTTTAAGGTGAACGAACATCACCGAATCCCACTCTTCCTCACTCATGTTCCAGATCATCCTGTCTCGCAGGTTGCCATGGCTGTTGACCAGTATATCCAGCTTACCGAAAGTATCTACACAAGACTTTATCAACTTTTCAGCATAGGCAAAGTCGACCACTGAGTCGTGGTTTGATATGGCATTACCGCCTTTCTCTTTAATCTCCGTCGCCACCTTGTCGGCCGGTGAAGCCTCGCCGCCGCTGCCATCTCTAGTTGCACCTACATCATTAACTACTATATTAGCTCCTTCAGCAGCTAGAGCTAAGCAAATTTCTCTTCCGACCCCCCCGGCTCCTCCAGTTACTATGGCATTCTTTCCCTTCAATCTATCAGTCATCTGTTAACCTCCTTTGTCAATATATTCTAGGATGAAATTTATCATAATGATATGTGATTTGCAAGCTTTTGGTGCTTGTCTCCGAGTAATCTCATGTAACACTTCTCTTGCTACTACAATCTCCTCCAACTTTTGTGATCATTTCCGCCCTTATCTGACCGGTTCTACT
>Ga0209345_10006477_pt1 | contig 10602 bp, 13 predicted proteins | sample Cruoilmetagenom7_FD_187294 | JGI IMG/M metagenome (GOLD analysis project Ga0209345, IMG submission 187294) | Oil polluted marine microbial communities from Coal Oil Point, Santa Barbara, California, USA - Sample 7 (SPAdes) (version 2) | ecosystem: Environmental > Aquatic > Marine > Oil seeps ... | reverse complement strand
GTTTCAGGCGTGTCTTCGGGCATGGCGCAGACAAGGATCAGCAGCCCCGGTCCGATCTCTCCGATCACCTCACCCTCGACCGTGACCGACGCTTCGGTCACCCGTTGCAATACTGCGCGCATGTCAGCCCTTCCAGTCGATGATCGCTTCGGGCGTGGCCCGTTCGGTGCGAAACTTATTGGCCGGATGCTCTGTATCCGCTAGCCCAAAGGAAATCGCGCAGAGCACGAGGCGGTCCTCCGGCAGCTCCAAATGCGCGCGTACCTGCGGCGCATAAGAGGCGATGGCCGCCTGCGCGATGCTCGCCACGCCAAGCGCTGTCGCCGCAAGGGTAAAGGCCGACACAAAGCCGCCGCAGTCCATCGCACCGTAGGGGCCGAGCTCTGACGGAGAGGTCACGATCGCCACATGGGGTGCGTCGAAGAGCGCGAAATTGCGCAGCATTTGCGCCTTGCGGGCGGCGCGGTCGGATTTGGCGATGCCGACGGCGTCATAAAGCTGGAAGCCGCAGGTGCGGCGGCGCTCGGCATAGGCGCCGGAATAGCCTGTGGGCCATGGCAGGTCCGGCGCGACAGGCGCATCACTGCTCGCGGTTTTGAGCATCATCTCGCGAAACCGCTCGGTGGCGTCGCCCTGCGTGATGGTGAGTTGCCAAGGCTGCGCGTTGCACCACGAGGGCATGTGGCGGGCGGCGCTGACGATCTGGGTGATGGTCGCCTCTGGCAGTGGATCAGGCCGGAAGGCGCGGCAGGAATAGCGGGCGCGCAGAAGGTCGGAGAAGGCGTCGTAGGTTTCGGTCATTGCTGCTGCGCCACGAAATAGCCGACGATGGCGGCGGCGATCAGCCCCAGCACCACGGCGATGGTGATTTTGATTGCGGAATAGGGCCGTTCACCCTGCACCTTGCCAGAGTGGCCATTGACGACGAAACGGTAGGTCTTGCCGCGGTATTTATAGGCGGCAAGCCAGACCGGCAGCAGGATATGTTTGAAGGTCACATCGCTCACCTGCGTCTGGATGTCATGCACCCGCTGGCGGTCGCCGCCGATGTCGAATTTCACGTCGCGCTCGATCACCCGGTCCATATGGGCGCGGGCTTGGGTAAAGCCTTCTTCCAATGACACGCCATAAGCCTCGGCCCTGAACCCGGCGAGGTATTCGGGCGCATAGGGTTCCAGCGACGACAGGTCCCAAGGGTGCAACGCGTCGGTGTGTTTCTTGGGCAGGGAGCGTGAGGCCAGCACCAGCACATCGTCAAAGAAGCGCGCCACCCGGCCTGATGCGCTGCGCCAGCGGACTTTCGGCACCTGTTGCTGCACCCGCTTGCCGTTGCGCATGACTGTTTGTGTCACGTAATAGACCGTGCCCCGCTCGCCGCGATAGCTGGAGGCCGTCTGCGCGTCATAAGTCCAGTAGGGCACGTAAATCCCCTGCATTTTCCGCCCCTTGCGCGCATATTGTTGCAGACCATTTGGCGCGAACCAGAGGCTGCCGAGCCAGTCTTTCATCGCACCGCGCGCACTTTCTTCGGATTGGGCAAAGGGCAGCACGGCGCGGGGTTTGATGTGGCGATTGGTGCCGGTGTCGATCACGATGGGCGTGGCGCAGAAGGGGCATTCGGTGGCGTGTTTGCCCGGCTCAAATTCCACCTGCGCCGCGCAGTTGGGGCAGGTCGTGACGCGGGTTTCTTCCATCTCGGCGGCGGGCAGGGCGGCTTGCAATCCGGCGCGGAAATCTTGCTCGGCGATGGCTGAAGCGTGGCGCCCGGTCCCGTCGATCGGTTCGACATTGCCGCAATGGTCGCAGACCAGCAGCGACTGCGCGGGGTCAAACCGCATGTCCGAGCCGCAGGTGTCACAGGGGAAGCGGTGTTCTTCGAGCGGGGCTGCGGGGGGCTGGTTGATGGAGGGCATGGCAAAGGCTTTGCTAGGGCAATCGGGGCCGAGCCTAGCGGCGTTGCGCGGTGCGGGCCAGACCTGTGGCTACAAAAACCGGTGCAAGATTTTGGGGGCCATGATCCTCAGCGCATTGTCGCGCAGATGAAGGTGTCGCCAGAGGTGAAACAGCCCATGCGCTCCGGCGAGGGCGGCCAGAAGGTAGAACTCAAAGATATGAATCCTGCCGATCAGATCATGGGCGCGGGGCAGGTCAAGCGGCGGGGCCACCGGCAGAATGCCCCCGGCCATAAACAGGCGCGGCGCGGTGAGGCCCAAGAGGAACCCGGTCAGCGCGACCCCGAACAGCCCCCAGATCAGCGCGCGGTGCATTCCTTGATGCACGCGCCGCGCCCAAGGCGGCAGTTTTGGTCCCGGTCGGCTGGCAAGACCGCGGCGCAGGTAGTCGGCGGTCCAGAGCAGGCAGGCTGTGACGAAGACCAGCCCAAGGAGTGAGTGAATGCGAAAGGCCGCTTGGCCAAAGGGCAGCACATCGGCGGGGGTGACGAGGATGAACCAGATCAGGAGCGGCACCATCGACCAATGCAGCACCTTTAGGGCGCTGCGGCGGTGGGGGAATTTGAAACGCGCGGTCATAGGGCAGACACGCGCGTCAGGGGGCGAGAGTTTCGCGCCCCGTCAAATGTCACGGCGCAGGGGGCGGCGGGGGTGGCGGCATGACGGTAAAGAGTTGCGCAAGCTCGGCCACATCCTCGGCCCGCTGCCAGCCATCCTGTCCCGGCGTCCAGACCATGCTGTCGCGGCCAAGGTTGCCTTCGCTCGCCTTGCGACCCATCGCGGCTTTGGAAAACGGGCCGGAGGTCGCGCCGTTTTCGGCGATGTGCCAGACCTTTTCCACCGGCGGGGGCGGTGGCGCTACGGGCGCTGCCGTCGCGGCAGGGCGCGATCCCCAAGGACCGGCCTGGGCGGTGGCGGCCTGCGCCATGCTCATGCCCAGACCCGCGCCAAGCCCGGTCTGCATGGCAGCGCCCCCCGCACCATCGCGGCCAAGCGCTTCGGCGGCTTGGAACTGCATGTATTCGTTGAGGTTTCCGACCACACCCATCGAGGTCCGCTTGTCCATCACCGCCTCGACCGCAGGCGGCAGCGAGATGTTCTCAATATAAAGCTCCGGCATCGCCAGACCGTATTCCGCGATCTGGGCTTCGATCTCCTTGCCGACCAGTTGACCCAACTCACGCGTGTTGGCGGCCATGTCGAGCACCGGAATGCCCGAGCTTGCCAAGGTGCGCGAAAACGCCTGCACGATGATGTTGCGGATCTGGAAGGAGATCTCGTCCATCGTAAACTCGCCATCGGTCCCGACAATCTCGGTCAGAAAACGTGCCGGGTCGCTGACGCGCACCGAATAGGTGCCAAAGGCGCGCAGGCGCACCGGGCCGAACTCCGGGTCGCGGGCGATGATCGGGTTTTTGGTGCCCCATTTCAGGTCGTTGAACCGGGTCGTGTTGACGAAATAGATCTCGGACTTGAACGGGCTTTTGAAGCCGTGATCCCAATGCTGCAGCGAGGTCATGATCGGCATGTTGTTGGTCTCGAGCATATAGAGACCGGGGGTGAAAACATCGGCGAGCTGCCCCTCATGGACAAAGACCGCCGCTTGCCCCTCGCGCACCGTCAGCTTGGCACCGTATTTGATCTCATGACCCTCACGCTCAAAGCGCCAGACCATCGTGTCGCGGGTGTCGTCCGTCCAGTGAATGACGTCGATGAACTGGCCGGAGAGGAAATCGAAAATGCCCATGAGAATGGTCCTTCTGTCGTCAGGCTAAAGGGTGCGCTACAACGGCCCGTCCGTCAACTCGCGCGCGATGATACGGGTGCGGGGATTGACCTCGTCGGCGGTCATGCCGGGGCGCAGGCGGGGATCATAGAGCATCTTGAGCAGCAACTCGTCTTGATCGGTGAGCAGCGCGAATTCGTCGTCATCGTTAAAGATCGAAGGCCGCGCGGCGGGGGAATCGTTGGCCAACCCCAAGCCCTGTGCCAGCTCCTCGTGAATGCAGGACAGGCGCAGCAAGCCGGGGTTTTCTGACCGGATCACGGCCACGGCGGCGGTATAGACGTTCGGATTGTCCCCAGCGGCATAGGCAGCCACAGCGCAATAGGTGTCGCGGCGCATATTGCGCATCGCCCGCAGGGAGGACGCGCTGACCCCCGAAACCTGTTGCGCTGCTTGGGTGAGCGTCTCAACCCGGTCGTCCTCAGACGCGACGATGACCATAAAGTTCGGCGTACCGGTGGTCGAGATCGGATGGCCCGTGATCCGTGACAGACGGCGGGCATAGGCCTCGATATTATTGGTGTCCGTGCGGCGCTGCGACGGGGGGATAGAGGCGCCAAACAGCACGCCCATACGCACGGGCCCCTCCCACCTGCGCAGGGGGCTTTGCCCGCCACGTCCGGCAAAATTGCCGTCATATTCGTTATAGAGCGCGATCTGCTCGAAATTGCGCGCCAGCATGTCAGCGGTGAAAGGCGTGTCTTCCCCGCCGCCATCACGGCGCAGCAGCCCTTGCTCCAGTTGCGCTTTTTCCACCTGATGCAGATAGCTGCGCAGCATCGCGCTTTTTTGCGAAGTGGGGCGGGCGACCTTCGGCGGGCGCGGAGCAGGTGCCTCGGGCCGCGCCTGTGGTTTGGCGACGCTTTGGGGCGTTCTCGGCGGGTCAACACAGGCCGACAGCGCCAGCCCCAAGGCCAGCACAATACCGCTCTGCAGAGGACGCTGCAGACGTCTAAACACTTCCGCTTTCTTCACCAGAACCTCAGTTTGGGACTGCACCGCCGGTGGCATCGCCCAGCCCGGTCTCTCGGGCCTTGGCTGAGGCCAGCGTATCGCGCAGACGGGTTTCCATCTCTTGCAACTCTTGCTCGGCAGCAGCGCGTTTGGCTTTGCCTTCGTCGGCAATTTGCAGCGATTCTTCGATGGTGCCAATCAGATCTTCATTGGCCTGTTTCACGGCCTCAATGTCAAAGACCCCGCGCTCCATTTCCTGACGGATCACCTTGTTGCTGTCGCGCAGATTTTTGGCGTTGGAGGTCAGCAATTCGTTGGTCAGGTCATTGGCCTCGCGCACCGCGTTTGCCGCCTCAGAGCTGCGCTGGATGGTGACCGCCTGCGCCAGTTGGGTTTCCCACAGCGGCACGGTGTTAACCAAAGTCGAGTTGATCTTGGTCACGAGGCTCTTGTCGTTTTCCTGCACCAGCCGGATCGAGGGCAGGGATTGCATGGTGACCTGCCGCGTGAGCTTGAGGTCATGCACCCGGCGTTCCAGATCATCGCGGGCGGCCCGCAGGTCGCGCAGCTCCTGCGCCATCATCACCTGATTCTCGTCCTTGGCCTTATCAAGCGCGGTCTGTTTGGCGGGGATCGTCTTGTGGTCCAACTCGGTGATCTTGGCCTCTCCCGCCGCGATGTAGAGCGCCAGTTCGTCGTAAAACTGCAGCGTCTTTTCATAGAGCAGGTCGAGCGATTTGATGTCTTTCAGCAACGTGTGTTCATGGCCGAGCAGATTGTCGGTGATCCGGTCAATCTGGCTCTGCACTTCTTCAAAGCGCGCGGTGAACTTGGCGAAAGGCGTGGCGCGGCCCAGCAGCTTTTCCCACCAGCTTTGCTTGCGCCGCACGTCCAGTTCCGACACCGAGAAGCCCCGGATCGTGCTGACCATCGAGCGCAGGCTGTCGCCCGCCGGGCCCACGTCCTTGTTGCGCACATCGGCGAGCATGGACTGGCTGATCTCTTGCAATTCCGACTGCGCGGCAGAGCCGAAGCTGACGATCGACTGCGTGTCGGTCACGTCAATCTCGGCCATGCGTTTTTCGATCTCGATGCTTTGAGTCGGGTCGGCCTTGGCCAAGGGCACGATGGCATTGGCATCCGATGGCTCGGGCAGAACGTGAGCGTTAACTTCTTCGACGAGCCCTTGGGACTGGGCGGCTTTTTCGCGGACAGCTTCGGTCATCAAATATCTTCCTTAGAATTGGCAGGGGCGGGTTGTTCCAACCGGACCCCCTCGCGGGAGAGACGTGCGCGCAGCACGTCGATTTCGACATTCAGATCGCTGCGGTCGTCCAGCAAGGACTTCGCCGTACGGGCAGCGAAATTCTCGTCCAGATCGTCCAGCAGCGCGAGGTAATCGTCGCGGGCTTTTTCATCGCGGTTGCGGGCATAGAGATCAGCAAACTTCACCGTCGCATCATGCGCGCCGCGCAGGTAGACGACAAGGTATTTGCGCGCGGCGGTCAGATCGCGGGGGTCTTCTTCTACCGTGCGAATGAGCGTGCGGGCGGTGTCTTGGAATTCGGCCAACCGCGCTTCGGCGCGCCTGTCGCCTGCGCGTTTGATCGCGCTGTCCATGCTGGCGAGCAGTTTTTCGGCCTCATCCACCACACGGGCCACGCGGTCTTGTTGGAAGGTATCGACGCCTTCCATCCCTTTGTTTTTCAACGGATCAACGCCGAAGGCGGCGAGGTGGAGCCCGCCTGCGGCGAGGCCAAAGAGCACCGGGGCCACGACGCCTGGCTCGGAGCTATAGGCCGCGACGGCAGCGCCGAGCCCGGACAGCAGGGCGGCAAAAATCTTGCGCGGGAAAGCCGGGCGGCGGGCGACTTTGCGGTCGTGGTATTCGGCTTCGGCCAGCAACCCTTCGCGCAGCAGCCAAACGCCAGATGCCAGCAGAAAGGCGCCGATCAGCCCCAGCACCAGCGTGCTGGCACCCCCGGTGAAGGAGGTCACAGCCAGCACCACAGGCGGCAGGAACAAGAGGTTCACCCGCCCGCCAACCGGATTGACGCGCAGCTTTGGCCGGGGACGGGGCGTGTCGCCGGGCGTATTTTTGGGATCGGGGCTGTACTGCCCGCCAAACCGTCGCGCCATGGCTTAAAGCCCTCCCAGCAGGCCGCTGGTCACGCCCAAGAGCACAAGCATCAACGCCACATAGGCGATTTTCTGAAAGCTAGTTGGTGCCATGACATTCCCCCTTTTGCTCCCCCAGATCGGGCGCAACGCCGCATCGGCGCTGTCGGCTGCGCGGCTTAAAGCCGAGACCACAGCGAGGATGATAACGGCGAGCGCGGCGAAGACCAACAAAAACAGCAATATACGTGCCAAATCGGCGCTCCTATTCCGGCGGTTTCACGCCGGAAGGCTCCGGCAGTGCTGACCCAACGCGGCGCTGCGCTGCGGCGTTCCGAAAAGGGGCGCGCCTTAGCGGCGGGGCTTTGGCCCCTTGCCACCGGGCCGCGCCGTTGGGCGTGCGCCGGGCTTTCCGGTTGGTCTGCCGCCGGAACGCGCAGGGGCTTTGCCCGTAGCCGCTTTGCCACGTGGGGCGTGTTTGGCTTTGCCACCACCACGGCGCGGCGGCGGGGCGTCGTCATCGCTGCGCTCAACCGGCATGCCGGGCTGGCCTGCGCCGCCGAAACCACCGGGCTTGCGCCGGGGCGGGCGGCGGACGGAGGTTGGCTTTTTGACGGCGGTGCCGGTGGGGTCTTCCAGTTCCAACCCCAGTTGGTCACGCACGACCTTGCGGCGCAGCTCTTCGACTTCGCCGGTTTTCAACTCGCCCAATTGGAACGGGCCGTAAGACACGCGGATCAAGCGGTTCACGGTCAAGCCCACGGCCTCCATCGCCCGGCGAATCTCGCGGTTGCGGCCTTCGCGCAGGCCGATGGTGAGCCAGGCGTTCGCCCCTTGCTGGCGGTCCAACGTCACATCCATCGGCTGGAATTGCTCGCCCTCGACGGTGATGCCTTTGCGCAGCGGCTCCAGCATCTCATCGGTCGGGCGGCCATTCACCCGCGCGCGGTAGCGGCGCAGCCAGCCGGTGCTGGGCAGTTCCAGCTTGCGTTTCACGCCGCCGTCATTGGTCAGCAGCAAGAGCCCTTCGGAATTGAGGTCAAGCCGCCCCACGGTCATCACACGCGGCATGTCTTCTGGCAGGGCGTCAAAGATCGTCTCACGGCCCTTTTCGTCGGAATTCGTCGTCACCAGTCCGGTGGGCTTGTGATAGAGCCAGATGCGCGGCGGCTCGGGCGCGCCGACGGGGGTGTTGTCGACGGTGATCTTATCCTCGGGCGTCACGTTCAGCGCGGGCGAGGTGATCTGCTCGCCATTCACCCGCACGCGGCCCGCTTCGATCATCCGCTCGGCTTCACGGCGCGAGGCGATGCCTGCGCGGGACAGCACTTTGGCGATGCGGTCGCCTTTCGTGGCGTCGGACGAATCAGCAGTCGGGCCGGAGCCGGAGGAGGGTGGTTTTGTGTTCATACTCTGCGCTTACCCTGTTTCACGCCCTTGCGAAAGGGTGGCGTTTGCGGCCATGTGGCGGAATGGAGTTTCGCTCATATATGGCTCAAGCGCTGGCTGAGGCGCGCGCTGCGGCAGCGCGGGGCGAGGTGCCGGTGGGGGCCGTGGTGGTCTCTCCGACGGGCGAGATCGTGGCGGCGGCGGGCAATGAGACCCGCGCGCGCCATGATCCCACCGCCCATGCGGAGATGCTGGCCCTGCGGGCGGCCTGTGCGGCACTGGGGTCGGAGCGGCTGATTGGTCACGCGCTCTATGTCACGCTGGAGCCTTGTGCGATGTGCGCGGGTGCCATTGCAGCGGCGCGGGTCGAGCGGCTGTTTTACGGTGCGGCGGATCCGAAGTCTGGCGGTGTGGCGCAGGGGGCGCGGGTGTTTTCGCATGCCCAGTGTCATCACGCGCCGGAGGTTTTCGACGGTATCGCCGCGGGCGAAGCCGAGGACCTGCTGACCGGTTTTTTCAAAGCTAAAAGAGGGGGTTAACCCATGGCGAGCAGTAGGGACTTGGCGGTATTCGTGCGCGATGCGCTGAGTGCGGGCAGAAGCCGCGACGAGATCGCCGCGGTGCTGACGCAGGCAGGCTGGTCGGCGCATGAGGTGTCTGACGCGCTCGACGGTTGGGCCGACGTGCCCTTCGCCCCGCCCGTGCCGCGCCCGCAGCCTGTGGTCACGGCGCGGGACTTCTTTGTTTACGCGCTGATGTTCGGCGCGCTGCTCTTTGGCGCGGGCTATCTGGTGGGGCTGCTGCATGCTTTGATCGACCATCTGTTGGATGCCTCCGACTACCGTTCCGCCCGCAGCATTCGCTGGGCCATCGCGGTGCTGATCGTAACGCTGCCGCTATACCTGAGCCTTGCTGCCCGCGAGCGGGCGCGGTTGCTGGCCGATCCAGCGGTGGCGCGCTCGGCCATTCGCTCTTGGATGACCAATGTGACGCTGCTGTTCGCTGCTGCTGTTTTGTTGGGGGATTTGGTGGCGGTGATCTATGCCTTTCTGAACGGAGACTTCACCCTGCAATTCGCGCTTAAGGCGCTTGTGGTGGCGGGCGTCGCCGGGGGGATCTTTGGCTATTACCGTGCGGGGAGTGCGCGGGGAGAGGCTGCGTGAACCGGTTGTTGTTTGTCGGTGTCCTTGTCGTTGTGTTGGGAGCGCTGGTTGCGGGCTTGGTCGTGGTTGGCGGGCCGGGGCATGCGCGGGCGGAAAAGCGGGATGACCAGCGGCGGGCTGATCTGCGGCGGATTGCGAATAAGGTGATTTGCGAGGCGGGCAGTCAGGCGAGAACTGCGCGGTTTTGTAATGGGGTCGTGGAGGCGGCTGATCCGCTGACGGGGGCCGCCTATGACGTGGTGCGAGGCGAGGGTGCTTTTGAGGTCTGCGCAACGTTTGAGACGGTGCAGAAAGCGGCGACTCCGTGGCGGGAGCGGTTGCACTTCGACGGCGCGCGCGGGTGTTTGCGCTATGAGCGCGTAATGCCTTCAGGCCAGTGGGTTCTAAAAAAGCGCTGAGCCGGGCAGCGCCGGACCGGGGGATGGCGCTTCAGACGGGGCTATTTGGCAGTTTATGTTTGCTGCGGTGACTCGAACATTACCGGCACGCGCTACGACAGCGAAAGCGCCAGCCCGGGGGACGGTCTGGCGCTGCCCGGCGGTCTGCGGCCTTGATTCCGGGCGGGGTGAGCGCGGCGACGTTTCGAGTGTCCTAGCGACGTCATCCCCCCAACGCAAAAGACCACGTGCAATGCACGTGGCCTTTCAAACCATCAGGTCAGGCGATCTTATTTGATCTTGCCTTCCTTGTATTCCACGTGCTTGCGCGCAACGGGGTCGTACTTTTTGATGACCATCTTCTCGGTCATGGTACGAGCGTTCTTTTTGGTGACGTAGAAATGGCCTGTGCCCGCGGACGAGTTCAGACGGATCTTGATCGTGGTTGGCTTCGCCATGTGTCTTCTCCTGCTGCAGCGCCGCGCAGGCCTGCGTGAATTCTGAATTTCGGGTTCTAGTCAGACCCGCGCCCGAGTCAACCGCTATTTGCCCGCCCCACGCCAAAAGACGCCGGATTTGTCGAAAAACCTGCCTTTCGATGCCGAAAGAGCAAGAAGTTGCGCGGAAGGCCTATAAGCCGGATTCTGTACCTGTCGCGAAACAGGCGATGACCATTCCTCTGACCGCACCGTTGCCGATGCGGCTACAGCTGCCAACCCGGACCTGCTGGGGCAGAAGAGCCCCGCCTCTGACCCGAAGATCAGCGGCGCGCGGTCCCTATTTGGCATTGCTCCCGGTGGGGCTTGCCGTGCCAGAACTGTTGCCAGCCCCGCGGTGGGCTCTTACCCCACCGTTTCACCCTT
>Ga0209345_10006476_pt1 | contig 10603 bp, 8 predicted proteins | sample Cruoilmetagenom7_FD_187294 | JGI IMG/M metagenome (GOLD analysis project Ga0209345, IMG submission 187294) | Oil polluted marine microbial communities from Coal Oil Point, Santa Barbara, California, USA - Sample 7 (SPAdes) (version 2) | ecosystem: Environmental > Aquatic > Marine > Oil seeps ... | reverse complement strand
ACGACGGTCGGCCGAGATGGCAATCTTTGAATACATCAACGGCTTCTACAATCCGCGACGCCGCCATTCAGCACTGGGCTGGAAAAGCCCTGTCGCTTTCGAACGAAAGGTGGCTTAAACGAGCACTGGGGGCGGCACGAAACCGTGACAGGTCCATTCTGCAATTACACATCATCCCGTCGAGTTTGTTCAGTCATAGTTACCGGCTTTCAGCATGAACACAACTCGTCTCTATTCCATCTGGCTACTTTCCCTCACCCCGAACCTTCAAATCAAACGCCGCCGCCATCAGCGCTTTTGTGTAATCAGTTTCCGGCGCATCAAATATTTTATCCCCATCGCCCATTTCGACCACATCGCCCTGTTTCATCACCATCACCTTGTGCGCCATCGCCCGCACCACCCGCAGATCATGCGAAATGAACAGGTACGCCAATCCGTGTTTACGCTGCAATTCCCGCAGCAAATCGACGATCTGCACTTGCACCGTCATATCCAGCGCCGAGGTCGGCTCGTCCAGCACCAGCAATTTGGGCCGCAGGATCATCGCCCGCGCAATCGCGATGCGTTGGCGTTGGCCGCCGGAAAACTCATGCGGGTAGCGGTCCATCAAGGCGGGGTCCAACCCGACCTCCTCCATGATGTCAGTCACCATCTGACGCTCGTCACGTCCCGGCTCCAGCCCGTGCACGCTCAACCCCTCGGCGATGATTTGTTCAATCGACATGCGTGGCGAAAGCGATCCGTAAGGGTCCTGAAAGACGATCTGCATATCGCGGCGCAACGGGCGCATTTGGCGCGGTTTCCAGCCGTCAATCGCTTGGCCTTGGAACACAATCGGACCCTTAGACGGGATCAACCGCATGATCGCCAGCGCCATGGTGGTTTTGCCTGACCCAGACTCGCCAACAATGCCCAAGGTTTCGCCTTGGCGCACCGAAATTGTGGCCGCGTTCACCGCTTTGACGTGGCCAACCGTGCGGCGCAACAGCCCCCTATAGATCGGGAACCAGATGCGCAAATCTTTGGTGTGCACCACTTCTGTGGCATCCTCGGGCACCGGATTGGGTTTGCCGACGGTTTCGGCATTCAGCAGGACCTTGGTATATTCATGTTGCGGATTGTCGAAAATCTTGCCCGTTGGTCCCGCCTCGACAATTTCGCCGCCCTTCATCACGTAAACACGATCCGCAATTTTGCGCACGATACCCAGATCATGGGTGATGAACAGCATGCTCATCTGCTCGGAGCGTTTCAGATCGTTCAACAGCTCCAGTATCTGCGCCTGAATGGTCACATCCAGCGCCGTTGTGGGTTCGTCCGCGATCAGCAGTTCCGGCTTGTTGGCCAGCGCCATCGCGATCATCACACGTTGGCGTTGCCCGCCGGACAGTTGATGCGGATAGGACCCCAGCCGCGTTTCAGCGTCACGGATGCCGACCTTGGCCAGCAGCTCCAGTATCCGGTCTTGCGCTGGCGTTCCGTGCAAACCCTGATGCAACGACAGGCTCTCGGCCAGTTGTTTTTCAATGGTGTGCAGCGGGTTCAGCGAAGTCATCGGTTCCTGAAAAATGAAGCTGATGTCATTGCCCCGCACGCGGCGCAGCTCGGCTTCATCCGCGCCGATCATCTCGGCCCCTTCGTAACGGATACTGCCGGTGATCTCGGCGCTTTCCGGCAACAGCGCGACGGTGGACAGTGCGGTAACCGATTTCCCCGAGCCGCTCTCGCCAACAATCGCCACAGTTTCCCCGCGCCCAACCCGCATGGACACATGGCGCACCGCATGGGTTGCTTTGCCGTCTTGGCGAAACGTCACCGACAGGTCTTTGATATCCAGAATATCGCTCATTCAAAGGTCTTTCTGGGGTCAAACGCGTCGCGCACGCCCTCGAAAATAAAGACCAGCAGCGACAGCAGAATGGCGAAGGTGAAAAAGGCGGTAAAGGCCAGCCACGGGGCCTGAATGTTCTGTTTGGCTTGGCGTGTCAGCTCGCCCAGTGACGGCAACGACGAAGGCAAGCCGAAGCCCAAAAAATCAAGTGTCGCCAGCGTGGCAATTGCGCCGGTGATGATGAATGGCAGGAACGTCAGGGTTGCCACCATCGCATTTGGCAACATGTGGCGAAACATGATCACACGGTCCGACACGCCCAGCGCTTTGGCGGCACGCACATATTCAAAGTTGCGCGCGCGCAAAAATTCGGCGCGCACCACGCCGACCAAGGCGGGCCAGCCGAACAAAACAGTGATGAACACCAGCAACCAGAATCCGCGGCCCAAAATAGCGAACAGGATGATGATCACATAGATCGACGGGGTTGAGCCCCAGATTTCCAGCAACCGCTGGAATGTCAGGTCTACCCAGCCACCGAAATAACCCTGAACCGCGCCGGCAACGATGCCGATCACCGAGGCAATCGTTGACACCAGCAGCGTGAACATCACCGACAGCCGGAACCCGTAAATCACCCGTGCCAGCACGTCGCGTTTGGTATCATCGGTGCCCAGCCAGTTGTAGCGATCCGGCGGTGACGGGGCTGCCCCCGGAATGTCGACAATGGTGTTGAACGAATAGGGGATCAGTGGCCAGATCATCCAGCCCGCCTCGATTTCCTCGCCTTCGACGGTGCCGCTTTTGGCCTGTTCTATCACCCCTTCGGGGTCATCAAAACACACCTCCAACCCGCCGGATTTGATCAGGCATTTCACTTCGATATCGCGGTAGATCGCTTCGGTTTTGAAATCGCCGCCAAATTCGGTTTCGGGGTAGAAATTGAAAACCGGCATGTAATAACTGCCACGATAATTCACCACGATCGGTTTGTCGTTGGCGATAAATTCGGCCATCAGGGTCAGGGCAAACAGCATACTGAAAATGATCAGCGACCAAAAGGCGCGGCTGTTGCGGCGAAAGTTGCGCCAACGGCGCTGGTTCAGGGCATTTAGCGCCATCAGCTGCCCCTGCCTTCAAAGTCGATGCGCGGATCAATGAACACATACATCATGTCCGACAATATGCCGACGATCAGTGCCAGCAGTCCGAACGCGTAAAGCGTGCCGAACATCACTGGATAATCGCGCACCACCACGGCCTCGAACCCCAATCGGCCCAGCCCATCCAGCGAGAACAGGGTTTCGATAATCAATGATCCGCCAAAAAACACCCCGACAAACAGTGACGGAAAGCTAGCAATCACAATCAGCATCGCATTGCGGAAAACGTGGCCGTAGAGCACGCTGCGCTCAGACAGCCCCTTGGCCTTGGCGGTGATGACGTATTGTTTTTTGATCTCGTCCAGAAACGAGTTTTTGGTCAGCAGGGTCAGCGTGGCAAAGGACGCAATGGTCGAAGCCAGCACCGGCAGGGTGATGTGCCAGAGGTAGTCCAGCACTTTGCCAATCATCGTCAAGTCATCAAAATTGTTAGAGGTCAGCCCTCGCAGCGGGAAGATTTTCCAGTATGACCCGCCCGCAAACACCACCAGCAACAGGATCGCAAACAGGAAACCGGGAATCGCGTAAGCCACGATAATCGCACCCGAGGTCCAAGTATCAAAGCGGCTGCCATCGCGCACCGCCTTGCGGATACCCAGCGGGATCGAGATCAGATAAGCAATCAGCGTTGACCACAGCCCCAGCGTAATCGACACCGGCATTTTCTCGATAACCAGATCAATCACCCCAACGCTGCGAAAATAGCTTTCGCCAAAATCAAAGCGCAGATAGTCCCACATCATGTTCAGGAACCGCTCTAGGGGTGGTTTATCGAAGCCGAACTGCTTTTCCAGATCAGCAATGAATTCGGGGGGAAGGCCACGCGCACCCTGATAACGCTCATCGCCACCAACACTGCCACCGCCCGCATCGCCACCACCCGCGATGGTTTCAAACGCGTCGCCCTCGCCTTCGATATTGGCCAATATCTGCTCAATCGGCCCACCCGGCACGAACTGGATCAGCGCGAAATTGATCACCATTATCCCGATCAAAGTCGGAATAATCAGCAGCAATCGCCGGAAGATATATGCGCCCATTTACCTGTTGCCTGTTATTATTGAAAGGCACCTGCGGCCTTTAGGGCCGCGGCTTTTTCAGGGTTATACCACCAAATTGACAACTCCCCCAAGCTGGTTTTTGGCGGGGTGTCGGTATAGGGGCGCTCAAACATATCAAAATAGGCGATGTTGTGCTTTGGGTTATGCCACTGTGGCACCCAGATGTGCATCGCGCGCAACACACGGTCCAGCGCCCTAACGGCAACGTCCAATTCCTCACGCGATTTCGCAGCTTCTATTTTCACGATTAAGGCATCAACAGCGGCGTTGCTGACGCCTGCAATATTGTTTGATCCGAGAACCTCGGCCGCGGTTGCCCCAAACATACCGCGCAGCTCGACCCCAGGGGTTTCGGACATCGAATAACGCCGAGTTGTTAAATCAAAATCGAAATTCTTTTCTCGGTCTTGCGATTGTGCGGCATCAACATAACTATGCGCGGCGTCCACCCCCAGACGTTTCAGGTTTTCCACATAGGGATTGATGATCCGCTCAAAGGATGGGCCGTCATTCAGAATTTCAATCGTCAACTTTTGCCCAGCCGCATTATAGCGCAGTCCGTCATTGCCGACTTCCCATCCAGCTTGATCCAGCAGCCTTCCGGCACGGCGCAAGGCCCTTCGGTCACTGGATTTATCAGGGCTCGAGACTGCGGGCACAAAGGCAGGTTCAGTGAACACCGTTTCAGGTAAATCGGCACGCAACGGCTCCAACAAGGCCAGTTCGGCTTCTGATGGCATGCCTTCGGCCTGCATGTCCGAATTCTCCCAAAAGCTATCGGTGCGGGTGTAGATGTCATAAAATAGGCTCTTGTTCGACCATTCAAAATTGAATGCCATTGAAATGGCTTGGCGCACCTTTGGGTCTTTCAAATGATCGCGCCGCAGATTGAACCAAAACCCTTGGGTGCCCGCTGGCCTGCCATCGGGCAGTTGCTCCCTAATCATCCAACCCTTATCAAGAGCCGGAAAATTATATGCGGTGGCCCAGATTTTGGAAGAGAATTCCTCGCGGAACACGTATGCGCCGCCTTTAAAAGCCTCGAACGCCGTGGTGTAGTCGGCGAAATATTCCACCTTCAACACATCAAAATTGTTTTGTCCGACATTTACCGGCAAATTACGCGCCCAGTAATCGTCACGACGCTGATAGGACACCGACCGCCCTGCATCGACCTTCGATAATTCATAGGATCCCGAGCCCAAAGGCGGCTCCAGTGTGGATTCAGCGAAATCGCGGGTCTGGTAATAGGCTTTGGAGAAGATCGGGATGCCCGCTGCCAACATCGGCAATTCGCGCTTGTCACTCTCTGTTGTGAAAGTAAATTTCACCGTCAAATCATCCAGCGCGACAACGGTTTCAAAGTCTTTGAACAGAAACTTATAGCTGGGGGATCCTTTGTCACGCAGGATATTCAGCGAAAACACCACATCCTCGGCCCGCAGGGGGCTGCCATCGGAAAACTGTGCTTCGGGGCGCATGTGAAAAATCACCCAAGAGCGATCCTCGGGGTATTCGATCATGTGGGCGACCAAGCCATAGAGCGCATCTGGCTCATCCAGATTACCGGTCATCAATGAGTCAAAAAACACCGATGAAAGGCTCGCGGCATTGCCCTTCAGGATATAGGGCGTCAGGCTGTCAAAAGTGCCAAAGCCCCATGTGGTGAATTCACCGCCCTTGGGTGCTGTGGGGTTCACATAGTCGAAATAGGGGAAATCGGCGGGGTATTTCAGCTCGCCAAAGGTGGAAATACCGTGCGATTTTATGATCTTTTGCTCCGCGCGTGCCGTATTAACCAGCAATACCGCCAATGCCAGCACCATCATAACGGTGAAAAACGCCCTGACCCTTGCTGCCCTGTTTTGGCGCATCGTCTTCGCAATAGCCCGTTTTTGGCGTGTCGGCATCTAGGTGTCTCCGGTCCGTTATTGGAAGTCATAGGTCTGGATACAGCTAATTATGCGCGACACCAACAATCAAGGCCCGATTAGGCAACCTAACGCCAATTTGACCCAACAAAGCGATCTGGCACAAAAAAACCCGCCCGAAATATCGGACGGGTCATATTCATATCGAACCGGATCAGCCGCCGATTGTGGCCAGATAGGCGATCAGGTCGGCGCGTTGAGCAGGTTTTTTCAAACCGGAAAAGCTCATCTTGGTGCCAGGAACCATGTCTTTTGGCTTGGCCAGAAATTCGCTCATCCGCTCTGGTGTCCATGTGCCACCCAAATCCGCCATGCCGCCGGAATAGCTGAACCCGGCAGCCGCGGCCACATCACGCCCGACAATACCAAACAGCGATGGGCCGGTTGCATTGACCCCATCTTCCAGTTTGTGGCAGGCTTTGCATTTCTTGAACAGTTTTTCACCAGCCGCAAGATCAGCGGACGCCATCAACTCTTCTAAGGATGGACCTTCTTCAACGGCCGCAGTTTCCTCTGAGTGGGTCTCGGCCGCATCGTCGGTTTGGCCATCCTCGGCCATCGCGGTTTCGCCATGATCACCGCCACCGGTTGCATAGAGCGTATCAGCCGCCCAGCTGCCCAAAAGGAAAATCAACAGCGTACTGCCGACGCCGCCTACGATCTTTGTCATTGTCATTGTGTCGAACATGTCGCTATCCATCCCGTTCAAAAGTTTGGGGTTATCTATCCGCTTCCCCTACCTTATCGCAAGGTGTAGTTAACGCGGCAACACGACTTTTTCCGACTTTTCCGACCGAAGGACCCGAATATGACCGCAAAAATCGCTTTTCAGGGGGAACTTGGGGCCTATTCACATCAGGCCTGTGTAGAAGCACGACCCCGTTTTGATCCGGTTCCGTGCCGCACATTTGAAGATGTGATCGAGATTGTTCGCACCGGCAAGGCCGAACTGGCGATGCTGCCAGTCGAGAATTCGACCTACGGGCGGGTGGCCGACATTCACCACCTGTTACCCGCATCGGGCCTGCATATCATTGATGAGGCCTTTGTGCGAGTGCACATCAATCTGCTGGCACCCAAAGGCACCAAACTGGATCAGGTGAAAAGCGCCATGAGCCATACGGTGCTATTGGGGCAATGCCGCGATTTTCTGAGTGCCCATGACATCCACCGCATCATTGGCGCCGATACCGCAGGCTCTGCCCAGCATGTCGCCCAAATGAACAATCCGGAACTGGCAGCGTTGGCGTCCGAGCTGGCGGGCGACATCTATGGTTTGGACATTCTTGCCCGCCACATTGAGGACCACGACAAAAACACCACCCGCTTTTTGGTAATGTCACGCGACATTGACCTGAACCGGCGCGGTAAGGGCGCGATGGTCACGTCTTTTGTGTTTCGGGTGCGCAATATCCCCGCTGCGCTTTATAAGGCGATGGGCGGGTTTGCCACCAATGGCGTCAATATGACCAAACTGGAAAGCTATATGTTGGACGGATCGTTCACCGCCACGCAGTTTTACGCCGAAATCGAAGGCCATCCGGACGACAGGAACGTGCAGCTCGCGATGGAAGAGCTGGACTATTTCACTGACAAGATTTCATTGCTCGGGGTTTTTCCCGCCGACCCGTTTCATCGCTAGACGGCTCGAGTAGCCTCGCCCCTAGGCCAGCCGCCCGCCTTTGTAGCGTTCCTCGATATCGGTTGCGAAACCAGCGGTCTTAATGCAGAACCGCTTTGTCAACTTGGTCTTGGCCAACCGCAAGGATTGCACCATCACCCGTGCTGATAGGGATTTGGGTTTGAGTTTTATGGCAATCGCCATGCGGGTGCGGTTCTTGGACAATGCGACCAGTTCCACAGAGACTTGACCTTCCATACCGCCAGACAAGGATTGCACCAACATGTGGTTTGGCGCTTCAATATCTGTCAATTCGACCAGCATATCGCGTTTTTTGCCCCGAAATAGAAAACCGACATCCCATGCAATGGTGGTCGATGGGTGGGTTTTTCGGTCCACCCGCTGAACACTCGCGCCACGGCGCAAGGCCGACCGCTCGATGGTGTTGAAATTGGACACGGCGCTGAACACCGCATCGATCGGCGCTTCAATGTCTTCTTTGCTAGCGAATTTCATAATTTTGCCCGATTGTTTTTGGTTGTCGCTATGGTTGCCCTCATTGCAAACTGTCCGCAAGCCAATGCTGCATGATAAAATGTGCAATTGCTCCTACCCGTGCGGGTTTTATCACAGGGTGGGTGCCTGCAAAGATGTCCAGCATCTCTTCTCGGGTGACCCACAGCGCATCCTCGATTTCGACCGGATCAATGGTAATGTCGCGGCTCAATGCCTCGCCGCGGCAACCAAACATCAGGCTGGATGGGTACGGCCACGGCTGACTCGACAGATACTCGACGTCGCCCACACGCACCCCAGCCTCTTCAAAAACCTCGCGCCGCACAGCGGCCTCGATGGTTTCGCCAGGCTCAACGAACCCTGCCAGCAGCGAATACATCCCCCTGGGCCATTGTGGGCTGCGCCCCATCAAAACCGAATTTCCATGGGTGATAAGCATGATCACCACTGGGTCGGTGCGCGGAAAGTGCATACGCTGGCAAGACGGGCAATCACGTTGCCATCCGGCCATGGTCATGGTGCTCTCGTGGCCGCAGGTAGAACAAAACCGGTGGGTGCGGTGCCAGTCAAACAGGGATTTCGCCGTGGCGATCAGTTCAGCGTCCCGCGCGCTGAGGCGTGCCATCACACTGCGCAATTCTCTAAACACTTGCCCTTGTGGTAAATCGGGGTGTTGTTGTTTGCTCGGATCAAAGAATTGCACCATGTCATCGGCGTTCAATTCCGTTGGGGTCCAACCCGATACATCCTGCGCAAACACAGGCGCATCATTGTTCATCCCCAGAAATATCGCGGCATGCACCCCGTGATCCAACACCGTGTGACCAACGGGCAACCAGACGGCAACATCTCCCTCAATCAACGGCTTGCCGCGCCAAATCGGCAAAACCCGTGCATCTTCGCGTGTCCATAGTGCCGCAACCGCGTCAGGGTCCATGCGAACATGTGCTGCCCTGTCCAGACCCGAGCCGCCAAAGGTAACTGATTCAGAGTTTCGCATCATTTCCCATCCTTTTTACAACTGTTTGCACGACACAAGGGACAATGGCAATTCACAGCATTTATTGTTTAGAATAATGCAATCATTAGGCGAAAACATTTCAGCAATCCACCCTAAAGGGGAGTGACGATACCGCGCCGCCACTCCTATAATCGGGCCAGCGTCATGCTACGGCTTCCTTTCCACCTATAAATGGGTTCGAGGAGGCTGCAATGGCTTGCGAACTGAAACCAATAATAAACCGCTGGAAATTTCCGGTCGGAACAGCAGGAATGCCCTTGATCACCCTTCACCCCTTCTCGGCCCATGCGGCCCGCAATCAAGCCCATTTGCGCGTTTTGGAAACCACGGACCTGCATGTGCATGTCTTTCCCTATGATTATTACGCCGACAAGCCCCGCGATACTGTCGGTCTTGCCCGCACCGCATCCCTAATCAAGAGCGCCCGCAACGAGGCTGCCAATTCGATGTTGCTGGACAACGGCGATTTTCTGCAAGGCAACCCGATGGGCGACTACATCGCCTATGAGCGCGGCATGAAAGACGGGGATATGCACCCGATCATTGCGGCAATGAACACGCTGGGTTTTGATGCATCAACCATGGGCAACCACGAGTTCAACTACGGCCTGGATTTCCTGATGAAATCCATTTCCGGCGCTGCTTTCCCCATGGTTTCGGCCAATATTGCCACCGAAATGGGGGCCGCCCCACGTAATGATAAAACCTTGCTCAAACCCTATGTGCTTTTGGACAGGGTTCTTCAGGACGGCGACGGCACTGGCCATCCGATTAAGATCGGTATCATCGGGTTTGTGCCACCGCAAATCATGAACTGGGATCGCAGCCATCTGGAAGGCAACGTGATGACCCGTGACATCGTCGCCACAGCCCGCGCCTACGTTCCTGAAATGAAGGAAGCCGGTGCCGACATTATCATCGCGCTGTCCCACTCTGGCATCGCAGCCTCGCAAACTGATGAGGGGCTGGAAAACGCCTCGCTTCAACTGGCTATGGTTGACGGCATTGACGCCATCATGGCGGGGCACCAACACTTGGTCTTCCCCGGCCCGAAATATGCAGGCATCGACGGAGTCGATTCCGAAAAAGGCACCCTGCACGGCAAACCGGCAACGATGGGCGGCTTTTGGGGGTCGCACATGGGTCTGATCGACCTGATGCTGGAGCGCTCGGGCAATGAGTGGAAAATCATCAGTTTCGCCACCGAAGCGCGGTCCATATCTCAACGCAACGAGGATCACTCAACCACCGCGTTGGTCAAAAGCCAGCAGAATATACTACAGTCTGTGCAACAGTCGCATGATGAAACGCTTGGATACATTCGTCGCGCAGTTGGCAAAACCGCAGCCCCCTTGCACAGCTATTTTGCGCTAGTGGCCGATGATCCATCGGTTCAAATCGTCTCGGTTGCGCAAAAAAGGTATGTCGCCGAGATGCTGAAGGGCACCGAATATGC
>Ga0209345_10006475_pt1 | contig 10603 bp, 9 predicted proteins | sample Cruoilmetagenom7_FD_187294 | JGI IMG/M metagenome (GOLD analysis project Ga0209345, IMG submission 187294) | Oil polluted marine microbial communities from Coal Oil Point, Santa Barbara, California, USA - Sample 7 (SPAdes) (version 2) | ecosystem: Environmental > Aquatic > Marine > Oil seeps ... | reverse complement strand
AAATAGGATTCCTTGGCGGCACTGTCGTTGGCCGGGGTGTATTCGCAGGACAGGTCCTTGGACGAGCCGAAGATGAAGCCACTGCCGCCTTCGACGACGCACTCAAGCAGGCCCAGCTCGACGCTGTCGGCCTTGGAAGGCAAGGTCGCTGCGCCGAAGGCGGCGGTTGCGACAAGTGCTGCCGCGGCAGCTGAAATTTTTGTGTTCCCGATCATGTTGAACTCGCTTTCCTGTTTGTTGGTTCGCGATGACAACGTGCTGAAACAGCTATTGTTCCGCACTCGGCGGAGTCCTCGGATTGATGGTTGGATCTTCGCGGTCAAAGACAACGCAAACCGCCGTCGCCCGGAATGGACCGGAGGTGGTCACGAACGGGAGCCGGTTCTAAAGAAGCTGCAAGACAGGAGGCGATGAGGGCTGGGCGGGGGACCGATCAGCGGACGCGGGCCAGCCCGTCGATTGCGGGGCGGTACTTCGGATCAAGCTGCGCTGCCCGTGCATAGGACTTGGCGGCACGTTTCTTGTCGCCACGGCGTTCATAGATCAGCGCCTGGTTGGCCCAGGATTCCGCAACCCGCTGATCGAGTTCGATCGCGCGGTTGAAATCGGCGAAGGCGTTGTCGTCATCATTGAGCGCGACATAGGAGATGCCCCGGCCATTGTAGGGCTCGGGGGAATTCGGAGCCAACGAGATGGCGGTCGAGAAATCCTCGATCGCCTGCGGATGCTGATTGCGAAGTTGCTTGATCAGGCCGCGATTGTGATAGGCGCGCGGATCGGTAGTCTGAAGACTTATGGCGCGGTTGAAATCGTTCATCGCCTCATTCGTCCTGCCGGCCTGGCGATAAAGATTGCCGCGGCCGATATAGGCCACGTCGTAGCGGGGATTGATCTTCAGTGCACGGTTGTAGTCATTTGCCGCTTCGAGCAGGTTGCCCATCGAGCGGTGGATCAGGGCCCGGTTGGCATAGGCCTGATAAAAGGACGGGTTGAGCTGAACGGCGCGGTTGAAGTCATCCAGGGCATCACGGTACTTGCCGGACCTGCCATAGGCGGAACCGCGCACGTTGTAGCCTTCAGGGTCGCTGGGATTTCGCCGGATCACATCGGTGAGCGAGGCAATGTTTTCCTGCGTGCCCTGGGTCCGGTCGATGGAAATCGTATCAACAGGTGTCGTGGTGTTGCAGCCAGCCAGCGAAATGCTCAATGCCGATACCGCAGCCAGCAACAAAAAACGCGCACCGCTGGAGTGCCGTTCGTTTGTCAGAATTGCCGCATTCACCCGCATCATTCAAGCCCCACCTGCTTTTCCGGAAACAACCCGGACCACCACACTGAAAAAGGCGGAGACGAATATTCGTCTCCGCCTCTCATTCATGCAACCCTAAAAGGGCGAAAAAACGGCTGGATCAGCGAGCAGGTGCCGCCGGGCGGCCGCCACCGATAAGGCCTTCGCGCTGAGCCCGCTTGCGGGCCAGCTTGCGGACGCGACGAACGGCTTCGGCCTTTTCGCGAGCACGCTTCTGCGACGGCTTCTCGTAAAAATCACGCATCTTCATTTCACGGAAAATGCCTTCACGCTGCATTTTCTTCTTGAGAGCGCGGAGCGCCTGATCGACATTGTTATCGCGGACAAGTACCTGCACGTTGATCCCGTTCCTTCGAGTTTTTCGGTTGGCTGAAGCAGCCCTGGCAAACGAAAATTCCATTCGTTCGGCCTAGGGCGTTACGATTGAGGTGGCAAATAACAGTTTCGAAGACCCGAGTCCAGTCCCCGGCAACTTGACAATGCAGGTACTGCCGTATTTTTCGTTGTCTTGCAAATCATACCGATTTCCCCGACAGACCTGCATGTCCATGTGCGACAAAGCGCACTGCGACATTGATGGCCGTCCGGAGGTCGCAAAAGAGCCGATGCGGAGCAGATGAATTTGCTCTTGCTGGGATGAAGCATATCTAACCCGTTTGGAGCCAGACAGCTATGCGCAAATACTCCGCTTTTGCCGTTGCCCGCGAGGCGATGCGTGGCCACAAGGGCTGGCCTGCGCAATGGACATCGCCAGAACCGCGAAAAAGCTATGATGTGATCATCGTGGGCGCCGGCGGCCATGGTCTGGGAACCGCCTATTATCTGGCCAAGGAACACGGCATCACCAATATTGCGGTGATCGAGAAGGGCTGGCTCGGCGGCGGCAATACCGGCCGCAACACCACCATCATCCGTTCCAACTATCTCTATGACGAGAGCGCCGGTCTTTATGACCATGCGCTCAAGCTCTGGGACGGGCTGTCGCAGGACCTCAATTACAACGTGATGTATTCGGCGCGCGGCGTGATGATGCTGGCGCACAATGTGCACGACACACAGGTGTTCAAGCGACATATCCACGCCAACCGTCTCAACGGCATCGACAATGAATGGCTGACGCCGGAGCAGGCCAAGGAATTCTGCCCGCCGCTCAATATCAACCAGTCGGCGCGGTATCCCGTGGTCGGCGCGGCATTGCAACGCCGTGGCGGCACGGCGCGCCATGATGCAGTGGCATGGGGCTATGCACGGGCTGCGGCCGACATGGGCGTTCACATCATCCAGAATTGCGAAGTCACCGGTGTCCGCCGGGCGGCGGACGGATCGGTCTCCGGCGTCGATACCAGCCGCGGTTTCATCGGCGCCAAGAAAGTCGGTGTCGTCGCGGCCGGGCACACCTCCGTGATCATGGAAATGGCAGGGGTGCGGATGCCGCTCGAAAGCTATCCGCTGCAGGCACTGGTGTCAGAGCCGGTGAAGCCTATCTTCCCCTGCGTGGTCATGTCCAACACGGTGCATGCCTACATCTCGCAGTCGGACAAGGGCGAATTGGTGATCGGGGCAGGCACCGACCAGTACACCTCCTATTCCCAGACCGGCGGTCTGCACATCCTCAGCCATACGCTGGATGCGATCTGCGAAATGTTCCCGATCTTTACCCGGATGAAGATGCTGCGCTCCTGGGGCGGCATCGTTGACGTGACGCCGGACCGGTCGCCGATCCTGTCGAAAACGCCGGTGAAGGGGCTCTATGTCAATTGCGGATGGGGCACCGGCGGCTTCAAGGCCACGCCCGGATCGGCCAATGTTTTCGCGCACACGATCGCGCACGACGAGCCGCACAAGATCAACGCGCCGTTCAATCTGGAGCGGTTCCAGACCGGACGCCTGATCGACGAAGCGGCCGCTGCCGCCGTGGCCCATTGAGGCGAAGGGCATGAGCGAACACGCAATCAATCTGGCGCAGAAACTCGAGGGCTTCAGCGATCTCTGGTCGCCGAAGATCGTTGCGGCGTTCAACGGCCATGACGTGATGGTGGTCAAGGTCAATGGCGAGTTCAACTGGCACTCGCATCCCGATACGGATGACTTCTTTCTTGTGCTGTCGGGCCGGCTGACCATCCAGATGCGGGATGGCGACGTCGTGCTTGGCCCGGGCGAGATGTATGTGGTGCCCAAGGGTGTCGAGCATTGCCCGCGCGCCGACGAGGAAACCCATCTTGTCATCATCGAGCCTGCCGGTACGCCCAATACCGGCGATCCTGAAACTGCCGTGATCAAAACCAAGATCTGACCAAGGACCAAGCGATGCTTCTGATCCATTGTCCCTACTGCCAGGAAGAGCGGCCCGAACTCGAGTTCCGCAATGCGGGTGAGGCGCATATCGAACGGCCGAAGGATATCGCTGCGATAAGCGACGAGGAGTTCGAGAAATTCTTCTTCATCCGGACCAATCCGAAAGGCGTCACCTATGAGCGCTGGCGCCATATCCACGGCTGCGCACGCTTCTTCAACGCGGTGCGCGACACGGTGAGCGACCGGTTCGTCATCACCTACAAGGCGGGCGAGCCCCGGGTCGAGGTCGAGCGTGGCGAGGACGGTATGCTGAAGATCAAGGGAGCGGCACAATGAGCGGCGCCAACCGTATCAAGGGCAAAGGCCGGCTGACGCCCGCCAAGACCCTGCGCTTCAATTTCGACGGCAAGGTGCTGACGGCCATCGAGGGCGATACGCTGGCATCGGCGCTGATTGCCAATGGCATTCATCTGACCGGGCGTTCGTTCAAGTATCACCGTCCGCGCGGCATGCTTTCGGCCGGGTCGGAAGAGCCCAATGCGCTGATGGATGTCGGCCGCGACGCGGCACGTAGGACACCCAACATCCGGGCGACCGTGCAGGAGGTCTTCGACGGGCTTCAGGCCAAGTCGCAGAACCGCTGGCCGTCACTGGCTTTCGACGTGGGCGGGCTCAACAACCTGGCCTCGCCGTTTTTCGCCGCGGGTTTCTACTACAAGACCTTCATGTGGCCGAAGGCGGCCTGGAAGAAAATTTATGAACCGGTCATCCGGGCCGCCGCCGGTCTGGGTGTCGCGCCGAGCGAGCGGGATCCCGATCACTACGCCAACCACTATGTCCATTGCGATGTGCTGGTGATCGGCGGCGGTGCTGCGGGTCTTTCTGCCGCGCTTGCTGCTGCGCATGCCGGCGCCGAGGTGATCCTGTGCGACGAGCAGGCTGAAACCGGCGGGGCGTTTCATCACGACACCGATGCGACCGTCGACGGGGTCCCGGGCTGGGACTGGGCGCAGGCCGCGACGGCGGAATTGCGGGCCATGGATAATGTCCGGGTGCTGACGCGCACGACGGCGTTCGGCTATCAGGCGCAAAACCATGTCGGGCTGGTCGAGCGGGTCACCGAACATCTCGCCAATCCCGATCCATCGCTGCCACGCGAGCGGCTCTGGCAGGTCAGGGCGAAGCAGGTGGTGATTGCCACCGGCGCGATCGAGCGGCATATGGTGTTTGCCAACAATGACCGACCCGGCATCATGCTGGCATCGGCGGCGCGGACCTATCTCAACCATTACGGCGTCGCGGTCGGCGCCAAGGTCGGGGTTTACACGGCCTGCGATTCCGCCTGGGCGGCGACTTTCGACCTCAAGCAGGCAGGTGTCTCGATCCCTGCCATTGTCGATGTCCGTACCGATCCCGACCCGGCTCTGGTGGCGCGGGCGAGGGAGCTCGGTATCGAAGTGCTGGCCGGGCAGGCAGTGCTCGACACTTCCGGCAAACTCCGCATCAAGTCGATGAAGGTCGGCAAGGGATCGGGCGGCGCGACGCGCGACATTCCGGTTGACGCGCTGATCATGTCATCGGGCTGGACGCCATCGGTGCACATGTACTCGCAATCGCGCGGCAAGGTGGTCTGGGACGAGGAAAGCCAGCGCTTCCTGCCCGGACGCCATGTGCAGGATTGTGCCAGCGTCGGCGCCTGCAATGGCGTTGATGATCTTGGCGAAGCAATCGAGGGGGCCGCAAAGGCCGGCCACGAGGCTGCGAAAGCTGCAGGCCTGAAGATGCGTTCTGGCTGGACTGCGCCAGAGGCAGAAGCTGGCGCATCATGGGCCGGCAGCATGATGGGGTCGGCGGCGGGCGCCGGTGCGGACACGACCGTCAAGGCCTTTGTCGACTTCCAGAACGATGTCACCGCCAAGGACATCCGGTTGGCGGTGCGCGAAGGCATGCACTCGATCGAGCATGTCAAACGCTTCACCACCACCGGCATGGCCACCGACCAGGGCAAGACGTCCAATATCCACGGCCTGGCCATCGCCGCCGAGATGCTTGGCAAGCCGCTGCCGCAGGTCGGGCTGACCACCTTCCGCTCGCCTTACACGCCGGTGACTTTCGGGGCGATCGTCAACCATTCGCGTGGTGATCTGTTCGATCCGACACGGCGGACGCCGATGCATGGCTGGGAAGAGGCCCATGGCGCAGTGTTCGAGGATGTCGGGCAATGGAAACGGGCCTGGTACTATCCTCGTGCGGGTGAAGACATGCACGAGGCGGTCAATCGCGAGTGCCGCACGGTGCGCGAGGCTGCGGGCATGTTTGACGCGACGACGCTTGGCAAGATCGAGGTCGTGGGGCCGGATGCGGCGCAATTCCTCAATCTGATGTACACCAATGGCTGGGACAAGTTGCAGCCGGGCCGTTGCAAGTACGGCATCATGCTGCGCGAAGACGGTTTCATCTATGATGATGGCGTGGTCGGGCGCCTGACCGAGGACCGCTTTCATGTGACCACGACCACCGGCGGGGCGCCGCGGGTGATGCACCACATGGAAGATTACCTGCAGACCGAGTTTCCGGATCTGAAAGTCTGGCTGACATCGACCACCGAACAATGGGCAGTGATCGCGGTGCAGGGACCCAAGGCGCGCGAGATCATTGCACCATTGGTGGAGGGCATCGACCTTTCCAACGAGGCAATGCCGCATATGAGCGTCCGCGAGGGCAAGATCTGCGGTGTGCCGACCCGGCTGTTCCGGATGTCGTTCACAGGCGAGGCCGGTTACGAGGTCAATGTGCCGGCCGATTACGGCGAGGCTGTCTGGAAGGCGCTGTGGGCGCGTGCCGAGCCGCTTGGCGCCTGTGCCTACGGCACCGAGACCATGCACGTGCTTCGCGCCGAGAAGGGCTACATCATCGTTGGCCAGGACACCGACGGCACGGTAACGCCCGATGACGCCGGCCTGAACTGGGCGGTGGCGAAGAAGAAACCGGATTTCGTCGGCATTCGCGGCATGAAACGGCCTGATCTGGTGGGCGGCGGGCGCAAGCAGCTCGTTGGCCTGACAACCAAGGATCCGAACATCGTTCTGGAAGAGGGCGCGCAAATCGTTGCCGATCCCAACCAGGCGGTGCCGATGACGATGATCGGGCACGTGACATCCTCCTACTGGTCGGAGAATTGCGGCCGGTCTATCGCCATGGGTGTGGTTGCCGACGGGCGGGCACTCAAGGGCAAGACGCTGTATGTGCCAATGCCTGACAGGACGATCGAAGTGGAAGTCACGGATACTGTTTTCATCGACAAGGAAGGAGTACGGCTGAATGGCTGATATTGCTCACGCCACCCGTATCGAACCGCTTGCCGGACGCACCGGCGGAGCCGCCGGCGTTGCCTTGACCCCCGTGGCTCCTGCCAGCCGGGTGTCGCTGCGCGTCGATCCGACGAACGCCAAGGCGTTGTCGAAAGCACTCGGGCTTGAATTGCCGATGATGCCGAAGACGTCCGTCCGCAACGAGAAGGGACGGCTGGCGGCCTGGCTTGGGCCGGACGAATGGCTGATCATTGACGAGACCGGTGATCCCCTGGCCGATTTGTCCAAGGTCAAGCTATTGCATTCGGCGGTGGATATCTCCCACCGCAACACCGCGATCCTGGTCACGGGCAAGGGGGCCCGGGCCACGGTGCAAAGCGGCTGTCCGCAGAACCTGGGCGACAAGGTGTTTCCGGTCGGCTCCGCCACCCGCACCGTCATGGGGAAGATCGAGGTGGTGATCCTGCGCACCGGAGAAGACGAGTTCAGGGTCGAGTGCTGGCGGTCGTTCTCCGACTATGCCTTCGGCATGCTGTCGGAAGCCGCGAAGGATTGCCTGGCTTGACGCTGCGGGCCCTATGAGGGCCTAGGCTTCCACCCAGTCCTTCGGGTCGAACTGGATGATGGTCAGCCATGTGGCCGTCATCGCCGGTTTCTTGCCGCCTTCAATTTCAATGGTGACCTCGTATGTGGTCATCATTCGGCCAGGGCCGCGAAGCCGTGCGTCCTTGAGGGAAAACCGGCCGCGGATGCGCGCATTCACCGGCACCGGCGCCATGAAGCGGATCTTGTTGAAGCCGTAGTTGATGCCGAAATGGTCTTCCTTCACGCGCGGCACGGCATCGGTATGCATGGCCGACAGCATGGAGAGCGACAGGAAGCCGTGGGCGATGGTTCCTCCGAAGGGTGTTTCTGCGGCGCGTACGGGATCAACGTGAATGAACTGGTGGTCGTCGGTCGCATCGGCGAACATGTCGATGCGTGATTGCGGCACATCCATCCATTTGGACACACCGAGTTCGGTTCCGACGAGATCCTTGATCTCCATGATTGAAATCACTCGCTGCACGTAAATCTCCCAGGCTCAAATCTGTCTCGGCTCTGTATCCAATAGATTGATACGTCACTCAATGCATCAGCTTAATGAAATCAGGCTGGAGTGGAAACCAGACAGATGGTCGTCAGCCCGGCATTTCCCGCCAGCACACCACCGAGCGCGGAGGAATTGCCTTTTCGACCGAGGCGTACGGGCTCGCGGGACACCACAGGCCCTGTGAACCGGGAAGAACACAGCGGATTTCCGCGTGACCGGAGTTGAACACCATCGTCAAGCGTTGCCCTTTTGGTCCGAGCACCATCATGAAACCCTGTCGTGCCTGATCTTCCCAGTCTGCCGGTTGCATCGGATGGCCATCGGTGGTCAGCCACGAAACCTGGTCAAGGATGTCCGATCCGTCGCTGTCATTCATGAAGTGCAGGCGCTTCAGCAGTGGTGATCCTGCCCTCAGCCCGGCCCAGGCGCGGGTGAATTCCAGCCGGGACTGATTGAGTTTATCCCAGTTGCGCCAGGTGATTTCATTGTCCTGTGCGTAGGCATTGTTGTTGCCGCCTTGGCTGTGACCGAATTCGTCGCCGGCGGTCAGCAGGATCGTGCCACGGCTGGCAAACAGGGTAGCGATCAGGGCCCTGGCGTCTGCTTCGCGCGATGCCAGGATGGCTGGCTCGTCACTGTCGCCTTCCACCCCGTTGTTCCAGGAGCAGTTGGCATCATGGCCATCGCGGTTGTCCTCACCGTTTGCCTCATTGTGCTTTTGGGCAAAGGCCACCAGGTCGGCAAGCGGAAATCCGTCATGCGCGGCAATGAAGTTGATGCTGCGGGTTCGGTCAACGTGGCCCCTGGCAAAAATATCGGATGAGCCGGCAAGCCGCGTTGCCAAGGCGCCGGTCATGGCCCTGTCACCGCGCCAGTAGCGGCGGATGTCGTCGCGTGCGTGGTCGTTCCACTCGAGCCATGGCGGGCCGAAATTGCCCAGCTGGTAGCCGCCGGGGCCGATGTCCCAGGGTTCGGCAATCAGCACGCGGTCATGCAGAACGGGATCATCGACGATGCGTTGCAGCAGTCTGGCCTGGGGTGAAAAGCCGTTCGCGTCGCGGCCGAGGATCGGGGCGAGATCGAAGCGGAAACCGTCAATTCCGGCTTGGGTCACGAAGTGGCGCATTGTTGTCAGCACCAGTTCCTGCACCTCCGGCCGGTTACAGGCCAGCGTGTTGCCGCAGCCGGTATCGTTGACAAGCGTACCCGGAGTATCCTGGTCGTGGCGGTAGTAGGTCGCGTTGCCAAGTCCGCGCAGCGACAGTGTCGGGCCATGATTGTCGCTTTCCCCGGTGTGGTTGAAAACGACATCAAGAATGACGCCGATGCCGGCTGAATGCAGCGCATCGACCGCGTGGCGGAGATCGGCGATGCCGCCCGGCGCGAGGCGTGGGTCAAGCGCCATCATGGTGACCGGATTGTAGCCCCAGGCATTGGTCAGCCCCAGTGGCGGCAAATGCCGCTCGTCGATCCAGGCCGCAATGGGCATCAACTCGACAGCGCTGACATGAAGCTTGCGCAGGTGATCGATGATGGAAGGATGCGCCAGTGCCCGCACGGTCCCGCGGTCCGCTTCCGGTACATCGGGATGCAGCTTCGTGAAGGCGCGAACCGGCACTTCATAGATCAGCCCGCCGGGTTCAAACCGCGGACGGCCCGGATTGAGCGGTGGCAACGGTGTTTCCAGAATGGCCCTGGGGACAATACCCTGGGTATCTTCGCCGAATTCCCCGAGGCGGGGATCGTAGGAGAAGGGCCTGTCTAGCCGGATTGCGAAGGGATCAACGAGCAGTTTCGAGCGATCGAAGCGGTGGCCCTGATCAGGTCGCCAGGGCCCATCGGCGCGAAACCCGTAGCGCGCGCCAGCCTGAAGGCCCTCGACGAAGGCGGTGAATGATCCTTCGCCATCATGAGCCAGATCGTGAAGGGCGATCTCGCGATCAGACTGGTCGAACAGGCAAAGCACGACTGACGATGCGGAGGGCGCCCGCACGGTGAAATGCGCACCTTTAGCCGTCAGTTCAGCGCCGGGCTTCCCCGGCAGTCCGGCTTCGTCGGGTTTGCGCATCAGGTGATGACGGTGGGAGCATCGCGCCCGGTTCGCTTGGATATCTCGGCCAATGCCTCGGCCGCCTTGATCAGCGGAGCGAGTGCAGCCTGGGTTTCCTGATCGTGACGGGCCGGATCAGGTTCATAACGCTCCATGTAAATCCGCAATGTTGCACCGGAAGTGCCGGTGCCCGACAGCCTGTAGACCAGGCGAGCGCCGCCCTCGAAGAAGATCCGAAGACCCTGGTTGCGGCTGACCGAGCCGTCGACAGGGTCGTGATAGGTGAAGCTGTCGGCTTTTTCGATCGTCAGTGACCCCGTTTGAAGGCCGGGCAGGCGATCGAGTTTTTCCTCAAGCGCCGCCATCAGTCTATTGGCCTTGTCGGTCTCGATTGCCTCGTAGTCATGGCGCGAATAGTAGGTCCGGCCGTATTCGGCCCAGTGATCCTTGACGATTTCAAGCATGCTCTGGCGCCGTACCGCGAGTATGTTGAGCCACAGCAGCACCGCCCAGAGGCCATCCTTCTCGCGGACGTGGTCGGAGCC